>Ga0318541_10000007_pt1 | contig 48946 bp, 43 predicted proteins | sample GRESIP166b4f26_FD_202503 | JGI IMG/M metagenome (GOLD analysis project Ga0318541, IMG submission 202503) | Tropical soil microbial communities from Luquillo Experimental Forest, Puerto Rico - GRE.SIPMG.166b4f26 | ecosystem: Environmental > Terrestrial > Soil > Tropical forest > Bulk soil...
GCCTCCCGCCCGCCCGCACGCACGAGATCGTCAGGATCCTGACCCTGCGGCAGCAGCGCGAAGCGCAGGCTCTTGCCCGGCTTGATCCGCGGCATCGCCAGATCGACCGCGCGATAGGCCGCGCGCACGCCGGCACCGTCACCATCGAAGCAGAGCACCGGCTCGTCCGCCATTTTCCAGAGCAGGCCGAGCTGATCTTCCGTGAGCGCGGTGCCGAGCGGCGCGACCGTTGCGCCGAAGCCCGCGCTCACCATCGCGATCACGTCGACATAGCCTTCGACCGCGATCAGCGTCGCTCCATCGTGGGCGGCCTGACGTGCAGTGGCGATGTTGTAGAGCGTCCCGCCTTTGTGGAAGAGCGAGGTCTCCGGCGAATTGAGATATTTCGCCTGCGCATCCTTCTCGAGCGCCCGGCCGCCGAAGCCGATCACGCGGCCGCGCAGGTCGGTGATCGGAAACATCACGCGGTCGCGGAAGCGATCGAACGGCACCGGAATGTCGTCGCCGGAAATCAGCAGGCCGGTCTCGACCATGTCTTCGACCGGAATGCCATGCGAGCCGAGATGCTCCTTCAGTGCGAAACGTTCGCCCGGTGCATAGCCCATGCGAAACTTGAGTTGGGTCGCCGGATCAAGGCCGCGGTCGGCGAGATAGCCGCGCGCTTTCGCGCCGGTGCGGGAGGCGAGCGTGTCCTGAAAGAATTTCGCCGCAAGCTCCATCACATCGTGCAGCGACTTGCGCCGCTCGGCGCGCGCCTCGTCCTCGCGTGAGATTTTCGGCAGTGCCAGGCCGGCCATCTGCGCCAGCCGCTCGACCGCTTCGGGGAACGTGATGCCTTCGCTTTCCATCACGAAATCGAAGATGCTGCCGTTCTTGCCCGAGGAGAAATCGAACCAGGCCTGCTTCTGATCGTTCACGAAGAAGGACGGCGTCTTCTCCTTGTTGAACGGCGAGAGACCCTTGAACTCGCGCCCGGAGCGCACGAGCTTGACGCGCCGGCCAACGACCTCCGAAACCGGAAGGCGGGCTTTCAGCTCGTCGAGGAACTGGGGCGTGAAGCGCATGGGGTTAAGGCCGAATCGTCCTATCGGTTATTCTATGATCCAAATCGAGCCATGCTTGAGGCGGCCAGAACGTCCCCGTTATCCCAACGGCAGGCCGGCGGGCGCCAATGAGTTTTCCACAGGCCCATCGGATTAGCCGGTCATTCCGGGACGGCGCATAGCGCCGGACCCGGAATCCAGAAACATTCGAGGCCACGCTAGATTCCGAGTTCGCCGCTTTGCAGCGCCCCGGAATGACGGCCTTGGAGGATGCTCTATACATGCAACCCGGAAACGCAAAAACCTTCATCCTGGTCCACGGCGCCTGGCATGGCGGCTGGGCTTGGCGGCACGTCGTCGACCGGCTGAGGGCGCGTGGACGCATCGTATTCGCCCCGACGCTGACCGGCCTCGGCGAGCGTGCGCACCTGCTCCGCCCCGGCATTGATCTTTCCCTGCACATCGCCGACGTGCTCGGCGTGATCAAATATGAACGGTTGCGAAACTTCGTACTGGTCGGCCATTCCTACGGCGGCTGCGTAATCTCGGGCATTGCCGAAGCGGTACCGGATGCAGTCCACGCGATGGTCTTTGTCGACGCCTTCATTCCGGACAATGGCGATTCAACGCTCGACCTTGTGCAACCGGCCGTGCAGGAGGTCATCCGTGGCGCGCTCGCGCGCGGCGAGATCACCGTGCCGGTGCGCGATGCCGCGGCATTCAAGGTGAACGAGAAAGACCGCGCCTGGGTCGATTCGCTCGCAACGCCGCAGCCGATTGCCACCATGACGGAAAAGCTCATGCTCACCGGCGCGCGCGAGCGCATTGCGAAGAAGACTTACATCCGAGCGTCCGGCTATCCGAATGTGTCGTTCGAGAAGGCGCACGCGCGTACAAAGGCCGATCCGTCGTGGCGCACTTACGAAGTGCCCTGCGGCCACGACGTGATGATCGACGAGCCGGAGCACCTGACGGAAATCTTGATCGAAGTGGGGTGAGGGCTACGCGCCGTACGGTGACTGCTTCTGGATTCCGACGCTTCGCTCGCGCCCGGGATGACGAGGGCGCACCCTACTGCGGCTGCATGCCGGAGGCCTTGACCACTTCCTGCGCGGCGGAGCGGTCGGCCTTGATGTGCGCGGCGAACTGCTCCGTCGTGCTGATCGCCGGCACTTGGCCGCGGCTGATCACGTATTTCGCGACGAAGTCCTTATCGGCGAATACGCGTTTCACCTCCGCCGCGATCTTGTCGATGATCGGGCGCGGCGTGCCAGGCGGAGCAAACAGGCCGTACCAAGTCTGTGACGGTGCGCCCTTGTAGCCAAGGTCTTCCAGCGTCGGCACGTCCGGCAACAGCGGCGTGCGGATGTTGTTGATCAGCGCCAGCGCCGTCATCTTGCCGGCGCGGATGTTCGAGATCACGTTGCCAAGCCCGAGCAACCCGATCGGCGTCGAACCGCCGAGGATCGCATTTGTCGCCTCGCCGCCACCCTTGAACGGCACGCGCACCCAGTCGGCGCCCTTTTCGTTTTTGAGGCTGTCCATGTAGGCGACCATCGGCACCGAAGCCGTGAGATAGGAGAGCGTGCCCGGCTTCTGTTTCGACACCGCGATGAGTTCATCCACTGTTTTGGCGTTGAGATCGGAATTGATCACCAGGACCTGGATCAGGTGGAAGAGATTGATGATCGGAGCGAGCTTGTCGGGATCGAAGGACAAATTCTTGAAGAGGTACGGGTTGTAGATCATCGGATCGGCATTGATGATGCAGATCGTGTAGCCGTCCGGCGGCGCGTCCTGGCAGGCGCGCGCGGCGATATTGCCGGCACCGCCCGGGCGGTTGTCGATGATCAGCGGCTGGCCGAGGCTCTTGTGCAATTCCTCGCCAAGCACACGCATGAAGATGTCGCTGATGCCGCCGGCGCTCGAGGTGGTGAGCACGTGGATCGGCTTGCTCGGGTAGTCGCCGGCGCGGGCTACTTGCAAACACACAGTCGCGACTAACACGATGGCGGCGGTGAGTATTCGTTTCATGCATTCGCCTGGATCAAATTTCCGGTCATTCCGGGACGGGCCTGCAAGGGCCGGACTCGGAATCCAGATACGCGTACGGTGTCTATTTCTGGATTCCGTGTTCGCTCGCTGCGCTCGCGCCCGGGAATGACAACGCTCACACGTTCCACCGCCGACCCTTGTTCAACCCGACAGCCGCGCCTTCACCATGCCGCTCGCCTTGGCCATGTCCATCTGTCCGGCAAACTTGCCACGCAGCACGCCGATGACCTTGCCCATGTCCTTCATGCCGGCGGCGCCGGTTTCCTTCACCGCCGCCTCGATCGCGGCCTTCATTTCATCATCTGACATCTGCTTGGGCAGGTAGCCGGAAATGATCGCAATCTCCTCCTGCTCCTGTTTCACCAGGTCAGCGCGACCACCCTTCTGATAGAGCTCAATCGACTCCTGCCGCTGCTTGATCATCTTCTGCATCAGGCTCAGCACTTCAGCATCGCCGAGCGGCGGCTTGCCGGTCCCGCGCGCCTCGATATCGGCGTTCTTGAGCGAGGAATTGACCATCCGCAGCGTGGAAACCGCCCGCTCATTCTTGGCCTTCATTGCTTCGGTCAAAGCCTTATTGATGTCGTCGCGCAGCACCGCACATCCCTTTCCATTGCTTGCGCATAGTCTTTATCCGAAAACCGGAACCAATTTTCGGGACCATGCGCCCATTGATTGGGGGCGGCACACCGCGGCCCCTTGCCTCGCACACTATAATACGCAAGTAAGAGGCCATGACCCAGACGAAAGCCGCCCCCGCCGGTCAATGGGCCGAGCCCAAGGCGACGGCGTTATTGGTTCTGGCGGACGGAACCGTCTTCGAAGGCTTCGGACTGGGTGCGACCGGACAAGCGGTCGGCGAGGTCTGCTTCAATACCGCCATGACGGGTTATGAGGAGATCCTCACCGACCCGTCCTATGCCGGGCAGATCATCACCTTCACCTTTCCGCATATCGGCAATGTCGGCACCAACGAAGAAGACATCGAGACCGTCAACATGGCGGCAACGCCGGGCGCGCGCGGCGTCATCTTGCAGACCGACGTCACTGCGCCGTCGAATTATCGCGCGACCCGAAACCTCAATGACTGGCTGAAGGCGCGCGGCATTGTCGGGCTTGCCGGCATCGATACGCGCGCGCTGACATCGCTGATCCGCGTCAATGGAATGCCCAACGCCGTCATTGCGCATGAGCCGTCGGGCAAGTTCGATCTCGCCAAGCTAAAGAAGGAAGCGAAGGAATGGCCGGGCCTCGTCGGCATGGATCTCGTGCCCATGGTGACGAGCGGTCAGCGCTTCACTTGGGACGAGACACCGTGGGCCTGGGACAAGGGATATGCGCGGCAGACAAATCCTGAATTCCACGTCGTCGCGGTCGACTACGGCATCAAGCGCAATATTCTGCGGCTGCTCGCTGGCAGCGGCTGCAAGGTGACGGTCGTTCCGGCCAAGACTTCGGCCGAGGACATCATGGCGCTGAAGCCCGACGGCGTATTCCTCTCGAACGGCCCCGGTGATCCGGCGGCAACCGGCGAATACGCGGTGCCAGTGATCAAGAAGCTGATCGACTCGGGCACGCCAACCTTCGGCATCTGCCTCGGACACCAGATGCTCGGCATCGCTGTCGGCGGCAGGACGATGAAGATGCATCAGGGCCACCACGGCGCGAACCATCCGGTGAAGGACCTGACCACCGGGAAGGTCGAGATCACCTCGATGAACCACGGCTTCGCGGTGGACAAGGAATCGCTGCCGAAGAATGTCGAGCAGACGCACTTCTCGCTGTTCGACGGCTCCAATTGCGGCATCGCGCTGAAGGACAAGCCTGTGTTCTCGGTGCAGTACCATCCGGAGGCTTCACCGGGTCCGCGCGACAGTCATTATCTCTTCACGCGCTTCGTCGAAATGATGCGGCAGGCCAAGCGCAAGATCGCGTAGTCTTCTCTGTCGTCATTCCGGAGCGCGAGCTTTAGCGAGCGAACTCGGAATCCAAAAGCAAGCCTGCGGGCCGTCCCGGAATGACAAAGCAGTATCGTCATGGCCGGGCTTATCCCGGCCATCTCGCTTAGTCGGGCAGTGCCATCCTGATCGGGATCGCCGGGACGAGCCCGGCGATGGCGGCGGCAAGTTTGAACGGAACGACTCGCACGGATAGTGGGTTTTCAATCAACATGTCGATCGAACCCCTCACCTACCTGTTCAAGGACGACGGCAAGGTGCCGAACAATCCGGCGCTGCCTGTGCTCGTCTACAAGGGCGCGGTCGAAGCGTCCGCACGCGCCATCGAAACGCTGTTTTCGGATAACGGCTGGGGCAATGGCCAATGGCGCAACGGCATCTATCCCTTCGTGCACTATCATTCGATGATTCACGAAACGTTGGGCATTGCTCGCGGCCACGCCAGGGTTCAGCTCGGCGGGCTCGGCGGAGACGTGTTCGAGCTTGCGGCCGGCGATGTCGTCGTGCTGCCGGCGGGCACGGGCCATCAGCGATTGTCCGGTAGCGATAATCTTCTCGTCATCGGCGCCTACCCGCCCGAGGGAACATACAATCTATGTCGTGGTGATAACCCGGCCGACCGCGACAAGGCGTTGACGATGATTCCGAAGGTGCCGTTGCCCGGAAGCGATCCGGTGCTCGGCAAGGAGGGACCGCTGCCGAAGCTCTGGCGGCGGTGAAAACCGGTCATTCTGGGGCGCGAGCGGAGCGAGCGAACCCGGAATCCAGAAGCAAGCACAGGACAGCGATCTGGATTCTGGGTCCGGCCCTCCCGGGCCACCCCGGAATGACGATCCACAACACTCGTGCGCTGGCGCCGCCTGACCCCGCGATATAGAAAGCGCCATGAGCGACTGGATCGATTTTTACGATTTCAAGCACTCGGTGATTTACGTGAACGCGCGTCACCGCGACGTGCACTACCGCACGATCGCGCAGGACATGCGCGCCTATGTGCCTTCATCAACCGCGCATGTGCTGGACTACGGCTGTGGCGAAGCGACCTCAGCCGATCTCGTTGCCGCGGCCTGCGGCCGGCTGGTTCTCGCCGAAGCCGCCCCCAATGTGCGCGCTTCGCTCGCCATGCGCTACGCCGGTGACCCGAAGATCGCGGTGATCGGTGCCGAGCAGGCGGCAGTGCTGCCGAAGGCTTCGCTCGACCTGATCGTGATGCATTCGGTCGCGCAGTATCTGAGCGAGGCGGAACTCGAGCGCCTGCTTGCGATGTTCCGCTCGCTGCTCAAGCCGGACGGCCTGTTCATCCTCGGCGACATCGTGCCGCCGCATCTCGCGGCGCCATCGGCGGCGCTGGCCTTGCTGCGCTTCGGCGCGGCCAACGGTTTCTTCTGGGCGGCATCATCCGGACTGATGCGGATTTTCGTCTCCGACTATCTGCGCCTGCGCAAGACGATCGGGCTCTCGCATTACAGCGAGGCCGCGGCGCTCGAAAAGCTCTCGCGCGCCGGCTTCAACGCCAAGCGCGCCCCGCGCAATATCGGCCACAACCAGCGCCGGATGACGTTTATTGCTCGGGCCTAGAGCTCCATCAATCATCCACCGTTGAGGTGACTGAAGCCCTTCCCTGCCCGCCGATTCTGGTCTAAAGGACCCCCGCGCGCGAGGCTAAAGCTCTCGGCGCAGTCCGAGGGACGCGCATCAGCGCGCCCTTTTTTTGTGCCTGGAGTTCCTTGTCATTCCGGGGAATGACGAAAAGGAAACGCGTCATCGAATGCCAAAACGAACCGACATCAAATCGATCCTGATCATCGGCGCCGGTCCGATCGTGATCGGCCAGGCGTGCGAGTTCGACTATTCCGGCACGCAGGCGTGCAAGGCGCTCAAAGACGAGGGTTATCGGATCGTCCTGGTGAACTCGAACCCGGCGACGATCATGACCGACCCCGATCTCGCCGACGCGACCTATGTCGAACCGATCACGCCGGAGATCGTTGCCAAGATCATCGAACGCGAGCGCCCGGATGCGCTGCTGCCGACCATGGGCGGACAGACGGCTCTCAACTGCGCGCTGAGCCTGCGCAAGATGGGCGTGCTGGAGAAATTCAACGTCAAGATGATCGGCGCGACGGCGGATGCGATCGACAAGGCGGAGGACCGCGAACTCTTCCGCAAGGCCATGGAGCGGATCGGGCTGCCGACACCGCGATCACATCAGATCAAGACGCTGCCGCAGGCGCTCGAAGCGCTCGACGATATCGGCCTGCCGGCCATCATCCGGCCGTCGTTCACGCTCGGCGGTACCGGCGGCGGCGTCGCCTACAACAAGGCCGAATTCATCGAGATCGTTGAGCGCGGCATCGACGCCTCCCCCACCAACGAAGCGTTGATTGAGGAATCGGTGCTGGGCTGGAAAGAATTCGAGATGGAGGTGGTGCGCGACAAGAAAGACAACTGCATCATCATCTGCTCGATCGAGAACGTCGATCCAATGGGCGTGCATACGGGTGATTCAATCACCATCGCTCCGGCACTGACGCTCACCGACAAGGAATATCAGATCCTGCGCGACGCCTCGATCGCCGTGCTGCGCGAAATCGGCGTGGAGACCGGCGGATCAAATGTGCAGTTCGCCATCAATCCGGCCGACGGACGGCTGGTGGTAATTGAGATGAATCCGCGCGTGTCGCGCTCCTCCGCACTGGCGTCGAAAGCTACGGGTTTTCCGATCGCCAAGGTCGCGGCCAAGCTCGCGGTCGGCTATACGCTCGACGAAATCGCCAACGACATCACCGGCGGGGCAACGCCGGCCTCATTCGAGCCGACGATCGACTACGTCGTCACCAAGATTCCCCGCTTTGCCTTCGAGAAATTCCCCGGCGCCTCACCCGTGCTCACCACCTCGATGAAATCGGTGGGGGAAGCGATGGCAATCGGCCGCACGTTTCAGGAGAGCCTGCAGAAGGCACTGCGTTCGCTCGAAACCGGTCTCGCGGGGCTCGATGAGGTGGCGATCGAAGGTTACGACGCGGCCAAAGGCTTGGACGACACCGACAACAAGGCCGCGATCCGCGCGGCGCTCGGCACGCCGACGCCTGATCGCCTGCTCAAGGTGGCGCAGGCCATGCGGCTCGGCGCCAACGATGAGCTCATTCACAATGCCTGCCGCATCGATCCCTGGTTCCTCGCGGAAATCCGCGGACTGGTGGAGATGGAAGCCGAGATCGCGACGAAAGGCCTGCCGACAACCGCCGGTCCGTTCCGCCGGCTCAAGGCAATGGGTTTTTCCGACAAGCGCCTTGGCAATCTGACCGGCACTGAAGCCGGCGCCGTGATGGCGAAGCGCCGCAAGCTCGGCGTGCGGCCGGTGTTCAAGCGCATCGATACCTGCGCGGCCGAATTCGCTTCGCCCACGGCGTATATGTATTCGACCTACGAGGCGCCGTTCGCCGGGAAGCCCGTCGATGAGGCGGCGCCGTCGGAGCGAAAGAAGGTCGTCATTCTTGGCGGCGGCCCCAACCGCATCGGCCAGGGCATCGAGTTCGACTATTGCTGCTGCCACGCCGCCTTCGCGCTGAAGGAGGTCGGCTACGAGACCATCATGGTCAACTGCAATCCGGAGACGGTCTCGACAGACTACGACACATCCGACCGGCTCTATTTCGAACCGCTCACGCCCGAAGATGTTCTCGAGATCATCGACACCGAGCGCTCGAACGGCACGCTGCATGGCGTGATCGTACAATTCGGCGGTCAGACACCGCTCAAGCTTGCCGAGTCGCTGGAAAAGGCGAAAGTGCCGATCCTCGGCACTTCGCCGGATGCGATCGATCTCGCCGAGGACCGCGACCGCTTCAAGAAGTTGCTCGACAAGCTCAAGCTGCGCCAGCCGCAGAATGGCATCGCCACCTCGCCCAACGCCGCCCGCGCCATAGCGGACGAGATCGGCTACCCGGTCGTGATCCGCCCATCATACGTGTTGGGTGGACGCGCCATGGAAATCGTGCGCGACGGCGGTCAGCTCGATCGTTACGTCGCGCGTCTCGCCGGCGACCTCGACCGGCCGAGCGAGCTTGCGGTTTCAAAGAAGAGCCCGCTGCTGATCGACCGCTACCTGTCCGACGCAACCGAGGTCGACGTCGACTGTCTCGCCGACGGCAAGGATACGTTCATCGCCGGAATCATGGAGCACATCGAGGAAGCCGGCATCCACTCCGGTGATTCCGCCTGCGCGCTGCCGCCTCACTCGTTGAGCGAGAAGACACTCGCCGAGCTCGAGCGGCAAACGCGCGCGCTTGCGCTGGCGCTCAACGTCGGCGGATTGATGAACGTGCAGTACGCGATCAAGGACGGCGAGATTTATGTTCTGGAGGTGAACCCGCGCGCATCGCGCACAGTTCCCTTCGTTGCGAAGGTCATTGGTCTTCCCGTCGCCAAGATCGCTGCCCGCGTCATGGCCGGCGAGAAGCTTAAGGACTTCAATCTGAAATCGACCCCGCCGACGCACCGGGCGGTGAAGGAAGCGGTCTTCCCCTTCGCGCGTTTCCCCGGTGTCGACACCGTGCTCGGTCCGGAGATGAAATCAACCGGCGAGGTCATGGGAATCGATGGGTCGTTCGAGATCGCCTTCGCAAAAAGTCAGATCGGCGGCGGTACCAGCCTGCCACGCAATGGAACTGTCTTCGTGTCTGTGAAAGATGCCGACAAGGCGCGCATCCTGCCGGCGGTCAAGCTCCTGGCCTCCCTCGGTTTCAAGACCATCGCGACCTCTGGGACCCAGCGTTACCTCGCGGAACAGGGCGTAGAGGCAGCCAAGATCAACAAGGTATTGGAAGGCCGTCCGCATATCGTGGACGCCATCAAAAACGGCGGAGTTCAGCTGGTTTTTAATACCACCGAGGGGGCTGCGGCGCTGGCGGACAGCCGTTCCCTGCGCCACGCCGCCCTCTTGCATAAAGTGCCGTACTACACCACTCTTTCAGGGGCCGTCGCTGCTGCGCAGGGCATCAAGGCCTATCTTGAGGGCGACCTTGAGGTGCACGCGCTGCAAAGCTACTTCGGCGGCCGGGGCTGAAGGCATTTCTGGCCTATGAGACCCGGGCGACGGCACGAGTGACGCCGGCAAGTTCATGGTCGCGGCATCAGGTTAAGCTGGCCGCGACAGGGCTTTTTTGCCCGGCCCCTCGTTAACATGACTCCGGTTTCGCGGGTGACCGTGGCCGGAGTCGAATTACGAGTCGAATTGACGGGATTGAAAGGGGCTTGGTGGCGCGCAGATGGTCGTTCAGGTTGTTTCGGGCGCCCGCCAGGAGGAGATGAGACGATGGAAAAGATTCCGATGACCGCCGCCGGTTATGCCGCGCTCGAGTCCGAGCTCAAGCATTGCCAGCAGGTAGAGCGCCCCCGCATCATTCAGCAGATCACCGACGCGCGCACGCACGGCGACCTGTCGGAGAACGCCGAGTATCATGCCGCCAAGGAGACGCAGTCCCTTAACGAAGGCCGCATCGCTGAGCTCGAGGACAAGCTCGCGCGCGCCGACATCATCGATGTGTCGAAACTGTCAGGCGATACGATCACCTTCGGCGCGACCGTGACGCTGGTCGACGAGGACACCGACGAGAAGAAGGTGTGGCAGATCGTCGGCGAGCCCGAGGCCGATGCGAAGAAAGGCAAGATCTCGATCACCTCGCCGCTCGCCAAGGCGCTGATCGGCAAGACCAAGGGCACGTCGGTGGAAGTCAACACGCCCGGCGGTGCCAAGGCCTATGCGGTGAAAAAGATCGAGTGGCGCTAGATTTTCGCCCGACCTAGTCACTTCAGCCAGATCTTCAGCGGCATCGGCGAGCGCGCCGGGCAATTCATCGTTCCCGAATAGAAGTCCGACAGCTGGCCGCTGTAGGTGCACGCGACACCGTCCAGCACCAGCGTCGCCGATAATCGCGACGCCGGCTGCGAAATCTGCAGACGGATTTCGCCTTTCTTTTCTTCCGGACCATCGACCGTACAGATGCCGACATGTGTCATGGTCAATGGTCCGGCAAGAACCTTCGCGCTGTCATCGCCCGTGACATTGGCGGTGAGCTCCCAGATTTTTCATGAGACGGTCCCCCGGATGGAACGGTGCGATGTTTCGGCAGCGATCTCGACCGGAATATCCAGCACAAGGAAAGATAGCGACTTGCCGTGGCCATCGAGGCCGAGGCTGGCATTGACGCCACCTTCGAGGACGTCGTCGAGAACGAAATTGAACGCCGCGAGTTTCGGCAGATCGTAGCGCACGACGCGCGTCGGCTTGCGCGCGGCAAACGCCTGAGTCACCCGTTCGGCCGTCACCTGCGCGGCTACTACCGGATAGTGCGCCGGATCCCGGCAAACGAGAACGAGATTGAGCCGGTTGCCCTTGTCGCCCGTGCGCGCGCTCGCAATCTCCTGCAGGCGAACGGTGCGCGTCACGTTGGTGCTCCCAACATGGTCACGCGCGGCTCCGCGAACCGCCTTTCGATGAGACAGGAGGCACTGGCAAGCCGGGGCGTGATGCGTCGGCGGACCCCTGCCCCGCCCGCTGGCCCCGCGCAGTAAAGCGCTTCGGCCTCGTCGAGCAAAATTTCGACCTCGCTCGCGTTCGACGACTCGGCCGCAAAGCGCAGTCGCACGTCATCGGTCTGAGCGCCGCGCAGATTCGTCGTTGCGCTGGCGGCGCCCCAAACGCTGCGAACACCGATCGCATCGACCCGGACATTGAGATGTGGCACGCGCGTGCGCACGCGCGCCCGAACAACCTCAGCGGCAAGCTGCGCACGGGCCGGAGCGTTCGGACCGGCATAGGAAATTTCGGCTTCGCCGAGGAAACCGCCATCTACGCAAACGGTCGCCTTCAGCGTCTCCGGTGCGGGCCCGCCGCGCGCACCGGACACGCGCACACGATCCTTGCCGATCTCGGCGACCTCGACATTCGTCAAGTCGAGAACGACATCAGGCGCGAGATAGGCGGATGGATCGTGAATCTCGTAAAGCAACTGTTCGATCACGGTCAGGCGACTGACCACACCACCGGTGCCGGCGGGCTTTGTAATCACCATTTCGCCGGCTTCGTCGACCTCGGCGATCGGATAGCCGACTTCGGCCAATCCGGGCACGTCCTTGTAGCCGGGGTCGGCAAAATAACCGCCGGTCACCTGCGCACCGCACTCGAGCAAGTGGCCCGCAAGGGTGCCAGCGGCAAGTCGATCCCAATCATCGGCAGACCACCGGAACGCATGCAGCAAGGGCCCGAGCGCGAGCGCAGAATCGGCAACGCGTCCTGTCACGACAATGTCGGCACCCTGGTCGAGCGCCTGTGCGATCGGCTGCGCACCGAGATAGAGATTGGCCGAGAGGATTTCGCGCGCCTGCGCGAGGTCGACGCCGTCGATCCTGCGTGATGCGAGATCGCTCGCCGAGAGCTTGCCTGCAATGTCGTCGCCTTCGACTGCGGCAATGCGCGGCGGGCGAACACCAAAAGAGCGCGCCATCTCTTCGACGCGGCGCGCGGCTGCTGCCGGATTGGCCGCGCCGAAATTGCCGATGATCTTGATGCCGGCCGCAAGACAGCGCGCAAGCACCGGTGGCAGCATCCGACCGAGTGCGGGACTGTAGCCGCGCTGCGGATTTTGGCGGCGCTCGAGCTGGCATAGCGCCAGTGTGCGCTCGGCCAGCGTTTCGTACATCAGAAAGCGCGGACCCGATTGCGCGGCGAGCACCTCCACAATGGGCACGCCGGCATCGCTTCGGTCACCGGCAAACCCGGCAGCTGCGCCGATGAAAGCCTTCGCCATGCGGCGATGCTAACGGGACGGGTCTACTCTGTAAAACGGCGCGCGGGTCGTGAAGAGCACTAGTCTTCCATTGGCACCATAGCCGCATCCTTGGAATTGCGCAGGGTCAGGGACGTCTTCACATTGCGCACGTTGCGCGCGGCGGTGAGCGTTTCGACGAAGGCCTGAAAGGTTTTCAGGTCGGGCGCCACGCATTTAAGGACGAAATCGATTTCGCCCGAGAGCATCCAGCATTCGCGCACGAGCGGCTGCGCGCGCACGAACTCCTCGAAGGCGACAAGGTCGGCCTCCGCCTGGCTCGCTAGATGCACCATGGCGAAGACCGTGACTTCGTAGCCGAGCTTCTTTTCATCGAGCAGCGCGCGGTAACCCTTGATGTAGCCGGCTTCCTCCAGCGCGCGGACCCGGCGCAGGCAGGGCGGCGCGGAAATACCGACGCGGCTTGCCAGCTCCACATTGGTTATGCGGCCGTCCGCCTGTAGCTCCTTGAGGATTTTGCGATCGATCGAGTCGAGTCGGGCTGGCACAGGCGCTCCTTTTGGCCGAACGGTACTGTTCATACCGCGAAACATTATTTCGCGAAACAATGTTGCGCGCTCTTGCGATCGTGATCGGCCGCTTTGCCGCAGACTGTGGGTGTGGCGGGTTGCGTATCTTGCATAGCTCGGCTGAAAGCCATACATCCTGCAGAGCAAAAGAGCCGAAATCTCCGGCCGCTCAGGGTGATAAGCGCCCAAAAAAACGCCCGTCCAGGGGGGCGTACAACATGGCAAAGACGACCCACGCCAAAGTCGTGATCATCGGCTCGGGACCAGCAGGCTACACCGCGGCCATTTACGCCGCGCGGGCAATGCTGGAGCCGGTTCTGATTCAGGGCGTGCAGCCAGGCGGCCAGCTGACGATTACCACTGATGTTGAGAACTATCCCGGCTTTGCCGATGTCATCCAGGGTCCCTGGCTGATGGAGCAGATGCAGGCGCAAGCAACGCATGTCGGCACGCGCATCGTCACCGATCACGTGAACAAGGTGGAGCTGGCGCAGCGCCCGTTCAGGCTGATCTGCGATTCCGGCGACATCTACCTCGCCGATGCGCTGATCATCGCAACCGGTGCGCAGGCACGCTGGCTCGATTTGCCCTCGGAACAGAAATTCAAAGGCTACGGCGTGTCGGCCTGCGCAACCTGCGACGGCTTCTTCTATCGCAACAAGGAAGTGGTCGTGATCGGCGGCGGCAACACTGCTGTCGAGGAGGCGCTGTTCCTCACCAATTTTGCTTCGAAGGTCACGGTCGTGCACCGGCGCGATGCATTCCGCGCCGAGAAGATCCTGCAGGACCGCCTGTTCAAGCATCCCAAGATCGAGGTGATCTGGGACAGTGTGCTCGATGACGTCATCGGCGGCGACAATCCGCTGAAGGTGAGCGGCGTGCGGCTCAAGAACGTGAAGACCGGCGCGGTCTCCGAGCGCAGGGTCGATGGCGTCTTTATCGCTATCGGTCACCAGCCGGCATCGGAACTGTTTGTCGGCCAAGTGCAGATGAAGCCGTCCGGCTACATCATCACCGGCGGCAATTCGACCGTCACCTCGGTGCCCGGCGTTTTCGCCGCCGGCGACGTAACCGACGACATCTATCGCCAAGCCGTCACTGCGGCCGGGCAAGGCTGTATGGCCGCACTCGAAGCGGAGAAATTCCTGGCCGCGCACGAACATCAGCGTGCGGCGGCGGAATGAACATGGCTGCACCCAATAATACGATGGACTGGGACAAGCTGAAGGTGTTTCACGCCGCAGCGGAAGCCGGCTCGTTCACGCATGCCGGCGAACGATTAGGCCTTTCGCAGTCGGCGGTATCGCGTCAGGTTTCGGCGTTGGAAGCCGAACTCTCGGTGTCCCTCTTCCACCGCCATGCGCGCGGCCTGATCCTCACCGAGCAGGGCGAATTGCTGTATCGCACTGCGCACGAAGTCTTCATGAAGCTCGAGGCGGCGCGCACGAAGCTGACCGACAGCCGCGAGCGGCCGAACGGTGAACTCAAGGTACAGACCACCCCGGGCATCGGCGTGCATTGGCTGACGCCGCGGCTTGGAGAGTTTCTCGATCTCTATCCGGACATCCACATCACGCTGATTACCTCCGATGAGGAGCTCGATCTGGCGATGCGCGAGGCCGATGTAGCCATCCGCCTCCGCCAGCCGACGCAGCCCGACCTGATCCAGCGCAAGCTCTTCTCGGTGCATTTCCACGCCTATGCGTCGCCCGATTACCTCAAGCGCTTCGGCACGCCGCGCGCGCACGACGAACTCGACAAGCATCGCATCGTTCTTCTCGGCGGCGGCGTAGTGCCCGCGCACCTGCAGAACCGGCGCTGGCTTCTCGAGATCGGTCGCGACGGCAAAGATCCGCGCACGCCGCATCTAACGGTCAACAATGTTCTCGGCGTTCTGCGCGCGTGTCAGCGCGGACTCGGTATCGCCGTGCTGCCGGACTATCTGGTCGAGGAAAACGGCGGCCTGGTTCAATTGTTCGGCGAAGCCGACACGCTCGCGCTCGACGCCTATTTTGTTTATCCGGAAGAACTCAAGTCAGTAGCACGTATTCAGGTTTTCCGAGATTTCCTTGTCGCCAACGCGCAGCGCTGGCACTTCTGATTTACCCACGAAAAATCTTGCGGTAAAATTTTCGCGAGCGGGCGCGCGAAGGTGGGCAAGTTACGGGTTTCTTATGAATTGCGTATGCGCATGGCAGTCATGCGGCGCCTGACGTTGTGGCGCCCCAACACGCTTCGCATACTGATGGTTCGCTGTTTCGCCGGATAGATATCCTCCCAGAATCGCCGGCGGGCAGCATGTTCCCCTCTGGAAGATATTGCCGGCCCCCACGTCGGCAATCACTGAAGCCGGGCCCTGCAGGGGCCCGGTTTTTTATCGCGCCCTCTTTTTTTCAGATCAGCGGAACCGCGCGATGAAATAGGCCAGGTCGAGGATCTGCTCATCTCTCACCGGCGCGAGCGCTTCCGCCATTGTACCGTCATAGCCGCGCCGGTCATTGGTCTTGTATTCGCGCAGCGTCTTCAAGAGATAGTCCTCACGCTGGTTGGCGATGTGCGGAACATTGTCGCGACCCGCGAGATCCAGCCCGTGACAACTATTGCAACGGTGCTGCGTGATCAGCGCGGCGGCGCCCTGCATGCGCGCGGCATCGCCCGTTTCGGCCGGAGGCTTCGGCGCCGGCACCTTTGCGAGAAAGTCGGAGAAATTTCGTAAGTCATCATCGGTGAAGCCTTTGGTCATCTCCGTCATGACCTGGATCATCTGATCGTTCTTTTTTTCCGGCGAAGCGCGTTGCTGCTCGCGAAACATGTACAGCTGGATCAATAAGTACGGCGCCGGCTGCCCACCCAGCGAGGGAACCTCCGGAGTTTCCGACTGGCCGCTTTCGCCGTGACAAGCAAGGCAAGGCACCGCGCGTTCAGCAACTGTCTCGCCAAACAACGGCTGGCACGCGATACCAACGAAAACTGCCGCCGCAGCGATCCGGGGCGCGAGATGGATGGGTCGCATTGTTGATCAGCTTGAAAAAAAGGCCGGGGGCAAAGCCCCGGCCTTGCGCGCGTTTCAGCGGCCGGCGACTCGTGGCGTCTTGCCGTAGGTGATGCGGTAAATCGCGCCGTTCCAGTCGTCGGACAACAGCATCGAGCCATCTGCCATGAATTCAACGTCGACGGGGCGGCCGATGTAGTTGTTGTTGTCGAGGAAGCCTGTGATGAACGGTTCGGACGATTTCACCGTGCCATCCTTGTTCAGGAAGATAGCGATGACGTCACCGCCGAATTTCGTCGTCCGATTCCACGAGCCGTGGCGGGCGAGAAAGATCGCGTTCTTGTATTTTCCCGGGAACATCTTGCCGGTGTAGAAGCGCATGCCGAGCCCCGCGGAATGCGGACCCGTCAGCATGATCGGTGGTTCGAATTCACGGCACGAATGACCCCAACCGAATTCCGGATCGAGAAGGTTGCCCTGGTAACAATAGGGCGCGCCGAAATGCTGCCCGACCTTGGTTACGCGGTTGAGTTCATCCTGCGGCGTATCTTCCGACAGCCAATCGCGACTATTGTCGGAGAAGTACAGCTGCTTGTTTACCGGATTCCAGTCGAAGCCTACCGAGTGGCGCACCCCTCTTGCGACGACTTCCGCACCGCTGCCGTCCAGATTGATGCGACGGATCTGTCCGTGCGCCGGATCGTGCAACACGTTGTTGCCGGGCTGGCCTACCTCAAGATAGAGCTTCTCGTCGGGCCCGACGGCAATGAACTTCCAGCCGTGCGCCTCGTCTTTTGGCAGATCGGTGTAGATCACCGTCGGCTTTGGCGGCTTGTCGAGATTGGCCTCGATGTTGTCGATTTTCGAGATCTGCGAAAGCTCGGCGATGTAGAGCGTGCCCTTGTGGAAGGCGAGCCCATTCGGGCGATAGAGACCTTCGGCAATCGTCTTGATTTCGATATTGCCGTCCTTCTTGACGATTGCGGTGACCTTGTTGCCGAGACGGGTGCCGACAAACACCGTGCCTTTGTCGCCCACGCGCAGCGACCGCGTGTTGGCAATACCGCTGGCGTAGACTTCGATGTTGAATCCCGGCGGCAGCTTGAGCTTGGCGGTCGGCAACTTGTCGGCGGCGGCCGGGAGCGGCGGCGGAGCAATCGGAGCGAGTTTTGCCGCAGCCGGATTACCCTCAGGCCGGCCGATCAACGGCGAGCCTGGCGGCAACGGCGTAGCCGGTGCTGCAGCGGGCGGCGATGCAGATGCCGGCGGCTGCTGCGCAAAGGCCGGCGCAGCCAACAAAACGCCGGCGACCGTGCCGGCAAGCAAAACAGAACATCGAACCGTGAAACACGGAGCCATCGAATTCCTCCCTGGTGCGGAGGCGCTTGACCCACGAGGCTGATCGAGAACGACCCCGGAGCGCTCCCCCTTGCCAGCAAGTCTCTACCTTTCGACTTTCCCTTGCAATCGGGAAGTCGACGATTCCGATAAATCAGGACGTCCGATACGCGTAAGCGGCATCTTTGCGGTCCGCCGCAAGTTCCGCGACCATGGCGTGATGCGGCGACAGGTGACATACCGGATCGGCGGCGCGGGCGTCGCCCGTAAGTAGGAAAGCCTGGCAACGGCATCCGCCGAAGTCCCGGTCGCGTCGTGCGCAGGATCTGCACGGCTCCTGCATCCAGTCAGTGCCACGAAATGCGACAAATGCCGGCGAGCTCCGCCAGATGTCGGCGAGCGAATGCTCGCGGACGTTCCAGAATTCGAGACCAGGAATGACCTCGGCCGCATGGCAGGGAAGCACCCGCCCTGCCGGCGTCACGTTGAGAGAGCGGCGGCCCCAACCGCCGACGCAAGGCTTGGGAAAACGGGCGTAGTAATCGGGGACCACGGCATCAATGACGATCCGGCCCTGGTGCTTGGCCCGCAGCAATTCGACCTGCCGCACGGCTTCCTCGACCTGCTCGCGCGTGGGCATGAGGGAGGCGCGGTTCTTCAGCGCCCAGCCGTAGAACTGCACATGCGCGATTTCCACCCGCGTCGCGCCCAACGACAGAGCAAGCTCGACCATCGCTTGGACGCGGCCAATATTGACGCGGTGCACCACCATATTGACGGTGAGCGGCAGACCCAGATTGACGACCTCTTTCGCAATCGCCCGCTTGCGCGCGGAGGCGCCTTTGTAGCCAGCGATATGATCGGCGGATGCTGCGTCGCTGTCCTGAATCGAGATCTGCACGTGATCGAGGCCCGCATCCGAAAGCGCCGCCAGATTTTGCGGCGTCAGACCGACAGCGGAGGTAATCAGATTGTTGTAAAGACCGGCTTCACGCGCGGCTTTGACGATCTCCGGCAGGTCGCGCCGCGCCGCTGGCTCGCCCCCAGATAAGTGCACCTGCAGAACGCCGAGCGCTGCCGCTTCGCGAAAGACCCGCGCCCAAGTCGCCGCGTCGAGTTCGTCGGCACGCTTGTCGAGTGTCAGAGGATTCGAGCAATACGGACACCCGAGCGGACAACGGTGGGTGAGTTCGGCGAGCATGCCGAGCGGTGCGGACAAGGCGACTCCATTCGTCGTCATCGCAGGCACTCAACCCAGATCCAGCAACTTCTTCTCAGCCAATCCGCTCAGCAGTTGCACGACATCGGTATGGATGCGTTCGCGTGGGGCGGCAAAGGTCGCTGCAAGATCGTCGACGATTGCCGCCAGAGTAGTCTCGCCAGTGCACCGCTTCAAAATCTCGACCGTAATGGCATCGGCCTTGAACACGCGTTCCGGTGCGAGCAGGACCCAGCCGCCTTGGGCTTCATTGTGCGCCAGCCGCACGCCGCGGGGCAGGCGCGGACGCGAAACTTCAGACACCTGCATCGCCGAGCCATTCATCATTGTTTCTCCGGCACGAAGGCGCCCGGCGGAACGTGTCCGGGAGACACATAGGCGTGATAGAGCGCGTCCAGCATCGACCAGAGAATGCTGCATTTGAATTCGAGCGCGGCAAGCACAGCTTGTTGCTGTTCCGGTGTCCGCGCCTCGCGCTTCACGAAATTGAGCGCGAAATCGGCGTCGCGCTGAGCCTGCGGCGGACGCTTGTCGAAATAGCTGAGCGTCTCGCGCGTGATGAAATCGTAGTTCGCCAGCATGCCCGCCATGCGTTCGCTGATGGTCAACGGCGAAAACATCTCGGTGAGCGAGGAGGCGATCGCCTCGAGCAAGGCCTTCTCGCGAACAAAATGCACATAGGCCTCGACGGCAAAACGCGTGCCCGGCAGGAGTCCACGCAATGACATGACGTAACCGCGCTCAAGCCCGAGCCCGTCGGTAAGCTTGAGCCAGCGTGCAATGCCGCCATCGCCCTCACGCTCGCCATCATGATCGACAAGACGGGAGCGCCATTCGCGGCGCACAGCGGAATCCTCGCAACGCGCGATCAGGCTCGCGTCCTTGATCGGGATCATCGCCTGATAATAGTAGCGATTGAGCGCCCAGGCCTGCACTTGGCCTTTGCTGCACTTGCCGCCGTGCAGCAAGGCGTGAAACGGATGCAGGCGATGGTAGCGCTTCGCGCCGATGTCGCGCAGTGCAGCTTCAAGTTCGTCCGGCGAAAGCAATTTCACAGCACGATCTCCATACCATCCTCGGCGACCTGCCAGCCGGCATCTTCGACTTTTCGTCGTTCGGCCGAGCCTTCGATCAGGACCGGATTGGTATTATTGATATGCACAAAGATGCGCCTCGCCGACAATCCTGCCAAGGCGCGCAGCGAACCGCCGTCGCCGTCGATCTGCATGTGGCCCATGCGGCGACCGGTCTTTTGTCCGGTCTGCGTGCGGATCATCTCGTCATCGGTAAATAACGTGCCGTCGAACAGTACGACGTCAGCGCGCCCGAAGCGTTCGCGCATTGGAGCCGTTACCGCCGTGGTCCCCGGCACAAAAATCATGCGCGCTCCCTCACGCTGCAATTCGATGCCGACATTGGCCGCGCTTTCGGTATCGAGTTCGGGCGTCTCGCCCTCGAGATAGAGCGGAAGTTTGCCAGGCACCATGAACAACGTCGCCTCGATACCTCCCGCAAGCATGAAGCGTTCGCCCGGATTGATCGCGCGTCGCGACATCAGCCTCATTGCGCCGAACATGGCATTGGCCGCCACCGCCGCGTGACTCGCAGGCGTTGCGTAAAGCGTGAAAGGCGAGCTCTCGCGCAACGAGAGAAGTCCCGTGATTTGGTCGATTTCGGCGCCAGTAAGTACGACGGCATCGATCGGACTGCCGCGAAGCGTTCCCTGCGGGTGCAGCGCGGGCGTCGCCCGGATCTGCGAGGGGAGATCGGGGGAGGCGTTAATCAGCGTCCAGTGCCCATCGCCCGCCGATATGGCAATACCGGTCTGGGTCCGGGGTCGGACGCGCGAATCACCGGCCCACGCCAAGGCGCAGACCGGACACCGGCAATTCCATTGCGGAAAGGCGCCTCCGGCCGCCGACCCAAGCACAATGGCGGTGAGGCGCCCCATCTAACGGGGTTTTGAAAAAAGGCTCTGAAAATTAGAACTCGGCTGGCAGATAGCCGTTGATCTCGAGTCCAATGCAAATCTCTACAAGAACAGGGGTCGTCCAAGCCATGGCGTTTCCTTTCGACCGCGCTTCGACGGCGGTTCTTTCGGCACATTAGCGTAGCCCGGGGCCACCGCAAGGGGCTCCTAAATCATAGGAGCCATCACGCCTTTGTCATGGCACCCGCCATAACCGTGCCGTAGATAAGAGATATGGGTATAAGTGCTAAAAAGCGCCTGGAAACCTTATACCCAGCCACCTGTTGACTTACGCTCCGCCTGCCTGTCCAGCTAAAGCTCCCGATTCGTTTGCTCGTGCAAAATAGCCACAGTTGACGCCTGTTCTCGCTGGGCCGTTGGGAAAAACGTAACTGGGTGCGCGCTATCAGTTAAACTGGGCCGAACATTTTATCGGGGCTTATGTGCCCCTGACAGTCTTGGGAGAAAACGTGGTGAAAAATGCACGATTTGACCGTTTGCTGGCCTCCACGGCGCTGGTCCTGGTACTGGCCTTGTCCAGCCAAGCCGGCATCGCGCAGCAGAGCGACAACCCGACCACGGCGTCCGTGCCTGTGCCGGATACGACGCTCCCGCCGCCGCTGACTGCCAAAGACGTCGAAGCGCCCGCCAATCAAGCGACCCCGGCGGCGAAGGAAGAGCCGCAGCAAAACGCCACGACGGCTCCCACCGAGCCCGCCAAGGCCGCCAATAACGCGACGCCCACCGATCCCGTCGGCGAGAAGCTGCGCGAGCTGATCGCGGGCCGCCAGTTTGACCGACTCGTCGGCCGAAAGGCCGACCGCGCTGGCATCGAGGCCTATTACAATTCGCACAACTACGCGCCGATCTGGGTCAGCAACAATGCTGGTAATGACCGCGCCAAGGCGGCGATCGCCTACCTGGGTCAAGCCGATGCGGTTGGCCTGGATCCGAACGACTATCCGGCACCGGACTTCAAGTCTGCGACGACCCCCGACGCGCTAGCCGAAGCTGAGCTCAAGCTCACCGCCGCGGCGTTGACCTTCGCGCGGCATGCGCAGATCGGCCGCATCCACTACACCCGCGTGAGCCCGGATATCTTGTACGAGCTGAATGCACCTGAACCAGCCGATGTTTTGGCCAAGCTCGGCGACAGTAGCGATGCGGGCAAAGTGCTCGACGCTTACAATCCGCCGCAGGCAGAGTTCAAGGCGCTCAGGGCCAAGCTCGCCGAGCTACGCAAGGGACCGGCGCCATCTGAAACCAAGATTGCAGAGAAGCCCGAACTTCCGCGCGTGCACGTGCCGGATGGCAAGATCATCCGTCCGGGCATGAAAGATGCGCGCGTGACCGCTTTGCGCAAGCGTCTCGACATCGCGGGCGACAAAGAGAACCCGCTCTATGACGATGCGGTTCGCGATGCGGTTAAGACTTTCCAAACCGAAAACGACATCAATGTCGACGGCGATCTCGGGCCGAACACGGTCCGCACGCTCAACGGTGAACGCCGGGAAGCACGTCCGAGCGCAGCCGACCCGACTGACATGATCATCGTGAATATGGAGCGCTGGCGCTGGACACCGCGCGACCTGGGCAATCCGCATGTTGTCGTCAACATCCCGGATTTCACGCTCACGCTCTACAACAACGACAAAGTCTACTGGCACACGAAAATCGTGGTCGGCAAACCGAATTTGCCGACGCCGATGCTCAGCGCCGATATGAAGTTCATCACGGTCAATCCGACCTGGAATGTGCCGCCGTCGATCATCGAGAAGGAATACTTGCCGGCCCTGGAGGCGGATCCGCAGGCACTCGACCGCATCGGCCTTAAGCTGACGCAGGACGCCGACGGCACGATTCATATTTCGCAGCCGCCGGGAGCCGGAAACGCGCTCGGCCGCATCCGCTTCAACTTCCCGAACAAGTTCCTGGTCTACCAGCACGACACGCCGGACAAGTACCTGTTCTCGCGCGATAAGCGCGCGTTCAGCCACGGCTGCATGCGCGTGCAGAATCCGCTGACCTACGGCGAAAAGCTACTGTCGCTTGTGCTGCCGAGGGAGCGCTACACCGAGGCGCGCCTGGAATCGATGTTCGGCGGCAGCGAGATCAACATCAACTTCCCGAAATTCATCCCGGTGCATCTGACCTATCAGACCGCATTTGTAGATGATGCGGGCAAGCTGCAGCGGCGCGAGGATGTTTACGGACGCGATGCCAAGATGCTCGCCATCCTCAAGAGCAACGAGCGCAAGGTCGCCGATATTGCGGTCGAGCGTGTGTCGCCGAATTCCTCATCGAAGCCGGTACGTATGCCGGCCGGTATGTATGGTAGCGGAAGCTATGGCGGCGGCGGCAACTTCTTCAATTGGATATTCGGCGGACCGCAGGGTGGTGCCCGCCCCTATCCGCCGCGTAACGTCCCGACTCCGCCGCGCAACGGCAACGGCCGTTACAGCTGGCGCTAGCCGCTGGACGGACACCACAAAACGCCGGCGCATCGTCGCCGGCGTTTTTGTTTTGAAGATTTGCGAAGGTGGTACAGGCGGGTGGACTTGAACCACCGACCTCTGGTTCCACAGACCAGCGCTCTAACCAACTGAGCTACGCCTGCACGCGCGATCGGCTCATTCGATCCTCGATCCAAGCGGGCGGAACCTAGGTGCCGCCTGCCGTTTTGGCAAGCGTCCACGCAGGTCGCCGCCGCATAAACGAAAACCCGGGCGTTTGCGCCCGGGTTTCGCACCCTCTAATTCCAGGCATCAACGCGCTGGGGCGTCAGGCCGCCTTGTTGAACGTGCTGCTGATGCTTTCCTTGATCGGCTCGACCGTATCGGTCGCGACCTTCTGGGCGTGCTCGGAGAGTTCCTTGGTCTGAGCGATCATCGCATCGAACTGCTTGCGCATGAAGGCGCTGGTCAGTTCGACCACCTCGGCATAGGACTTCGCGCCGATCAGCTCGCCCATCAGGTCGAAGGCGGCATCGGTATTGGCGCGCGTGGTCTCGATCACCTTGAGGCCATAGCTCGCGCAGCCCTTGGAAGCTGTGGAGTAGGTGTCCTCGAGGACATCGGTAGCCTGCTCGGCCGCACTCTTGCACTTCTCGTAGTTTTCCTTGGCCTGCGCGATGCCCTTTTCGGCGAACTCGCGAAACACAGGCGGGACCTCGAATTTCGGCATTTCAAACTTGGGCATGTCGAACTTCGGCATTTCGAAAGCGGGCGCGGCAACGGCGATCGGCTTCGGCTTGGATTTCGTGGCCGAAGAAGCAGCAGTTTCAGGCATGAGAATCGTCCTTTGGCTGGCGGAGGGCGTGATCCCGCACGGACCACACACCCTCGGCAAATAGGCCCTATCTTGTGTGAGCCGCAGCGCACCTGCGTTCCGATGTGCTGCGATCTAAGGGTGCAGCGCTTATACACCCGATTTTGATGCATTGCAATAAAAATATTGCATTGCACAAAATCGCCACAGCAGATCGTCCCGGCGCACAGCACCAGGCGCAATGGATCTTCAGCTGGCGGTCGGCTCGTCAATGCTGCGGGTTTTGACCCGCCATTTTTGCCGCTCGCCTGCCTAGTTCCTTCCCCTGCTCCGTGAGCACCGCGATCTGGTTGTTTACGTATTCCGCATGCAACGCCATGACGTCATTAGGGTCTTTGGCCTGCAGCAGTTTTCGCGCGAACTCGAACGATGAAGTGATGTTCCGTTCGGCGAAACCCATCGCAAGCTCTCCGACCTCCTTGGCGCCGGCTTGTGCGCTCGCAGCCTGATTTTCCGCAGTGCTTACAGCGTGCTGCGCTGCTGAAATGAAAACATCGAATGCCTGCTTGGCCTGTTCGACGCTTTTTTCGGCCAACGCAAGCATGTCGGCCGGAATTTCAAAGCCGGCGTTTCCTTCCTTCGGCATGACATCCCTCCTGCATGTCCTTAGCCACCGATTCGCGGCCTCATGGATATCTAGGGCGGCACACCGACCGCGCCAGTGATGCGCACCCACCCGCATTAACGATATTGCGGGTTCGGACAGTGGAGCTGCCGTTGTCCAATGGACGCCGTTCGTTACCGGCCGTATTAAGACTTTATTAGCCGTGAATTCTGCGACCCCGGAATGACGGAAGCCAACCCGCAACTTGCATATCTTCGTGATCAGCGGCTGGCAGCGCATGCGCTCAGCCCCGCGCCTGTCTGGCTTTGGGGCACCGAGGATATTCTGTGGGCCAACCCCGCGGGCGCAGCAATTTTCGACGCCGCCTCACCGGGTGAAGCCTCGCGCAGACGCTCCTTGGTGACCGACGAGACCTGATCGCACTCGATGCAGAGCGGCTCGCCCGCGAAAGCGATTCACAACGGAGCTGCGGAAGGCGAGATTTCTGTGCGGCAAATCAGTATGCTCAAGCTCGGCGCCGGATCGACATTCACATTGCTCACCGTTTTCGCAACACCTGCGGAAACGTCGGCGGTTGGATTCAGAAGCAACTAGCATGGCGCCGAAAACGTCGGACCCCCCGTCATCGGAAACACACCCGCCCCGGCTGCCTTTGCGCTTTGTATGGCAGACCGACGCAGAGGGTCGATTCAGCCTTACGACCCAGGAATTTCCCGAACTCCTCGGGCCGAACACTTCCGCCGTGCTTGATCGCACCTGGACCGAAATCGCACAGACCCTGAAGTTGGATCCGCAGGGTCAGATTGCTGCCGCCATGGCAGCGCGGCAAACTTTCAGTGGAATCGTGCTGCACTGGCCGCTCGACGATTCAGACGACCAGATGGTGGTCGAGATGTCGGGCCTGCCGGTATTCGACCGCGACCGGGAATTCACGGGCTTCCGTGGCTTCGGCATCTGTCGCGACCGCAAGGCTGCTCAGAGGGCGCAGGATCGCGCCGATAAGGTATCCGAATCCGCGCCTCCGTCGGAAGACGATCCGGCGGCGATGGTTCTTCCGTTTCCTTTCGAACCACGTGCGCATGAGCCGAAACTTGACGCACAAGAGCACAGCGCGTTCCGAGAATTAGCACGCGAACTCAGCGAACGGCTGAAGCGGGCGCCGGGTGATCGCACCGCCGCTGCCTCAGACGATTTCGGAGTCGAGCCGCCTGCTCCTGTGGTTCAGCCCGTGCCCGAACCGCCCAAACAGCTTCCTGACATCCAAGACAGTCGGCCGATCCTCGATCGGCTGCCAGTGGGTATCCTGGTCTATCGCCTGAGCACGTTGATTTACGCCAACCGGGCGTTTCTCGAGTGGACCGGCTTCGCTACTCTGGATGAGTTAAGCGACGCAGGTGGTCTCGACGGCCTGTTCATCGAGAGCAAGGACAATTCCTCGTCGCCGGACAGCAAGGGCAGCGGCAAATCGCTGACGATTGCCACCGTCAGCGGCACGCAGAAACCGGTCGACGGCCGCCTACTTAGTGCCGCCTGGAACAACGAGAACGTTCTCGTGCTGATGGTCGACACGCGGTCCGGCAATGGGGAAAAATCGCCGCCTGCACTGATCCCCGATGCCGATCGGGAAAATCGCGAGCTCAGGGCGATCCTGGACACAGCAACGGACGGCGTGCTGATGCTCGATGCACGCGGCGGCATCCTTTCCGCGAATCGAAGCGCGCAGGCGCTGTTTGGCTACGACGCGGCCGACTTCGCCAGCCACACTTTGGACGATCTGCTGGCCCCGGAAAGCCGCCGCGCCGCGCACGAACATTTGGAGCGGCTGACGAATAGCCGGGGCGCGGACGTACTTAGCGCCGGCTACGAGGCAATCGGCCGTGTGCGTCAGGGTGGTCTCGTTCCGCTTTACATCACGATGGGACGTATTGAAGGCAGCGAAAAGCTGTGCGCGCTGCTTCGTGACATCACCGCCTGGAAGCGCAGCGCCGAAGAACTAAACAGCGCCAAGCAGGCCGCCGAAAAAGCTTCGATCGCCAAGTCAGAATTTCTCGCCAAAATGAGCCACGAAATCCGCACACCGCTCAATGCCATTATCGGCTTTTCCGAAGTGATGATGGACGAGCGCTTCGGTCCCATCGGCAACGAACGCTACCGGCAATACCTGAAAGATATTCATGCGTCCGGTGGACACCTCATCTCGCTGCTCGACGATCTCGTCGACCTTTCGAAAATTGAGGCGGGAATTCTTGATCTCACTTTCGTTAGCGTTAATCTGAACGATCTGCTGCAGCAATGCGTAGCCATCATGCAACAGCAGGCCAACCGCGAGCGGGTCATTATCCGTACGGCACTGGCTGCCAACCTCCCTCACATCATCGCCGACGCGCGGTCGCTGCGTCAGATCGCGCTCAATCTGTTGTCGAATTCAATCAAGTATACGGGTGCAGGCGGTCAAGTGATCGTCTCAACCGCATTGACCAACGATCAAGAAGTCGTGTTGCGCGTGCGCGATACTGGAAACGGAATGAGCAAGGAGAATCTAGAGACCGCGCTTGAGCCATTCCGTCGCGCGGACGCCACAGGACAATGGGGTTCAACCGGGAGCGGGCTTGGCCTGCCGATAACAAAGGCCCTGGTCGAGGCCAATCACGCCCGTTTTCGCATTGCCAGCGACGTCGGGGATGGAACACTCGTTGAAGTAGCATTTCCGACCACGCGGCTGCTGGCGCCCTGATTTCGAAATCGGCTAGGCTTTGCGGATGAGCGAGATCTCCCGCCGCGCGGCCATCGTGCTGGCATTCGTGAGCGCACTCTTTGCCGCGTCGCCTGCGCAGACCGAACCTGTCGATCTGCTTCTGGTCCTGGCGGCCGATGTCTCGCGCAGCGTTGACAGCCAGAAGTTTCAGCTCCAGCGCGAGGGATATGCCGCGGCGCTGGCGGATCCGCGCGTGATTGACGCGATCCAGTCGGGCCGACGGGGCCGCATCGGCGTGCTGTTCCTGGAATGGTCGGGATTCGGCAACCAGAAGGTCGTGATCGACTGGACGGTTGTTGATGGCCCCAGGGCCGCCCAGGCATTCGGCGACCGGCTCCTTGAATCGCCGCGTTCCTTCGCCGACCGCACGTCGATCAGCGGCGGGATCGACGCCGCCGTGGCCCAACTTGCGCGCGCGCCGTTCGAAGGGCAGCGTCGAACCATCGACGTCTCGGGCGACGGGACCAACAATGCCGGCCGCGACGTCGGACTGGCGCGCGACGAAGCGTTGGCTTTAGGCATCAGCATCAATGGTCTGGTGATTCTTAGTGAAACCCCGCTGCCATGGAACCCCGAGCACACCAATCCACCCGGGGGGCTGACGAAATACTACCGGGACAATGTCATTGGCGGGCCGGGGAGCTTCGTGCTCGAAGCAAAGGACTTCAATTCGTTCGGAGAGGCGATCGTCAAGAAGATGATTGCGGAGATCGCCGATCTTCGCCAATAGCTGGTGGGTATCTTAACCCGTTGATCTCTCAGCCTTGAAAGGGTCACAGACGCCGTCCAAGTTGGCGGCCGTGGGACCGAGACCAAACACCGAAACAACCGGATCCTTCCCCTTTGACAACGGCTACCGGCTTGAAACGCCTGGGATTTGTCCTGCTCGCGGTCATCGCGGGCGGCTTGGCCGTGCTGACGACCGCGGGATATCTCATATCGGCCGACACAGTGCGCCAGCGGGTCCTAGCGGAGATCCGCGAGGTAACTGGCCTTGATCCGGTCTTGCGGGGAAAAGCCAGCGTTTCGCTTTTCCCGAGCGGCAGCGTCAACTTCGCTGATGTCGCACTCGGCGACGCCAAACAGCCCGCCCTTGTCGCCGAGCGACTGACCGCGCGCCTGAGGTTCTTCCCTCTGCTGATCGGCCGCGTCGAAATAGCCGACGTCTCGCTCGACCATCCGAGAATCGTGATCGAGTTCTTGAAGAACGGTCAGTCCAACTGGTCGGGCCTGATCGATGCCTTGACCCGCAGCCAGGCCACCGCGCATCGCGTCGCCGCGTTTTCCGAAATGCGCATCGATGGCGGCACAGTGACCATTCGCGACGAAGCGCGGCAATTCAACGAAACCTTGTATGGGGTGGAATTCTCACTGGCTTGGCCGTCAATCTCCAAGACCTTCGGCGCGACCGGCCGGCTCACCTGGCGCGATGCGCCCCTGGATGCGAGCCTGACACTCGCCGACTTTGCCGCCGCGCTTTCCGGCAGCCGCAGCGGCGTGAAGCTGCGGGTCGCCGGCTCACCGATGAAGGCCGCATTTGACGGCGCCGTCAGCTTCAAGCCCGCCCTGAAGATCGAAGGCACACTTGCCGCCGATGCGCCTTCGTTGCGAAACGCCCTGATCTGGTCGGGGCAGAAGCCGTTGCCCGGCGGCGGCTTCGGCCGGTTTGCGATCAAGGCACGAACGAATGTGGTGGGCGGCACGATCAGCCTTTCGAGTGTCAATGTTGAACTTGATGGCAACTCCGCCGAGGGCGTGCTCACCTTCGCCACGGATGGACGGCAGACGCTGCAGGGCACCCTTGCCGCCGAAACCCTGGACCTCACGGCTTATGTTTCTACCGTCCGCCTGATCGCGGCTAACGAGCGCGCGTGGAACAACGGTCGCATTACACTTGATGGTCTCGCCGGGATGGACCTCGATCTCCGACTGTCGGCGGCAAACGTCATCGTCTCGAACGCTAAACTCGGACGCACCGCGATCGCGGCGAACCTGCGTAACGGCCATCTGGTGCTGACCGTCGGCGAGGCGCAGGCCTACGGCGGCGTGATCAAGGGCTCCACGACGCTCGCCAATTTCGAGCAAGGGATCGACATCAAATCGCAGCTGAATTTCACTGACGTCGATCTTGAAAGCTGCCTCGGCCAACTGTTCGGTCTGCGCCGACTCGAAGGCAAAGGAAATATCGCGCTCACTGTCGACGGCAGCGGCGACAGCGTGCTTGGGGTGACGCAAACGCTCAATGGAACTGCCAACCTGACCGCGACGAACGGCGCGCTCGCGGGACTGAATGTCGAGCAGCTGCTGCGCCGCCTGGAACGGCGGCCACTGTCGGGTGGCGGCGAGTTCCGTACCGGACGCACGCCCTTTGACAAGATGACCGTCGCGCTGAAAATCAACCAGGGCATCGTGTCGGTCGAAGATATGAAGATCGAGGGCGCCGCAGTGGTTCTCGGGCTCATCGGCTCGGCTTCGATCCCGGCGAGAGAACTCGACCTGAAGGGCACCGCTGCCCTCGTTGCGCCACCCAAGTCCGGTACAACGCCGTTCGAGCTGCCGTTCATCGTCCAGGGTTCGTGGGACGACCCGATTATGCTGCCAGACCCGGAGTCCCTGATCCGCCGGTCCGGCGCAGCGGCTCCTCTGCTCAACGCGGTGCGCGAGCGCAGCACCCGAGACTCGGTTCGCTCCGCTATCGAACGCCTGACCGGGGGCGCACCGGCACCGGCTGCCGGCACGGAGGCGGCGCCGGCAACTCCGGGGAAGACCCAATAACCCCCCAGGCCGCAGTGCCTGCAGACACCGCTTTTTCGACTATCATCCTACCATAGACGAATCACCCGCCGGCGGGGGCCGGTGCGATGGGGGTGCGGATGCTGCATCCCCTCTTTCGCACTCTGGTCAAGGTCATCTTCGCCTCGCTGATCCTGGGGACTGTCATGACCCATTTCGGAATCACCGTTGATCAGGTGATGCGCGAAACCGGCATGTCTCCTGAACGCATCCATGAATACGCAAGACTGGGCTTCGCTTGGGCCCTGCCGTATGTCGGGCTCGGCGTGATCGTCCCGATCTGGTTCGTCGTCTTTCAGTTCCGCCCGCCCGGCAAGAGCAGCAGCGATTGGTCCCTAAATCGCCCACAAAATCATCAGACTTGGGCGCCGAGCGCCGCCCGCTCGCGCCGCGCAACGCCGCCCTTGGTTATCAGCGATGCCACGATCGTTCCGGCCGCAACAGCCGCGATCATGATCGTACACACCGCGTTGATCTCCGGTTTCACGCCCAGTCGCACCTCGGAATAGATACGGATCGGCAAGGTCGTCGCGCCCGGGCCGGTGGTGAAGCTCGCAATGACGAGATCATCGAGCGAGAGCGTGAACGCCAACATCCAGCCGGCGGCAATAGCCGGCGCAATCAGCGGCAACGTGATCGTCAGGAAGGTCTTCAGCGGTGGGCATCCGAGATCCATCGCCGCCTCCTCAAGGCTGCGGTCGAAACCGATGAGCCGCGATTGCACGATGACCGTGACAAAACACATCGTGAGCGTGGTGTGGGCGATGGTGATGGTCCAGAAGCCGCGGTCCACGTTGAGGGCGACAAACAGCAGCAAGAGCGAAAGACCGGTGATGACTTCCGGCATCACCAGCGGCGCGTAGACCATTCCGGAGAACAGCAACCGGCCGCGAAAAAGCCCGAGGCGCACCAGGGCAACGGCTGCGAGCGTGCCGAGAACGGTTGCGGCCGTTGCCGAAAATGCAGCAACACGCAGGCTGATCCAGGCTGCCTGCAGGACTGCCACATCGTTCAGCAGTTCGCGGTACCATGCGAGTGACCAGCCTCCCCAGACGGTGACCAGCCGCGACGCATTGAACGAATAGATAACCAGAATCGTGATCGGCAGATAGAGGAACGCGAGACCGAGCGCGACCGACACGATATTGAAGGGCGAAGCGCCGCGTTGCATCACCGCCCTCCTTCCAGTGATCGCTGCTGGAGGCGCTCGTAGAAAAGCATCGGCACGAGCAGCAGAACCAGCAAGGTCACGGCGATCGCGGAAGCGACCGGCCAGTCACGATTGGCAAAGAACTCGTTCCACAAAGTCTGTCCGATCATCAGCGTTTCGGAGCCCCCGAGGAGATCGGGGATGACGAATTCGCCAACGATCGGGATGAAACAGAGGAGCGCGCCGGCGGCGGCTCCCGGCAGTGACAGCGGCACGACCACGACCCAGAACGTTTTCCAGCGAGGACAGCCAAGGTCTGCGGCAGCTTCCAACAGAGTCTCGTCCATTTTTTCCAGGGCCGCGTAAAGCGGCAGCACCATGAACGGCAGATACGAATAGATCATGCCGATATAGATCGCGGTGTCGGAAGACAGCCAGCTGACCGGTGCATCGACGATGTGCAACCTCATCAGTACGTCATTGAGCAAACCGTCTCGCTGCAGGATGTTGATCCACGCGTAGACCCGGATCAAAAACGACGTCCAGAACGGCAGCACGACCGCCATCACCAGCAGCGGTTGCCAGCCACGCGGCGCGCGGGCAATGCCGTAGGCGAAAGGATATCCGATCAAGAGCAGGATAATCGTGGAAATTGCCGCAACCTGCAGGCTCTTGAGATAGGACAACAGATAGATCAGATCGGTGAACAGCAGTCGGAATGAATCGGGCGACAGCTGCGCAGCAAATTCCCGCAGACCCGCCCATCCAGTCGAAAGATCGAAGACCGGCAAGTATGGCGGCTGCGCCATCGTCGTTTGCGACAGGCTGATCTTGAAGACGATGACAAACGGAGTGAGAAAAAAGACAACGAGCCACAGATAGGGCAGAAGCAAGACAGCGCGCCCGCTCCAATTTCGCTTCTGCAAGCTCTCCTGCATCGTTACTCCGTCAAAACCACACCAGCTTCCGGCGGCCATGACAGCCAGACGAGGTCGTTCAGCGAAAAACGTGTTCCGCCTCGCGCACTGGCGTTGGTCAGTGCAACTTTCATCACCGACCGATCGCTGAGCAGGATCTTGTAGATCGACGTGTCACCGCGATAACCGATCTCCGACACGGTGCCCGAGACCGCATTGAAATCGCCCTTGGGCCGATCGGAGGCCATGCCGATCTTTTCCGGACGTAACGCCAGCCAGACCGTATCGCCTGGCCTGGCTCTGCCCGTACCGCCTGTGCGCAGGCGGCCGAGCGCACACTCGATATTACCGTCCGCGCCGAGCCGACCTTCCATCATGGTCGCTTCCCCGATGAAGCCGGCGACCCAGCGCGAGTTTGGTCGCTCATAGATTTCCGCCGGCGATGCAACCTGCATCAGGCGACCGCGATCCATGACCGCAATCCGATCGGCGACAATCATCGCCTCTTCTTGGTCGTGCGTTACGATGACGAAGGTGGTGCCCAACTTGCGTTGCAGCTCCATCAGCTCGAACTGGGTTTCTCCACGCAATTTTTTGTCGAGCGCCGCCAGCGGTTCGTCGAGCAAAAGCACCCGCGGACGCTTGATCAGCGAACGGGCGAGCGCCACGCGCTGACGCTGTCCGCCGGAAAGCTGATCGATCCGCCGTGCTCCGAAACCTTGCAGACGTACAAGCGCCAGCATTTCGGCAACGCGATCGGCGATTTCCCCCCGCGCGACGCTCTCCTGGCGCAGACCGAAGCCGATGTTCCCCTCGACCGTCAAATGCGGAAACAGCGCGTAGCTCTGGAACATCATGTTCACCGGCCGCCGGTGCGGCTGGACGGACACGATGTCTTCGCCGTCGAGGAGGATGCGGCCCTCGGTCGGCGTTTCGAACCCGGCCAGCATTCGCAACAGCGTGGTCTTGCCGCAGCCCGAGGGGCCAAGCAGCGCGAAGAACTCGACATGCCCGATATCGAGCGAGAGCGCTTCAACCGCCACGACCGAGCCGAACCGCTTGGTGACGGCCTCGAAGCGCACCAGCGGCTGCTTTTCGTTCTTTGCAGGTCCTCGCCCTGCCTTGCCGCCGTCCGCCATCGAATCCCCGTTTCGTGGCACGCTACCGGGCCGCGAGAACGCACTCAACTGTCAGTGCTGCTCCGTCAGCGTGCGTTGGACCGCATCACGCCAGCCGGAATACTTGCGCTCCCGCGTTTCGAAATCCATGCGCGGCTCGAAGCGACGGTCGAGTTGCCACTGCGCGGCAAAGCCTTCGAGATCGGGGCAGATACCGGCGGCTCGGCCCGCCAGATAGGCCGCGCCCAGCGCGGTCGTTTCCATGACGACAGGTCGATCGACGGGACTTGCAAGAATATCGGCGACATATTGCATCGTGATGTCACTCACGGTCATTCCACCGTCGACACGCAGCACCGTCGAAGAAGTCTTGGCGGAAGGCCAGTCGGCATGCATGGCCTCAAGAAGATCGCGCGTCTGGTAGGCGACCGCTTCCAGCGCCGCGCGGGCAAGATCGGCCGCACCAGAGCTGCGGCTCAAGCCAAAGATCGCGCCGCGCGCTTGCGCGTCCCAATAGGGCGCGCCCAGCCCCACAAAGGCCGGTACCAGATAGACCTGCTCGGCAGGATCGGCCTGCTGCGCCAAAGGGCCGACATCTGATGCCGCGTTGATGAGCTTCATCGCGTCGCGCAGCCATTGCACCGCGGCACCGGCGACAAAGATGGCTCCTTCCAGCGCATAAGTTCGCCGGCCTTCAAGTTGATATGCAATGGTCGTGAGTAGGCGGTTGCTTGAAGCGAGGCGTTCCCCACCGGTGTTGAGCAGCGCAAAACATCCTGTGCCATAGGTCGATTTCATCATCCCAGGCTTGAAGCAGCCCTGCCCGATCGTGGCGGCTTGTTGATCCCCGGCAATGCCAAGAATTCGGATCGGTCCACCGAACAAATCGGGCGTTGTTACCCCAAACATGCCAGCGCAGTTGCGCACATCCGGCAGAAGACGATGCGTTACGCCAAACAGGCGGCAAAGATCATCGTCCCACTGCGCCTTGCCGATATCAAACAGCAGCGTGCGCGCCGCGTTGGTGGCGTCGGTCAGATGCACCTTGCCGCCTGTGAGACGCCACAGCAGAAAGCTGTCGATCGTCCCGAAGGCGAGCTTGCCTTCCTCGGCCGCCGCCCGAGCACCGTTCACGTGGTCGAGCAACCAGGCAATCTTGCTTGCCGAAAAATAGGGATCGAGCAGAAGTCCCGTTCTGGCGGCAATGTCCGATTCGTGACCGCTGCGCCGCAACGCATCGCAATAATCCGCGGTGCGTCGATCCTGCCAGACGATCGCGTTGTAGATCGGCTCACCGTTTTGGCGGTCCCAGATCACGGTGGTTTCGCGCTGATTGGTAATGCCGAGGCCGGCGACGTCTTTCGTCGTAATGCGCGCTTCGGCCATGACGGCTCGCACCGTCGTGACCGCCGTCTTCCATATCTCCTCTGGGTCGTGCTCGACCTCGCCCGGCGACGGATAGATCTGACGGAACTCCATTTGTGCAGTCGCAAGCGGTCGCAAGGCCGTGTCGAACGCGATTGCGCGCGTGGAGGTCGTGCCCTGATCGATTGCAATGAGAGCGGTCGGCAAATGAAATCCCCCAGGTCGTCAACGCGCGGTTAGAGCCGCCTTTCCGACCAGTGATCCGATGAAACGATCGATAGCCGCACAATCCTCAGCTGTTGCCTTTAGCCCAATCTTGCTACGGCGCCAGAGCACGTCATCCGCATTCTGCGCCCATTCGTTGTCTACCACGTAACGTACCTCGGCCGCCGTGAGGTCGCCGGCAAAGCATTGGCCCAGGTCGTCTATGCTTTTCGCGTCCGCGAGAAATCGTTCGGCGCGCAGGCCATAGGCGTGGACGAGCCGCTGTGCGTGCGCGACCGACAAGAAGGGCCATCGCCTCATCGTCTCGGTCACCTGCGCGTTAAAATCCTCAGGCGAGAACTCGCCGCCCGGCAGTCTCGAAGTCGCCGTCCAGGGCGGTCTCCCCCCGAAGAAATGGCCGATCTTCAGCATGGCGGCCTCCGCCAGCTTGCGGTGCGTCGTGATCTTGCCGCCATAGATGGTGAGCAACGGCGCCTCCCCGGCTCCCTGGTCAAGAACCAGTTCGTAGTCGCGCGTGACGTCTTCCGGCCTGTCGGCGTGGTCGTCATACAGCGCGCGGACTCCGGCAAACGACCATGCCAACTCGTCCGGGATGACCTTGTCGCGAAAGTACTGATTTACGGCATCGCAAAGATAGGAAATTTCGGCCGGGTCGGGCGCGAGCGAACCGAGGTCGCCGACGAAATTCTGGTCCGTGGTCCCGATGAGCGTGAAATCATCCGCAAATGGGAGAACAAACACAACGCGTCGGTCTGCTGCCTGGAGCAGATAGCCGTAGTCGTGATCGAAGCGCCGGCGGATGACGATGTGGCTGCCCTTGATCAACCGCACAGGCGTCGGCAGCGGTCGGCGGATGACAGTGTCCGCAACTGGACCGATCCACGGACCGGCGGCATTGACCAGAACACGTGCGGTCTTTACTTCGCGACGTCCGCGCGCGTTCAGCACCAGTTCCCACTCATCCCGCCGTTCCACGCGCGCGCAGCGCGTACGGGTTCGGATGACGGCGCCACGCTCAGCGGCATCCAGTGCATTGAGCACGACGAGACGTGAATCATCGACCCAGCAATCGGAATACTCAAAGCCGTAGCGAAAGGTGCGCTTCAACGGCTGGCCGACTTTGTGGTGCGTAAGATCGACTGTGCGCGAGGCGGGCAACAGCTTGCGCGCACCCAGCATGTCGTAAAGGAGCAGGCCAAACCGCAACAAAAGCGACGACCGCCGCCCCGGTATCGGCGGCAACATGAAACGCATCGGCCGCACCAGGTGCGGTGCCATGCGCAGAAGCACCTCTCGTTCGTTTAACGCCTCGCGAACTAGACGAAAGGCTCCGTGCTCGAGATAGCGCAAGCCGCCATGTATCAACTTGCTCGAAGCTGAGGACGTGCCCGAACCGAGATCGCTCATCTCGACGAGCAATACTTTTATTCCGCGGCCGGCTGCATCGCGGGCGAGGCCCGTTCCGTTTATGCCGCCGCCGATGATGGCGAGGTCGAAATCGGCCATTGGCGATGATTCGCTTTATTCCGCAGAATGAGTGGCTTGAGCCGAGCACTCAAGGACAGAGCGTGTTAACTTTGGGTTTGCATGGCGTTCATCGCAATTGAAAAATCGCGTCGGTGTCGCCATATCGAACCAATTAATGCCCTATTTCGTTGCTTGAACGCCCGCTAGGGAAATTTTCAACCGCCAATGCCCTCTCCCCGCCTGCTTGTCATCGAAGGCAACTCACCGCAAACAACGGCCGAGCACGTGGCAGTCGGCGGCACCGCGGCGAGCAAGGGCTACTCAGATCTGCTGCGCGAACTTCTCCCCGGCGCTGTTGTGGATATCTGCTATCCCGGCGATCCGACGGCGTTGCTGCCGGAAGGCTCCTCGCTCGAAGGCTATGACGGCATCGCCATCACGGGCTCGGGTCTGCATGTTTACAACGGTGGCCCGGAGGTGATGCGACAGATCGATCTGGTGCGCACTGCGCTCAAGACCGGAACTCCGTTGTTCGGCTCATGCTGGGGGCTTCAGGTCATCACCGCAGCAGCCGGTGGCAGCGTCCGAAAAAATCCGAAAGGTCGCGAACTTGGCTTCGGCCGCGGCATCCGCTTGACCGAAGCCGGACGCAAGCACCCGATGTATGCGGGTAAGCTCGACGTGTTCAACGCACCAACTGTGCATCTCGATGAGGTCGAGATGCTCGCCCCCGGCACGACCGTACTCGCGACCAATGCCGTGTCTGACGTGCAAAGCGCGGAGATCCGGACCAATGGTTCAATCGCCTGGGCTGTGCAATATCACCCGGAATATCCGCTGCGTGAGGTCGCAGCGATCGTCCGGCGCATCGGTACGCGGCTCATCGAAGAAGGTTTTTTTGCCGACGCGGCGGACATCAAAACCTTTTCACACGATCTCGATACGCTCGACCGCGATCCTGGTTGCAAGCGGCTTGCCTGGCGGCACGGCATCAGCAAAAATATTCTCGACAAGAAATTAAGAGTCGGCGAGGTCGCCAACTGGATTGAGTTTCAGGTCCTGCCGACACGCGTAAAACGAGGGCGCGGCTAGCGATGGATTTTTCGGGCAAGCAGGTTGTTGTGAGCGGCGGCACCGGTGCGCTCGGAACCGCCGTGGTGACCAAATTGCTCGCGGGGGGCGCGGCCTGCATCATCCCCTACGTACTTGAAGCGGAAGCGCAGCGATTTCCCACTCGCGGCGACGCCAAGGTAACACTGGTTGCGGTTTCCGATCTGTCCGACGAAGCACAGGTCGCAAAGGTTTATTCGGGTGCAAAGCCCTGGGCTTCGATCCACATCGCCGGCGGATTTGCCGCAGGCAAAGTGGCCGAAACCGACAAGACAGCTTTGATGGCCCAGATCGACAGCAATCTCGTCTCGTGTTTCCTTTGCTGTCGCGCTGCCGTGAATGCCATGCTGGCTAGCGGTGGTGGTCGCATCGTCAATGTTGCTGCACGGCCGGCGTTGGAGTGGCGGTCGGGTGCGGGGATGAGCGCCTATACCGTGGCCAAGACGGGCGTCGCTGCGCTCACCGTGGCGCTGGCGGAGGAGGTCGCCAAGGACGGCATATTGGTCAATGCGGTTGCGCCCTCGATCATGGATACGGCCGCCAACCGCAAGGCGATGCCGAAGGCCGATTTTTCTGCTTGGCCGAAGGTCGAAGAAGTGGCGGCGACGATTGCTTTTCTGGCTTCGCCTGAAAACCAGGTAACGCGTGGGGCAATCGTTCCGGTCTATGGAAAATCCTAGCCGGTGACCGGAACAAGTTCGAGCGGCGGCCGCAGCAGGCGCTGCACGCCGCCGGAGGCGACGACCGTTCGGCCTTCCGCATAGGCCTCGTGGTTCTTCTCGATGTGATCGAGATCGTAGAGGTAGTTCACCATCAGGCCATCAGCCTGGGCGATGGCGCGATCGGACGTGTCGGCGAGCCAGTTGATGCGCTCGAGCCGTGCGCCATTGCCGAGATGGAATCGCGCGACCGGATCGATCGGGGCGCCGCGCTTGTTGCGCGCTCGCAGGAAGTACCACGCGGCGGCCCGCATCAGTGGCTCCTCAAGCTGGCTGAAGATTTCAGAATCGGTCCACCAATGCGGCCGCTCGAGCAGCTCGAAAGTCACGCGATCGCCGGCGTTGATAGCCGGCGAGTTCTCGTTCTTCAGTTCGTCCGCAAGCCAATGGGTGAAACCCGGCACCGGCGATAGCGTGACAAATGTCGTGAGCTTGGGAAGCTCCCGGCAGATTTCCTCGACGACCTGCTTGATCAGAAAGTTGCCGAATGAAACGCCGGTCAACCCGCGCTGGCAGTTCGAAATCGAATAGAACACGGCGGTGCGAGCCTTGTCTGGTTCGACAAACTGCTGACGACCACTGGCAAGAATCGGGGCGATTGCGCCGGGGATATCGCGCTCAACCGCCACTTCGACGAAGATCAGCGGATCGTCGACAAGGGCGGGATGAAAGAACGCATAGCAGCGACGGTCGGCGGGGTCGATGCGGCGGCGCAAATCGTCCCAGCCACGGATTTCGTGGACCGCCTCGTAACGGATAATTTTTTCCAGCACGATCGCTGGCGTCGACCAGTCGATGCGGCGCAGTACGAGAAAACCGCGATTGAACCAGGATGAAAACAGGTGCACGAAATCGGCATCGACGCTGGCAAGATCCTCGTGCCGGTGATCGAGCGAATCCATCAACTGCTCGCGCATGCGCACCAGCGCGGCGGTACCACCGGGCGCAAGGTTGAGCCTGCGAAACAGCTCCTGTCGCCGCGGCTCGGATGCGGCGTGGACTTCGGCAGCGGTCAGGTCCGAGGGATCTGCCCGCCAGGTCTCGATGGCCTGCTCCATTCGCACGGGATCAGATCCAAAACGTTCGGCCAGTGCTTCGAAAAATGCTATGCGCGGGCCAGTTGTGAGCTCGGAGTAGCGCGCAAGGATTTCGCGCGCGAGTGCGACGCCTGACGCCTCTCCCCGTCCGGACAGGAGGTCTTCGCACAGTTCGACCAGACTTTCGGAACGGGCCGACGGAGCTCCACGCCGGTCACGCGCCAGCAACGCGCGACCGCGCTCGGAGATAGTCTGCAGCAATTCCCCGAAAAACGACGTGTTCATTTTACTGCTACGGGACCCATAATCTGGTCTGAGAACCATGTGGCGATGCCCGGCGCCAGACACAATATCACGACGCCCAGAATCATCAGCCCTACAAAAGGTAGTACGCCCCACATCACGTCACGCAAGGGGATATCTGGTGCAATATTGTTAATGACGAAAATATTAAGACCCACGGGCGGATGAATTAGGCCCGTTTCCATGACGATCGTCATGATGACGCCAAACCAGATCAGGTCGAAATTGGCCGCCCGCAGCGGCGGCAGGATAATAGGCGCCGTCATGAGAATGATCGAGACCGGTGGCAGGAAGAAGCCGAGAACGACGACCATCAACAGGATCGTGATCAGCAGGACCCAACGCGAAAGATGCAGCGAAACGATCCACTCAGCGGTCGACTGGCTGATGTGGAGGTAGCTCATCACGTAAGAATAGAGCAATGACATGCCGATGATCAGCATCAGCATCGTCGATTCGCGCAGCGTCGACACAAGGATCGGCTCAAGATCTGTCGGCGACCACACGCTGTAAATGATGGCGATCAGCGCAAGCGCCAGCACCGCACCGAGGCCCGCTGTTTCGGACGGCGTGGCGAACCCGCCGTAGAGCGCGATCATCACACCAGTCAGCAGCACGACGAACGGAAGCACGCGCGGCAGCAGCGCGAATTTGTCGCGCATCGATAGCGTCTCGACACGCAAGATCTCGGAGTGAGTGCCGGATTTCTCGTAAGCGGCCTTGGCTTGCTGGAACTCCCAACGAAAGCGCCACATGGCGTAAGCAGTAAACAACCCGACCAGCAACAAGGCCGGCCCGATCGCGGCCAGGAACAGCCGGCCCAATGACTGCTCCGCCGCAACCGCATAGAGGATCATGGTGATCGAGGGCGGAAGCAGAATGCCGAGCGTTCCGCCAGCCGCGATGATCCCGGCGGCGAAACCGCCTGAATAACCATGCTTGCGCATCTGCGGAATGCCAGCCGAACCGATCGCCGAGCAGGTCGCCGGAGACGAACCCGCCATGGCGGCAAACAAGGCGCACGCGAATACGTTAGCGATACCTAGTCCACCGGGAATGCGGTGTAGCCACGCATGCAACGCGCCATAAAGATCCTGTCCGGCGCGCGAGCGTCCGATAGCCGCGCCCTTCAGAATGAAGAGCGGGATCGACAGAAGGGTGATCGATGCCATTTCCTCGTAAACGTTCTGCGTGATGGTATCGACGGACGACGAGGGCATGAAGGCAATCATGAAAATCGTAGCGACTGCGCCGAGCGCAAAGGCAATCGGCATCCCGGCGAACATCACCAATAGCGTAGACGCACCGTACAAGAGACCGATCGACAGGATGCTCATGCCTTCCCTATCCTCCAGCGGGAAATGTGATTGGCCACCTGCAAGGCCACCTGAATGCTCAGAAGCACCATACCGCACGTCATGAGCGAGTACGGAATCCACAGCGGCGGCTGCCACGTCGAGCCCGTGCGATACCCTTCGACGATCGCTTCTTGCAGCAAGGTCCACGACTTCCAGGAAAAGTAAGCGCAAAACATCAGTGTCGCGATGTCGACGAAGAACAGCCGGATGCGGTTTGCCCGCGGCGACATCATCGCGGAAACCGCCTCGATGGCGACATGACCGCGCCGCGCCTGCACGGCTGCGGCCGACATGAAGACCGCGCCGACAATCAGGAAGACCGAGAACTCATCCTGCCAGTCGGTAGAGAAATGGAAGAAATAGCGGGAGGCAACGCTATACGTGAGGACAAAGGAAGCAACGACCAGCGCGAGCGATGCGACGAGCGTAACGATGTAATTAACCGGCGCCATGAAGCGCTCAAAGCCGGCGGCGTTCGCCTTTGCGGACACCGCCTCACTTGCGGTCCCGACGCTGTCGAGGCCGTGAACCATCGTGCTGGCCTATCGCGTCAGGAGACCGTCACGCCCTCAGCGAGTTTCAGCAACTCTGCCGACAGCGCTGTCTTTTGAGCGTAGTCCTTCCATGCTGTATCGCGTGCGATGGCCCGCCATTTGTCGACGATCTTTTCATCGAGATCGACGATCTTGGCGCCCTTCGCAGCGTAGACTTCAGCCACCTTCTTGTCGTCCGCGATCGCTTCGTCAGTGCCGAACTTTTCGGCCTCAAGACCAAGCGACATGATGATGTCCTGCTGATCCTTCGGCAGCGAGTCGAATACCTGCTTCGACATGATCACGGGCTCAAGCATGTACCAATAGGACTTGCCGCGACCGGAGGTGAGGCTCTTGGCGATCTCTTCGAGACGGAACGAGATCAGGCTGGTTGAGGACGTGATACCCGCGTCGCACGCGCCGGTCTGCATTGCGGCATAAAGCTCGTTCGATGGGATCGACAGCGTGGTCGCGCCCGCGGCCTGCAGGACCATGTCCATCTCGCGGCTGCCGCCGCGGATTTTTAGCCCTTTGCAGTCTTCCGGATTGAGAATTGCTGCCGATCGGCTGGCTACACCGCCGGCCTGCCAGATCCATGCAACGATAATGACGCCTTTCTCTGCCAGGAAGGCGCTGAATTTCTGACCGATCGGCGACGTTTTCCACGCGGCGCCCTGCTTGTAGGAACTGACCAGTCCCGGCATCAGGCCGATATTGAGCTCGGCGGCCTCACCGCCCGCATAGGAGATCGGATAAAGGCTCATATCGAGCGCGCCTTTGCGCACGGCCGAAAACTGCGCCACCGTCTTCATCAGCGACGAGTTCGGGTAAACCTGCGCACCAAGCGCGCCGTTGGTCTTAGCTTCGAGGTCGGCCGCAAACTTCCGGCACAGCCGGTCGCGGAAATCACCCTGATCGATGGTACCGCCAGGAAATTGGTGGGAAATCTTCAGAATCTTGGCCGGCGCTGCCGAACCCAGACGCGCATGCGCAATCACGGCCGGTGCAGCCAAGGCTCCCACAAGAACGCGCCGCCTGCTCAAACTCATGAAATCCTCCCTCGTAATCTTTGCTTTTTCGGTGGGAGCGCTGGGGCTCAGACCGATGTTTGTTGGCGACGTGAACTCTAGACAAATTTCTTCGCCCAAGCCACACAAACGAGCGAATAAGGCGCGCAAACGCGCCGCACGAGAGGTATGAGCGCAAAATGACGAAGCCGTTGACGGGTTTACGCGTCCTTGAACTGGCCCGCATCCTCGCCGGGCCCTGGGCCGGGCAGGTGCTGGCTGACCTGGGCGCCGACGTGATCAAGGTTGAGCGCGCCGGATCGGGCGACGATACGCGCGGTTGGGGCCCTCCCTTCGTCGAAGGGGCGGATGGAAACCACATCGGCTCCGCCTACTTCCACGCGACCAATCGCGGAAAACGCTCGATCGAGATGGATTTCGAAAGCGATGAGGGCCGGCGCATCGTGCGCAAACTCGCCGCGCGTTCGGACGTGCTTATCGAGAACTTCAAAGTTGGAGGACTGGCCAAGTTCGGGCTCGACTATAAGAGCCTGGCATCCGAATGCCCGAGGTTAATCTACTGCTCGGTAACCGGTTTTGGGCAAGACGGCCCCAACGCCAAGCGCGCGGGCTACGATCTGATGGCGCAGGGAATCGGCGGCATTATGGATCTGACCGGTATGGCCGACGGCGAACCAACGCGCGTCGGTATTCCCGTGTCGGATATCTTCACCGGTGTCTATTCCGTGATCGGGATCCTCGCCGCTCTCGCGCAACGGGAAAGAACCGGCAAGGGTTGCTACGTTGACACCGCGTTGGTCGATTCCACAGTCGGTATCCTCTCGAACCAGGCGATGAACTTCCTCGTATCCGGCAAGGTGCCCAAGCGCATCGGCAACGCGCACGCCAACATCGTGCCGTACCAGGTTTTCCCAGTTTCCGACGGACATGTGATCGTCGCCACTGGCAACGACAACCAGTTCGTCAAGTTCTGCAATGTCCTGGGTGCGAGCGAGCTCGCACAGAATCCTGCTTACAAAGACAATGTCGGCAGGCTTAAACACCGCGATGAGTTGATTGGAAAATTGTCCGGACTCACCGTGCGCATGAAACGGGATGAGCTCTTGGACAAACTCGAAGCACAGCAGGTTCCGGCGGGGCCGATCAACAATCTCGAGCAGGTGTTTAACGACCCGCAGGTCGTTCATCGCGGCATGAAGCTTTCTCTGCCAAGCAAAGCCGCAAAAGGCGGCACGATCCCCGGCGTGGGTACGCCGATCGTCATCGACGGTTGGAGGGCGGCATCCGAACACCCCTCCCCGCGTCTGGGTCAGCACACCGCCGAAATCCTGCGTGAGATCGGTGAAGGATAACGACCGCCCCTTGATTGCGGGGGGCTGAATAGCAGAGCATCGACCCACGCCGGCGCTTGTCGCCGCCGGCGCCGGGGAGACGTCCATGAAAATCGTTCCGTCGCTTTTCGTCTGCGCACTGTCGATTACCTCCGCTTTCTCCAACGACTTTCCCAAATTTCAAGTCGATGCGTCCTGGCCGAAACCGCTTCCCAATAACTGGATCATGGGACAGGCCGCCGGTGTCGCCGTCGACGCGCAAGACAATGTCTGGGTCATCCAGCGGCCGCGTACGCTGACCGATGATGAAAAGGCCGCGTCATTCACCCCACCGCGCACCAAATGCTGCGTACCGGCTCCGCCGGTGATGCAGTTTGATTCCGACGGCAATCTGCTCAAGGCCTGGGGCGGACCCGGCCAAGGCTACGACTGGCTCGAGAACGAGCACGGCATCAATATCGACTACAAAGGATTCGTCTGGGTTGGCGGCAACGGCAACAATGATGGCCACGTCCTGAAATTCACGCAGGACGGAAAGTTCGTGCTCCAGATCGGCAAGCCTGGACCGCAGACGGGCAGTGCCGATACGAGCCGTTTGGGCCGGCCAGCCGATACCGAGGTCGATCCGACGACCAACGAGGTCTTCATTGCCGATGGCTACGGCAATCACCGCGTCATCGTGTTTGATGCCGATACCGGCGCCTATAAGCGGCACTGGGGCGCTTACGGCAAGCCGCCAAGCGACGAGAAAGCCCCGCCCTACAATCCTGCCGGGCCTGCGCCGCAGCAGTTCGCCAACCCTGTTCACTGCGTGAAGATCGCCAAAGACGGTCTCGTCTACATCTGCGATCGCCAGAACGATCGCATTCAGGTCTTCCGCAAGGACGGCACCTTCGTGAAGGAATTCTTCGTCGCCAAGGATACACTGCAGCAAGGGTCCGTCTGGGATCTCGATTTCTGGCCGGACATCAACCAGACATTCCTGATGAACGCGGACGGAGCCAACAACGAAGTGCGGACACTGGTGCGCGAAAACGGCGAGGTGGTCGGCGCGTTCGGGCGCAATGGCCGGAACGCCGGCGAGTTTCACTGGGTTCACAACCTCGCCGTCGACAGCAAAGGCAACATTTACACGACGGAAGTCGACACCGGAAAACGCGCGCAGAAATTCCGCTATGTCGGTCCACCACTGAAATAGGAACTATGTCACGGCGGTCGGCGCCAGTGCTTCGATATCGGTTGCGACATCGATCACCGCCGGCCGCTTTGCGGCGAGCGCGTGCGCAAGCGCCGGCGCAATGTCGCTCGCATTCTCGACCCGAATGCCGAGCGCACCCATGTCTTCGGCGAGCTTTGCGAAATTCATCGGTTTGTAGGTCCACAATTCGCGCGCCTGCGCCGTCTGCTTACCGCCATAAGCACGGTCAAAGCCGCGTTTCGACTGGTTGCCGCCGCCGTTGTTGTTGATGACGGTCACCGAGGCAAGATTCCAGCGCACGGCCGTTTCTACTTCGGCAATGTGGTACCAGAAGCCTGCGTCCCCGGTGAACACGACCACGGGCCGCTCGGGGCACGCAGCCTTGGCGCCGATGCCGGCCGGAAAGGCCCAGCCGAGATGGCCGGCGCTGCGCATATAGCTTTGCGCCGGCGTACGCAGGTCGTACATGCCGCCCATCCACATGCCGGCATGGCCGGTGTCGACGACCACAATCGCATCATCGGGCACGTGTCGGCTCAATTCGCTGCAGATGCGCGCCGGATGGATCGGCACGGCATCCGATTCAAGCATCGACTTGTACTTGGCGTACCAGTCAGCGCGCAGCGCCGCGATCTCTTTGATCCAGGGCGCGCGCTTAACAGCGCTTGTTTTGTCGATCTGGCCGAGCATGCGAATGAGCACGCTTTTGGCGTCGCCCAGCACACTCGCCTGCAATGGATAATTGCGACCCAGAGCTTCTGCCTCGATGTCGATCTGAATGGCCGGCGTGCCGATGCGTGGGGTCGCCCAGAAATGCGTGGTCATGCCGCCAGTCTCGGTACCAATGAAGCAGACGAGATCGGCACTGTTCACCGCGCGATTGGCCGATTCCCTTGAATAGGTACCGACCACCCCGACCGAAATCGGATGCACGCCGGGGATAATGTCTTTGCCATTGAGCGAGGTCGCAACCGGAATCTGCAGGGCTTCGGCAAGCGCAACGAGTTCCTTGCCTGCGCCCGAAGCGCGGGCGCCGCCGCCCGCGACGATGATCGGCCGCTCGGCCTTCTGCAGCAGTTCGAGCGCGCCCTTCACGTGTGCTGCCTCCGGTTCGGGACGAAATGGTGGAACGCGCGCAAATTGGGGCTCGACAAGCGCATCCATGTCGGCCTCTTCCAGATCGACCTGTCCTTCGTTGCCACGAAACTGCAGGTGCACGGGGCCAGGCGCGCCGGTGGTAGCTGTACGAAACGCCTGCCGGATCATGTCGGGAATTCGCGCGACGTCATCGACGGTGACGTTCATCTTCGTCACCGGCTCGAACGCCGGCATATCGTCGATTTCTTGATAGACCTTGCGGAACTTTGTTTTTGGGTCGCGCCCCCCCGTCATTGCCACCACTGGGGCGTGTGCCAGATGGGCATCGCGCAATCCGGCGGCGAGGTTGAGCGCACCGATCACTTGGGCCATGCAGACGCCCGGCTTGCCCGACGCGCGCGCATAGCCGTCAGCCATGTAGGCCGCGGATTTCTCACCATGGCAATGGATACGCGCGATCTTCGTCCGACGCTCCATTTCGGCGAAAGTCCGTCGCAGGACCGCGGGCACCATGAACACGTGGGTTACGCCGTAGCCTGCCAGCATGTCGGCGAGCACTTCGGCGCCGACGCGCCGGGCATTATGTCCAACTGTCGCCATGCTCAGGCCGGCTCGAATTTCAGCGCAACACCGTTGATGCAGTAGCGCAAGTGGGTCGGTGGCGGCCCGTCATCGAACACGTGCCCAAGATGGCTGCCGCAACGGCTGCAGACAACTTCGTCACGGACCATGCCGTGGCTGCGATCGGTTGCTGTCTCGACCGAGCCGGGCAACGGTTCGTTGAAGCTCGGCCAGCCGGTTCCGCTCCCGAATTTCACTTTCGAGACGAACAAAGGTTGATCGCAGGCAACGCAACGGAACGTCCCGGCACGCTTCTCATATAACAGTGCGCAACTTCCGGGCATCTCTGTTCCTTGCTCGCGCATGATCGCGTACTGCTCCGGGGTCAGTATCTTGCGCCATTCCGTTTCGGTGTGTGTGACAGGATATTGTCTGGCCATGATCGCGCTCCGCGAGTGCGTTACTTGATTGCCAAAGGATTGACTGGAGAACCCACCGCCCCGGTGATCGGAATGGCGGGCGCAACGAACAGAAATTCATAGACCTTATCCTGCTCGCAATCGTCCGCCAGCTCTTTCAGATTGAAGATTTCGCCCATGGTCATTCCCATGATGGGAATGGTGATCCAGTGCCAAGGCTGGTTGATGCCTTCCTCACTCTGATTCGGCCGGACTTCGCAACCCCACGTGTCGCTAGCGAGCGCGGCGAGTTGCGTGTCCTTGACGAAATCGAGCGTCTCAAATGCGAAGCCCGGCGCATCGCCGCCGGGATAACCGTCCCAGCTTCCCGCTTTCTGACATCGTTCCATCATGCCGGTGCGCACGATGACATAATCGCCAGGCTTGAGGTCGACCTTCTGTTTTTTCGCTGTGCCGTAAAGATCGGCATTGGTGATGCCATAACCGTCATCGAGCGACTCGACGCCCTTGTAGCGCGCCACATCGAGAAAAACGCCGCGGCCGACCATTCGGTTCTTGGTTTTCTCGATGCCGCATTTCTGTGCACCCGCCGAAGTAACCTCGCGACAGTCGTAGCCGTTCCACATGTAATTTTCATAGAACACGTGGCCAAGCCCATCCCACTGCGTGCCGCATTGCAGAGGCATGGTCACCATATCGTCGGCCGCGCGGATTCCGCGTTTGTCGAGCACTCCCGAATAGGCATCCGTTCCCGTGCGCAGCATGGTGTGGATGGGATTGGTGCGTCCCATCGAAGGATATTTGCTTTTCGCGCCTTGCGGACCCGTGTGATCGAAATTGAGGGCGAGCGAAATCACCTTGCCCTTCTTCACGAGGCGCGCCGCGGCGACAATATCCTCCGGCGTCGTATAGTTGAGCGTGCCGACCTCGTCATCCGGACCCCACTTGCCCCAGTTTTTGTACTTTTCGGCAGCGTTACGCATATCTTGACGATTGATCTTGCGGGCCGACATCGAATGTCCTCTGACGAAATGAAACTGTAGCGGGAATACAGCCTTTGGACGCGAGCGATGCAAGCCCCACTGGCAACGTCGTCGTGCAATGCTACGATGAATAAAAAGGGAGGAAACAATGGCCCGACTGCTGCGCCTCCGGGCGGCATGCACGCTGCTGCTCGGCGCGCTATTCGCAGGTTTTGGCGCACAGGCTCAGGACACCGCGGGATATCCCGCTCGACCGGTCAAGATCATCGTGCCCTTCGCTCCGGCGGGCCCGACCGACACGATGGCGCGCCTGATCGCGCAAAAACTGAGCGACAGCCTGGGCAAGCAGTTCTATGTCGAGAACCACCCGGGCGCGGGCGGCAATCTTGGAATGGCGATGGTCGCCAACGCCGCACCTGACGGATACACGCTGCTGCTCGTCAGCTCGAGTGTCGTCGTCAATCCGAGCCTTTATGAGAAAGTCCCGTACGACGTCTACAAGAGCCTAGCGCCGGTGACGCTTGCCGGTTCGAGCCCGAACATCCTTGTCGTGCATCCGTCGGTGCCGGCCAAAGACGTCAAGGAGCTCATCGCCTACGTGCAGGCCAATCCCGGCAAGGTGAGTTTCGCTTCACCCGGGTTCGGCACCACGG
>Ga0318541_10000010_pt1 | contig 45030 bp, 46 predicted proteins | sample GRESIP166b4f26_FD_202503 | JGI IMG/M metagenome (GOLD analysis project Ga0318541, IMG submission 202503) | Tropical soil microbial communities from Luquillo Experimental Forest, Puerto Rico - GRE.SIPMG.166b4f26 | ecosystem: Environmental > Terrestrial > Soil > Tropical forest > Bulk soil...
GACCACCTTCCCGGAGATCGCCAATGGCGTTCCCGGTATTGAATTTCGCCTGCCGCTTTTGTTCTCCGAAGGGGTCGGCCAAGGACGGCTCGACCTCAACGCCTTTGTCGCATTGACCGCGGCCAATCACGCCAAACTCTACGGTCTCTATCCAAAGAAGGGCACGATCGCAGTCGGCAGCGACGCCGATATTGCGATCTGGGACCCCGAATGCGAGGTGACCGTCTCTGCGGGCATACTGCACGACAATGTCGGCTACACGCCCTATGAGGGCCGCCGGCTGCGCGGCTGGCCAGTGACGGTATTGAGCCGCGGCCGCATTGTTGTCGAGAACGGCAATCTCATTGCCGCGCGCGGCAGCGGCGCCTTTCAGCCATGCGCATTATCCGACGCCGCTCGCCCATTGGGCGCCCCCGTCCCCGAACTCGCCTTCGTCAACGCAATTGGCACTTCTTTGGTCTGACCGCATCGGCATATTGAGGCGATGGACGCTCCCTCGCCCCGCTTGCGGGGAGAGGGTCGGGGTGAGGGGTTTCGCGAAGGCGCAGCAGCCAAAGTCCGCACGCCGTTTTGCCCCTTACCCGGAACCCGCGCTGCGCGCGGTTTCCGACCTCTCCCCGCAAGCGGGGCGAGGTAATTGCGGCTCTGTCACTGTTTTTCCATGAAATTTACAGCCAGCGAAATCCGCTCCGCCGCAGAAATCCAGGATCTTGCCGGGTCGCCGGACGAAATGACAGCGAATAGGCTCGCTGTTCTTCGCTGTTTCCGTGGGCCTTCAGTCCACGGACTTAGTTCCGTGGGCATCCACGACCAGTAGCATGTGGCTGCCAGTCTCGTTGGATTCCCGATAAACGGCCTGTCCTCGCGCCGCGCTTTCCTAACAGAGGGGCCGTCCTCGCCGCGCGGCTCGTCCGCAATCCTCAGAGAGGTAGGGATTCTCGGCAAATTGCTCTTCAATTTCGGGATTCACCTCTTCTCCGACTGGCCGCGCCGTCAGAGGCCGCCAGACACGAGAAAGCCCATGCCGATCTGCGGTTCAGCGGGACCGCTTTCAATATCCGTAAGCTGGCCTACCGGCCTGAGCGGGGTACCCTGCATCGCCCCGGTACTCATAGCCGGGCGGACCGGGGTACTCCGTATTGGCTTGGTATCCATAGACTGAGGCGCCGGGGTAAACAGGACCGCCGGAATAGCCTGGGTACCCATAGCCCGGCGGCGGGTACCCCGGATATCCATAGGCTGGATAACCGTAACCGGGGTAAGCGTAAGGTGAATACCCGTATATCGGATAACCGTAATAGGTGCCCGGCGGTGGTGGGGGCGTAGAAGCCACTCCCCCAAATATCCCGGTTACGCCTCCAATCGCTGTCCCGAGTGCGGCTCCCGGCCCGCCGCCCGCCGCCGCCCCGATAGCAGCGCCGGAAGCCGCTCCAAGTACGCCCTCGCCGAGGCCGCGTTGGACCGGATCATAAGGGTTTGTGCAAGCCGAAAGGCCTAACGCCAGCGCGGCAATCAAAAAAGGCGCAACTCGGTTCATTGTGGCTTTCCTGACGCCGTTATCTATTCGTACCAAAGCAGTCGGCAAATATCCCCGATCTATCATACACGCAAAGCGGGAGGGCTATCCCCTTCGGGGCGGCCAGATGGGGCAAGGGGGTACGGTTCTAGACTCCTTTCAGCGTGAGGTCCTCGTAAGGCGCAGTGTAGGGGAACCGGGGGATCAAACCGAAACCAGATTCGCCGACGCGCGGGCCGACGCCGTTGAGGAAGGCCAGTTGCCAGATCGGCGCGAAGATCACGCGCTCGATCACGATCTGCTGCATCTTGTTAAGGATCGCCGCGCGCTTCTCGCGATCGAGCTCGACCGCCTGCAGCTGATAGAGCGCGTCGAGATCGGGATAGCTGCCGTACGCAAAGACGCCACCCTTGATCGCGAACGCCTCGAGACGCGTGGCTGCGTTGCCGAAAGCCCCGGGGCCCGACTGGATGATATTCTTGAATTGCTTCTCGGAATATCCCTTGATGAACGCCGCTCGCTCGATCGGCCGCAGTTTCGCGCGAATCCCCACCGCCAGAAGATTGTCGACCAGCGCCTCGCCGATATTGGCGTAGGACGAATCACAGTAATAATCGCCGGCATCGAAGCCATTGGCGTAGCCCGCTTCAGCAAGAGATTTCTTGGCCTCTTCGGGGTCATAGACCGGCTTTGGCGCCTGCCAGAAAAATTCATAATGATCGGCGACGATCGGGTTCCCGGTTATCAGCGAATAGCCGAGGGTCAGGGCCTGGTTCGTGCCCTCCCGGTCGATCGCCAGGCTGGCGGCGCGGCGGACGCGCTCGTCATGCCACGGTGATTTCGGGTCCCACTGGTCGGGAAAATAGAGGCAGAACACGCCTTGGACGACCGCCGGCTTCAAGGTCAGCCCTGGGGTGCGCCGCAGCTCCTCGGCGAGCTCGCCACGGATCGAATAGGCGATGTCGACCTCGCCGCGTTTGAGCGCCGCCAGCCGCGTGGTCTCGTCGGGGATCACCTTGAAGACCAGCCGCTCTACATTGGGCCGACTGTGCCAATACTGGTCGAAGGCCTCCAGCACCAGCTCGACACCGGGATTGAACGAGACGAACTTGTAGGGCCCCGCGCCGACCGGCGCCTTCTTGAACCCTTCGTCGCCGACCTTTTCGATGTATTGCCGCGGCACGATCCAGCCCGCGGCCGTCGCAGTCGAGTAAAACGTCAGAAAATCGGGCCACGGTTCTTTGAGCCTGAAGCGCAGATGCCGGGGATCGGCGATTTCGACGGCGGCCACGCGCGCACTCATCAGATCGTGCGAGGCGCCGCGATAGCGTTCGAACGAGAACTTGACGTCGTCGGCCGTCACCGGCTCGCCGTTATGGAACGTTGCGCCTTGCCGCAGCGTGAAATCGTAAGTGAGGCCATCCTCGGAGGCCGACCACGCCTCGGCGAGACTCGGCGCCAACGCCTGCCCCGGCATCGGTTTGACCATCGCGTCGTGCAGCGCGTAGAGCACCATGAACGGCGTGATGATCCCCGAGACATCCGCCGGGTCGAACCACACCGGCGCCAGCGAGACATGCACGCCCCAAGTCAGCTGGGCGTCCGGACCAGCCGCCCTGGCGGCGCCGGGAGGAACGATGAGCCCCATCGCCGTGAGAACCAGCACCTCGCGGCGCGTCAATCCGGTTGCTTCCGTTTGGCGGAGGGAAGTCGCGCCACCGCTCAGCGTTTTCATCGGTTTCCTTTCGTTGGCCCGGACAACATAGCAAGGCCGGGGGCAGAGGTCGCGTCAGCGCATCGACCTCCGGGATCACCTGTTTTTGCAGGGAATCTACAGGCGTTAACTTTTACCACTGGTCACTATAACGATTATCGGTTATTGCGATAACGAAAATATCATATGAATATGGCAAAATTACGGGCGATATACCGAGATACCTCGTCACTACGCAAGGAAGTCATCGTCAGTTCAAGCACCCAGCGAAACTTGGCCGGGTCACCGTTGCGGGCAAGCCCAGTGATGATCTTGCCCCTGGGACCCTCAACAGTATTCTGAAACAGGCCAATCTAAAGCGGTGAGTTACCTGCGTTATGCCTTGGTTATCGAGAAAGCGGGACACAACTATTCGGCATATGTACCGGATCTGCCGGGCTGCATCGCCACAGGGGCTACAGTAGAGGAAACGGAGCAACTGATCCGCGAGGCGATCGAATTACATCTGATCGGCTTGCGGGAGGATGGATCGCCCATTTCGGAGCCGGCGAGTCACCTCGAATACGTCGAGGTTGCAGCCTAACCGGCTTAGATCGCCGCAAACAGCGGGGCGCGGGTTTGCGCGAAATCCTCGACGGCCTCGGCGAGCCTGTCGCCGTCGGCCTCTTCGAGGGCGATCGACAACGCGAACATGCCGCGTTTGGCAAACCAGATGCCGCGAGCGGTGAGGTCGAACCAGAAGAGGTCGCGCAGCGCGGCGTTGCCGCGCTCGGCGTCCTCCTGCGAGCGGACCGGGCGGTCGGTCATGTGCACCGACAGCATCGAGCCGAGCCCGGTGAACTGCATTGCCAGCCCGTGCCGGCGCGCAATGCCGTTCAGCCGCTGGCGCAGACGGTCGCCGAAAGCATTGAGCGCGCGGGCGCCTTCCGCTGTATAGAGTTCGGTCAGCCCAGTGAGCCCGGCGCTCATCGTCAGGACATTGTTGTTGAAGGTGCCGGCGTGCTGAAATGCGTCCGGCCGGCGCGGGTCGAACCGCGCCATCAGATCGGCGCGGCCGCCAAATGCGCCAAAGCTCATGCCGCCACCGACATATTTCCCCAATGTCGTCAGATCGGGGAGGATGCCGTGCGCCTCCTGCAAGCCGCCCGGCGCCAGGCGCGAGGTCATAACCTCGTCGAAGATGAGCAGCGCCCCGGTTTCATCCGCCAATGCCCGCAATCCGGCGAGAAACGCGCGCTCGGCCGGAATGCAGCCGGTCGTACCCTGCATAGGTTCGACAAGGATTGCAGCGAGTTCGGCGCGGTGTGGCCGCACCAACTCCTCGACTGCTGCCGGATCATTGTAGCGGCCGAGCAGATAGTCGAACGGCGCGTTGAGCGCGCTGCCATGGCCGCGGAAATAAAACACGCCGCCGTGGTAGCCGCCCTCGAATACGAGGATCTTCGGCCGCTCGGTGATGGCGCGCGCAGCGCTGACCGCCATCAGATTGGCCTCGGTGCCGGAGTTCGTGAAGCGCACCAGCTCGATCGATGGGAACCGCGCGCAGATCACGGCGGCAAACCGCGCTTCGAGCAGGTTGTGCGCGCCGAAATTGAGACCGCCTTCGAGCGCCGCTGCGATCGCGCTATGGATCGCGGGATGCGAATGCCCATAAATCCCGGCGGTAAACTCGCTCAGGAAATCGACATATTCGTGCCCGTCGAGATCCCACAAACGCGCACCTTCGCCGCGCACGATCGTCAACGGAAACGGGTCGACATGGATCGCCGAGCGGGTATTTCCGCCGGGCATCACGGTGCAGGCTTCACGATGCCGAGCCAAGCTTTTCGGATTGCTCGCCCGGTAGAGCTCCTGTGCCTCAGCAAGCGCTGCCGCGATGTCGATGTTGGCGGGCGGGCTCATGGTCATCGCCTCTCCGACAATTTGCATCAATCCAATTTACACCTCTCGAAAACCATCGCGGATCAATTCTCCGGTGCTCGGAGCTAATTTTTGGTACCCGGCTCACAGGGCAGATGATTGATTGCGAAGCGACGGAGCCGGCGAGTGGGCATTCCCGCTAAAGCCGTTACCGCTGCAGCGATCGCGGCGGTGCCGTGCGGTTGGGCACTAGGCGTCATCGCGGCGCAGCTGATCGCCGGTCCTGATATCGGAGTGCTGCCGGCCGCGACCATACCGCTTGGCATTCTCGCTGCAATGTGGCTTGCGCTTTCGTCCCGGCTCGGTGTCTGGACCAGATTCGCCATCCTTGTCGTCACAACCGGACTGTTCCTACTGTTCGACTAACGCCGTGCCAGCGCTGATCGCACAGTGCAGATCAGACACTGGCGCGATTGCGGAGAACGCGAATGGCGCAGACAAACAGCAGGTAGACCAGGCACAGCGGCGAGAGCAGGATCACCGTCAGCGGCCATAAGTTGGAGCCATGCGCGAGCGCGAACGCCGAAAACGCTACCGCCGGGCCGATGACGACCAATGGCACCAGCGATGCGATCCGCCAGCCTCCGACCCAGGTATACGCAAACCACCCCTGCAGGATGAAATACAGGGGCATGCTCGCCATTAGGACGAGGCCTATTGCATCCACGATCTTCAGCGCCCCGATGCCGGGGCCGCGGTCGCCAAATCAGGATCCGCGGTGGATCGGATCGATCCAGCGAACCTCTTCCGGCCGCTCGACCGGCTCGATGTCGAGATTGACGACGACCGCCTCGTTGTCGCTGCGCACCAGGACGCATTCGAGCGTCTCGTCGGTCGAGGCGTTGATCTCCTGGTGCGGCACATAAGGAGGCACGAAGATGAAATCGCCGGGGCCGGCCTCGGCGACATATTCGAGCCGCTCGCCCCAGCGCATCCGCGCCCGTCCCTTGAGGACATAAATCACGCTTTCGAGATGCCCGTGGTGGTGCGCGCCGGTCTTCGCGTTGGGGTGGATCTTGACCGTGCCAGCCCAGATCTTTTGCGCCCCGACGCGGGCAAAATTGATTGCCGCCGCGCGGTCCATGCCCGGGGTCTGCGCGGTATTCGGGTCGAGCTGGTCGCCCGGGATCACCTTGACCCCGTGGACCTTCCAATCGATCGGCTCGTGCGGCTCGCTCATCCCATCATCCCCGCGCGGTTTGAGGCTCCTGCTGATATGGTTGCTCCGTAGCGTAAAAGGAGTTGCCGATGAAGCTCGCCGTGCCCGACCTGATCTCGAATTCCTATTTCCCGGCGGTGGCGGCGGTCGAGCTCGGGTTTTTCAACGAGCAAGGCCTCGACGTCGCGCTCGAGCTGGTCTTCCCGGTCGACAAGGCGTACCAGGCGATGCGCGACGGCGCGGTCGATTTCGTCGGCGGCTCGGCCCATTCGGTGCTCGCCGCGTTTCCCGAGTGGCAGGGCGTCAAGCTGCTGTGCGCACAGGCGCAGGGCATGTACTGGTTTCTCGTCATGCGCGCCGATATCGGCGCTGTGCGCGGCGATGTCAGTGTGGTGCGCGGGCGAAGCATTGGCGCCGCGCCATGGGTCGAGATGGGTCTGCGTCGACTGCTGATCGAAGCCGGCCTCGACCTCGAGCGCGACCAAGTGACAATCGCTCCGGTACCGGGCGCCTCGGGAACCAACGTCAATTTCGGCCTGACCGCCGCCAAAGCGCTCGAAGACGGCAAGATCGACGGGTTTTGGGCCAACGGCATGGGCGCCGAAGTCGCAGTAGGGCGCGGCGTCGGCGCCGTTGTTCTCGATGTGCGCCGCGGCGACGGGCCGAGAGCGTGCTTCAACTATACGATGGCCTCGCTCGCGGCGACCGATCGGCTGATCGACGGCTCTCCCGAGATCGCCGCGGCGGCAGTCCGCGCAATCGTCAAGACCCAAGCGGCGCTGAGAGCCGATCCCGCACGTGCCGGCGAGGTTGGCCGCAAGCTGTTCCCTCCAGCCGAGGCGGCGCTGATTACCGAGCTGATCCGCCGCGACCTGCCCTATTACGACGCCACGATCTCGTCGGATTTCGTTGCCGGGATGAACCAATTCGCCCGCGACATCGGCATCCTCAAAGGCACGGTCCCCTACGATCGGGTCGTCGCCGCCCGCTTTGCGCCATTGTGGCAGGGCCACTGACGGCTCAGGTGCCAAGTAATCTCTCAATCAGTTGCGGCACCCAGCCGCTTGCGTTTTTTGCCGAAATGATAATAATCGCGAGTATCATGGCGCGGACCATCAACGTGATGCCGAGCGCCACCAAGCCGCGCCAGCCCACTCCCCGGAAGCGCTGTCTTCCAAGCATGAAATCGTAATCCACAATCATCGCACCTCCCGGCTCGAGCCTCATGCTTGCGACGAATGTTGCTATAATGTTCGCCATCTGTCAACATTAATTAATTTCACAACATCCCGGACTTGATTGACAGCAGCAGATGCCGAGCGTCGTATGGCGGCGGTCCCGGCCCGCGAGAGGAAGCCATGCCGTCGCCGAACACCGACCCGGCTCTGTTGCCCGCTCACTTCATGTCGGCCGAAATCGCCGCCCGCCGGCTCTCGCCGGTCGACATCGTCGATGCCATGCTCAAACGGATCGAGTCCGCGGACGGAAAGCTGCATGCCTTTGTCGAGGTTTACGAAAAGGAAGCCCGGCTCGCCGCCGAGGCGGCCGACAGGGCGGTCCGCTCGGGTCACGCGGTCGGCCCGCTGCACGGCATCCCGATCGCGCTCAAGGATCTGATCGAGATCGAAGGACGCGTCACGACCGGCGGTTCGCAGGTCTGGCGCGAGCGGCGCTCGAGCTATACGGCCACGCTCGCAAAACGGCTGATTGCCGCCGGGCTGATTGTAATCGGCAAGACGCATACGGTCGAATTCGCGATGGGCGGCTGGGGCACCAACCAGCATCGGGGCACGCCGTGGAATCCCTGGGACCCTAAGGTCGCGCGCACTCCCGGCGGGTCGAGCAGCGGCTCCGGCGTGGCGGTCGCGGCCGGTTTCGCGCCGTGGGCGATCGGCACCGATACCGGCGGCTCGGTGCGATTGCCGGCATCCTGGTGTGGTCTCACCGGCCTCAAGACGACGATCGGCCGGGTGAGCACCTATGGCATTCTGCCGCTCGCTCCGACCCTCGACACGCCCGGTCCGATGGCGCGCTCAGTCTCGGACGCAGCCTTGCTCTACAATGTAATGCAGGGGCCGGACCGGCTCGATCCCCGCACCCGCGGCATCGAGTCGAGCGATCCGTTGCCGCTGTTGAAGCGGGGTGTGCGCGGGCTGCGCCTTGCCCGCATGCCCGAGGCTGAGCGAGCGGGCGTCGCCATCGATGCCCTTGCTGCTTACGACACATCAGTCGAAGCGCTCGCACGGCTCGGCGCCGAGATCGTTTCGGTCGCGCTGCCGCGCCGGATGAGCGATTTCACCGACCTTACCGGCCGGATCATCGGCGCCGAGGGCTATTTCCTGCTCGGCCATTTGGTCGACGACATGAGTTTGCCGATCGATGATGCGGTGCGGCCGCGCATCGGCGCCGGCCGGAATATCTCGGCACGGGATTACCTGCGGGCGCTGAGCGAGCGCGAGCAGGCGAAACGGGAGTTCGCAGCGGCGCTCGACGGCATCGACGCACTGCTGACGCCAACGACACTGACCGCCGCCATCCCGCTCGGCGAGGTCGATCAGAGCTCGACACCGGCGCATTTTACGCGTTTCGTCAATGCACTGGATTTGTGCGCACTGGCATTGCCCAACGGCTTCACTGCGAATGGGCTGCCGCTATCGCTGCAGATCGTCTGCTCCGGATACGACGAGGCGACCGCTTTGCGCATCGGCTGGGCGTATCAGGAGGCTACTGACTGGCACGAGCGCCGCCCGCCGGACATGGGCTAGTCCGAGGAAAGGAGGCGACCGATGGACCCGGTGCTTCCCGCTTATAGACCCGTCGGCGAGCGACGGTTCCGCGAAACCTCGGGGCTTTATTACGAGGATTTCGAGCCCGGCGACATCTTCGAGCACCGTCCGGGCCGGACCATACTGGAAGCCGACAATACGTGGTTCACATTGCTGACGATGAATATTCAACAGGTCCATTTCGACGCCGAGTATGCGGCCAAGACCGAATGGAAAAAGCCGCTCGTCAACAGCGCCTTCACTCTCGCGCTGTTGACCGGCATGAGCGTGCGAACGGTCAGCGCCAAAGTCGTCGCCAATCTCGGCTGGGACCAGGTCAAGGCGGCCGCGCCCGTTTTCGCCGGCGACACGCTCTATGCCGAGAGCAAAGTCCTCTCGAAGCGCGAGTCGAACCGCCGGCCCGGCCAGGGCATCGTCACGATCGAGACCCGCGGTTTCAACCAGCACGGCACGGTAGTGATGACGTTCGAGCGCACGATGCTCATTTACAAGCGCGGCCACTCCCCGGAATCGGCCGCCGGTTACTGAGAATATTGCCCGAATCCGGGCAAACCACTTGCTATTCAAGCGCCAATTTCGCACGGTGGGCTCATGTCGGAGTCTGCCGAGTTCGACGAGCTTATCGCTTATTTGGTTCGTACGAGTCGCCTCGGTCATTCGGAGGCGGTGCGTCTCGTCGACGAAGTGCTCTCGTTCCTGAACGAGCGTCCGGAAGAGTTTGTCTGCCGACGCCACCGCATATTGCAGGCCGAGGGCCGGTCGAATGACGAAATTTTCTCGCGTCTGGCAGCGGAATTGAAGTGCTGGCGGTTTCGTGCGCCCGATTACAGCGAGCGGCAGATCCGGCGGATCATTTACGGCTGAGGAGCGCGACGGGATGTGCGGCATCGTCGGTTACATCGGCAAGCGCGACGCGGCGCCGATTTTGATGGAAGGTCTGCATCGGCTTGAATACCGCGGCTACGATTCTGCCGGCATGGCGGTCGTCGACCGCAGCGGCGTGTTACGTCTTGCCAAATGCAAGGGACGCGTCCGCGAACTCGAAAAACTCCTGCCGCATCGCTTCAAAGGTTCGCCCGGCATCGCGCACACGCGCTGGGCGACGCATGGCGAGCCGAGCGATCGCAATGCCCACCCGCATTGCGATGGGACAAACCGTATCGCGGTCATCCATAACGGCATCATCGAAAACGCCGCGGTGCTGCGCGCCCGCCTCGAGACCGCCGGGGTCGCCTTTCGCTCCGACACCGACACCGAGGTGCTGGCGCATCTGATAGCGGCAATGCCGGACGGGTCGCTGGAGGCGGCGGTCCGAGCCGCATTGAGGATGGTCACCGGCACTTACGGGCTCGCCGTGCTGGACGCGGCGCGGCCCGACGCCATCGTCGCCGCCCGCAACGGCAGCCCGGTCGTGCTCGGCATTGGCGAGCGTGAGATGTTTGTCGCCTCCGATCCTGCAGCGCTCGTCCGGCACACGCGCAACGTCGTGTATCTCGTCGACGGCGAACTGGCCATTGTGCGCGCCGACGGCTTCGCGACCTCGATGCTCGACGGCGGGCCGACCGCCAAGAGCCCATCGACGATCGCCTGGACAAACGAAGCCTTTGACAAAGGCGATTTCACTCATTTCATGAAGAAGGAGATCGCCGAGCAGCCGGACGCCGTCAGACGAACGTTGAGCGGCAGGCTCGAACCACGCTTTCAGACGACACATCTGGGCGGTCTCGAAATGGCCGCGCACGAGCTATTGGACATCCGCCGGATCGAGATCCTGGGCTGCGGCTCCGCCTATATCGCCGGCTGCATCGGCGCTCATATCATCGAGCAATTGGCACGGCTGCCGGCGCATGCCGAACCGGCCTCCGAATTCCGCTACCGCAACCCGGTCATCGAGCGCGACACGCTCTATATCGCGGTAAGCCAGTCGGGTGAAACCTTCGACACACTGGCTGCGATACAGGAGATCAAGCGCAAGGGCGGCCGCGTGCTGGGCATCGTCAATGTGGTCGGCAGCACGATCGCCAGAGAATGCGCCCGAGGCATTTACTTGCACGCCGGGCCCGAGGTCGCCGTCGTATCGACTAAGACCTTTAGCTGCACTTTGGTCGCGCTGTCACTTTTCGCGATTCATCTCGGGCGCATTCGTGATCTGTCGACGGCTGATGGGGCGCGATTGATCGATGCTCTCACGAGACTGCCCGAGCAGATCGACGCAACCCTTGCGCGAGAGGAGGAAATCGTCCGTTTGGCCGAGGGGCTCGTGACGTGCGAGCACGCCTTTTTTATCGGCCGCGCTGCCGGGCATGCCGTGGCGATAGAGGGCGCCCTCAAGCTCAAGGAGGTCAGCTATCTCCACGCCGAGGCCTATTCCGCCTCCGAACTCAAGCACGGGCCGCTGGCTCTCATCACGTCGCAAACGCCAACAATCGTCGTGCTGCCGCGCGACGACTTGTTTGCCAAAAACATCTCGACGATCGAAGAAATTCGCGCGCGGGAGGGACCTGTCATCGCAGTGACCCACTCGGGGAGGTTGCCGGTGGCGGTCGGCAGCGCGTTCGAGGTACCCGCCTCCGAGCCGGAGCTGGATCCTATTCTGCTCAACATCCCGCTGCAGCTGCTCGCCTATCACGTGGCCCTGAAGAAGGGCTGCGATATCGATCATCCTCGTAACCTGGCGAAATCGGTCACCGTCGAATGAGGCTCGGTCAGAGCCCAAGCCCGAAGCGGCGAGTGAGGAAATCGAGCACGTCGGCGGCGCAGCGGTCGGGAAAGGCGTCGCAGATGTTGTGCGGCGCGCCCTCATAGACACGCATCTCCACGTCTTTGACGTAGCGGCGGAACGGCTCGTAATTGGCGGTCGAACCGATCGGCTCGGCGCCCGGGACGACGACGAGCGTCGGGCAGCGAATGCGGTGGAGCTCGTCACTCCAGTCGTAACTTGCCATCAGCAGCACGAATTTGCCGATGTAGGCCGCGTTGTTCTTGGCCGCTTCGTCGAGGAACCACTCGACGAGCCCCGCATCGATCTTGTCGAGCGGCAGGCGATCGGCGATCGTTTCGGCCAGAAAAGCGCGCAGGCCCTTCGCCTCGATCTGCGGGATCCAGCTCGGCGCCTGACTGTTCCTGAGCCCCGGCGTCGAGCCGAACAGCATCAGGCTGCGCACCCGCTCGGGATGGTTCATCGCCAGCTGCTGGCCGAGATAGCCGCCGGCCGAATTGCCGACGATATGAGCGCTGTCGCAACCGAGCTGATCCATCAGCTCGGCAACGTCCTGTACCAACCGCTCGAGCGTGAGCCGATGATCCCCGGCGGGGATTGGCGAGCTGCCGTGACCGCGCAGATCCATCCGCACGACACGGTAATGACGGCTGAGCGGCGGGACCCACGCGTAATAGCGCCGCGCGCTGCCCATTGCTGCGTGCAGCAACAGTAAAATCGGCGCCTTCTTCCATGGGTCGGTGAAGTCGTCGATGCAATAGCCGAGCCGCACACCGTCGCTAGCGATAAAACTGTCCACAGCGCACTCCTCGGATCCCTGCCCCCGCGAAAGCGGGGGTCCAGGGGCAAGCGATCGAGGCTCGCCGCCCGAGTAGATTCCCGCTTTCGCCGGAATGACGAGAAATACCTAGCTTATCTTGCCTCTCCATCGGCGATCATCTACGACCGCTCGCAGCGACGCAACCTGCCCAGTTTTGGAGGCATCATGAAGATCGGGATTTTTCTCACCTGTCAGCACCCTCCCGGAAGCGACATGATTGCTGCCCTGGAAGGCCACGACGCGCGCCGCGCCCGTCGCGCGACCGCGGCTGGGATGCCGTCGCAACCGGTCAGCATTATCTCAGCGAAGGGGTGCGGCAGGTCCAGCTCGTGCCGTTTCTGGCGCGGCTCGCCGCCGAAGCGGGCGAGATGACCGGCATTGCCGGCGTGCTGTTGACCACTCTGCACAATCCGGTTGAGGTCGCCGAGGCCATTGCCTCGGTCGACGCAATCTGGCGCGGCAATTTCGTCTTCGGCGTCGGCCTCGGTTATCGCGATGTCGAGTTCGACGCCTTCGGCGTGCCGCGCGGACACCGCGTGCGCCGTTTCGAGCAGTGTCTGGAGGTCGTCAAACGACTGTGGACCGAGGACAATGTCAGCTTCGAGAACGAGGTGTGCAAATTATCGAATGTGACGATGACCTGCCGCCCGGTCCAGCAACCCCATCCGCCGATCTGGTTTGCCGCCAACAACGATCGCGCGGTGCAGCGCGCCGCACGTCTCGGCGACAGCTGGTTCATCAATCCGCACGCCACGATCCCCGAAATCGAGCGTCAGCTCGGGCTGTACCGCGCCGAGCTGACGCGTCTGGGCAAACCGTTTCCTAGCGTGCTGCCGTATATCCGCGAGATCTATTGCGCAAAGGACCGGACAACGGCGCTGCAAATGGCCGGCCCCCATCTTTCGGAGAAATACCGAACCTATGCCCAATGGGGACAGGACGAGGTACTGCCTGGAGAGGACTCGTTCCGCCAGCCTTTTGATGATCTGCTGCGCGACCGCTTCGTGCTCGGCAGCCCCGAGGAATGCTACGAGCAGCTGCGTCCGTGCTGGGAACAAGCCGGGGCGAATTTTCTCATGTTCCGCACGCACTGGAGCGGCATGCCGGTCGGCCACGCATTGGCGAGCATGCGGCTGATCAGCGACGATCTGCTGCCCGCGCTACACCGGATCACGGCCGCGAATATGTGACCGGAATGCCGTCGTTCCCGTGCAAGCGGGAACCTAGGGCTGAGCGCACTGCCGGCCGCCCTGGGCCCCCGCTGCGCGGGGGCGACGAAGGAGGGATCAGCCCTCGGGCGGGAAGAAGACGAGGGTGCGGACCTCGAGGCTTTCGCGCGGCGGCGCGTCGGCTGGGGAGGTCGGGTCGTCGAAGCCGGTGTGCCCGGAAAACCGCGCCGCTCCCGTCGGCGCCGAGTCGAAGCACCGGATCAGGACGGGTTCGTCGGGCTCCATCTTCGGGAAATAATAATACCGCTGGTTCGGATTGTAGGTGATCGAATAGGTCTCGCCCGTCCGGTCCGGGTATTTCAGGTCGCTCGCGATCAGGTTTTCTTCGGAGAGGCTCTGTGCGTCACAGAGCACGAGCGGCGATTCCATCACCGGCCCGCTAATCGGCCGCCATAAATTGATGATCGCGAAGCGGTGCTTCAATAGCTCCTCCGCCTCGGCGCCCATCAGATCGCGCACCCGCTGCGGCGCCGACCATGCAGTGTAGTCGTCATGCACGCGCTTTGCCGGTATTTTTATGGCATTGCCTTTTACCGACATTGCCGCGTTGCGCACGATATGGTCGAAGGCCACGACGCGCGCCGCGCCCGTCGCCTCCTTTATGACGCGCTCGCATTCGGGATAATAGACCCGGGCTATTTCCTCCGCGTCATAAAAATTCTGTACTGCGGACTGATGGCGCAACAGTACGAACCCCTCTCGGTCCAATGACAGCTGCCCGATCAGCGGCCGCGCATTGCGAATTTTCACCCAATGCTCTTCGCTCTCGCCGGTCCTGACAGGGACCCCAGCAGGAGGCTCGTAATTGTAGGCGACCGGCTTCTCCGCCATTGGAACGAGGAAGTTGAGCGGTGCGGTGATGCCCTTCAGATCGGCGACTGCCGGGCCGTCCATCATATCCTCCGCGTCTTGACTGTCGTGCCGGTTGAACCCTAGGCGAACGGGTTGTGACCGTCAACCAGCGGCAGGATTGTGCCAAAGCCGCCACGTTGCACGTGTTCCTAGGGACCAGGCTTCTCCGATCCCTCGGGAAGGGACAGAACTTCAATTGTTATCGGCCGGTAAAGCTTCAGGATATCGCTGGCGAATTCGACCTGCTCGTCGGTCACGACCCGCACGAAGACTGCTGTCTCGCCATCGCGAATATGGCTGGCGAAAGTTTCGCGGGCGTTTCCAACCAAGAGCGGGTCGAGCAGCATAGACGCAAGATCAGTCTCCAATGCCGGAGCAGGGCCGACCTCTTTTAGCACCCTATGTGCAATGTCGCTCGATGACAGACCCTCTGTGACGAGCCGATGGACCGTGTCCGAGGCGATACCGCTCGATTGAAACAGCCCGATGACCAAGCGCTCCGCCATGCGGCTCTCCCCTCACACATTCCGTCCCGGCGCCCAGGCCTCGGGGGCGCGCGGTTCGAGATCGGTAACGACATCAACGACGACCGGCTCGGCCGCCGCCAACGCCTCGGCGAGAGCGGGTGCAATCTCCGCCGGTTGCTCGACGCGGATGCCGCGCACACCGAAGCTCCTCGCCACCGCCGTGAAGTCGGTCGGTCCAAAGCGGATCAGCTCCTCTCCCCTGCCCGGCCGGTTGCCGGCGGCGCGCCGCACGCCAGTAAGGTTCTGGCCAAAGCCGGAATTGTTGTTGACGACGACTGTGACGGGAATCTGGTAGCGGTGCGTCGTTTCCAGCTCCGCGAGATGGTAATAGAACCCGCCATCGCCGGTAAAGCACAGCACCTTGCGCCCAGCCGCTGCACATTGGGCGCCGAGCGAGGCTGGGAACGCCCAGCCGAGCGATCCCGCCGCCCGCAAATAGGTCTGAGCGGCGCCGTTGAGCTCGATCATCGTGCCGGTCCAGATCCCGGAATAGCCGGTATCCGCGACCAGGACACCGTCGGCGGGTAGGGCTCTGGTGATCTCGGCGCACAGCCGCTCGACGCGGATCGGCGCGGCGTTGTTCTCGGTGAGCGGGGTCATCGTTGCCCGCCAATCGGCAACGATGCGCGAAGCGTCTTCTGCGAAGCTCCTGTCGCGTGCAGGCGTCCCAATGACCTCGACGAGACGGGCTAATGTCACTTTCGGGTCGCCGACAAGGCCCGTCGTGTTCGGGTAGCTGCGGCCAATCTCCAACGGATCGGCCTCGATCTGGACGATTTTTGTGTCGCGCGGCGGCACCGCCCAGTTGAGCGTCACCTGATCGCCGGTGTCGCAGCCAACGAACAACACGAGATCGGCGCCGTGCACGATGCGGTTCGCCGGCGGCGCCGAGTAGCTGCCCGCGACGCCGGCCGAGAGCCGGTGCCGGGTCGGGATGATGCCACGCGCGCCGAGCGTGGTGGCGACCGGCGCCTGCAACGCCTCCGCCAATGCGAGCACCTCTGGTCCGGCTTGCGACGCCGCAGCGCCATCGCCGGCGACGATCAAAACCCGGCCGGCTGCGGTCAGTGCCGCTGCAGCGCGTTCGATATCGGCGGCGTCGGCAACCGGCCGATGCACCGGGATGCGCCGCGCCTCGGGATCGATGACCGGCGCCTCGCTCGTCTGCCCGAGCTCGATCACATCGCCTTGCAGGCCGCAAAAATCGAGGTGCGTCGGGCGTGACGTCTCCGCCAGCGCGGCGCGCCAGGCGAGCCGCAACAGACGCGGCAGTTCGGCCGTGGAATCGACCGGGGTGGAGAATTTCGTAACCGCAGCGAAAAGCGGCGCGTGCGCGATCTCCTGATAGGCATTGCGGTGCTGAAAGGCGGGCTCCTTGCGGCCGGTCAGCGCCACGACCGGGCTGCGGCCCAGATAGGGGTCCTGAAGGCCGGAAGCGAGATTGGCGGCGCCGACCGACTGCGCCATGCACACCCCCGGCCGGCGCGCGACACGGGCGTAGCCGTCGGCCATATAGGCCGCTGCCTTTTCCGAATGGGCGAGGATATGCGCCACTCCCAGATCGCCCAGCTGCAGCAAGGTGCGGCGCAATACCGACTCGACAAAGAAGACATGCGTGGTGCCGGCCCCGGCCAGCGCCCGCGCCAGCCATTCGGCGCCGTTCATCGATCCTTGCTCGCTCAATCTCGTCTCCTCCCACGGCTCATTGTCGCCCGGCAACCGATGCTCGCCTATTCGTCACGCCGGCGCAACGCCAGGGTCCATCTCGCCGTGACGCGAGCCGCTCATCTCAGTTATTCGGTGTTCTCGCCGATCGGCGGCGCCCGCTTCACAGCGACCGGCGAGTCGAACGGGCGTACGGGACAGCCGATCACGCAAAAACAACCGCGCGTCGGTGATGATATCGAAGATCGTTTCGCGATCGCGCAGATGGTGGGCGCGTGCGGCGGCCGAGGAGATTACCGCCATGCGGCTATTGTTCAGAACGGGATGTCGTCGTCGAGGTCGTTGACCGGCGTGCGCCCGCGGGCCGGCATCGCAGGTCCGGAGCCTCGTGGCTCGTCACCGAAACCCTCGTCGTAACCGGAGTCGATCGGCGGGCCGCCGGCGCCGCGGGCGCCACCCGCACCATCCAGCATCGTCAGCTCGCCGCGGAAGCGCTGCAGCACAACCTCGGTCGTGTAGCGCTCCTGGCCGCTGTTATCGGTCCATTTGCGGGTCTGCAGGGCGCCTTCGACGTAAATCTTGGAGCCCTTCTTCAGATATTTCTCCGCAATCTCGGCAAGCCGCTCGTTGAAGATCACGACGCGGTGCCACTCGGTGCGTTCCTTGCGCTCGCCCGACACTCGGTCGCGCCAACTCTCCGAGGTGGCGACCGCCAGATTGGCGATCCGCACGCCGTCTTGGGTTGATCGGATCTCCGGATCGCGACCGAGATTGCCGACCAGGATAACTTTGTTGACGCTACCAGCCATCGGATCACCGCACGCTCGTGGTCGTTGGGGACCCCATCTTACCAACCCCTACAAATGTTCCTACTTTATTCTGCATGGATACCTATCTCTCCCCCGTTTACGATCCGATCAGTGACCTCGAGCCAAGCACGCGGATAGCGGCGGCTTCCGCCGCGGCCGAGGACCTCGGCCTCCTCGACGCCTATTCACGGGCCGTCATCGGCGCCGTCGACCTGGTCGGCCCCGCGGTCCTTCATCTTCAGATCAGCGGCGCCAAGGACGGCTCGGGCGGCGCCGGCTCAGGCGTCGTCTTTACCCCCGATTCGTATGTGCTGACCAACAGCCACGTCGTCAGCGGCGCGCGCAAGATCCAGGCGACCTTTCCCGACGGGCGCAGCCTGCCAGCGCACCTGATCGGCGACGACCCCGATACCGATCTCGCGGTCTTGCGCCTCGACGGCGAGACGCCGACCTTTGCCCGGCTCGGCGATTCGCGAAAGCTTCGGGTCGGCCAGCTGGTCGTCGCGATCGGCAACCCGTTCGGCTTTCAATGCACCGTTACCGCCGGCGTCGTCAGCGCCCTCGGCCGCTCATTGCGCACCCGCTCCGGGCGGCTGATCGACAGCGTGATCCAGACCGACGCTGCGCTCAACCCGGGGAACTCCGGCGGGCCGCTCGTTACCGCGTCGGGCGAGGTCGTCGGCATCAACACCGCGATCATCGGCATGGCGCAGGGCATCTGCTTTTCGATCTCGGCAAGCACGGTCGAATTCGTCGCGTCGCGGCTGATCCGCGACGGCAAGGTGCGGCGGTGCTATATTGGCGTGGCTGGACAGAACGCGCCATTGCCGCGCCGCGTCGTGCGCTTCCACGAGCTCATCCGCGAAACCGGCGTGCGCATCCAGTCAACCGCGCCCGACGGCGCGGCGCGCGCCGCCGGATTGACCAGCGGCGACATCATCGTTGCGGTCGACGGCATTCCGGTCGGCGATGTCGACGAATTGCACCGGCTGATGACCGAGGAGCGGGTCGGCAAGGCGGTCCCCGTGACCGTGCTGCGGCTGTCGCAAAAACTCGACATCGTCGTCACTCCGCGCGAATCGCCGCCGCGTCCGGTGGCGTGAAATGCCCCTCACCCTAGCCCTCTCCCCGGATCCGGGGAGAGGGAATCCCAACAATGCTCCCTCGCTCCGCGCGAGCGGGGAGAGGGTCGGGGTGAGGGGCGAGGGTGGTAGCGTCGAGACCCTACCCGCGCTAATTTCAGAACTATGCAGCAGTTGATCCGGATCCGCGGCGCGCGCGAGCACAATCTCAAGAACATCGATGTCGACCTGCCGCGTGACAGCCTCGTCGTGATCACCGGCCTCTCGGGGTCCGGCAAGTCCTCGCTCGCCTTCGACACGATCTATGCCGAGGGGCAGCGCCGTTATGTCGAGAGCCTGTCGGCTTATGCCCGGCAATTCCTCGAATTGATGCAGAAGCCCGAGGTCGAATCGATCGAAGGGCTGTCGCCGGCGATCTCGATCGAGCAGAAGACGACCTCGCGCAACCCGCGCTCGACGGTCGGCACGGTGACCGAGATCTATGACTATATGCGGCTGTTGTGGGCGCGCGTCGGCGTGCCCTATTCGCCGGCCACCGGATTGCCGATCGTCAGCCAGACGGTGTCGCAGATGGTCGATCGGGTCCTGGCGATGCCGAAGGGCACCCGGCTCTACCTGCTGGCGCCGATCGTGCGCGGCCGCAAGGGCGAATACCGCAAGGAACTGGCCGAGCTGCAGCGGCGCGGCTTTCAGCGCGTCAAGATCGACGGCAAGATGTTTGAGCTCGACGAGGTCCGCGGGCTCAATAAGAACCTGAAGCACGACATCGAAATCGTCGTCGACCGCATCATCGTCGATAGCGAGCTCGGCAACCGCCTCGCGGATTCGTTCGAGACCGCCCTCGAGCTCGCCGATGGCATCGCGATCACCGAAAACGCCGATACCGGCGAGCAGACGATCTTCTCCGCGAAATTTGCCTGCCCGGTCTCCGGCTTTACGATCCCGGAGATCGAGCCGCGGCTGTTCTCGTTCAACAACCCGTTCGGCGCTTGCCCCTCCTGCGACGGGCTCGGGACCAAGCTCTATATCGACCCCGATCTCGTCGTGCACGACCCCCGGCGGAGCCTCGCCGAGGGCGCCGTCAGCCCTTGGTCGCATTCAAGCTCACAGTATTACACGCAGACGCTGGAGAGCATTGCCCGCCACTTTCGCCGGAGCATGCATACGGCGTGGCAGGACCTGCCGGAGAAGATGCGGCGCACGATCCTCCACGGGTCGGACGGTGAGCCGATCAAGATGACCTATGACGACGGGCTGCGGAAATACACGACCGAACGGCCGTTCGAGGGCGTCTTGCCGAACATGGAGCGGCGCTTCCGCGAGACCGACAGCGCCTGGATCAAGGAGGAGTTGGGACGCTACCAAAGCGCCAAGACCTGCGAGGTGTGCAGTGGCAACCGTCTCAAACCCGAGGCGCTCGCCGTCAAAATCGCCGGCCGGCACATCAGCCAGGTCGCAGCGCTGTCGATCGCCGAGGCCGGCACGTGGTTCTCCGGGATCAGTGGCGACCTCACTCCGAGCCAGCGCGAGATCGCGCAGCGGATCTTGAAAGAGATCAACGAGCGCCTCGGCTTCTTAAAAAATGTCGGTCTCGAATATCTGACCTTATCACGCTCCTCCGGCACGTTGTCAGGTGGCGAGAGCCAACGTATTCGCCTCGCCTCGCAGATCGGTTCCGGGCTGACCGGGGTCCTCTATGTTCTCGACGAGCCCTCGATCGGCTTGCATCAACGCGACAACGGGCGTCTGCTCGCGACGCTCAAGCGGCTACGCGACCTCGGCAATACGGTGATCGTCGTTGAGCATGACGAAGAGGCGATCCGCACCGCCGATTGGGTCGTCGATATGGGGCCGGGTGCCGGGATCCATGGCGGACATGTCGTCGGCGAGGGCACGCCCGAAGCGATCATGGCCAACCCGGAAAGCATCACCGGGCAATATCTGACCGGTAAGCGCGAGATCCCCGTGCCGCCGATCCGCCGAATGGGCCACCCCGGTCAGATCTTGCGGATCCTCGATGCGCGCGGGAATAACTTAAAGGGTATCACCGCCGAGATTCCGCTCGGCACCTTTTGTTCCGTGACCGGGGTGTCGGGCGGCGGCAAGTCGACCTTGATTGTCGAGACGCTGTACAAGGCGCTCGCCAAGCGGCTCAATAACGCTCGCGAGCAGTCCGCGCCGCTCCGCGGGCTCGAAGGGGTCGAGTTTCTCGACAAGATCGTCGACATTGACCAGTCGCCGATCGGCCGCACGCCGCGTTCGAACCCGGCGACTTATACCGGCTGCTTCACGCCGATCCGCGATTGGTACACCGGGCTCCCCGAGGCCAAGTCGCGCGGCTATCTGCCCGGGCGCTTCTCGTTCAACGTCAAGGGCGGGCGCTGCGAAGCCTGCCAGGGCGACGGCGTCATCAAGATCGAGATGCACTTCCTGCCGGACGTCTATGTGCAGTGCGATGTCTGCAAAGGTAGACGCTACAACCGCGAGACGCTCGAGGTGCTGTTCCGCGGCAAGAGTATTGCCGACGTGCTCGACATGACCGTCGATGAAGGCGCCGATTTTTTCCGCGCCGTGCCGGCGATCCGCGACAAGCTCGTGACGTTGCAGCGGGTCGGGCTCGGCTATATCCATATCGGCCAGCCGGCGACGACCTTGTCGGGCGGCGAGGCGCAGCGCGTAAAGCTGGCCAAGGAGCTCTCCCGCCGCGCCACCGGCCGGACCCTCTACATCCTCGACGAGCCGACGACGGGCCTGCATTTCGACGATGTAAGAAAGCTCCTCGACGTGCTGCATGCACTGGTCGAGGCCGGCAACACCGTGCTCGTCATTGAGCACAATCTCGAAGTCATCAAGACTGCCGACTGGATCATCGATCTCGGCCCCGAAGGCGGCGATGCCGGTGGTCGCATCGTCGCGACGGGTACTCCCGAGGACGTGGCGCTGTGCGAGGACAGCTACACCGGCCAGTATCTGCGCCCCTATCTCGAGCGCCGACCAGCCCAGCGTCGCCGCGCGGGATAAGAAACAGAATGAGGCGGGCTATCGGAGCCTCGTTCAGAGGCCGTTGCCCCACCGGCGTGCTTGCTCCTCGGCATCGTGATAGGCCGGCGTCGCCCCGCGTGCGGCCCGTGCGACGCCGGCGAGAAGAGCCGCTTCGCCAACATCATCTCCTGCTGACGTCGAGCACCGATATCGGCTGCTATGTGCCTGCTTTCGGCATTCGAGGGGGCCCTTGGCCCGCACCCAGTCCGCTACTTTCTCCAAAGACGGAAGCACGTAATGGGCCCCTGGACGGATACCCCACAAGTGGACGGTCTTGTTCCCGACAACCCATGTCGTCGCATCGGTGACCTGGGTCACGGTACCGGATACGATTTCGGTCGAGGCCATCGCAAACCGCTTCGGTGCAGAATAGCTCTCGCCCCGTCCGTTGATCGGCTCTCCGTCATGCTCCGCTGAGACGCTGAGGGCTTGCGAGGTCGCGTCAGGCTGCGTTGTCAGCTCGGCGGGAGCACATTTCGCGCCGGAATCAGAGATAACATCTCGAGGTGAATGGCTCAGCGAGTAAAGGCCAGCGCCGAAGAAAGCACCGATAGTCGCAGCGGCGACCAGTGCCACGCAAAGAAGATAGAGAAGACCGCCGACCCGAAACTCCTGCTCGGGACTCGGAGCCCCGAAGCCCGAGGCTGATGCGCTCGCTCCGACTGCGATATCCGACAGTCCACTCGGTTTTCGGGGAACCTCACTTCGCCGATCGATAGATGGCCACATGCGCCGGAGCCTACGTGTGGACACCGAGTGGCTGCGATTTGGCGATCCATCGAGCGAGGGGTCAACTAAGGTTTGATTCGACATATCCCAACTCCCCTCATTCGGGCCGATTCGCTATCGGGGCCCGAAGGCGGCTGGAGAACGGTTGAAGATTCGGCCGCCATTTCCCTTGAAAGGTTAATAAATTATTAAATGCAACGCAAAGGTTAATAGTGGTGATTTCCGCTGTGCTCGGCGCCGACCTCTCCCGGTCGGCAGTTCGGATAATCGCCCCCTATCCTCGGCACGGCCGGGTCCGTGAGCCCGGGGTCTTTCATCGCAATCCGAGCCGCCGCCTCGGGGGCGGGCGCAGCTTGCAAAACAGATGGTTGGGATCAAGCCAAGCTTGTCTCGGCCAGCCGGATCTTACAGCCGCGGCGCGACGCTATTGGACTCGCGCTGAGGGACCTTTCGGAGTGCCGCGCGAACCGCTGCAGCCAACGTTTCGAGCGTAAACGGCTTCTTGACCAAGGTCTCGTGGCCGAGGGACTCCGCGAACCGGGACATATCCGCATAACCGCTGGCGAACAGCACTTTGAGGTCAGGCCGGTTGCAGCGCGCCAAGCGGATCGTATCGATGCCCGATAATCCAGGCATCACCAGATCAATTACTATCAGGTCGCAGGGTTCGCCTCGTTCGAGGATAGCCAATGCGTCTTCGCCGCTCCGGGCTTCGGCTACGCTACAGCCGATTTCTCCCAGATCTTGAGCGATCACCCAGCGAACATCGGGATCATCGTCCACCACGAGGATGTGGGCTCCTGCGATTTCCGCGACCGACCCGCTTCTGGGCCGCGCCAACGTCACCTCCGCCGTCGCGCGCGGCAAATAAATCTGCACCGTCGTCCCCTCGCCCAACCGGCTGCAAATGCGCACCGTGCCGCCGGATTGGCTGACGACCCCGAACACCATCGACAGGCCCAGTCCCGTCCCCTTGCCGATTTCCTTGGTCGTGAAGAAGGGCTCGAAAGCGCGCTCGATGACTTCGGGGCTCATTCCGGTCCCGGTATCGTGCATCGCCACCAGGACACAATCTTGGTCTGCCAGCTCGTCCGGAAGTTTGTCGCTTATCGCAGCAATGTTCACGGTTTCGATCGCGACTTTACCGCCCCCGGGCATGGCGTCGCGCGCGTTGATGGCGATGTTGAGGAGCGCCGTTTCGATCTGACCAACGTCGACCAGAACCGGCCAGAGCCCGGGCGCCAAGGCATGGCTGATCTCGACGGAAGGACCGATCGATCGGCTCAGCATCTGGGTGATCTCGACGATGATGGTGTTGAGGTCCGCAGCGACCGGATCGAGGCGCTGTTTACGCGCGAAGGCGAGAAGCGACTCGGTGAGCTGTGCGCCTCGTGATGCACCATGCTGTGCCGTGCGGAGCAAGCGTAAGCTGCTCTCGTCGGAAATGCGCGGTTCGAGCAGCGACAAGGACCCAGAGATAGCGGCCAACAAGTTGTTGAAATCATGCGCGACACCGCCGGTCAGCTGCCCCATCGCTTCCATCTTCTGGGCTTGCAGCAGCGCCGACTGAGCTTGCTCTCGGGCGTCGATCTCCGCCCGCAGCCGCTTATTGGCGGCGGCGAGTTCATGTGTGCGTTTAGCCACCATGCTCTCGAGCTGCTCTCGATTACGCGCCAATGTGGCGGCAGTGGTCCGGAGCGCGTCGCCGACCTGGTCAAGTTCACGTACCCCGCCGCTCACCCGGCCGACCGGTTCGCCGCTTCCGAGTGCCTTGGTAGCGGCTGTCAGTGCCTCGACCGGCCGCCGGATTGCCCCGGCCATCCATCGAGCTAGGACGAGGCTCAACGCGAGGGCAGCAGCCCCGCCGCCGAAGATTACCGACCGCGCCCGGCGAAGCGGTGCCTCGACAAATTCGCTTGGGACGCCGATCGCCACTGTCCAGCCGGTCATCGACGATCGCCGGAATGTGGAATAAACGGGGACGCCTTCACTCGTCACACCGGGAAACCAGCTGCCCTCAACCGCCCAGGCCATGGCCTGCCGAAGGCTAGGTCCAACCGGCTTGCCGAGAAAGCGATCGGCCTCGTGATTGCGCGCTACGATAATGCCTTTGCGATCGAATATTCCGGCAATCCAATCCGGGGAGAGATCCTGTTCTTGCAGCAACGCTGCGAGAATTTCCGGCCCGATCCCCATTGCCAATACGTAGACGACCTGCCCGTCGCGGAATACCGGCACTCCCACCACCAGGATCGGGCGCCGCAGGACGGCCCCCATGATCAGATCGGAGATCTGCGGTTTGCCCGCCGCAACGACGCGGTCGAGCATCTCGGTGTTGGTGGCGTGGGGGAGCGGTTCGCCGAATAACCGGGCCGTGCTGAGGAGCTGTTGTCCGCGGGTGTCGTGCAAGACGATCGAGGTGCCTCGAATCGCCAGCGCCGCCCGCATTTGCTCGTCAAAGGCGCGGAAATCGCCGGTCTGCAGGCTCGGCGAAGTGGCAAGCACCTGAAGCTCCGCCTGGATCGCTCCGAATTGGCGATCTACGTCGGCAAGAAAGCTCCCGATTCTCTGCCTGACGTCACTCTCGATCTGAGCACGGCGGTCATCGACCATTCGGAGCATGGTTATGCTCGCGAGCGCAACCAAGGGGAGCACCGTCACGAGGGTCAGCAGCGTGAGCCGCGCCTGAATACCCAGCGTATGACGACGCCGCAGGATCCTTGTCACAGCTCCGATTCCCGAGGCCGTCAGTGCGCCGCTACCTCCTTAGAAGACCACCAAGGGCGTGACCTCTGCGGCTGCATCGAGAAGCGCCGCCTGTCCACGAGCGTAGGCGCATCAAAAAGACTTCGCAATCGTCAAAAACTTGTCCAGTCTCGCTCTCTCGCTAGGCGATCTGAGCTTTTAGAAACCCCGCCATGCGCTCCCACGCCTGGTTGGCGCAGGCGACATCGTAGGCGGCGCTGCGCTCGTTGGCAAAGGCGTGCGCGGCGTCATAGCGATAGATCTCGTGCTTGACGCCAGCGCCTTTCAGCACCTTTTCGAGATCGTTGACCGCGGCCGGCGTACACCAATCGTCCTTGTTGGCGAAGTGCCCCTGAAACGGCACGCGGATCTTGGCCGGGTCGGCAAAATCCTTGGGCGGAATGCCGTAGAAACAGACGGCGGCGTTGACTTCGTGAATATGTACCGCGGCGGCGATCGTCAGCGCGCCGCCCATGCAAAAGCCCATCACCGCTACCTTATCGCTGTGCTTCTGCAGTTGCAGTGCAGCCCCGCGCAGGTCTTGATGCGTCGCTGCCGGAAAAGATCCTACGCTTGGTACCCGGTTCGCGCAGCGGCTCCAACCCTACGCGATCGCGAATGGTAATCTCGAGGCTAAGTTCGACCTGTGGCGGGTAAGTACTCCGCTCTCATCAGCTCACACCGGGCTTTGCGTTTGCAACCGCATCCTGCCGGCGACAAAGACTGGTCGGTCAGGCCTTGTCCAGCCAGAACGTGTCGAACCGGACCACATCGTAGATGCCGAAATAATCTTTCGGGTTGTGGCCCTTCACGTAGTTGTACCAGACATCGAGGATATTCTCCCACGCGACGGGCACCAGCGGCGGGTCCTGCTCCATGATGTCCTCGGCTTGCCGAATCAGCGCCATACGCTTGCCGGTATCGACCTCGACGTCGATCTGATCGACGAGTTTGTCGAACTCGGCGTTGTGCCAGAACGAGTAGTTCTGCGGCCCGTCGGTGCGGTACCAGGCGTTGAAGTAATCGGAAGGGTCGAGCAGGGTCGAAACAATGGCGCCGACAGCCAAATCGTAGTTGCCGGCCGTGGCGTCGCCGAACCAAATCGATTCGACCGCCGTCCGCAGGTTGGCTTGAATGCCCATCTCCTTGAGCATCGCCTGCATGGCCTGGGCGAAGAGCTTGTGGTGGTTGAGGTCGCGCACCAGAAAATCCAGTGATCGCATGTTGCTCTGGCCAGCGGCGGCCAACAGGGCTTTAGCCTCCTTGAGGGCAGGACCGGAATCCTCCTGATAGCCGAGACGATTGGCGAGTTGGTCCCTGGGTGTGGCGAACTCGGAAAACGGATAGATGAAGCCCCCGGTCATCAACGGGGCGACATCCTTCACCACGTCAACCAGGACCGGCTTGTCGAACAGCAGATGCACGGCGCGCCTGACCCGCGGATCATCGAATGGCGGCCTCTTGGAATTCATCCAGGTTGCGTGAATCACGCTCTGGTAGAACTTCGCGGTGGACAGACCAGGCGTCGCAGCGGCCTTGCGGGCGGTGGCCGGGTCGAGCGCGCGGGCGTAATCCACTCTCCCAGACAGAATGGCGGCCCCTAGCTCCGGCGAAAATGGCAAGAGATGATAGACTTCGATGCCATCGAGGTAGGGCAGGCCTTTGTTCCAGTAGTTCGGGTTTCTTTCCATTACCCAGACTTCGTTCTCGACCCGCCGTTGCGTCTTGAAGGGACCGGTACCGGGGATGTTAAAGATTTTGCGCAGATCGTAATTATTCTCTTCCAGCGTCTTCTTGCTGAAGATCACGTTCCAGCCGCTGGCGAAGGCGGACATCATGAAATTGACGGAGCGTGGCGCGACCAGCTTGAACTCGACGGTGTACTTGTCGCGCGCGTTGATCTCGCTGACCGCCCTGAACAGCGGAGTGCGCGGGATGCTGATACCGGCTGGTGGTTTCGCGATGCGGTCGAAGGTCGCTTTTATGTCGGCTGATGTGAAATCCGTCCCGTCGTGGAACTGCACACCCTGGCGGAGGTGAAACGTGTAGGTCTTGGCGTCCTTGGCGATTTCCCAGCTGTGCGCCAGATCGGGAACGATGGTCTTGCCACTGTCGCGCGGATCACGCCGGATCAGGTTGTCGAACATGCAGCCCTGAGTGCCGATGTTGCCGACAGTGCCCGATTGATGCACATCGAAATGCGGCGGGCGGTTGAGGATGCCGTAGCGCATCACCCCTCCCCGCTTTGCATTTGGCTCCGGTGCCGCCATCTGAAATTTCGAGCCGTCGTACTCCAACGGAACATCGGCGGCGAGGCCGTAGCGTGGGGCCAAACCGTAGGCCCCCATCAACGCGGCTGCGCTACCCCGGAGCACGTCGCGGCGGGACCAACCGGTAAGCGCGGGACGCCTCGTATTCATGATGCCCGTAACTCCTCCCTTTGAATGTTTGGTGATGTCCTTTGTGCTCTAGTCTGCGGGTTCTCGGGAATATTGATGCCATGGTCGAGCTCAGGGGTCGTCGGTGCAACCGCTATCGCAAATGGCGCGCAGGGCAATCGGTAAACTTGCATAGCACAGCTCTTTGCGGAGTACAGCACCGAGCCCGCCCGGCTACATGAAATAGACAGCCGGAACCGTTATGACATCTCGCGACAGATCAACCAGATAAGAGAGCGCATAGAGCGCTAGTCTAGTTACCGGCGCGGGCACGCTGCCGGCGGTGTTTGGCTTTGAGCTTCGCCTTGCGTTTGTTGGCCCGGATGGCCTTGCTCGATTTGACGGTCTTCATGCAAAGTCTCCTCGCTACGCGTTGACTTGGCGGATCAGCCCGGCCCGGCGGTCATCGAAACGCCGAAATGCATTTTCCGCGCTCCCTATGACGGTTGCCGCTGACGGCACACTACCGGCTGTCGCCGAGAAGGTTCAAGCCGCCCTTCAATCGCTCCGCGACGGCGCATGGGGGACTTTACTGGAATGGGTAGACAAAGATGTGGCTGCCCGGCGGCGTCGTGCCGTTATTGGCGCCGAAGACAAAACAGGTGAATACCAGCGCCGGGACACCGCTCGGCAGCGTGACGAACGAGACGGTCGGGTTGCCCAGCGACCGAGCTCCGCCCTTGAGCGCCGGACTGAGCTGCCGGATCGCATTTGTTGTCCGGTCGATGAGGAACAGCCGCCAGGAACCATAATCGTTACCCGATGTCGGATTTACTTGGGCTTCGACGACTTCGTAGACCTGCGAGCCGACCGCAAAGAGCTCGCGATCGCCGATCTTGCCGTTGCCGCCGGCATTGGTGAAGAGATCATCGTCCAAAAAATCGCTCGAACTCGACCAGTCGTTGAAAGCGGTCAGCACGCCGATGGCCTCGAGATCGCGCTGGCCCAGATAGAAGTAATGATGGGTGATCTCGACCGTCGAGCTCGTCAGCGAGCCGCTGTAGCCGATCCGTCCGAATTCGGGTGTGCCATCGGCCTTGGCCATCGGCGTCCCCGGCAAGGTGATCGCGTTCGTCGGCGCGGCGGCAGGGTTGGCGATGAGCGCCTGGAGCCCACTGAGACCGCCATTGCCATAATATTGCACTCTAATGTAGGGCCGACCGGAGGGGTTGTATTCCTCCGCATAGAGGACGCTGTCATCGGCAAGAATGCGGATGTCCGGCTGGCTTGCCGGCTGATGGATTTGCCCCAGGGTATGCCAGGCTTTGAGATCGCGCGAATACCCGAGATGGGTGGCGAACTGAGTGCTGTTGATCGGATTGTGAAATACCCCGAGATAGGGGTGCGAGGAATCGTCGGTTGGAACGATTTTCAGTGGCGCCGCGCCGGCGGCGGTGCCGTGCGCATCGGTCGTCGTGAGCTGGTAGGCAGCGAGGTAGGGCTGATTGGGCGCGGTCTCGTTCAAGATCGCGGCCAATTGCGCCATCGATAGCCCGCTCGCCTCCGGCGGTGCGACCTGCGGCGCCACATAATCGTAAGTTGCGGCTTCCCTGGCGCCGGGAGAATCGGCATATGTGAATGCGAGGGCCGATATGCTTAAAATGACAACACGCGAAGTCGACGAGATGTCGCGGGCCATGACGCCTCTTGTCTCTCTTGTTGGAAACCGATTTCGATACCGCTTCGATGGGATACGCGCAAAGCCGGAACCGGCCGGGTAAGGGCGATCCTAAAATCGCCGTATTCGCAGTGCATAATTGCGATTGATAGAGACCGAACCGGGGGTATCAGCGCGCTACAACCAGAGCGCGATTTTGCTGCAGATTCGCTGCAGATTGCAGCAGATGGTAATTATTGACTCAATCTCTCATTGTGGCGGAGACCGCCGATGAACATCGGTCGCGAGAGCCTTCGGGTGGCGCCGGCGCTGGCTCTCACCGTTACTTACAATCGCGAGATCCGTGCCGGCATCAAGCGCATCTGGGAAAACGTCTTCGACTGGGAGCATCTGCCGATATTGCACGAAACGCATTTCAACGCCGTCGAGCTGCTCGACATCGGCAGCTGGGGCTGGCGTGTGGCACTGACAAAGCAGCCGGGCACGCCGGACCGTCGAATGGTTCTTGAGCTGCAAGCCGACCGCGCCAACGCCCGTTATCGCGTGCAGACCCTCGCCGGCGACGGCGCCGTAACCGAGATCTGGACATTGATGGAGCCCAAGGGGCCACACCGGACGGCAGTCGAGGTCAGATACTATCTGCCGGAGCCGCGCCCCGAGAAACTGATCGCTCTCGCCGAGACATACCGATGCAGCTGTGCGCGGCTGTGGGACGAGGACGAGGCGATGATGATGCGTCGGGAGGCATTGACCGCCCGCGCCGCCACGGCACGGAATCTTACCGCGTCCGCGATTCTCCACTTCGGCGCGTTATCGGAGCTCCGCCAGCGGCTGCCGATTCTCGTAGAGCTCGATGGAGAGGAGTTCCGCATTTTGACGACGGAAGACGGAACCCTCCTTGTCCACGCAACGACATGCCCACATTGGCTCGGACCTCTCGCCGAAGTCGAGCCGGAGCACGGCATTCTGCGCTGCCCGTGGCACGGTTATCGCTTCGATATGAGGACCGGCGACAGCGTTGACGGTCGCGGCTATCGACTGGCGCCGGCGCCGCTTGTAACGGTCGACCCGGTAACCGGCGAAGTGAGCTTATTCCCCACAGGCGAACCCGACCGGCCGAGATCCGGCAATAGCACGGTCAAGAGTCCGATCAGCGGCAGGAAGGCGCAGACCTGATAGACAAAATCGATGCTCGTCGTGTCGGCCAGCCGGCCGAGCGCCGCCGCCCCGACCCCGGCCATGCCAAAAGACAAGCCGAAAAAGAGGCCCGCCACGGTCCCAACCTTCCCCGGCACCAGCTCCAATGCGTAGACGATGATCGCCGAGGAGGCGGAGGCCAGGATCAGGCCGATCACGACGGTCAGAATGCCGGTCCAGAACAGGCTCGCATAGGGCAACATCAGCGTGAACGGCAGCACACCGAGGATCGAGACCCACAATACGGTTTTCCGGCCGATCCGGTCGCCGAGCGGGCCGCCGATCAACGTCCCCGCCGCCACCGCCGCGAGGAACGCGAACAGGTAGATCTGCGCACTCTCCAGCGAGACGTGGAATCTGCTCATCAGATAGAACGTGTAATAACTGTTGAGGCTTGCGGTATAGAAGGATTTGGAGAACACCAGCGCCAACAGGATCGCCACCGACCAGGCGATCTTTCGCCGCGTCAGATGGCTGCGCTCGGCCAGATGCCGCGAGCCCGAACGCGCGGGCGCAGCGCGCTCGCGCCGGTACCAGTTCCCAACGCCGAACAGCACCGCCATCGCGAGCAACGCCACCGACGAGAACCACCCGATGCTCGACTGGCCCTTCGGGATCACGATCAGCGCGGCGAGAATCGGCCCGAGCGAGGAGCCGACATTGCCACCCACCTGGAACAGCGACTGCGCCAAGCCGTGGCGGCCGCCGGAGGCCATGCGCGCGACGCGCGAGGCCTCCGGGTGAAACACCGCGGAGCCGGACCCGACCAGCGCCGCGGCCAGGATCAGCATCGGATAACTGGCGGCATTCGCCAACAGCAGTAGACCGATCAGGGTCGCGCCCATGCCGACGGCGAGCGAGTATGGTTGCGGCCGATGGTCGGCCACAAATCCGACCGCCGGCTGCAGCAGCGAGGAGGTCAGCTGCATGATCAGCGTGATGAGGCCGATCTGCGCAAAGCTGAGGCCATAGCCACTCTTCAACATCGGGTAGAGAGCCGGCACCAGCGACTGCATCATGTCGTTCAGGAAATGCGAAAAACTCAGCGCCAGGATCACCGAAAAAGCGGTGCCTTCGGCGATCCGGCGTCCGTGAATCCTGCGGGCCTCGCTTGTTTGCGCAGATACGCTCATGCTCATTTCTATGGCACTATGCCGCGAGTTTGGGCGAATGCCAGCTGCGTTTGCGCGATGGCTGCCATTCAATCGGCCCGGCCGGGGCGGGCGCTTGCGCCGCGGTCAACCTCGCCCTACTTTTCACCTGCATCTTTTGCGCGAGCGGGAGTTGAGATGATCAAGCTGGCGGGCATCGGCCACGTGCTCCTGAGGGTCGCCGACGAGGAGGCCTCCAAACGGTTCTACCGCGACGTGCTCGGGTTCAAGATCGCCGAGGAAGACCCCGAACACGGCGGCGTCTTTATGACGCTGGGGGACAGCTTTCATACCCTCGATATCGGGCAGCACCCTTCGCCTGAGAACGCTCCGCGCCCGCGGCGCGAGCAGATCGGGCTCGCGCACATCGCCTTCCGGGTCGGCAGCTATGCGGCGCTGCGCGAGGCTTATGCGCATCTACTCGATAACGGCGTCGAGGTCATGCGCGCGACAAACCACGTCAACCAGCGCAGCATCTACTTCGCCGATCCCGACGGCAATGTGCTCGAGATCTATTACGAAATGCCGCATGCGCTGGAGCTGTTCGCTGATGGCCGTGGTGATGAGGACGAGGCGTTGCCGGTAAGCGGGCCCGGTGATCCGCTGCCGCAGTGGCTGCTCGAGGACTGGCCGGCGCCAGAGATGAAGGCGAAGATCGAAAAGGTGCGCCGCCAGAAGGAAGGCGCATCCGTTTGAGCGCACTCTGGGTTAGGGCCGAGCCCGATCTTCTCTCGCTATCGTTAATGTAGTACCTTAAATATTGTCACTCAAAAATTCTGTCGGAATAGCGGCGATCAGCGATTCCGCTTCCGATAATTTCTGCTAACTTGTCGCCGCCGCGAGGAAATTAGCCCCGCATGGGGTCGTTTTTGCGGCTCAATACTGAGCGAGCCGTGGGTTTTGCGGCCTATTCCAGCACCGACGAGGGAGAGACATGAAAATCCAAGATTGGGTGACTTCGGCCGCAATCGGCCTCGGCATTTCGTTGGCGAGCGGTTCGGTTCTGGCAGCGCCAGCCGCCTGTGCAGGCCTGCCGAGTCAAGCAGCATTGCAGACCGCCCTCGATAGTGCGGTCGCTCAGAATAATGGCGACCTAGGCTTCAACATGTGGGCCACCATCGTTGCCAACGATGGCACGGTCTGCGCCGTTGCTCGAGATTCCAGCACGAGTTTGACCAGTCAATGGCTCGGCAGCCGCGTCATCTCGGCGCAAAAGGCCAATACGGCGACCGATTTCAATATCGGTAGCGATGGAAGAAAAGGCGCTTTCGCGCTGTCGACGGCCAATCTGTACTCGGCCGTGCAGCCTGGCGGCAGTCTATATGGATTGCAGCACAGCAACCCGGTCGACCCTGCAGTTTCTTACGAGGGGGATTCGAGCCTGTTTGGCACTGCTAGTGATCCTCTAGTTGGAGCCCGTGTCGGGGGTGTGAACGTGTTTGGCGGCGGTCTCGGCCTTTACCAATCAGGCGGCGTCAAACTCGGAGGTGTTGGCGTCAGCGGCGATACTTCTTGCACGGATCACATGATCGCTTGGCGAGTTCGCAACACCCTCCAGCTCGATCATTTGGGAACCGTAGGTGGAGTGTCCGGCGATCCACAGCGCCCCGACAACATTATCTTCGACATTACACAGACCGGTAATGGTGGCATGCTGAACCCCGAGGGGAAGGTCGGTTACAGCCCGAGCGGCTTCGGCCACCCGACATGTCTCAACAACCCTAATCCCGCCACGTTGCCAAAGGTACAGAACCCCTGAGCAGATAAGCGCTGAGGGAAGCGGCGAATGCCGCTTCCCTCAGACTCAACTGAGGACGATGTCGAAGGTGTCGGCGAGAGTGTCCGGTTCCCCCGCTGGGCGCAGCGGCACGATGAGGCGGGCGTGGGCGGCGGGATCGCGCACGCTCAGCAATACACCGTCACGCTCGTTCAGTGGTTCGCCGGCGACGTACATCTGCGTCACAAATCGCGGAAAGCCGGGGCCGGAGACCGCGAAATGGATGTGCGGGGTGCGGCCGGGATAAAGCACGGGCCGGATCGTGCGGAAACGGTATCCGCCCGCCCCGTCAGTCATGGTCTGGCCGTAACCCTGGAAATTCTCATCAATCGGCCGATCGCTGCGGCCGTCATCCACATAATGGTAACGGCCGTTGGCGTCGCACTGCCAGATCTCGACCCGCGCGCCGGGGATCGGCCACCCAGTCGCCTCGAGCAGCCGCCCGCTGACGTCGGTGACAATTCCGTCTGCGGCACCGTTGTGGCCGGCAATGTAAACCAGGTCGTTGTCCGAATCCGCCGGGAACGAGCGCGGATAAAACGGTCCTGCAGTTTGCGACGGGGTCGGCGGCAGCATGGCTGCCTTCGGCGCACCGCACCACGAATATCCAGCTGCGCCGCCGGCGAATATTTCGAGCATCCGTCGCCTTGGAATCATCGGCTAATCTCCTCGCGCGCATTACAACGATCGAAATATGGTAGACTTCGAGCGCGCTCCGCATCCGTCACAACAGATCATTGGATCAAGGGAGGTAGAGCATGCGACCGGTTTCCAAGTGCTTCGCCGTTGTCGGCCTTGCCTGCGCGCTGATTTCCCCTGCGAGCGCCCAATTGCTGACAGAAAAGAGCTTGTCGGCGGCTGTGGCAATGACCATCGCACAAACCGCGCTCGAGACCTGCACGCGCCAGGGCTATCACGTTTCGGTGAACGTGCTCGGCCGTAACGGCGAGATCCTCGTTGCGGTACGCGGCGACGGCGCGCCGCCGCACACGATGGAGAACAGCCAACGCAAGGCCTACACCGCGCGAACATTCCGCATCCCTTCCGGGGAATTCGCACAGCGGGTCAAGGACAATCCGACCCTCGGAGCGGTACACCTTACCGGAATCATCGCCGCACAAGGGGCGCTTCCGATCAAGGTCGGAGACGAAGTCATCGGCGCGGTCGGGGTCTCCGGTGCGCCGGGCGGCGAAAAGGACGAGGCGTGCGCCAAAACCGGTATTGACAGGGTCGCCGACCAGCTGAAATGACGTACGTTGCGGGTCGGATTGGGGATTTCAGAAGGGCATAGTTTGATGAACCGCGATCCTGATCCGCCCCAGCTCCCGATGAACAGCCAGACCGAACGCGCGGCTTTCTCTCAGCGCATTGCGCGAGTTGCGCTGGCGATCGCCTTGCTGGGCCTCGGCGCGTGGATATTGCATCGCTTTCTCGCTGCGCTCGCCTGGGGCGGGGTGTTGGCGATCGCCCTCTGGCCGCTCTATCGCCGCCTAGCACGCATTCTTCCCGGAGATAAAGAAGGGGTTCTCGCGCCTACGCTGGCAACACTGCTGATCGCGATCATCTTCACCGGCCCGTTCGTCTACGTCGCGATCGAGAGTGCGCACGAGATTCGGGTCACGGTCCACCTGCTCGCCGAAGCGCAACAAAACGGGGTCCCCGTGCCGGAATGGATTCCCCAACTGCCGCTCGTTGGTCATCCGATTGAAGAGTGGTGGCAGGCCAATTTGAGCGATCCCGAGGCGGCTCGCGAACTGTTGGGGCGGGTGAGCCCACGATCCGTAGCGGCGTCGGCTAAGCTATATGGCGCGGAGATTTTGCACCGGTTGATCATCTTTGGTTTTACGCTTCTGACGCTCTTTTTCCTTTTCCGCTACGGCACCCTATTCAGCGCACAGTTGCTGCGCTTGAGCGACCGTCTCCTGGGTGAGGATGGCGAGCGGATCGGGCGGCACATGGTCCAGGCGGTGCTGGCAACCGTTAACGGATTGGTGCTGGTGGGGCTCGGCGAGGGCGCGCTGATCGGAGTCGCGTACATCGCTGCCGGCCTCCCACACGCAATCTCGATAGCCGCGCTTACCGGTCTGCTCGCCGTGATCCCGTTTGGCGCGCCGGTAATATTTGTTGCTGCTGCTCTGTACCTGGCTGCGATGGGCGATACGCTCGCCGGGATCGCGGTCGCGTCTTTGGGGTTCGTCGTCGTCTTTATCGCCGATCATTTCGTCCGGCCCGTCATCATCGGGGGCGCCGCGCGTCTGCCTTTTTTGTGGGTCCTGATGGGGATCCTTGGAGGGGTGGAGAGTTTTGGCATCGTCGGCCTATTTCTCGGCCCTGCTATTATGGCTGCGCTGATCTCGCTCTGGCGGGATTGGACGGAACCAACTCCGGCTGACGGTGAGCTACGGGATCATTCGGTCGATCAGCCGTAGCAGATGCGCAACGCCGCCCGGACTGCTGCTATATTTATCGGCCTGGGTCGTGGCCTTGGTCTTGCCGGTTCGCCGCGCTGCATCGATAATGCCGCACCTGCCGGGATCGTGCGCTATTCGAGCTTGTCGCGGGAGAAAATTGGGAGGATGCATGAAATATGTTTGCGATACCCCAGGCGGGGAAACTTGGTTTCGGATCGAGACCGAAGCTGAAGCCGCCAGCGAATCGGAAGGCATGCGCCACGCGGTCGAAAAATTCTTCCGCAAGGAGCAGGAAAAGGCGACGCAAAGCTTCCAGCCGATCTCAAAGGTCTATTTTGAGCAGGAGATCGGTCTTAAAGCCCACGTCCAGCGCGAAATGCCATTGTTTCTGACGCTCCGGGACGATGAAGGCAATCCTCTGGTTACCGCCATGCTTCCGCCCGGCGGCCGCGACGACCGGAGCTTCCGGCCGATCATCGTCGGCATGGCGAATTCGGACCCCTATAGTGAGCACGCCGATGCCATCCGCGCTCTCGGCCAGCATTACGGCCTAGCCCTCGACCGAGGTCGCTGCTACCCGTATCGCCGCGACTGAAAACCGACGAAACGTTCGCCAATCTGGATGCGGGTCCGGCAATTGGCGTCAAGCATTGTGAAACCCAAAGATTCTCAGCCCGATCCTTTCCTGCGGCGGCACCCTGTAGGGTCTCGCCACACGATCGCGGTAAAGGAGAGCGGACGGGACGAAATCCTTGAATGCAACACTCGCCCCGTCGTAAATCGTGACAGGCGCTCGACGAGATCAATTGGCGAGTGCCATGGGCCTTCCGTGCAAATTCGAGACACAGCCGCCTCGTCACAAAATGAACCGGGACAGATCGGCGTTTTGGGCAAGGGCGCCAACCCGCTCTCGGACATAGGCGCGATCGATCGCTACCCGAGTGCCCTCGGGTCGGTCGGAGGCGGTGAAACTGATTTCCTCGAGCAGCCGTTCGAGGATCGTATGGAGACGCCGCGCGCCGATATTCTCGATCGCGGCATTGATCTCCTCGGCGAGGAGCGCCAGCTCGTCGATTGACGCGTCGTCAAATTCGAGGGTGATCCCCTCGGTCGCAAGCAATGCCTTATATTGTTTGATAAGGCTCGCTTCGGGCTCGACCAGGATGCGACGGAAATCATCACGATCGAGCGCTTTCAGTTCAACGCGGATCGGCAGCCGACCTTGCAGTTCGGGCAGCAAATCCGACGGCTTGGTCTGATGGAAGGCTCCGGACGCGATGAACAGGATGTGGTCGGTCTTGACCGGCCCGTGTTTCGTCGCAACCGTGGTACCCTCGATCAATGGCAGAAGGTCACGCTGTACCCCCTCGCGGCTGACGTCAGGCCCGCCGAGCCGTTCGCCGCGACCGCAAATCTTGTCGATCTCATCGATGAAGACGATGCCGTTCTGCTCGGCCGCACTTGACGCCTCGCGCACTACCGTCTCCTGATCCAACAGCTTGTCGCTCTCCTCGGCGACCAACACGCGATGACTATCGGCGACCGTCATCCGCTTCGGCTTGGTGCGGGTACCGAACGCTTTGCCGAAGATATCGCCGAGATTGAGCATCCCCATTTGCGCGCCGGGCAGGCCAGGGATTTCGAACGTCGGCAAGCTCGAGGCGGCATTTTCCTGCACCGCTATTTCGATCTCGCGGTCGTCGAGTGCGCCCTCGCGCAGCATCCGGCGGAACTTCTGACGGGTATCTGCGCTGGCGCCGGAGCCGACCAGCGCGTCCAGCACGCGCTCCTCGGCCGCCATCTCCGCTTTGGGTTCGACCTCCTTGCGCAACCGCTCACGGGTCATCCCGATCGCGATCTCGACAAGATCACGAACGATCTGCTCGACGTCACGCCCGACATAGCCGACCTCGGTGAATTTGGTCGCCTCCACCTTGACGAAAGGAGCCTGGGCAAGCCGCGCGAGGCGGCGCGAAATCTCGGTCTTGCCGCAGCCGGTTGGTCCGATCATCAGGATGTTTTTGGGCAGCACCTCCTCGCGCAGGTCCGGCGCGAGCTGCTGGCGCCGCCAGCGATTTCTGAGCGCGATCGCGACGGCGCGCTTAGCTTCATGCTGGCCGACGATGAAGCGATCGAGCTCGGAGACGATCTCGCGGGGGCTAAAGGCGGTCATGAGAGCGCGGTCTTAAAATGCGAGGTCGAGCGCGGCGATGACGGTTTCCAGCCGGTTTCACAAGTCATTCGGAACCAGTCAATAATCAAGTTTTTCGACGGTGACTTTGTCGTTGGTGTAAATGCAGATCCCGGCGGCGATCGCCATTGCCCGGCGTGCGACTTCTTCGGCGTCGAGCCCGTCGATGCCGATCAGCGCCCGCGCCGCGGCGAGGGCGTATCCCCCGCCCGAGCCGATGCCAATAATTTCATCCTCCGGTTCGAGCACATCGCCGGTGCCCGACAGGAGCAGCGACACGTTCTTATCAGCGACCGCCATCATCGCTTCCAGCCGGCGCAGATAGCGATCGGTTCGCCAATCCTTGGCGAGCTCGACGCAAGCGCGCGGAAGCTGCCCAGCATATTGTTCGAGTTTTCCTTCGAGCCGCTCGAACAGCGCGAACGCATCAGCGGTGCCGCCTGCAAAACCGGCGATGACCGCCCCACCGCCCAGCCGGCGTAGCTTGCGCGCATTCGATTTGACCACTGTCTGGCCCATCGAGACCTGACCATCTCCGGCAACCACGACCTGTCCATGCTTCCGCAGGCATAGGATCGTCGTGCCGTGCCACGCTCTGTCGGCGGTGTGATTCATAAGGTTGCTGAAAATCCGCCGCTGGAAAAAAGAATTTTCGCGAAGTTCAGATGTAAGTCGGGCTGAGGGCGGATCAAGCAAGAGCAAATGTCGGCGCGGCGGGACCATGCGTGCCGGGGCCATGGTGGAAACCGCGCGCGAAAGTTGTTACAACCGCCGTCGCCGCGGGTGCGGCATTCGAGGAGAGCATCGTGCGGGTGGCGACGGTCGAGCGCAATACCAAGGAGACCCGGATTACCGGCCGCGTCGATCTCGACGGTACCGGGGCCGCAAAGATCTCGACCGGTATCGGCTTTCTCGATCATATGCTCGAGCAACTCGCCAAGCACAGCCTTATCGATCTCTCCCTGCATGCGGAAGGTGATCTGCACATCGACTTCCACCACACCACCGAGGATACCGGCTACGTCGTCGGCGAAGCCGTGTCGCGTGCGCTCGGCTCTCGTGCGGGAATTGCGCGCTACGGGTACGCAGTCATTCCGATGGACGAGACCTTGACGCGGGTGACCGTTGACGCCTCAAACCGGCCCTACCTGGTCTGGAAAGTCGCTTTCAGCCGGCCGAAGCTCGGCGAAATGGACACCGAACTCTTCAAAGAGTGGTTTCAGGCATTCGCGCAATCGGCCGGTGTGACCCTCCATATCGAGAACCTCTACGGAGAGAATAACCACCACATCGCCGAGTCCTGCTTCAAAGGCCTTGCGCGGGCATTGCGCGAAGCGGTCGAGATCGATGCACGCCGGGCGGGCGCAGTTCCCTCGACCAAGGGCGTCCTCGGCGGCAGCCTGTCATGATCGTCGCGATCGTCGATTACGGCTCGGGTAATCTGCGCTCGGCGGCTAAGGCGTTCGAGCGCGCCGCGGTCGAGAACGATGTTCACGCCGAAATAAGGGTGACGAACAGGGCTAACGTCCTCGCCGCCGCAGATTACATCGTTCTCCCCGGCGTAGGCGCCTTCGCCGATTGCCGGCGAGGGCTGGGCGCCGTCTCTGGTCTCGAAGCGGCGTTGCAAGAGGCGGTCATCGTCCGGGGCCGGCCTTTTCTCGGCATCTGTGTCGGCATGCAGCTGATGGCGGAGCGGGGCCGCGAGTTCGAAACCACCGAGGGCCTGGGCTGGATTGGCGGCGAGGTGATCGCGATCGAGCCGCGGGATCCAGATCTGAAGATCCCGCACATGGGATGGAACGAGATCGTCTCTCGGGCGGCGCACCCGTTGCTCGCCGGGCTCGCCGTAGGGGCCCACGCATATTTTGTGCACAGCTATCATTATCGCCTCGCGGACCCCGCGCACCTCCTCGCCGATACCGATTACGGCGGTCATCTTGCAGCAGTCATTGGGAGGGACAATCTCGCCGGAACGCAGTTCCACCCCGAGAAGAGCCAGGAAGCGGGGCTGCGGTTGATCGGAAATTTCTTGCGTTGGCGTCCATGAACGATCTGCGAGCGGCCGGGACCATCTCTTTCGATCGGCTGACCAAGTTCTCTGGCACCGATCTCGACGATCTCTGTGAGGCGACCGAGAATGCCATCACCGAGGGCGGCGGCTTTGGTTGGCTGAGGCCACCGCCGCGGCAAATACTGGAGAATTACTGGAAGGGCGTGCTGCTGGTTCCCGAGCGCCGGCTCGTCGTCGGCCGGCTCGACCGTGTGATCGCCGGCTCGGCGCAGCTCAGCCGGGCACCTCGCAATAACGAGGCGCAGGCGTTCGCGGGAACCTTGACCAGCGCCTTCGTCGCTCCCTGGGCGCGCGGACGCGGTCTCGGCCGCGGTATAGTGCGCGAAATCGAGCGTCTCGCTCGGGAACTCGGTTTAGCGGTCCTCAATCTCGACCTGCGCGATACCCAGCGCGCGGCGATCGGCCTTTATGAGAATTTGGGGTACCGGCGGTGGGGCACACACCCCGTCTACGCACAGGTCGAGGGCCGAATCGTGCCGGGGCATTACTACTACAAGCTCCTCGAGGAAGAGCCGGCGGCGCCGTGATCCTCTACCCAGCCATCGATCTGAAGGATGGCGCCTGCGTTCGCCTCATTCGCGGGGAGATGGCGAGCGCAACGGTATTCAACGACGATCCCACGACACAGGCCAGGCAATTTGCCGATGCGGGCTTCCCATGGCTGCACGTCGTCGATCTCGACGGCGCTTTCGTCGGGCACTCGGTCAATAGCGCGGCGGTGCGGGCGATCCGCCGCGGCGTCGACTTGAAGATCCAGCTTGGCGGCGGCATCCGCGACCGCGCGGCGATCGATTACTGGCTCGGTCTTGGCATCGACCGCATTGTGCTCGGCACCGCAGCCTTGCGCGACTCTGAACTCGTGCGGCGCGCGGCGGCCGAGCATCCGGCTGCGATAGCGGTGGGGGTCGACGCGCGCGACGGGCGGGTCGCGATCGAGGGCTGGGCCGAAACGACTGAGGTCGGCGTCGTCGAACTCGCCCGCCGCTTCGAAGATCGCGGCGTGGTGGCGATCATCTACACCGACATCGGACGTGATGGGACGCTCTCCGGCGTTGATGCGGCAGAGGTCGCCGAACTGGCGCGACAGATCCGGATCCCGGTCATCGTCTCTGGCGGGGTTTCATCGCTCGCCGACATCGCCGCGCTGACGGCGCGCGAGGCCGCCGGCATCGCTGGGGTCATTTGCGGGCGGGCGCTCTATGATGGCCGGATCGATCCCGCAGCGGCGCTGCGGCTGGTCATGGAGCACTCGCCGTGCTGAAGATGCGCATCATCCCCTGTCTCGATGTCAAGGGCGGCCGAGTGGTCAAGGGTGTCAACTTTGTTGACCTTGTCGATGCCGGCGATCCCGTTGAGCAGGCGCGGTTTTACGATCATGACGGCGCCGACGAGCTGTGTTTTCTCGACATCACCGCGAGCGCGGAAAACCGTGACACGCTTTATGACGTGGTTCGGCGCACGGCCGAACAATGCTTCATGCCGCTGACCGTCGGCGGCGGTGTGCGCACGGTCGAGGATATTCGTAGCCTGCTGCTCGCCGGAGCCGACAAGGTGTCGATCAACACGGTGGCCGTGGCCCGCCCGGAATTCGTGCGCGAAGCGGCGCAAAAATTCGGCAGCCAATGCATTGTTGCTGCGATCGACGCCAAGGCGACGGCCCCCGGACGGTGGGACGTATTCACCCACGGCGGCCGCCGGGCGACCGGCATCGATGCGGTTGCTTGGGCGTGCCGGCTCGCCGATTATGGTGCCGGCGAGATCCTGCTGACCTCGATGGACCGGGACGGAACCAAAGCGGGCTTCGACATTCCGCTAACCCGAGCTGTCGCTGATAGGGTTCGCGTGCCGGTCATTGCCTCGGGTGGCGTCGGCACCCTCGACCACTTGGTCGAAGGCATCCGCGATGGGCACGCGACCGCCGTTCTTGCAGCCTCGATATTTCATTTCGGAACCTACCGCATCGGCGAGGCCAAGGCCTGTCTCGCCGCCACCGGCATCCCGGTGCGGCGCTGAGCGATGGCAGCGGAACTCGGGCCCACGCTCGATCGCCTCTGGCAGGTCATTTTATCACGCCGCGGCGGCGATCCGCAGACCTCGTATACGGCGAGGTTATTTACCCGCGGCCGCGCCAAGATTGCGCAAAAACTCGGCGAGGAGGCGATCGAGGCGGTAATCGAGGGCGTAGCGGACAATCCCTCTGCCCTCGTCGGCGAGAGCGCCGATCTGCTCTATCATCTATTGGTGCTATGGGCCGCCGCCGGCGTTTCGCCCGCCGATGTCGCGGCCGAGCTGATACGGCGCGAAGGCACCTCCGGCATCGATGAAAAGCGGGCGCGGGCGAACCTGTGAGCGCAACCTAGCGGAGGGGGACGATGACCTACGATCGCAACAATGTCTTCGCCCGCATCCTGCGCGGCGAGATCCCTTGCAAGAAAGTCTATGAAGACGAGCACGTCCTTGCCTTTGACGACATTTCCGCACGCGCGCCGACACATGTATTGGTGATCCCCAAGGGAGAATACGTTTCCCTCGACGATTTTTCCGCGAACGCGTCGGAGGCGGAAATCGCCGCCCTGGCCCGCGCTCACGGGCGCATCGCCCGAGAGCGCGGCGTAGCCGAAAGCGGCTATCGCGTTATCGCCAATAACGGGCCCGCCGCTCATCAGGAGGTGCCGCATTTCCACGTGCATCTCCTCGGCGGCCGCGACCTCGGCGGCATGCTCCCGCGCCGGTGACCAGCACGCGCCACGATGGGCGAGGTGCGGACGCTCGCAATCCGCGGCCAAAGGCAGCAGAAGTCGACGCGGTCATTCGCGAGGAGCAATCTCGGGTAAACCCGCGATCGCCATCTTCCGATCACGAAAGATAACAACGCAGCATCGCTGAGAAAAAGCGCAGCTTACGCGGATCTGTGCTTCAGCTAGCTTGCAATTTACCTATTGTTGCGCGTAGTAGTGGCAAGGGAGCAAACGCCCGGGAGAGAGTCATGTCGGTATCCGTAGAAACCGTCGATAGGGGCACCTCGACAGGTCCGCTGAGCTTGCCGTGGATCATCGCCGCCTCTTCGGTCGGTACGCTGATCGAGTGGTATGACTTTTATCTCTACGGCGTGCTGGCGCTTTTTTTCAGCAAGCACTTCTTCTCGCCGGAACTCAATGCGACGGTTGCCTTCATTGCGAGTCTTTTTGTGTTCTGGACGGGTTTCCTCGTGCGCCCCTTTGGCGCAATCCTCTTCGGTCACTTGGGTGATCTGATCGGCCGCAAGTTCACCTTCATGCTGACATTGGGATTGATGGGAGCGGCGACCTTCGTCGTCGGCCTGTTGCCCGGCTATGACGCAATCGGGGCCCTGGCGCCGATCCTGCTCGTCGTGATGCGCGTCCTGCAGGGTCTCGCCTTGGGCGGCGAATACGGTGGTGCGGCGACCTACATCGCCGAGCACTCACCCGACGGCCGACGCGGCTTCTATACGAGCTGGATCCAGACGACGGCGACGATGGGGATCGTCCTTGCGCTTTTGGTCATCCTGATCTGCCGGCTGGCGCTCGGCGACCAAGCGTTCGGCGACTGGGGTTGGCGCGTTCCGTTCCTGCTCTCCGCGATCCTCGTCCTGCTGGCCGGGTACATCCGGTTGAAGCTCGAGGAATCTCCACTGTTCGCCCGCCTCAAACAGCAGGGCAAGGCGTCGAGCAACCCGGCCGCCGAAAGCTTCCTGAGCGGCGGCAGGAACTGGGGCCTGATGCTGGTCGCGCTGTTCGGCGCCACCGCGCCGGAGGGCGTCGTCTGGTACACAAGCCAATTCTACGCGCTGTTTTATTTGCAGGCGGTTCTGAAGGTCAATTACGTCACCGTGTACGTCATCATGATGATCGCGCTGAGCTTGGGCGCTCCGTTCTTTGTCGCTTTCGGTGCATTGTCGGACAGGATCGGCCGCCGCAACATCATGACCTTGGGATTCGTACTCGCGGTAATAACCTTTTGGCCGGTTTTCACTTGGCTCGGCACCTTCAAAGACAACCCGGTAATGCTGACCATCCTGGTGTTCTACCTGGTGATCTTGGTGACGATGGTCTACGGTCCGATTGCAGCCTTCCTGGTCGAGCTATTTCCGGCGCGCATCCGCTACACCTCGATGTCGCTGCCTTACCACGTCGGCAACGGGGTCTTTGGCGGACTGGTCCCGGCCGCGGGAGCCTCGATCGCCGCGATTACCGGCATTGCGCTGAGCGGGCTACTCTACCCGATGGCGATCGCCACTATCGGCATCGTCGTCAGCCTCGCCTTCATCCGCGAGCCGACGCACAAAATTAAAATTTGGGATGAGGTTGGCGGCGGCGCGCCACCGTTAGTCCCCGACCAGCCTTAAGCTCGAACGGCTGTAGGTTGGCCTGGCGCCGCTCTTCGACCCGCTGCGGCACGCCTGCCTGAGGAAGGCGAGCATCCGTTCCGGAATCGGCTCATCGAGGACATAGTCGTGAAGCGCGTGGAGAAGCTCCTCCCCATGCGTTCTGCCCTCGAGAAAATCCAAGATCTGTCGCTCTACGCAATGGGGTATGACTTTCGGCCGTGGAACGCGGCAACCAGCAGGAGGGGAGGAAGGTTTGCCCTGATCTTCCATCAGATCCACCGTGCCACAATTAACTCAGATTCTTGAAGATCGTGTCCTGTGAAGATCGTGACGCTCATATCTCTTCGATTAACGAGAGTAACGGATCGTAACAAGCGCGGTTCCGCGGCGTGGCGCGGGGCTAGCATGCAATATCCGCATGGAACCAATCCAGCACAGCAAGTTCCTAACCCGATTCACGGCGGGACCCCCGGGAGCGCCGTGATCCGGCGGTAACTCAGCGCTTCTGCGACGT
>Ga0318541_10000035_pt1 | contig 32493 bp, 27 predicted proteins | sample GRESIP166b4f26_FD_202503 | JGI IMG/M metagenome (GOLD analysis project Ga0318541, IMG submission 202503) | Tropical soil microbial communities from Luquillo Experimental Forest, Puerto Rico - GRE.SIPMG.166b4f26 | ecosystem: Environmental > Terrestrial > Soil > Tropical forest > Bulk soil...
CCCTAAGCCTCCCTGCAAGCGGGGGAGGGAAGGGTGGGGACAAGCGGAGCGAGGGGACCAGGCCGGATAGGAAAGGGGCTGACTTCCTCAAGCCCGGAACAGCGCGAAGCATTTGTTCGAGTTGAACAAGTACGATTCGATGTAGTCGATGATTTCAGCGTTGCGCCCGAGCGCGTCCATCGCTCCGGCAAGGCACACCCAGTTCAGGAACTCCTGCTGGCCCGCATCCTCGATCTGCGCCGTCGTCAGATCGCGCCAGCGCGCGAAATTGCCCGAGGCGAGCTCATCGAAGCGCGCCCGGTCGCTATCGACATCGGGATAGATCCAGTGATGCTTCGCGGTCAGAAACGCATGCGACCAGCTCGACGACGCGACGAGCGCGACGCGCCACGGGCTATCGGCGAGGATGCGCGCGACCGCGGCGCCGACATCGAAGCAGCGCGACGGGTTGGGTCCGGGCGGATCGACCGCGTTCGGGTCGGCGCCGCCGGTCAGATGCGCGCTGCTGCCGCGTTTGGCGATGACCGAGGAGCCGTAGCAATTGACGTGAAACGGCACCACCGGATACGGGAACCCGCGCCGATCGTAGTCGAGATAGAGGATCGTGTTGATGAACGCGTGCGGCAGGCCGAGCTCGTGGCGCATCCGGTAGGCGTAGATGACGTCGAAATCGGCCTTGAGCAGCTCCGCGGCGAGATAGCAGCCGGCGCTGCGGTTTCCCCCGACACGCACGACCGTGTCGGGCGCCTGCGCCCAGACATTGCCGAGCTCGGAGCGACCAGCGCGGGCGAAGGGCCGCGATTCGATTGCATCGAGCGCGAAAACGCAGAACGACGGAACTCCGTCCTCGCGAAAATTCTCATACTGGTCATCGCCCCAGATCAGCACGAAGTCGGGCGCAAATGCGTCAAGCGCTTCGCGCGCCTTGCGGAAACCTTCGGCCAGCCGGCGGCGGTGCTCCGCCGCCGCGCCGCCATTCTCGTTGGCCGCCAACTCGCGGCGCAACGGCTCGGGCCAGCGTGAGGGCTCCTTCATCTCAGCCGGCACGCGATCGCTCTTGAGCGTACGAGTTAGGAACTGGCTCATATATTGGTCGGGCAACATCAGCCCGGGAAAATGCGTGACCCCGATACCGAGAATTTCGCCCATCAGCTCCTCCATTAAGCGGTGTGAGCGCGTCCGATGATCGCCAGAATACGACAAATCACCAACCTCGAGTGCGGTCGATGATCTTCGCCGCCGCGCTCACCGCAATCATTGCGGGTATGTGGCTTCTATGGGGAGCTATCTGGGCTGCCGCCGCGTTCCGTACGAAGCCAACGCGTTGGCGAGAATCGTTCGGCTCGCGAGCATCGCATGTGATCCTGCTCCTGGCCGCGGCCGCTCTGCTGGCGGAGCGCCGGTGGCTGCCGCCAGCGCTGTCGGAGCCGTTTGTGCCGACCGGTATTGTCCTTCCCGCTGTCGGGGCTGCTATGGTTGCGGCGGGGCTGGGCTTCGCCGTATGGGCTCGCGCTCACCTTGGCCGGAACTGGAGCGGCATCATCACGGTGAAAGAAGGTCACACGCTCGTGCGCACGGGCCCTTATCGCATTGTGCGCCATCCGATCTATACCGGGTTGCTGCTCGCGGTGATTGGCACCGCCGCGGCAATCGGTGAGTGGCGCGGGGTTCTTGCCGTCATCTGTGTTCTGGTCGGATTTCTCCGCAAAATCCAAGTTGAGGAAAGGCGCATGAGCGAAAATTTCCCCGAACACGCCCAATACCGTCGAGACACCGCCATACTGATTCCGTGGCTCTATTGATCCACAGAAGAAGCTTGCTTACGCGCGCGGCGGCGCTTGCCGTCCTGCCGATCTTGCCCAGAGCCTTGCGGGCGGCCGTTCCCGAAAATGCGCCGTTTCGCCGTGTAAGGCCTTCCGACCCGGATTGGCCGGGTGAGGCGAGCTGGGCAAAGCTGAACGAGGCGGTCGGCGGACGACTCGTCAAAGTGAATTCGCCGCTGAGTGCCTGTCGCGAAGCACCGGACGGCAGCGCCTGCGGCGACCTCTTCAAGGAGCTGAAAAACCCCTATTACATCGGCGACAATGTCGCGCTGACGCAGAGCGCGGGCTGGCTCGATGCGTGGGAATCGCAGCCGAGCGTCTACGCCGTGGCGGCCGAGACCACGGCTGACATTGTCGCTGCAGTCAATTTCGCCCGCGACAACAATCTGCGGCTGGTCGTCAAGGGCGGCGGGCACAGCTATCTGGGTACGTCCAATGCGGTGGATTCGCTGTTGGTCTGGACGCGGCCGATGAGCAGCATTGTCCTGCATGACAGCTTTGTCGGGGCGGGGTGCTCGGCGACACAAGCCCCGCAACCGGCTGTCACGATCGAAGCGGGCGCCATGTGGGTCGATGTCTATGATGCGGTGACGACGAAGGTCGGCCGCTACGTCCAGGGCGGCGGCTGCGTTACCGTCGGTGTCGCGGGGCTCGTCCAGGGCGGCGGTTTCGGAAGCTTTTCTAAAAACTACGGCACGGTCGCGTCTTGGCTCCTGGAAGCCGAGATCGTCACGGCCGACGGCGCGGTGCGCATCGCCAATGCCTGTACAAATCCCGACCTCTTCTGGGCGATCAAGGGCGGAGGAGGCGGCAGCTTTGGCATCGTCACCAAGCTCACCCTCAGAACGCACGAGCTCCCGGCCTTGTTCGGCGGCACGCTGTTGACGATCAAGGCGACATCGGACGACGCGTTCAGGCAGCTGCTCGGGCAGTTTTTCAAGTTCTACAGCGACGGCCTTTTCAATCCGCACTGGGGTGAGAGCGTCACGCTGCGGCCCGGCAATATCCTTGAGGTCAGGATGGTCTCGCAGGGCCTCGACAAGCAGCAAGCGGAGACTGTGTGGCAGCCCTTTCTGGACTGGGTGCACGGCTCGCCGCAGGATTTCATCCACGCTCAGGCGCCGGTCATCGGCAGTATGGCCGCCTGCAATTGGTGGGATGCGAATTACCGCCGGAATAATCTGCCCAACACAGTGCGCAGCGACGGCCGGGCGGGCGCCCCCGAGACCCACTTTTGGTGGGCGGGTAATCAGAACGAGGTCGGGATCTTCTGGCACGGGTACCAATCGATCTGGTTGCCCGCCACGCTCTTGCAAATGGACGGCCAGCAGCGCCTCGCCGATGCACTGTTTGCAGCCAGCAGGAACTGGTCGGTGTACATGCAGTTCAACAAAGGGCTGGCTGGTGCGGCGCCCGAAGCCGTTGCCGCCGCCAAGGACACGGCAATGAACCCGGCGGTATTGGACGCTTTCGCTCTCGCGATCATCGCCGGCGGGCGTCCCGCGACCTACCCAGGCATCCCCGGTCATGAACCGGATCTGTCGCTAGCCCGCAGGGAGGCCGGCAGGATCGAACAAGCAATGGACGAACTGCGGAAGATCGCGCCGGATGCCGGCTCCTATGTCTCCGAGACCAATTTCTTCGAACCGTCCTGGCAACGAGCCTTCTGGGGCCCGAATTATCCGAGGTTGCTGTCCATCAAGAAGAAATATGATCCCGCCGGTCTCTTCTTCGTGCATCACGGGGTCGGCAGCGAAGAGTGGAGCGCCGACGGCTTCACGCGGGTCAACGCGCGCTAACGGCCGTTGTCGTGGATCGCGCGCCAGACGCGCGCGGGGGTGGCCGGCATTTCGATGTGGGTGACGCCGAACTCGGCGAGCGCATCGACGATCGCGTTGACGACGGCGCCGAGCGCCGGGGTGGTGCCGCCTTCGCCGGCCGGGCGGATGCCGAGCGGATGGGTCGGAGTGGGGACTTCGCTGAGTTCGGTCGTGAAGAACGGCACTCGATCGGCGCGCGGCAATGCATAGTCGAGCAGAGAGCCCGACAACAGCTGCCCGGTGTCGCGATCGTAGACGCAATATTCGCTCAAGGCCTGACCGAGACCATGGGTGATGCCGCCATGAACCTGGCCGTGCACGATCAGCGGATTGACCGCACGGCCGACATCATCGACCGCGGCGTAGTGCACGATCTCGACGACGCCGGTGTCGGGGTCAACCTCCACTTCGCAGACATGGCACCCATAGGGGAAACTCGCGAGATTGACGGTCTCGTCGCTTTCGGCGGCGAGCGGACCGCGCAACTCGTCAGGCAGGTCATTGCGGTGCAGCGCCGCCGCCGCGGCCTCGAATATGCCGATCGACCTGTCGGTGCCCTTGACGCGAAAACGGCCGTCGGCGAATTCGAGATCGGCCGCAGCTGCCTCCAGCATTTGGCCGGCGATCTGCGTGCCTTTGGCGATGATGTCGCGCGAGGCGTTCAGCATCACAATACTGGCGAGACGCAATGCCCGGCCGGAATGCGCGCCGCCGCCGACCGCGACGCGATCGGTGTCGCCGGTGACGAGCCGCACGCTGTCGAGCGGCACGCCAAGCCACTCGCCAATCAGCTGCGCAAAGCTGGTCTCGTGCCCCTGGCCGTTGGAGACGGTGCCGACGACGACCTCGACGATGCCGTCCGGCAATACCGTGACCTCGGCACGCTCACGCGGGGTTCCGGTCGCAGTGTCGACGTAATTGCTGACGCCGATGCCGCGATAATTTCCGCGCGCTCTGGCCTCGGCGCGCCGCGCCGGGAATCCGGCCCAGTCGCCGAGCGCGATGACCCGCTCCATGACCTTGTGGTAAGCGCCGCTGTCATAGACCATGCCGAACGGGTTGCGGTACGGCATCGCCGATTCCGGCACGAGATTGCGCCGGCGCAATTCCAGCCGGTCGAACCCGCATTGCCGCGCGGCTAGGTCGATCAGCCGCTCCACGACGAACATGACTTCGGGGCGCCCCGAGCTGCGATAGGGCCGCGTCGGCAGGGTGTTGGTGATCGCGGCGCGGGCACGGAAATGCACCGCAGGCACATGATAAATGCTCGACATGATCTCGACGCCCTTGGCGAGCGGCCCGTAGGAGATCGGGTAGGCGCCGACATTGGAGGTATTGAAGCCGCGCATGGCGAGGAAATTGCCGTCGCGGTCGAGTGCCAGCTCGGCTTCGACGGCGAGATCACGCGCCTGGTAATCGCAGACGAACGCCTCGCTGCGCTCGCACGTCCATTTGACCGGGCGGCCGACGCGCCGCGCCGCGCCGGCGACGAGCGCAAATTCCGGGTTGAAGCCGCCGCGCGTGCCGAAATTGCCGCCGACATCCTGCATGACGACCCGCACCTTGTCTTCGGAAACTCCGATAGTTTTGGCGAGGTCCTGCTTCGGCCGCACCGCGCCGCCCATGCCGGCATAGAGCGTGTACCGTCCGGTTTCCGGCTCATAGGCGCCGATTGCGGCGCGGGGCTCCATCGGCACGCCGACGATGCGCGGGATCCATGTCGTGAATTTCACGACATGCGCGGCGGTGGCGAAGGCGGCGTCGGTCGCGGGCTTGTCGCCGAGCTCGGCGTCGACCGAGATGTTGGCGCGCCCGTCGGTCCGCGCGAGCGGCGCTTTCGGCGCGACGGCGGCGAGCGAATGCGCGACCGCCGGCAGTGCCTCGTAATCGACCGCGACCAACTCGGCGCCGTCCTTGGCAGCCGCAAGGCTCTCTGCGACGACGATGGCGACGATCTCACCGCAATGATGCGCCTCAGTTGTCACCATTGGAAAATGCGGCGGGATGAAGGGCGGCGAGCCATCCTTGTTTGCCAGCGTAACGTCCGCTGGGTGCCTTGTGCCGACCGAATGCGGGATCGCCTGCAGCCCGTCGTCGAACAGGTCGCGGCCGGTCAATACCGCCAGAACGCCGGGCGCCTTCTCCGCCACAGTCTTATCGATCGACCGAATGCGGGCATGCGCGTGCGGCGAGCGTACCATCACCGCATAGGCTTGGCCCGCCAGATTAACATCGTCGCTGTAGCAGCCCTTACCGGTAAGCAGCCGAAAATCTTCGCGCCGCCGCACCGGCTGCCCAATCCCGCTCTTAGTCGCACTTTGCAACACCAAAACGCCTCTCGCGCAGCCCGTAGCCCGTAGAATGGGTTGAGCACAGCAGCGAAACCCATCCTACAAGCGCCTAATCGTAACGCCCATCCTTTACCTTGCGTTGCGGACGCCCGCAGCGAGGGCTCGGACGTCGGCAAGGACGGCGTCGATGAGACCGGGTTTGGCGGTGTTGTCGGGGTTAAGGTTGGCCGCGAGGCGCTGCACGAGCGCGGTGCCGACGACGGCGGCGTCGGCGGCGCGTGCGACCGCGGCGGCTTGCTCGGGCGTGCGGATGCCGAAGCCGACAGCGATCGGCAGGTCGGTGGAACGACGGAGGCGGGCGACGGCGGCGGCGACTTCGGCAGCATCGGCCGAGCGGGTGCCGGTGATGCCGGCGATCGCGACGTAATAGATGAAGCCCCTGGCGTGCTCGACAATCTTAGGCAGGCGGCGATCGTTGCTGGTAGGCGTGGCCAGACGGATGAGATCGAGGCCCGCGGCGCGCGCTGGCGTCGTCAATTCCGTATCTTCCTCGGGCGGCAGGTCGACGACAATGACGCCGTCGAGCCCGGCGGCGACGGCGTCATGGGCAAATGTTTCGGCGCCGTACCGGTAGATCGGGTTGTAATAGCCCATCAGCACGATCGGCGTCGCGTCGTCCGCGCGGCGTAGTTCGCGCACCAAAGCCAAAGTCCCGCGCAAATTCACGCCTTGCTTCAAGGCGCGCTGGCCGGCTTCCTGGATCACCGGCCCGTCGGCCATCGGGTCGGAGAACGGCATGCCGATCTCGATCAGGTCTGCGCCGGCTGCGGCCAGGCCGGTGAAGAGCCGGGCGGAGGTCTCGGCATCGGGGTCGCCGGCCGTCAAATAGGTGACGAGACCGGCGCGGCCCTCCTCGTGCAACGCCGCAAACCGCCGCTCGATGCGCCTCACAGCTTGACCCCGAGATGGTCGGCGACGGCGAAGATGTCCTTGTCGCCGCGGCCGCACATGTTCATCACAATCAGGTGGTCGCGCGGCAGGGTTGGCGCGATCTTCGCGACATGGGCCAGCGCGTGCGCCGGCTCGAGCGCCGGGATGATGCCTTCGAGCCGGCTCGCCAGTTGGAACGCCTCCAATGCCTCGCGGTCGGTGATCGAAACGTATTGCACGCGGCTCAGTTCGTGCAGCCAGACATGCTCGGGGCCGATGCCGGGGTAATCGAGGCCGGCGGAAATCGAATGCGCGTCACGGATCTGCCCATCCTCGTCTTGTAGGAAATAGCTGCGGCTGCCGTGCAACACGCCGGGCCTGCCACCGGTCAGCGAGGCGGCATGTAGCCCGCTGTCGATGCCGTGCCCGCCAGCCTCGACCCCGATCATGGCCACGCCAGCCTCGTCCAGAAACGGGTGGAACAAACCCATCGCGTTCGAGCCCCCGCCGACACACGCGACGAGAGTATCCGGGAGCCGGCCCTCGGCCCTTTCGAGCTGCGCTCGCACTTCGTGACCGATCACCGATTGGAAATCGCGCACCATCATCGGATAGGGATGCGGGCCGGCGACCGAGCCGATCACGTAGAACGTCTTCTCGACATGCGCGACCCAGTCGCGCAGCGCCTCGTTCATTGCGTCCTTCAAGGTGGCCGCGCCCGAACGCACCGGCACGACTTCGGCGCCGAGCAGTTTCATGCGGAAGACATTGGGCTTTTGCCGCTCGATGTCGGTCGCGCCCATATAGACGATGCAAGGCAGATCGAAGAGCGCGCAGGCAGTCGCCGTCGCCACCCCGTGCTGGCCCGCCCCGGTCTCGGCGATAACCCGGGGCTTTCCCATGCGCCGCGCCAGCAATACCTGGCCCAGCACATTATTTATCTTGTGCGCGCCGGTGTGGTTGAGCTCATCCCGCTTCAGATAGACCTTGGCGCCGCCGAAATGGCGGGTCAGCCGCTCGGCGAGATAAAGGGGGCTCGGCCGCCCGACATAATGCTCGAGATAATAGTCGAGTTCGGCCTGAAAGCTGGGGTCGTTGCGCGCCTCGGCATAGGCGGACTCGACGGCCAGGATCAGGGGCATCAATGTTTCGGCGACAAAGCGCCCGCCGTAGATGCCGAAATGGCCGCGCTCATCGGGTCCGCCGCGGTAGGTATTGGGAACCTGCATCATTCCTCCTGTTGAGACCGCAAGATGCACCGCGGAGGCACAGAGAGCACGGAGAAAAGCATAATGCGCGTCGTTCCCGCGAAGGCGGGAACCCAGGGACAAGCGTCGCGTCCGCAGCCCAGGGCCCCCTTCCGCGGGGGCGACGAGAAATAACCCTCCGCGCTCTCGGCGTCTCAGTGGTGAGCTAAAGGGCGCGGGCCGCGGCGAGAAAGGCGCGGATCTTGTCCGGGTTTTTGACACCGGGGCGGCTCTCGACACCGGAGGAAACATCGACCGCGGTGGCGCCCGAAATGCGAACGGCCTCGGGCAATAGTTCGGCGGTCAGCCCGCCCGACAAGATCCACGGAAGGCGCCATGCCCGACCCGCAATCAAGCCCCAGTCGAAAGCCAAGCCGTTGCCGCCGGGTAGCGCGTCCCGTCGGCACGGTGGCTTGGCATCGAACAGCAGACGGTCGGCAGCATCCTCATAACGGGCGGCGCTTGCCGCATCCTCGGGCCCGGCAATCGCGACCGCCTTCATGATCGGCCGGCCAAATCTGAGCCGCGCCTCGAGGACCCGCTCCGGAGGTTCGCTCCCGTGGAACTGCAGGATGTCGAGCGGCGCTGATGCGAGCGCAACCTCGATCGTCTCGTCATCGGCGTCGACAAAGGAACCGACACGCGCGATTCCGACCGGCACGCTGGCACATAGCTCGGCTGCTCGCTGCGGCGTCACGGCGCGCGGGCTCGGCGGGTAAAACACAAAGCCAAGGTAAGCGGCGCCACCGGTTATCGCCGCCGCGACAGCCTCCTCGGTCGACAGACCGCAAATTTTCGCCGCTACGCCCATCTCCTGCGCCTAAGGATTGGTACTCGGAGCCGAAATGTCGACCTGCCCCTCGGGTGCCGGTTGCTTGGCCGCATTGATCTCGGCCTCCCGGTGCTGCCGGTAGACGGTGCGCAAAGTCGCATAATAATCGAGCGAGTTGCGCTCGAGTTCGTCGAGATCATGCAGGTGCTGAGCGCGCGTATCGACCACATTGGTGCCGCCGGCTGCGATGCTCGCATAGGTCGCAGGAGCGGCACCGACAAAGTTGAGGGGGTTCATCGCCATATCGACGACGGTGCCGACCGTGTCGCGCGCATTCGACGGCCCGAGCAATGGCAGCTCGACGAACGGGCCTTCGCCGATACCCCAAAGTGCGAGCGTCTGTCCAAAATCTGCCTTGTGCGGCGGCAAGCCCCATTTCTCGGCTACATCGAAGACGCCAGCCACACCAACCGTCGAATTCACTGCGAGCCGCTGAACCGACTGCCACGCCTGCTTGACGTTGCCCTGCAGCGCATCGTTGACAACGACGGCCGGCTGCTTGAGGTTTTGCACGATGTTATGGAGGCCTTGCTGCATACCCTCGGGCACATGGTCGGCGTAAGCTTGTGCAACCGGCCTCATGACCGCGTGATCGGCCGCAACATTCACTTTGAAAATCGCCCTGTTAACCTGCTCCGCCGGATCATGCTCGGCATCAGCGTCGTCAGACGTTGCCGAATCGCGCGGCGCGGCGGCACACCCGATACAGCCTAACACCAGCAGCAGGGCAGCAGCCGAAGACATCCGCGTTTTGGTTTTACCGTTTGCGATGCGTGCAGGACTGCGGTTCAAGAACACCGGCGAATTTCCCCGCAGATTGCTGGGCGGCGTCCCGCGCCGGAGAGCCCTGCACGGGACGAAACGATTGTTCCTTGTCCCGCTCGCTACGTCAAGCTGCCGAGGGTTTTCGGTCGATCGAGCTGAGCTTGCCGGGGTGCCGCCCCCAGTGCGAGGAATAAAGCCTGGTCAGATGAGTCGTCTTGAGTCGGGTGGCTGTTTGCGGACGATGAAGCGATATTTCACGCGGTCTGTTTTCCAAGTTCGTCGTGAATGGCCATAAGCATTCGAAACGTCACCGTCTCGGGGCGGAGGTGGTACGCGGCCATCACCACTGCTGCGGTACTGGTGCTGGCTGTTCAGTCCCGCGGGGCGCAGGACGTAAGCGTCGATGCGCAGCTTCAGGGCAATGCTTTGGCGATCAGTACACACGCGACCATTCGCGCACCGTTGCCCGTCATCTGGCAAACGCTGACCGATTATGATCATCTGGCCGAGTTCATTCCGGGCATGAGAATGAGCCGCGTGCTCCAGCGTCGCGGCGCCACTGTGATCGTTGAGCAGGTCGGCGAGGCGAAGTTTCTGATTTTCCACTATCCGATCGACGTCGTCGTCCAATCCGACGAGCATTACCCGGCGACCATCGCGGTCCACGTGCTCAGCGGTAATTTACGGCGCCTGGCCGGCGCTTACGGCATCGAAACCATACCTGGCACCCGCGAGCAATTCGTGCTGCGCTGGCAGGGGATCATCGAGCCCGATATTCCCTTGCCGCTGTTTATTACCGCTCCCGGATTGCGCGAGACCGTCGCAGATCAGTTCGTTGGCATGGTCAGGGAGATCGAACGCCGAGGAACGGTCGAGGCCAGTGGCCGAGCGGAGTGATCGCGTCACCGTGGACCGATTGGATTGGGCCGTGCTCGCCTTCGTGACGCTGGTTCTTCTAGCCGGCTGCGCAGGCGTCGAGCGGCGGCAGAGCGAAGACTGCTCCCAATGGTTTCAGCTGCTCGACGAGGCGGTTGATGGCGCCGGCGTACGTGATGCGGGGGCTTATCGCATTCCCGGATTTCCCTATCTCAGGGCCGACCGCTTTTGGGCCTCATTTCGCGGCGAGGTGATGCACGATCCCGCTGGGTTCGATACGTGGGTGGCCCACCTGAGGACTCTCGACGCGATTGCGCGATCGTACGAATTGCGGAATTTGCCTGCGCCTCTGCTGACCACTCTGGGCGTCGCCGATCCCCGCGCCGCCCTAGCCAAAAGCGACTCCTGCGCCGCCGAGCTCAGCCGGACCGATCTAGCCGCGTCAACTCAGAAAGCGGCGCTGGTCGCCCACGCCGAAGTCCCCGACGATTACAACGGATGGCACCGTGTCGTCGGGCTTTACCCGCTCGCGACGCTGCCGTTCTCGATCGCCATCAACCGTTGGCAAGACGAGACTGTAGCGACGTTTCGGCTCGCTGCCGCAGGCGAGCCGGTGACGGAAAGGATTGTCCGAAATGAACCCCGCGGGCCGCCGCTTGGAGCGCGCGAGACCGCCGCCATGCTCGCCGAGACCCGGTCCGACCGGTTGGGGGTGCCGCAACTGGGCCGCGACGAGCAGGAGCGACTGTTTCTGACCTTTGCTCCGGTGTTCGAGATCGCGACAGCGGGCGACTATGACCGCTTCGGACCGCTCAGCTGGGGCGTGAGGCCGACGCCCGCCGTGAATATTGGACATCCGACCGTCTATCGGCGGTTGACCTTCACCCGGTACGGCGAGCGCATTTTGATACAGCTGGTATACACGATCTGGTTTCCCGAGAGGCCGCAGCAAAGCTCCCTCGACCTTCTCTCAGGCAGGCTGGACGGGCTGGTGTTCCGGGTAACCCTTGACCCCCGGGGGTCGCCGCTCGTCTATGACACGATCCACCCTTGCGGCTGCTATCACATGTTTTTTCCGACGGCGCGAGTGAAAGAGAAACCGTCGCCGCGTCCTGGGATCGAATGGGCATTCGTGCCGGCGACATTGCCGGCGGTCGATCCGTCGTGGCGCATTGTGCTCCATGTGGCGAGCCGCTCGCACTATCTCGTCAATCTGAGCTTCGATACGGGTGGCCACGGGACGGTCTACCGGTTCGCCGATGATGACGATCTGCGCGCGCTCCCGGCAATCGATAGAACCACCCGCAGCGCGTTCGGCCCGGATGGCATCGTGCCAGGCAGCGAGCGCGGCGAGCGCCTCTTGTTCTGGCCGACCGGCGTCGAGGACACTGGTGCAATGCGCCAGTGGGGAAGGCATGCGACCGCTTTCCTTGGGCGCCGTCACTTCGACGATCCAGATCTGATCGAGCGCCGATTCTCGATCGTCGAGCCGTGAAGCGACCGACCCAAATCGCCGCGGCCGTCGCGGCATTGCTGATGTGCGTAGTCGCTACCAAGGCGGCGCCGCGGGCCGAATTGTGGGCCAAATGGCAGGCGCATGACGACGCCTCCGACGCGACCATCGATCACGGGGCGTGGGATTACTTCTTGCGCAGCTATGTCCGGCTCGGTTCCGACGGCATTGCGCGCATTCCTTATGCTCGTGTGACGGCATCCGACCGCGAACGTCTCGGCGCCGATCTTGCACGTCTTGCCGGTGTTCCCATCGGCGCCTACAGCCGGCGCGAGCAGTTAGCCTTTTGGGTCGATCTTTACAACGAGCTGACGGTGAAGCTCGTGCTCGACCATTATCCGGTATCGACGATCAAGAACATCGCCATATCTCCCGGGTTGTTCGCGGTCGGACCATGGGGCCGCAAGCTGATCACGGTCGAGCGCGAAGCGCTCAGTCTCGATGACATCGAGCATCGCATCCTGCGGCCGATCTGGCGCGATCCGCGTATTCACTACGCGGTAAATTGCGCCGCGCTCGGCTGCCCGAATTTGCAGGCTTCGGCGTTCACGGCGGGCGACACGGAGGCATTGCTCGACAAGGCGGCACGCGAGTACGTCAACCACCCTCGCGGCGCCACGGTGTCCGGCGGCGAGCTGACGGTCTCTTCAATCTACATCTGGTACGAGGCTGATTTCGGTGGGACCGAGGCCGGCGTCATCGAGCACCTGAAGCACTATGCGCGGCCCGGGCTGGCCTCTGCGCTTGCCGCCATCGACCACATATCGGGCGACAGCTACGACTGGGCCTTGAACGACCTCAGGCAGTGACATCACGCGACGCGGCGTCATAAACCAGTTTCGCCGCCGCGACATCTTCGATCGCGAGCCCCACCGACTTGAAGATCGTCGTTGCTGTTGCCGGAGCTGCCTTCGCGTCGGCAAAAATCTCCCCGGCCTCGGCGTAGATCGACGCGCCGGAGAGGATCACGTCGCCGGATTCTTTGAGGACGGCCTCGCGCGAATCGACGATGATGATGTTGGCCATCGCGGGATCGTCGAGTTCTCGCCAATCGGGCCGGGGAGAGCCGACGGCATTGACGTGCGCACCTGGCTTCAACCAAGCCCCGTGGAGGATCGGCTCGAGGGCGTTGGTGGCGGTCACGACGACATCGGCGCCGCGCACCACGGCTTCGATGTCCATCGCCTTTGCCTCGTGCCGTTTAGCGAAGCGCTCGGCATGCTCGGCAGTCCGGCTCCATATCCGCACTTCTTCGAAATGGCGTACACGCGAGAGCGCCTGCAGGTGCGCGCTTGCTTGCGTCCCGCTGCCGAGCAGCGCCAGCACCCGGCTGTCGGGTGGCGCCAGATATTTCGTCACCGCCGCTGAAACCGCGGCGGTTCGCATCTCGGTAATCAAGCGACCATCCACGACCGCCAGCGGCTCGCCCGTATCCGTGCGAAACAGAAGGATCATTGCGAGGTGGGTTGGCACGTCAGTTCCGGCATTGCCGGGATAGAAGCTGAGGAGCTTTGCCCCCATGGCATCCTCGGCAACCACCGGCATGATGCCGAAATAGCGTTTCCTTTCCTCGATTGTCAGCATCTGGCGGACCGGCTGCAAAACCCGCCCGCGCGAGAACGCGGCGAGTGCCCGTTCCATTGTGGGGATCAGCTCATCCCAGCGCAGCAGCTGTTGAATGCGCTCCTCGCCGAGATGCAAGACCACTGCCCGATCTTACCTCCGCTAACGCGTAGCGCTCGCGGTCTTCTCGCGCATCATCGAGATCAGGCTTTGTACTTGTCCGCCATTACGCTGGACGACCGCGGCAAACTCCGACCGCTGCGTCATCGTCATGCTGACACCCTCGACGATCACGTCATTGATCTTGTAGCTGCCGTTGTCGTCAGTTACCAGCCGCCAATCCATCCTCAACGGTGTCGGGTTGCCGGGACTGACCACATCCGTGGAGACGATGACCCCATTGCCGTCGCTGCGGCTGCCGCGAATTTTGAATGATTGACCGCCGAAATCCGCTAACCGCGCGGTGTACACGAAAACCACATAGTCTTCGAACAGCTTCACGAATTCCTTTTGCTCCTCCTCGCTCACCGCTCGCCAATAGCGGCCGAGCACAAATCGGGCGATGCCGGGAGCGTCGAAATCCTGTCGAAACAACTCACGAAATCGCGCTTCCCTGACAGCGGGATCGGTCTTCCTATTGAGTACCTCGACAGCGCGGCCCCAGAGCCGGTTCATAAAGGCGACGGCATCGGCGGGATTCACCGGCGGCGGAGCCGCGTTTGAGGCGGTTGCGGTCAGGACGAACAAAGCGGCCAGCAAGGAACGGCGCAGCATTTCGATGGGACCTCCTCCCCCCGAGGATGGACTATATTAGCGCGCAAATCGAATTCTGGCACCCTAAATTAAGAGTCGGTAAACCATGTTGCGGTTGACCGTTTTTTGACGTTAGTGCCTATTAACCATTGCGACGCCAAATGGGCTCCCCCACATCCCGTTCGAAGATCGCCGGAGCGGAGGGATCAATGTGGCCGTTTATGCGTGACAAGTTGGTCGTTCCTACACCGGAGGATTGTCTGCCGGGCCGAGCGGACCCGATGCCGGTGCCCGAACGCCACTTCGTCAATGGCCGTCCGCTTGCCGGACCCTATCCCGCGGGGATGGCGAAGGCAGTATTTGGTCTCGGCTGCTTTTGGGGCGCCGAGCGCGTGTTCTGGCAGGCTCCCGGTGTCTGGATCACCGCGGTCGGCTATGCCGGCGGTTCGACGCCGAACCCGACCTACGAAGAGGTATGCAGCGGCCGCACCGGCCATACCGAAGCGGTGCTCGTCGTCTATGATCCGGCGGTCACGAGCTACGAGGCGCTGCTGAAGCTCTTCTGGGAGAGCCATGACCCGACCCAGGGTATGCGCCAGGGGAACGACGTTGGGACGCAATACCGTTCCGCGATCTATACCTTCGCGCCTGAGCAGCGGGCCGCCGCCGAGGCGGCGCGCGATGCCTACCAAGGCCGACTTGATACGGCTGGGTTCGGCAAAATCACTACCGAGATCCGCGAGGCACCACCGTTTTATTTTGCCGAAGCCTATCACCAGCAGTACCTGGCGAAGAACCCGCACGGCTATTGCGGGCTCGGCGGCACCGGGGTCACCTGCCCGATGCCTGCGATCGCCGCCTGACGGCACCTCAATCGCGCCAAAAGGGGCTGGCGTCCTTGAGCCCACGCACATGCCGGCGCAACCGCCGTTCGCCTGCGGCAAGCGCGAGGTCGTGCCATTCGAGCATTACAATCCAGGCATGACCGCTGGCGCTGCGGGGCTCGCTTTGCCCAAACAGATCGACTGCAAACTCGTGCGCTACGCGCACATCATTTGCGTAGCCAAGGTCGTCTTGTAGTCGTTTCAATGTGCGCGCGAACATCTGCAGCTCGCTCTTATCGAAGAGGCTGCTGAACAGTTCCGTCGTGTAGCGAAGCTGTTTGACCGCGATGCGCAGCTTGTGCCGTTCGGGCGGCGTCTGTTTGCCGAACCCCTTGCCACGATGACGTAGCTTTCGCCGGCGCCGGTCGAGCACCCGCGTAGCGACTTCACCGATCGGGGAGGCTCCGAGGACGGCTTCTTCGGGCGTCTGGTTGCCGCGCCACCCGCACCCCTCGAACCAGCGCAACAAGTGCAGCATCGTGGCGGTATAGCGCTCGGCGAGTACCGCCTGCCAAACTTGCTCATAGGCTTCTTGCCGCAACCTGCCGAGTATCGCGGCGAGGTCTTCCCAACCAGGCTCGTCGGGCAGACTGCCGCGGGCGGCCGGGAGCAACTCGTCGGCGAAAACATCGAGGTTGCGTGCCGGACCGAGGGTCCCTGCGAGCCAACCTAATTCGTGCGCTAACCAGTTTCGATCTTGAGCCGGGAGCATCTTTTTGAGCGAAGACACTGCCGAGCGGATGCGCCGCGCCGCCACCCGCATCTGGTGAACGCCCTCGGAATGCCCCGCGAGCACGGCGGCTTCGTTGCCGATCAGTTGCCCGAGGCAATTGCGGCCGATCTCTCGCAATGCGGCCTCGACCGGCATGTCGCGTTCAAGGGTGAGCGGCTCGGCATGAACCGGGATCGCGGTCTCGCTACCCGACGCGAGGCGGTAGCCTCGTTCCGATTTGCTGCGCGTCTCGACCCGGACGCCGGCGAGTTCGAGCATCTGCAGCGCGATATCGCACAGCGCCACGGCCTCGCCGCACTTTAATTCGAGCTCGATTTCGCTTATCGGCTCGACTGCGTTGCCGTCCGTCAGGCGCACCTCGCCTTCGTCGATCGCCGCTTCGATCCGTGTACCGGCGCGCGGTTCGATTTCGACCATCGTACGCGTGACGTCGGTGACGAAGAGCGGGCGTAGGCCCGTGCCTGACCCCTGCGGTAGGTGCGGGCCGCCCAGAGGGGCGTCGGCGTTGGGGCGGTTCTCGGCGAGCGCGTCCTCCCACTCGCCGCGCGACAGCATCCCCCCCGCGGTGGCGTCTTCCGCCTTGATGGTCTGCGTGAAACACCCTTCCTGCTCGCGGACCCGCAAGCTCAAACCGCGTTCGTGCAGCGCCAGGGTTTGCGTGTCGTAATAGGTGCTGGTCAGCTGCTCCCGTGTAGCGATGGAGCCTGGCGTCATCGCGAGAAGTGCTCGCTTCAATTCGGGCAGATCGGCCGGTCGAGCTGAGAGCTTGAGTTCGACCTCAGTCGACATTGAGTCTTCCCTTGTTGCCGACATCCAGGTGGGCGCCGGCATGTGCCCGCCGATTCCCGATCTTGTGCTTTTGCGTTCCCTGATAACCGCAGATCTTGCCGCGGATCGCGCCGTCAGAAAAGCGTCATATCCGCGCACAGGTAAAGGGCGAGGCGGTGCATGACAGAATTGCAGAGACAGCTCCATCGCCGGCCGTGATTGTCGCGCTAGCTTTGCGATCGATCATGAGCGTCGCTTCCCACTTTGCCGCGCGCCCGGCATGGCTGCTCGGTGAGCACGACTTCCGGCGGCTTTGGATCGTCGGCGTTGTCGTTTTCGCGGTGCGCTGGCTCGAGATGCTCGCCGTCGCGGTGTTCGCGTATCAGCGCACCGGCTCGCCGTTCATCGTGGCGATGCTGACGATGCTGCGAATGCTGCCGATGACTTTGTTCGGTGCTGTCATCGGTGCCCTGGCCGAGCGGCTCGAACGGCGGATTACGCTGATCATCGTCGTGATTTCGATGCTGTCGAGCTCGGTGATCTTGGCGCTGCTCGCCTGGACCGGTGCACTTGAGGTCTGGCACGTTGCGCTCGCCAGCTTTTTCAACGGCATTGCGTGGACAACGGACAACCCGGTGCGCCGGACGATGATCGGCGAGGTCGTCGGCCCGGATCGCATGAGCGCGGCGATGTCGCTCGATGTCGGCGCCAACAATGCCAGCCGGATGCTCGGCCCGACCCTCGGCGGTGTGCTGCTCGCGACCGTTGGGATCGGCGGCGCGTTTGCGGTCAGCGTCCTCGGCTATTCGGTCGCACTGATGGCGGCATTTTGCATCGGCCAGCGCAACAGCTTCCGGGCGTCGGGCGCCGCCGGTGTATTTGCGCGCATGATCGAGGGGTTCATGCTCGTGCGGCGCGACAGGCGGCTAATCGGAACCTTGGTCGTCACGGTCATCTACAACACGTTCGGCTGGCCGTTCACCAGCATGATCCCGGTGATCGGCCAGGACAATCTCGGCCTCGGTGCTGCCGGCATCGGACTGCTCGCCAGCATGGACGGAGTCGGCGCGTTCTGCGGCGCCATCCTGATCGCGCTCTTCGCGAAGCCGCCGCTGTTCGCGCGCCTCTATATCGGCGGGGTCTTGGTCTATCTGGTGATGCTCCCAGTCTTCGCGCTCGCGCCCTATCCGGTTCTCGCCGGCACAGTGCTGATCATCACTGGTTTCGCCAATTCCGGCTTTAGCATCATGCAGGCGACGCTCGTCTATCTTTCGGCGCCGCCCGAGATGCGCAGCCGTATCTTCGGTGTCCTTTCGGTGTGCATCGGTATCGGTATGATCGGGTTCATCCATCTCGGCTTGCTGGCTGGGGTCATCGGCGCCTCCTGGGCGATCGCGACGACCGGCGTCGCAGGCATTGTCGCGATGCTGTTCACCCGGCGCTGGTGGCGCGCGATTGCTGAGTAATCGCGGCTGGGTTGTGCGGAAATCGTCGCCGCCGCGGTCGCGGCCGATGTATGTTGCGCCGTTTGCGGGAGAAGAAGAAATGTCGTCGATCTCGCTGGAGAAGTCTCGCGCCGAGATGCGCGATACCGATTACCTGCAGAAGGCGCGCGAGCTGGCGCCGATCCTGGCGGCCGCTTCGGACGAGATCGAGGAGCTTCGCGAGCTGCCGGAGCGGATCGTCGAGGCGCTGATCGAGGGCGGCTTTTTCCGTATGCTGCTGCCGCGCTCGCTCGGCGGCGCCGAGCTCGATCCGCTCACTTATGTCCAGGTGCTTGAGGAGATCGCCAAGGCCGATCCCTCAACGGCCTGGTGCCTCGGACAGAATTCGGGCTGCTCGATGTCCGCCCCCTATCTCGAACCGGCAGTGGCGCGCGAAATCTTCGGGCCGCCGCGCGGCATTCTCGCCTGGGGGCCGGATCTGCCGGGTGCGGGCCGCGGCGTCGCGGTTGAGGGCGGCATCCGCGTCACCGGGCGCTGGGGATTTGCCACCGGCAGCCGGCATGCGGCCTGGCTCGGCGCGCATGTGCCGATCTTCGAGCCGGACGGCACGCCGCGCGTGAACCCCAATGGACGGCCATTCGTGCGGACCGTGTTGTTCCCGAAATCGAGCGCCGAGATCATCGACAATTGGCATGTCATCGGACTCAGAGGCACCGGCAGCGACAGCTACGCCCTCGACGATCTCTTTGTGCCGCAGAAATACACCTGCTCGCGCGACAACGAGGCCGAGCGGCGCGAGCCGGGGCTGCTCTACCGTTTTACGAGCGGCATGATCTATGCGATGGGTTTCTCGAACGTGTCGCTCGGCATCGCCCGTGGCGCGCTGGAGGCATTTGTCGAGCTCGCGCGCGACAAGATCCCGCGCGGCGCCCCCAAGACCTTGCGCGAGAACAATGTGATCCAGTCCGAGACCGCGCAATCCGAGGCAAAGCTGCGCTCGGCGCGCGCCTTTATCCATACGACCTTGCGCGAAATGTGGGAGGAGGCCGAGGCGAAAGGTGACTTCGGGCTCGACAAGCACTGGCAGCTGCGGCTCGCCTCGACTTGGGCGATCCATCAGGCGCGCGACGTCGTCGCCGCCATCTACCACGCCGCCGGCGCCACTGCGATCTTCAACGACAACCCGTTCGAGCGCCGGCTACGCGACATCCACGCCGGCACACAACAGGGCCAAGGGCGTCCGATTCATTTCGAAACCGTTGGCCAGATCCTTTTGGGCCTGCCGCCCGAAGGCCGGATGTTCCGGTAAGCGCCGCGCCTCGCGCCGTTTTTGCTGTTTTTCGCCGTTTTCCGCTGTCTTTGATTTGACCACGAGAGCAGCATGCCGCGTGTGACATCCACACCGGGCGCCGCAACACCAGGGCCCCCGATCCTCTTCGGCGAGGCTTGACCAGAACCGGGAAGTGGCCGAGTGTCCTCGATGCCGCCAAGTATGCGCAGGGCTGATCGATCGTCTATTCTAAGGTTCGGTGAAATGAAACGCTTATTGTTAGCCAGTGCCGCGATTTGTCTGCTGGCGGTTCAAACCGCCAACGCCAAAGGTTGCCTCCAGGGCGCGGCGCTGGGGGGCGTCGCCGGACATATGGCCCACCATACATTTCTCGGTATCTTTGGTGGATGCGCCGGTGGAATGTATGTACACCATTTGTACTCAAAATGGAAGAAGACGCATCCAGACGGTACGATGAATGACTTTGTCTCCGAGAATAAGGACCATTTGCCAGCAGGATGGGCAGACCGCTTGAGCACTGTCGGCGATACTAGCGACCTGCGAGCAGGTAGCAGTGGTAGTAGCAAGGGCAGCAGTACTAGTATTAGTAAATAGTCGCGGGGTCTCGGTGTCAAACCTCGGCTCTGAAGCGCAAGACGATTACAGATAACACGTGCCGTCGACGCAGATCGGCGTGCGCGGGTGCACGGCGGTCTCGATGCTGCGCAGCACCGGGGAGGACATGTGACCCCAGCCGGGAATGAAGGCGGAGAACCGTCCGGCCTCGCCGCCGATCACGAAAAGGTGGATGTGGTCGGGCCTCGGCACGATCGGGATGCGCGCTTCCGGCTCACGCCGGTACCATTTCGGCAGGTTGCGGTTATAGATCTTGCCGTAGCGCTCGTTGAAGCTGATCTCCGAAAACAAATTGTAGGCGTGCATCGCCAGATAATTGCGCACGTCGTGCCGCGTCCAGCCTTTGCCGGCGATCGTGCGCGCATGCTCCGGCCCGATCACGACCGCGCAGTGTCCGCTCGACACTGCATTGTTGTTGGCGATTGTGCTCATTGCTGAGCAGATGCTGTCGAGGATGCCTTCGGGGTCGTCGGCGAGGTGGTTGGTGACGCTGTGCGGCGGCTCGGCGGCCAACACGAAGACGGTCGAATCTTCGGGGCTGAAGCCCTTTTCGACGTGATAGGGGGCCCACGGGCTCGCCGTTTCGTTTTCGGCGATGCAATAGGTGTATTTGCCGGGGTGGCCGAGCGTGCTCTTGTCGAGCTTGCCCGGCCAGGCGCCGCCGACATTGAGAAGCACCAGCCGCAGCGCCCGCCCGATCGTCGCATTGGCGCGATTGCCGGAGCCGAAGGCATTGCAGCCGCCGTTCATACCGATTTCGGTGGCAATCGGGCCGTTGACGACAAGCAGCGGCGCCGCCATGTGCGTCGTCGCCTGCACCCCGTTCAGATTGAAGGCCTTGGCGGTCAGCGCCAGCATTGCCGCGCGCACCGCCGGCGCGTATTCCGGCCTGCAGCCGGCCATCACCATATTGATCGCGAGCACCTCACGCGTCAGGCTGCCATAGCGCGGCGGCACCTAGCATTCGACGAGCTCCGGGTCGCCGCCGAGCGCGGCCACGAATTCGTCGACCCGCTCGCGCGTCGGCGGCACGACCGGCAGCCCGTCTGTCCAGCCCTGCTCGAAATACCACTCGACGAGATCCGTGCCCGCTGGCACGCGCAACAGGTTCTGTCCGGCCGCTGGTGCGGCCGTTACCGCAGCTTCTGCCATCCGTTTAGTCTCCGCCAGCCGCCATTGAGGTCTGCCCGATCCAGAAACGGTTGAGAACCCGTGTCAAGCTGTCCGGTAGCGCCCGCCCGTGAAGTCGCGCCACGGCCTCTTGGTAGGGCGCGACATACCGCAGACGGGCCGGCATCCAAGGATGGGCGAGGCGGATCGCGCCGAGCGCGCGCGCTGCCAGGCGGTGTTCTGCAGCGCCGTATGTGAAGCCGAATTCATCGCGCAGCCGCGGCGGCAACAGCCGGGCGGTCAGTGCGTGGTACCACCGCGGCGCGCCGCCAAGCAGCCAACCGGCGAGGCGCCGCGCATCACCGCTGACCGCGATAATTTCCGACCCGATCATCTCGTCGACATACTCGACAAAGCCGTTCCAGCTTTGCGGCAATGCGCGCGGCGGGATGCCGAAGAGCGCCGCGAATAGCTGCATTTCGGTGTAATAGCGTTCCCGATCCGAGACCGACAGCGGCGGCAATACCAGCTCATATGCAAGCACCGCCGTCTCGGTCAGCGTGGCGTGGACCCAGCGCAGCGCGGCGACATCATTGGCGCGATAGAAAGAGCCGGCCGGGAAGGCCCCCGTGCCCTCCGTGAGCGTTCCGCTTATCCCGGCATGCCGGCGGTGCAGACGGCGCGCGGCGGCGAAGGCTTGGTTCGTCGTGCCGAACACCATCGTGAAGACGATGTTGAAAGTCCGGTGAAACCGCCCGATCGGGTCGCTCAGCGTGCGGGAATGCTCGGCGATCGCGGCGGCGACCCATGGATGCGCCAGCTGCAGCAGTAAAGCGCGACCCGCCCCGAGGAAGGTGGCCGCTTCCCTGTCGATGCGCCAGGTGACCGAAGCGGGGCCGAAAATCCCGGCTGCTCCACCAACCGCGGCGGCGCGGACGATCGTCAGCTCATGTTCGAGGTCGGCTCCGGTTACGATACCAGACCTCAGTTGGCCCTCAAGACCCATCGCTCGGCATGCTTGCGATAGCGTTTTTTGACTGCCGCCCAGGCGACGCGAAAGGCGATCTCTTCCTGCTCGTGCAGACTGCGGTCGGCGTAGGACTGCCAGGCGCTGTTGAACGCTACAAGAAAGATCTCCTGCGCATGCGGCGGGAGCCGGCGGACCGCAGGCGGCAAATCGGCGGTCATCGTGTAGGGCATTGTCAGCCCGCTCGAAATCTTCGAGCGAGAGCCCAAGGGCGGAAGCTCCCTCATCGAGATAATCGCCGAGCAAGGGCGTGCCGACGAGGTAATTGGTCAAATTCGAGTCCGCGGTCTCTGCCGCTTGTCGCAACGCATCGGGCCAGCTCTCGGCGTCATAGTCACCGCGTCCGAGCCACACTAGTGCACGGACTGAAACAGACGGGTCATAAGGCTGGTATATGGTATCATGGGCGCATGGCCCAGGAGCTTTGTGTCGTCGTCGGCGACGAGGATCGCGCCCGCCTGGAAGCGATCATCGGTGATCGCAACCGGCTGCTGAAGCATGTGCAGCGCGCCCGGATTATCCTGTTCTCGGCCGATCGGCTGCCGGTGCTGCAAGTCGCCGTCCGCGCCGGGGTGAGCCGTCCGGCGGTGTGGCGCTGGCAGCGGCGGTACGCTGAGGCTGGGGTGGAAGGTCTGCTGCGTGACAAGACCCGGCCGCCGGGCAAAAAGCCGGTGCCGATCGAGACCGTCAACAAAGTCTTGGCGCTGACCTGCGGCGAACCGCCCGGCGAGATGACCCATTGGACCGGCCGGGCGATGGCCAAAGCGGTCGGCCTCTCGCTGCACACGGTGCAGCGCATCTGGCAGGCGAGCCGCCTGCAGCCGCATCGGCTGCGCACTTTCAAGCGCTCCACCGATCCGGCGCTGGCCGAGAAGGTCGAGGATATCGTCGGCCTCTACATGCATCCGCCGGCCCACGCGGTGGTGCTCTCGATCGACGAGAAATCGCAGATCCAGGCGCTCGACCGCACCCAGCCGGGGCTTCCGCTGAAGCCCGGCAAGTGCGGAACCCTGACGCACGATTACAAACGGCACGGCACCACCACCCTGTTCGCCGCCCTCAATACCCTCGACGGGTTCGTGCACGGTCGCTGCATGCAGCGTCACACCCATCAGGAATTCATCCGCTTCCTCGACACCGTCGAGCGCGCCGTGCCGGCCGGCAAGCTGGTGCACGCCATTCTGGACAATTACGCCACCCACAAGCATCCCAAGGTGAAAGCCTGGCTTGCCCGCCACCCGCGTTGGGTCTTCCACTTCACCCCGACCTCCGGGTCCTGGCTCAACGCCGTGGAAAACTTCTTCTCCAAGATGACCCGCCAGCGCATCCGGCGCGGCGTGTTCCGCTCGATCGCCGACCTGCAGGCCACCATCAACCGCTATCTGAAGCAACACAATGATGATCCCAAACCCTTCATCTGGACCAAACCGGCTGACGTCATCCTCGCCAAACTCGACCGGCTGCCTGTATCTTCTGTTTAAGTCAGTGCACTAGGTGAATGACGCCTCACCACCCAACCGAGACAGCCGAGCCCAACGATAGGAATGACCGCTGCGAGGCCATTCGACTAAACCGCTCTCACAACAACTGGTAACAAGAACAGAGTTCGGGGAGCAGATTGTGCCAGGATATTCGGCTTGACGCGAAGTAAGTGAGCGCTTACTTTGCCGCGATGGCCACAATTCGATTAGACAGCGACGAAAGACGTAGGGCGATCGTCGCGGCGGCGGTCCCGCTCTTCGCCCGCAAGGGCTTCGCCGGAACGACAACAAAGGAGATCGCCGAGGCCGCGGGTATTTCCGAAGCCCTCTTGTTCCGGCATTTCCCGAGCAAGAAACACCTTTACGATGAGATCCTGCGCCTCGGTTGCGAGGGGGATCCAGCGCTCGAGCGATTGGCGACACTCGAACCGTCGACCGCGACGCTCGTTCACATGATCCATTTTATGGTCCGCTATTTTTTGCTCGGCGCTGGGGTCGACCGAGCAGAGATCGACACCCGGCTCCGCCTTATGCTGCACAGCTTTCTCGAGGACGGGGAGTATGCCCGCGAGCTGTTTGACAGAATTTTCGAGCGGGTGCATCCACTCTTTGCCGCCTCGATCGAGGCGGCCACTGCAGCCGGGGATCTGAAACCCGGATCAATCGCCTCTGCGAACCGTTTTTGGTTCAGCCAGCACGTTGCTGCGATGGTCGCGTTTGTGCTCCTACCCGGCCGCGCTTCGGTGCCTTATCAAGGGACACCCATAACGCTGGTCGAGGAGGCGAGCTGGTTCATTCTGCGCGGCATTGGGATGAAGGAGGCTGCGCTCGGCACGGCGCTCGCCGCCGACGCGAAGCAGCCGCTGCAGCCCGCGCCCGCTTGATTGTGGAGTACGCCTATGGACGGCGAACGAATGGCCCCCGCGGAAGCCCTGATCCAAGATCGCACCCTACACGATCGCGGCGCCGTCGGACGCACGACCACGCGGCGGCCGAAGACCGTCCGCTGGTTCGTCATCATGGGATTGCTGCTGGCAGTCGTGCTTGGCGGCCTTTACGGATTCAACCGGTTCCGCGAGCACGCCATCGCGACTTTCTTCGCCAACAACAAGCCGCCGCCGGCGCAGATCAGCGCGATCGAGGTCAAGACCGAGGCGGTGCCGCGGTTTGCCCCAGCCATCGGCTCGCTCGCTGCGGTGCATCAGGTCACGATCAACCCCGAAATCGGCGGCCGCGTCGTCAAGATATTTTTCGAGCCGGGGACGACCGTGAAGGCCGGCGATCCGCTGGTCCAGCTCAACGACGCTCCCGAGCAGGGCGATCTGAAGAATTATGAGGCGCAGGCGCGCTGGGCCCAAATCTCGCTGGAGCGGGCACAGACACTGAGCAAGAAGAATTTCGCCTCTCAGGAGAGCGTCGACCAGAACCAGAGCCAGCTCGACCAAGCGCGAGCGCAGATCCTGAAGACCGAGGCGCTGATCTCGGAAAAGCTGATCCGCGCACCGTTCGCGGGGAAGCTCGGCATGCGTCAGATCGAAGTCGGGCAATACCTGACCACAGGCGCGCCGATCGTCACCTTGACCGATCTGTCGACGCTCTACGTTAATTTTACCCTGTCGGGGCGGCAGCGGCCGGAGATCAAGGTCGGCCAGCAGGTCGCGGTACGGTCCGATGCCTTTCCGGAACGCACCTTCGACGCGAAGATCACGACGATCGAGCCGCAGATCAGCGCCGATACCCGCACCATGATGGTGCAGGCGACGATGCGGAACCCGGATGACGCGCTGTTACCCGGGATGTTTGTCGATGCCCAGGTAGTATTGCCGCCGCAGCCCGACATGCTGGTGCTGCCGGCGACCGCGGTCGAGTACACGCTCTACGGCGACAGCGTCTTCGTGATCCGAGACGACGGCAAAGACGCAAATGGAGAGCCGATCCTCAAGACGGTGCGCACCCCGGTCAAGACCGGGGCGCGGTGGGGCGAAAATGTCGCGATCCTCGACGGGCTGAAGCCCGGCGAGCGGGTGGTCTCGGCGGGCCAGGTCAAGGTCCAGAACGGCGCCCAGGTCAAGATCGGCAGCCCCGCCCCGGCGCCGCCGGCGAATCCGACCCTCAATTGAGCCCCGGGCGCGACTGAGCCATGTCGTTCACCGACATCTTCATCCGTCGCCCGGTGCTGGCGCTGGTCGTCAGCCTCTTGATCCTGCTGATCGGACTGCGGGCGATGATGGGGTTGCCGATCCGGCAGTTTCCCAAGCTGTCGAACACGACGATCACCATCACCACGATCTATCCCGGCGCTACCGCAGATCTGATGCAGGGCTTCATTGCCACGCCGTTGGCGCAGGCGGTGGCAACCGCCGAAGGCATCGACTACCTGACCTCGAATTCGGTTCAGGGCACCAGCACGATCACCGCCTATATCCGGCTCGACTTCGACCCCGACCAGGCGCTGACCGAGGTCATGGCCAAGGTCCAGCAGGTCAAATATCTGATCCCGACCGGCGCGCAGGACCCGATCATCACCAAGGCGACAGGCCAGACCACCGCCGTCATGTATATCGGCTTTTCCAGCAACGAGCTGTCGAGCGCGGCGATTTCGGATTACTTGACCCGGGTGGTGCAGCCGCTGCTGGTCACGGTGCCCGGGGTCGCCTCGGCCGACATCCTCGGCGGCCAAGTGTTCGCGATGCGGCTGTGGCTTGATCCGGTGCGGATGGCGGCGCGCGGAATCACCGCCAGCGACGTTTCCGCCGCGATCCAAGCCAACAACTACCAATCGGCGCCGGGCCAGGCGAAAGGCCATTTCACCGTCACCAATGTCAGCGCCAATACCGGCCTCACCGACGTAGCGCAATTCAAGCAGATGGTGGTCAAGAGCAAGAGCGGCGCACTGGTGCGGCTCGAGGACATCGCCACCGTCGACCTTGCGGCGCAAAGCTGGACCTCGAGCGTCGCGATGAACGGCCAGCGCGCTGTGTTCATCGGGATCCAGGCGACGCCGGCCGGCAATCCGTTGACCCTGGTGCGCGATGTGCGCGCGCTCCTGCCCGAGATCGAGCGCAACCTGCCGCCTTCGGTCGTGATGCAGGTCGCCTACGATTCGACCAGGTTCATCCAGGCCTCGATCGACGAGGTCAAATTCTCGCTCGCCTTGGCGGTCGCCATCGTCGTCATCGTGATCTTCCTGTTCCTCGGCAGCCTGCGCTCGGTGGTGATCCCGATCGTCACGATCCCGCTGTCGCTGATCGGCGCTGGCACCTTGATGGCGGCGATGGGCTTCAGCCTCAACCTGCTGACGCTCTTGGCGATGGTGCTGGCGATCGGGCTTGTCGTCGACGATGCGATCGTCGTTGTCGAAAACGTCTACCGCCACATCGAGCAGGGCCGTACTCCCGCGCAGGCCGCGCTGATCGGCGCGCGTGAGATTGCGAGCCCCGTCATCTCGATGACTCTGACCCTGGCCGCTGTCTACGCACCCATCGGGTTTCTCGGCGGCGTCACCGGTGCGTTGTTCCGCGAGTTTGCTTTTACCCTGGCCGGCGCCGTCATCATCTCCGGCATTGTCGCGGTGACGTTGTCGCCGATGATGTGCTCGCTGCTATTGAGCCGCGAGATGCTGCACGGGCGCTTTGTCCGGCTAATCGACCGCGGCTTCTCGCGTCTCGCTGCCGGTTACGGGCGGCGCCTCGAGCGCTCGCTCGACTACCGCCCGGTGACGGCCCTTTTCGGCGCCGCGGTGCTGGCCAGCATCGCTTTCATGTACATGAACACCAAGGCGGAGCTCGCCCCCGAAGAGGATCAGGGGGTGCTGTTCGCGCTGACCAAGGCGCCGCAATACGCCAATCTCGACTATGCCCAAGCCTATGAGGGCGAGCTCGACCGCGGCTTTACCTCGTTTCCCGAGACCTATTTGCGCTTTATCGTCAACGGCCGGTTCGGGCCGAACCAGGGCATCGCCGGCGTGATCCTGCAGCCTTGGAACGAGCGCGCCCGCTCGGCGCAGCAATTGAAACCGCTGCTGCAGCGAAAAGTCGACGCCGTCGAAGGACTGCGGGCTTTCGTCTTCTCGCTGCCTCCGCTGCCAGCGACGATCGGCGGGTTGCCGATCCAAATGGTGATCTATTCGCCGCAGGGCTATCAGGCGATCTACGAGGCGATGGAGAAGATCAAGGCCGCGGCGCGCAAGAGCGGCATGTTCATCGTCGTCGACAGCGACCTCGACTTCAACCAGCCGGTTATCCGCGTCGACATCGACCGCTCGAAGGCGAACGAGCTCGGGATCACGATGCGGTCGATCGGCGACACCTTGGCGCTGCTAGTCGGCGAGAACTACGTCAACCGGGCCAACCTCGGCGGCCGCGCCTACCAAGTGATCCCGCAGGTGCCGCGGGCCGACCGCCTGACCCCGGAGACGCTGACCCGCTACTACGTCAACAGCGCGGCGGGCCAGCCGGTGCCGCTCTCCAATCTCGTCACCCTCAAGACAGCGACTGAGCCGAACGCACTGACCCAATACAACCAGCTGAATTCGGCGACTTTCCAGGCGGTGCCGATGCCGGGGGTGACGACCGGGCAGGCGGTTGATTTTCTCGAGCAGCAGGTGAAGAGCCTGCCAGCCGGGTTCAGCCACGATTATTTGTCGGATACCCGGCTCTATGTGCGCGAGGGCAGCCAGCTCATGGTCACCTTCGTCTTTGCCCTGATCGTGATCTTCCTGGTGCTGGCGGCGCAGTTCGAGAGCCTGCGCGACCCGCTGGTCATCCTCGTCAGCGTGCCAATGTCGATCTGCGGCGCGATGATCCCGCTGTTCTTCGGCCTGGCGACGATGAACATCTACACCCAGGTCGGGCTTGTTACCCTGATCGGGCTGATCAGCAAGCACGGCATCCTGATGGTCGCTTTCGCCAACGAGCTACAGGTCGCCGAAGGCCTCGACCGGCGGCGCGCGATCGAACAGGCCGCTCGGGTCCGTTTGCGGCCCATCCTGATGACCACAGCGGCGATGGTGGTCGGGCTGGTGCCGCTCTTGACCGCGACCGGGGCGGGGGCGGCGAGCCGCTTTTCGATCGGTGTCGTCGTCGTCGCCGGCATGTCGATCGGCACCCTGTTTACACTGTTCGTTCTGCCCGCAGTTTATACCGTGCTGGCCAAGGATCACCTGGCGGCGGCAGGGTCCGCTCGGGTCCGCGAACTGGCGCAAGTCTCGTGATCGCGGGTTTGCGGCCGACCTCGGCATTGCGAACTACAGCGTATGTAGATCGTTAGCGTTGACGTAGCGGAATCATACCGGGCACGGAAGGCCATTTGAAGGCGCGCGGCGCGGCTCCGAGGAGGAGGTGCCTTTCAGCGCGAGACACGATGCCGACCAAGCGAGCGAGATCCGTGAAACACCAACTCCGGCGGCGACCCTCTCGATATCCCCGGCCCGATTGCGATCGCAGAACCGCGTCCAGTGGACTGGGAGGGGACCCAGTTCATCCTCGTCGCGACCGCAGAAATGGTAGGCCCGGCAGGATTCGAACCTGCGACTCCACCGTTATGAGCGGCTTGCCGCGCTGAACGACACAATATAACGCTAAACCACGAAATACCGAAACATCGCAGGAATGCTCGCCTTTTGCACCGGCCCGCATCAGCGTTGTTTTTTGTCGTTCACGCTGATACAACGCGCCTGCACTTACCGCGCACTTACGGACCGGCACGCCGGTCGCACTTTTCAGGCGGAAATCGGCCTATGCAGGCCACGCTCAGCATCGCCCTCGTGAAGCAGCTACAGCCCGGTCTGAAGCCGTTCGAGGTACGTGATACGCGCGTCCGAGGCTTGCTGCTGCGTGTCCAGCCATCGGGAGCGATGACCTATTACGTCGAATACGGGCGCGGGAAGCGGATCTCGCTCGGCCGGTCCGAGGTCATTGCGCCCGACAAGGCACGCGATCGCGCCCGAGACATTCTCGAAGGGGCGCGTTGGGGCGAGGATCCGATGGAGACCCGGCGCCTTGCCAAAGCGCACACGCTGCGTAGCTTCATAGACGAGGTCTACGGGCCATGGGCCGACGCCAACATCCGCACGGCGGCGGCGACGGTGGCGCGTCTCAAGGCGAGCTTCGCCGAACACCTGGACAAGAAGCTCGGCGATCTGACGCCGTGGATCGTCGAGAGGTGGCGCGCAGCCCGGATCAAGGGCGGCACGAAGGCCTCCACGGTCAATCGAGATCTCGACGACCTGAAATCCTCGCTTACCAAGGCGGCCCTGTGGGGGCTGATCGAGGCCAACCCGATCGCGGCCGTAAAGCGGTCGCGGGTCGACAACTCGCGCTCGCCCCGATTCCTCTCGGCGGACGAGGAAACGCGATTGCGCTACGCGCTGGAGGATCGGGAAGAGCGCATCCGCTTCGAGCGCGATTCCGCGAACGCATGGCGAGCGGCGCGCGGTTACGAGACCTTCCCCGATCTGAGGCAATGTGCCTTCGCCGACCATCTCAAGCCGATCGTGCTCGTCTCTCTACAGACTGGCATGCGGCGCGGCGAGGTGTTCGCGCTCACCTGGCAAAGCATCGACCTTGACGTCGGCCGGATCACCGTGCACGGCGCCACCGCGAAAAGCGGAATGACCCGGCACATTCCATTGAATAGCGAAGCGCGGGCCGTGCTGCGCGGTTGGCGCGACATGATCGATCGCGCCTGCGACGTGGGCCACAATCGGCCTCCGGCGGGGCTGGTGTTCCCTGGGCAAACCGGCGCTCCCCTCAACAACGTGCGGCGATCGTGGGAGGGCGTTCTCCAGGCTGCCCACATTACGCGCTTTCGGTGGCACGACTTACGCCACACCTTCGCGTCCAAGCTCGTGATGGCCGGCGTCGACCTAAACACGGTGCGCGAGTTGCTCGGCCATTCCGATTACAAGATGACGCAGCGCTACGCGCACCTGGCGCCGGAACACAAGGCCGCCGCGGTGGCCAAGCTAGTGACTGCGTGATGGACGACAGCGAACACGCCGCAATCGATTCAGAAACAGGGGTGCGCGGGGACGAGGTCTGAGCGAAGACACCCGCCAAAAGCTGCAGGATCTGATTGAACGCTCGCGTCGGGAATACGAGCGCAGCGGTATGAAATCGTACGCCCTCCAAGCCGTTCGCCTCGCTGCGAGTTTGGGTGAGCCGGCACCGGAATGGACAATCTCCCCGGTCGAAGCCTACAGACTTGAAGCTCGCTGGGTAATCGAACGCTGCGCAGAGGAGTATTCTTGGACGCAGAATCCGATGTGCGCCGTCCAGGCCTATCTTCAAGCACGCTCGGCCGGGGAGCCTCTGCCAAATTGGCTCCTTAAGTATTTGGATTGGGGAATGATGTGCTTCTGGGATGCATTCCAGACCTTCATGGATGCACCGGCCGAAGAGCGGCAACTGAAAAACCGACCAAGCGAGGCGTTCACAGAGGCGTTCGGCATCAACCGCCCCAAAAGCGGCCCTCTTACCAGCAAGGGGCGCAGTACCGTTTGGAGTCGTTTTGCCGATCTGAGGTGGCTCACCATAGGCGAGACGGTCGTGCAAATCGGCGCCCGGTGGGCTAAGGACGGTCACCCGATCAAACAGATCGCGGCCGTCAAGGAGGCTGTTGAATTATACAATCGCCGACGTCCAGCTGCTCAAATCTCGTTCGCGACGGCGTGGCGCGATTGGACACTGTACAAGCGCCGCTATCCGGAGAAGATCGCCGAGTTGCATTTCAAAAAGTCGTCTACTTTCTGAAATCGAAACCTGTCGCGCTCCTTGTCGCTTTGTGAATAATGCGGAACCATCTTAGCGCGAGGCCGCAAGATGGTATTTCAGCCCGATCAATCCATCGAGAACGACGAACCGCGGGCCCAAATCGCCCCCCTCCCGAGCCCCGCCGCAGCGCGATATATCGGCATGTCCGACTCCTGGCTTCGGCAGACGCGGATGGAAGGACGGAGCAATGGCCCGCCATTTCTGCGCATAGGCGCTCGAACCGTCCGCTACCTGCCCGCAGATCTCGACAAATGGTTGGAAGAACGGCGACGCAGCGCACATATGGCCCCCGCGGCCGCAGGTCTGCTGGCCATGGGCCTAGGCCAACATCCGCACGGCGGCGGCGATGGTGGTGCGTCTCGAGGCGAGCTTCGCCGAACACCTGGGGCTGAAGCGCCCGTGCCCGGCGCGCGTGCCCGCGGAACGGCAGGAAAGCCACCAGTGCAAAAGAGGCGACGACGCAGGGGTCCACCGACTAAGGCTCGGCCGGCCAGGTAGTCGCTGTGCCGAGGGGGGTTCGGCTCGGCACGTTGGCGAACGCCACTGGAGCCGTCGATCACACAGGCGTTGCTGGCGCGACAATCAGCCGACAGCCCCCGCCTGCGCACGCGCACCACGAGGGGCAAAAAAGGCCAGAAACTCGGCTGCAGGATCGGGCTGAGCGCTCCGCTGGACCGAGGCGGTAATGAACGGCGAGCCGCTGATCAAGGCCACCGGCCTTTCGCCCAAGACGAGCACCAAGGGCGGCAGCAGCTACCGTGTCGACCAACTCGGCGGCGTCAAGATCCTAGTCCTCGTGAATCGCGATCGCCGGTTTCAGAGCGAGCCGTCGCACCTCCTGTTCTTCGTCGAGCGGCTGAGCGGCGGCGCCAGGAGGGGCAGGACGCGGGAACAGGAGCGCCGCGCAACGGTTTTGCGTCTTGGCAATCAGCGCCATGCCGACGGCCCCTATAC
>Ga0318541_10000043_pt1 | contig 29658 bp, 23 predicted proteins | sample GRESIP166b4f26_FD_202503 | JGI IMG/M metagenome (GOLD analysis project Ga0318541, IMG submission 202503) | Tropical soil microbial communities from Luquillo Experimental Forest, Puerto Rico - GRE.SIPMG.166b4f26 | ecosystem: Environmental > Terrestrial > Soil > Tropical forest > Bulk soil...
GCGCGGCGGCGAGATCCTCCTCGACTACGAGACCGCCGCGGGCGCAGTTGATCAGGCGCACCCCGGGTTTCATCTTCGCGATCGCGCCGGCGTCGATCAGGTGCTTCGTCGCCTCGGTGAGCGGGGCGTGCAAGGTGATAAAATCGGCGCGGCCAAGCAGTTCTTCCAGTGTGACCTTCTCGATCCCGAGCCCGACCGCGCGCTCGGGCGAGAGAAACGGGTCGTAGGCAATCACCTTCATGCGCAGGCCGAGCGCGCGCTCGGCCACGATCGAGCCGACATTTCCGCAGCCGATGATGCCGAGCATCTTCCCGGTCAGCTCGACACCCATGAACCGCGCCTTCTCCCATTTGCCGGCCTGCGTCGAGCGGTCGGCCGCCGGAATCTGCCGGCATAGCGCGAAAAGCATTGCAATCGTGTGCTCGGCGGCAGTGATCGAATTGCCGTAGGGCGTGTTCATTACGACGATGCCGCGCTGCGTCGCGGCCGCGACATCTATGTTGTCGACGCCGATCCCGGCGCGGCCGATAACCTTCAGATGTTCGGCCCGCGCGATGAGACCGTGCGTCACTTTGGTTGCCGACCGCACGGCGAGCCCATCGTATTCGGCGATGTGCGCCTTTAGCCCATCCGGCGACAAGCCGGGGGCCAGGTCGACCTCGATCCCGCGCGTGGCGAAAATCTCGGCCGCGCGCGGGCTCAAAGCATCCGAAATCAATACCTTCGGCATAGCAACTCCGTCAGCTTGTCGAATTCACCAGAGAGAGACACGGGGACCACGGAGAAAGGCTTAATGCGTAGGCCATCGCTCCATCGCTAGCTGCCCCTCACCCTCCCGCGACGCAGGTCCCCCCTCTCCCCGCTCGCGGGGTGAGGGCCGGGGTGAGCGGCGCTTTGGGCTCTCCGCGGCTCCGGGGTAAAGCTTAAGCAGCCTCGGCGATGCGGCGTTGCTCTTCCCAGGCCCAGTCGAGCCACGGCACTAGCGCTTCGACGTCGCCGGTCTCCACGGTTGGTCCGGTCCAGATCCGCAAACCCGGCGGCGATGCGCGATGGCTCGCGATGTCGAAGGCTGCACCTTCCTGTTCGAGACGCCGGGTCATTGCCCGTACCGTCTGAAAGCGCTCCTCGGGCCCGAGCCGGGTGAACCACGGGTCGGTGATTTTGAATTGCGGCGAGGTCGAGGAAATCGTAGCCGGGTCCACAGCGAGAAAATCGATCCAATGGCATCTCCCGGCCCAGCCGATGAGAGCCGCCAAATTGTGATCCGCCCGCGCAATCAGCCCGTCGAGACCACCCACCGATTCTGCCCATCGCAGCGTGTCGAGCGCGTCCTCGACGCACAGCATCGAGGGTGTGTTGATCGTTTCGCCGCGGAATACCCCCTCGATCAGCTTGCGCTTGGCAGTGAGCCGGAAGAGCTTCGGCAGCGGCCACGACGGGGTGTAGCTCTCGAGGCGCTCGACGGCGCGCGGCGACAGCGCCAGCATCCCGTGGCCCCCCTCGCCGCCAAGCGATTTCTGCCACGACCATGTGGCGACATCGAGCTTGTCCCACGGCAGCCGCATCGCGAAGACCGCCGAGGTCGCGTCGCAAATCGCCAACCCTTCCCGATCGGCGGCGATCCAATCGCCGTTCGGGACCCGTACCCCCGAGGTCGTGCCGTTCCACGTGAACACGACATCGCGGGCAGGGTCGACCTGGGCGAGATCGGGCAGCCGGCCGTAAGGCGAGCGCAGAACCCGCACGTCGCCGAGCTTGAGCTGCTCCACATCGGCGACCCAGCCTTCGCCGAAATTCTCCCACGCGAGCATGTCCACCCCGCGGGCGCCGAGCAACGACCACATGGCGATTTCGATCGCCCCGGTATCGGAGCCGGCGACGATGCCGAGCCTCCAGTCAGACGGCAGTTCAAGGATCGCGCGCGAGCGGTCGATGACCTCTAAGAGCTGTGCCAGCCCGACCGACGAACGGTGCGAACGCCCGACCAGCGCCTTTTCAAGGACTGCGGGCGACCAGCCCGGCCGCTTCGCGCAAGGGCCGGAAGAGAAGCACGGGTTTGCCGGGCGCCGCGTCGGCTTCATGCGATCTATTCCTTCATAGTACAGATGCGACCCCCCGGGCCGCATTGCGCGGCGATACTTATGGTTGGGCATTGGCCGCGTCAACGCGTTAACTGCAATTCCCAATATTGTCCGACCAAATCACGACCAAAGCTGTGATGCCGTTCCTCGCGCACCAGGCAAAATCCGGCCGCCTCGTAGATGCGGCGGGCGGAGACCAGCACGTCGTTGGTCCACAGGGTGATTTTGCGGTAACCGGCGCGGCGGCCAAAGCCGAGACATTCGCGGACGAGTCGGCGCCCGATGCCGAGTCCGCGAGCCATCGGCTCGACATACAGCAGGCGCAACTTGGCGATCTCTTCGCTGTCCTTGACAAGCAGCACCGAGCCGACAATTTCGCCGTCGCGCTCGGCGATCCAGCAGCGCTCGCGCCGGGAATCGAAATTATCGATAAAATCGGCGGCGATGCGAGCGACGAGCGCCTCGAAATGCACGTCCAGACCATATTCCTCGGCATAAAGCAGGCCGTGGCGGTGGATGATCCACCCGAGGTCGCCGGGCTCGTGCGGCCGAAGAATGTAGCTCGGCTCATCGGCATCGCGCCCGCTTCCAAGCAAAGTTTCGGCCCTTTCGAGCGCCGAGACGAGCCGAGCCTGGTCCTTCTGGTTCAGCCGTTCCAGCATCGCCGCAATCTCATTCTGCGAACGGGAGTTGATTGTCGCGAACATCTCGCGGCCACGGTCCGTCAGAATCAGGATGAACTGCCGCCCGTCTTTCTCCGACGGGCGCTTTTCGACCAGGCCGCGCTTCTTAAAGACGCCGAGAATTCGGCTGAGATACCCCGCATCCAAGCCGAGTTCGGTGGCGATGGTCACCGCCATTGTCGGCTCCCGCTGTGCGAGCTCATACAGCACCCGTCCCTCGGTCAGCGACAGCGGACTTCCGAGCAACCCCTCGTGCAGGATGCCGATGTTACGGGTATAGAACCGATTGAACCGCCGAACGGTATCGACGCGCTCGCTTGGCACCGCATAGGGCATCCAGAGCAACCCTCCCCCCAGAAACGTTCCTTGCCACAATCATATAATTCGTTGACTCTGTCAACGTATACAGATGAACGCCGCTGTTTCCGCTGTTCTTCCACAAAAAAACAGCGGCTCAGCCGCCACAAGCCGCGGAATTCTCGGCTTTTGGCAATCGAACCCGCGAAATAACCGCGAAAAACAGCGGCAATAACAGCGAAGCGGCGATAGTTTTACTGAAATCATATAAAATCTTTGAGGTACGTAAACTTCTTACTTGAACTAGTTTTAATTACCACACGATGACACGCAATCTGGGCAAATTTTGGGCCGAGTAGGCTCGACGGAGAGGTGGAGAATAGGCAAATGACATCACCGAACCCGAACATTCTATTCATCCTCGCTGACGATCTCGGCTATGCCGATGTGTCCTGCTATGGACGCCGCGATTTCACGACGCCCAAAATCGACCGTATAGCTGCCGAAGGCGTGCGCTTTACGCAGGCCTACGCCAATTCCGCGGGGAGCGCTTTTCCGACACCTGGCCTTTCACCGGCCGGAAGACGGAGCTGATCGAGGGGGGCTTGCGCGTCCCGGCGATAATCCGTTGGCCGGACCAAATTCCGTGCGGGATTGTGTCGGAGCAGGTGACGATCGTCATGGATTGGTTTCCGACCCTGCTCGTTGCGGCCGGTACCGCTCCGGACGCGGCCTACCCTTCTGACGGCATCGATTTGCTGCCGCTATTGACGCAGCGTGCGGCATCGACTCCGCGCAAATTGTTCTGGCGCTACAAGTATAACGACCAGCAGGCGGAGCGCGACGGCGACTGGAAACACATCAAGATCCTCGACAACACCTTTCTGTTCGATCTCGCTGAGGATCCGATGGAGCGGGCAAACCTAAAAGAGCGCCACCGCGACGTCTATGAACGGCTCGTCAACGAATGGAACCAATGGAACGCAGCGATGCTGCCGCTCGACCGGGACAGCTTCACCGGCGAGTTCACGGGCGCGCAACTCGCCGACCATTTTGGCGTAAGGACACGTTGAACCCGGAGGAAAGTGGCCCAAAAAGAGAGAGAGCCGGTGCAACACCGGCTCTCCGATTTCGTTTTATCGCAGCCCCTAAAAGATCGCGAGACCTCCCGGACCCGGTTGCCATTCCTTGCGGACTTGATCCTCAACCGAAAGGCCTGATGACGTAACTGCGGAGTGTGTCATTCCCTTTTCTTCTGCTTTCGCATACACCAGCCGAACCAAGTGATCGATTGTCGCCTCTTCCCGTACGTGGCGTTTGCGTATGCGCCGTCGAGACAAGGTCGCCTTGGTCATCACTGACCCTCCGATCTAAGGGGTTGTTATTGCACCCGATTTACCGCCTACAGCGGTAGCTGGGCTCAAAGTGGGTGCGACATTCCAACCCACCTGCGGCAAAAAAAAGGCAGATTGAGGCGCGGTTCGTCACAATTTGATTCGGAACTGAGCTCAATTGACACAAATTAACTTTAAACCCAGGCAAACTCGGGGACGAGATGGCGTGCCAAAGCCTTGTCAGTCTCCTAGACTGCCTAACTTTTTTCGCCTCAAACCATCAGCCGAGAGGGTTCCGATGCAATACGGCCTATTCACGATGCCCTCGCATCCGCCGGAGTGCAGCCTCCATGAAGGCCATCACTGGGACCTGCAGACTTTGCGCTGGGCCGACGAACTCGGGTTCATGGAAGCCTGGATCGGCGAGCATCACACGGCGCCATGGGAGCCGCATCCCTCGCCCGATCTTTTGATCGCGCAATCGTTGATGGAGACGCGGCAGATCCGTCTCGCCCCCGGTGGTTTCCTTTTGCCGTATCATCATCCGGCGGAGTTGGCCAACCGGGTGGCTATGCTCGACCACATCGCCCAAGGCCGGCTCAACTTCGGCGTCGCCGCGAGCGGTCTGCCGAGCGACTGGGCGATGTTCAATGTCGACGGCAATGCCGGGCAACACCGCGAGATGACACGCGAGGCACTCGACATCATCCTGAAGTTATGGACCGAGGAGGAGCCGTTCGACTACGCGGGCAAATATTGGAAGGTGACCAAGACCGATCTGATGTTGCGAACCTTGCGGCCCCATATCCGGCCATTCCAAAGGCCCTATCCCCCGATCGGAGTCGCCGGAGTCAGCAAAGGCTCCGATACATTGAAACTCGCAGGAGAGCACGGCTTCCTGCCGATGAGCCTCAACCTCAATCCCGGCTATGTCGCCAGCCACTGGGAGTCGGTCGAGGAAGGCGCCCGCCGCACCGGGCGCCGGCCGAGCCGTGCCGATTGGCGCCTGGTGCGTGAGATTTTCGTCGCGGACACCGATGCCGAGGCGTGGCGGCTCTCGGTCGGGAGCATGATGGGGCGGATGATGCGCGAGTATTTTCTGCCGCTCCTGACCGATGTCGGCGTCATTCAATTTCTGAAACACGATCCCGAGGTGCCCGACAGCGATATAACGCCGGAATACTGCGCTCGCCACAATTGGCTGATCGGCTCGCCGGCGACGGTCGTCGAGAAGATCGAGCGGATGTATGACGAGGTCGGCGGTTTCGGCGCGCTCCTTCTGTTCTGCTTCGATTACAGCAGCAACCCGGAGGCTTGGCACAACTCGATGCAGCTGTTGGCGCAAGAGGTGATGCCGAAGGTCGCGCATCTGTCGCCGCGACCCGGATAAACGGTGTCGCGGCGCGTCCGGCGAAGGTTGGGGCCGGACGCTCACGGCTGCCAAGCGTCCGATGTCTTCGTGCCGCGAATGACGACGGAACGGTAGTAAGCGCCGGCCGCGGGCGCGATTCGTACCAAGTGATCGTCAATAGCGTTGCAGAACCTGGTAACAGGGTTGATCGGGTCCTTTAGAATCGGCCGAGCGACCATCGCGCCGACGACGGTCAGCAGCTCACTGTAGTAGTTGTCTGCTTCGAAATTACGCCCGATCAGATGCAACTCCTCGCGGCCGAGCGGCTGCTCGTCGGGCGTGCGGGCGTGTGGGGTAAACCATCGTACCAGGCGGGCCACGGGATTGTGGCGCAACGGCTCGACGAATAGGATCTTGCCGCCCTTCTGCAAGACCCGATGGATTTCTCGCATCGCCCGGGCAAAATCGAGGTGATGCAAAATCGCAACCCCGAAGACAATGTCAAAACTTGCATCACCAAATTCGAGTTCGTGGGCGTCCATTTTGAAGAAATCGCAGGCATATCCTAGCTTTGCAGCGTGCGACCGACCGCTGTCGAGTTCAGCCTGTGAGATATTGATGCATGTGAGCTGGGTCGGGCGGTAGCCATAGCGGAACAGGCACCATTCCCACGATTGCGAGCCGATCTCGAGAACCCGCTTACCCGTGGCCTCCCGCATCGCCGCGCGGACCACATCGTTCCGCCGTTGGCGGCCGATGCCGTTGTTGAGATAGGCTAGGGCGGGTTCGTATCCTTCGCGTTGAAATTGCTTATGATCAAAGTACTCGGCTTCCCTCTCTATACGTTCGTTAATATCCGGCCCCATCTGGATGAGCCCCTATGGTCAAGAATTGTGCCAATTGGCGGGACATAAGAACATAAAGCCTCTCACTACTTCTACGATTCGTCAACCCGCCATTTCGGTCACTATTAATTCAGCTTGACCAATCTCGGAGCCTGGCTGCGGTCCGCGACCTTGGTCGGCCCGCCGCGTCGGCAATCGAATCGAGTGCGCTTGCCGGGAACTTTTTGTGCCGCGCGGTGGTCTTGACATGCCCCTGTTAGTATCGATGTCCCAGGTAGTATCGATGTCCCAGGTAGTATCGATGTCCCACGCGGGACGGGAGCGCGGAGTATGGCCTGGAAGGGAAAAGCAAGAATTGCATACCAGACTGGTGCGCGCTCCGGCCTCGGCGGCATTGCACGCGGGAGAGGGATGAGGCAAGCTGCCGCACCCTGACAGGAGGGTGTGCGGCGCGGTCATGACCGACCAAGCGAAAGGGAATATGACGCTCGCACCGACGGCAAGTATAAGGCCAGGGCCGCTTTCCGGCTCGCCCCGTCGCGCAGGGCGAGGGCGGGGAATTGCGCGCCAGGAGGAGCCTAGTGCAGCCTACCGACATTGGTAATCCGGACTACTTTCACAAGGTCGTCGACTGCCAATGGGCGTGCCCGGCCCATACGCCGGTGCCGGAATACATCCGGCTCATCGCCGAGCGGCGATACACCGACGCTTTCATGGTCAATTGGGAGTCGAACGTCTTTCCAGGCATCCTCGGACGGACGTGCGACCGGCCGTGCGAGCCGGCTTGCCGGCGCGGCCGGGTCGAGAAGGAGCCGGTGGCGATCTGCCGGCTGAAGCGTGTCGCGGCGGACAACAAAGGCGATATCCGCTCCTATCTGCCGGCAATCCCGCGAGAGAAGAACGGCAAGCGCATTGCCCTCGTCGGCGCCGGTCCCGCATCCCTCACCGTTGCCCGCGATCTCTTGCCGCTCGGCTATCACTGCGTGCTGTTCGACGGCGACAGCAAGGGCGGCGGTATGATGCGCACGCAGATCCCGCGCTTTCGCCTGCCGGAAGCGGTAACCAACGAGGAGGTCGATCTGATTCTCGACATGGGAGTGGAGACCCATTTCGGGGAATTCGTCGGCAGCCTCAAGACGCTGCTGAGCCACGACTGGGATGCAGTCTTCATCGGTTGCGGCGCGCCGCGCGGGCGCGATCTCGACATCCCCGGCCGCAGGGAGGCGGCGGATCACATCCATATCGGCATCGACTGGCTGTCCAGCGTCTCGTTTGGTCATATCGACAAAATCGGCAGCCGCGTCGTCGTGCTCGGCGGCGGCAATACCGCGATGGATTGCTGCCGTTCCTCACGCCGGCTCGGCGGCGAAGAGGTCACCGTTGTCGTGCGCAGCGGTTTTGACGAGATGAAAGCCTCGCCCTGGGAGAAAGAGGACGCGATGCACGAAGACATCCCGATCCTCAACTGGCTGGTGCCGAAAGAATTCACCCACGAACGCGGGCGGCTGACCGGCGTGCTCTTCGAGAAGGTCAAGGCCGAGTACGATGTACGCGGGCGCCGCAACCTGATCCCGACGGGCGAGCCCGATACGCACATTCCGTGTGACGATTGTTTGATAGCAGTCGGTCAGGAGAACGCCTTCCCGTGGGTCGAGCGCGACATCGGCATCGAGTTCGACCGTTGGGACATGCCCAAGGTCGACCCGAAGACGATGCAATCCACGCTGCCGAACATATTTTTCGGCGGCGATGCCGCGTTTGGGCCGAAGAACATCATCTGGGCGGTCGCCCACGGCCACGACGCGGCAATCTCGATCGATAAATTGTGCCACGGCGAGGATGTGAACGAGCGGCCGCCGCCAGGCGTGACACTCGTCAGCCAGAAGATGGGCATTCACGAGTGGAGCTACGACAACGACATCTCGAACGACCTTCGCTACAAAGTGCCGTGGCGCGACACAGCGGTGACGTTGAAGGACATCAAAGTCGAAGTCGAACTTGGCTTCAACGAAAAGCAAGCCTATCTCGAGGCCGAGCGTTGCCTCAATTGCGATGTCCAAACGGTGTTCACGGGGCAGTTGTGTATCGAATGCGACGCCTGCGTCGATATCTGCCCGATGGATTGTATCACCTTCACCGAAAATGGCAGCGAAGGGGAGTTGCGTGACCGCCTGATGGCTCCAGCGTTCAATCGTGAACAAGACCTCTATATCGGTGATTCACTGAAGACCGGGCGTATCATGGTCAAGGACGAGGATGTTTGCCTGCATTGCGGTCTCTGCGCCGAGCGCTGCCCCACCGGCGCATGGGACATGCGCAAATTCCTTCTCGACGTGACGCTGGCGGGTCCCGCGTGCCGCAGCCGATGACCGCTAAGCATGAGCATTGAGTCGATGGCAAAACAGTCGAACCTCGGAATAGCTGCAATCCAACGGGTCAACGACTTTGTCGTCAAATTCGCCAATGTGAACGGATCGGGCTCGGCGAGCGCCAATGGTCTGTTCGCGCGATCGATCCTGCGCATGGGCATCCCGGCGAGTTCGCGCAACATCTTTCCGTCGAATATTCAGGGGCTGCCGACCTGGTACGAGGTACGAATCAGCGAGAGCGGTCACCTCGGCCGCCGCGGCGGCGTCGATCTGATGGTCGCGATGAACCCGGAGACGTGGGATGAGGACGTCGCCGAGATCGAGCCGGGCGGCTATCTCTTTTACGACTCGACGAAGCCCCTGCCCCTGTCGAAATTCCGTGACGATATCAATGTGCTAGGCGCCCCGCTCACGGCGATCTGCAACCGTGAATACACCGACGCACGGGAACGGCAGCTGTTCAAGAACATCATCTATCTCGGCGCGTTGTCGGCGTTGTTGGACATCGACGTGGCGGCGATCGAGAAGCTGATCGACGCGCAGTTCCGCGGCAAGGACGCGCTGATCAAACCCAACCTCCACGCATTGCATCTGGGGCGTGAGTGGGCGCTCTCCGAATTGGAATGCCCGATCGGGCTGCGTCTTCAGCGCGTGGACAAAGTCGGCGAGCGAATTTTCATCACCGGCAATGACGCTGCCGCGTTGGGTTGCGTCTATGGCGGCGCAACCGTCGCCGCGTGGTATCCGATCACCCCCTCCTCGTCGCTCGCCGAGGCGTTCTCGGGGCACTGCCACCGGCTGAGGCGCGACCCGGAAACCAAGAAGAAGCGTTTCGCCATCGTACAGGCGGAGGATGAGCTCGCAGCGATCGGCATCGTCATCGGTGCCGCTTGGAACGGTGCACGGGCCTTTACGGCGACCTCAGGTCCGGGCATCTCGCTAATGCAAGAATTCATCGGCCTTGCCTATTTCGCCGAGATCCCGGCGGTCATCTTCGATATCCAGCGGGGGAGCCCGTCGACCGGCATGCCGACCCGCACGCAGCAGGCCGACATTCTCTCCTGCGCCTATGCCTCGCACGGCGACACCAAGCACGTGCTGCTGTTCCCGCAAGATCCGCGCGAGAGTTTCGCCTTCGCCGCGGACGCGCTCGATTTGGCCGACCGGTTGCAGACCCCGATTTTCGTGATGATGGACCTCGACATCGGCATGAACGAGTGGCTGGTCGAGCCGCTCACCTGGGACGAGGACCGGCGCTATGACCGTGGCAAGGTCATGGCTGCCGAGATGCTCGAGACGGGAGTTGAGTTCGGCCGTTATCTCGATGTCGACGGCGACGGCATCCCCTACCGCACCTACCCCGGGACCCATCCGACGCGCGGCGCCTTCTTCACCCGCGGCACCAGCAAGGACCGCTACGCGCGCTATTCGGAGGAAGGTCCGGACTACGTCGACAATATGCAGCGGCTGTTGCACAAATTCGAGACTGCGAAGCGGCTAGTGCCGCGGCCGATCAGGTATAATGCCGGCGAGCCGACACGCTTTGGCGCAATTTACTTCGGCTCGACGGCGGCGGCGATGAGCGAGGCGCTCGAGGCACTGGAAGCGCGGGCCATCCACCTCGACACGATGCGCATTCGCGCTTACCCCTTTCATGACGACATTCTCGATTTCATCGCTGCGCATGAGCGCGTCTTTGTCGTCGAACAGAACCGCGACGCACAGCTACGCACGCTGATACTCAGCGAAGGCGACATCGACCCGGCCCGGCTCGTGCCAATTCTGCATTACGACGGCACGCCGATCACCGCGCGGTTCATCGTCAAAGCGATCGCCGACATCCTCGCCGTCGTCACCCTCGCTCCGCTCAAGACGGCGCTACCGAGAAGTTCAACGGGCTACGCCCCCTCCCCTTTCCTGCCCCGCGTCCGGCAGGATGGCGGGGGCTGACACCAATGAGATCTGCATGACGTACATCGCCAAGCCCCGGCTGCACCACCCCAAGCTCCCGACGAACAGGCTCGGATTTACCCGGCGCGATTACGAGGGAGCGGTGTCGACCTTGTGCGCCGGGTGCGGTCACGATTCGATCAGTGCTGCGATCATCCAGGCTTGCTTCGAGCTCGACTTGCCGCCGCACCGCATCGCGAAGCTCTCCGGCATCGGCTGCTCCTCGAAGACGCCGACCTACTTTCTCGGCAAATCGCACGGGTTCAACAGCGTGCATGGGCGCATGCCGTCGGTGCTGACCGGCGCCAATCTCGCCAATCGCGACTTGATCTACCTCGGCGTCTCCGGTGACGGCGATTCAGCCTCGATCGGGCTGGGGCAGTTCGCGCACTGCATCCGCCGCGCCGTCAACATGGTTTACATCGTTGAGAACAACGGTGTTTACGGCCTTACCAAAGGACAGTTCTCAGCCACTGCCGACAAGGGTTCGAAGGCCCGCCGTGGCGCCGTCAACACCGATTCGCCGATTGATCTCGTCGCCCTCGCCTTGCAGCTCGGCGCCTCCTTCGTCGCGCGCAGCTTCTCCGGCGACAAGGCGCAGCTCGTGCCGTTGATCAAGGCGGCGGTCGAGCACAAGGGCGCCGCCTTCATCGACGTGATCTCGCCCTGCGTCGCGTTCAACAACAATCCGGAATCGACCAAGAGCTTCGATTACGTCCGCGCGCATAATGAGGCGGTCAACTATCTCGACGTGATCGTTGGGCGCGACGAGATCGTCGCCGATTATGCGCCGGGGACGGTCGAGACCGTTGTCCAGCACGACGGCTCGATCTTGCGGCTGAGAAAACTCGCCGTCGATTATGACCCGCGCGACCGCATCTCGGCCTTGACTTACCTGCAGCAACGGCATGCGGCCGGTGAGATCGTCACCGGACTGCTATTTGTCGAGCCCGACTCCGCCGACATGCACGAATTCCTTGACACCGTCGAAGCATCGCTCAACAGCCTCGGCGAGGTCGAGTTATGTCCCGGCCCTGAGGCCCTCGCCCGCTACAACACCGCCCACCGTTAGTCTTGGCTTTCAGTCCGCGGTGCAGCGCGTCACCTTGCGGTTGACGAGCCAAGGCCCATAGGTGGCTTGATTCTGCGTCATGCGCGGCAATTTGGCATGCGCGTCGAGCGCCGCCTGATCGCGCCACGCCTCGACGAGCAGCACGTGGCTCTGATCTCCCTGCGGCAGCAGCACGTCGAATTGCTGGCAGCCGTCCTCGGTACGCGAAAGTCGCGCGTGTCCCTTCATCAATTCGATGAAGGCGCTGCGATGTTCGGGTTTCACCTCGAATTCGACGACGATCATCAGGCGGCTCATAACCATTTCCTCCGGCTCGGTTCCGCGGCATCATCGGTCATCGGCGGGCGCCGAGGCAAGCGCCGGCCGCGAATTTCGGGAGATCTCGACGATGGCACACGACGCACTGCGCACGATATTGCCGACTGTCGGATGGTCTGCGGAGCGGGCGCGCGACGTCGAGATCACCGGCGGCGCCGACCCGGTGTTGCCGACGCCGTTTCGCATCGGCGCGGCGGGCACCGCGGCACTCGCTGCGACCGGGCTTGCCGCCGCCGATCTGTGGGAGTTGCGCACCGGCCGCCGCCAGGAGGTCGCGGTCGATCTGCGCCGGGCCGTCGCCTCGCTGCGCAGCGGGCACTATTTGCAGGTCAACGGCGTCAGGGTCAGGGAAGACCGCAACCCGGTGATGGGCATGTACCCGGCCAAAAACGGCCGCTGGAGCTACATCCACGCCAATTTCCCGAACCACCGCGCCGCCGCGCTGCGCGTGCTCGGCTGCGAGGAAAACCGCGAGGCGGTCAAGCGCGCGGTGGCGAATTGGGATGCGCTCGAGCTCGAGGAGGCGATCATTGCCGCTGGCGGCGCCGGCGGCATGGTGCGCAGCATGGCCGAATGGGCGCGCCATCCGCAGGCTGCGGCGGTCGCCTCGTTGCCGCTGCTCGAAATCGTCAAGATCGGTGACAGCCCGCCGGAAAAGCTCCCCGAGGGCGGCCGGCCCTTGTCGGGCATCCGCGTGCTCGATCTCACCCGCGTGCTCGCCGGCCCGACCTGCGCCCGCACCTTGGCCGAGCACGGCGCCGATGTCTTGAAGATCACGGCTCCTCACATCGCGGCGCGCGATGATCAGGAATACGATACCGGCCACGGCAAATTGTCAGCACGGCTCGACCTGCGCCAGCCACAGGAGCTCGACACCTTGAAGGGTCTGGTGCGCGAGGCCGACGTGTTCTCGCAGGGCTACCGGCCGGGGACATTGGGCAATCGCGGTCTTTCGCCCGAAGAGTTGGCAAAGCTGCGGCCGGGCCTCGTCTATGTCTCACTGTGCGCCTTCAGCCACAAGGGACCCTGGGCGTCGCGACGCGGCTTCGATACGGTGGTGCAAAACGTCAGCGGCATTACGACCCGCCAGGGCGAACTGTTCCCCGGCCCGGAGCCTGGCCCGCAATTCTACCCGGTCTCGGCGATCGACTATCTGACCGGCTATCTGATGGCGTTCGGCGCGATGGTGGCACTGGCGCGCCGCGCACGCGAGGGCGGCAGCTGGCTGGTCCGCATCTCACTGGCGCAGACCGGCCGCTGGCTGGTCGAGCGCGGCGAGGTGCCCGAGGAAGCGGCAAAAGCCGCGCCGAAGGAGTTCCCGCAGCCCGACCTCGACCGCTGGTCGATCGATAGCGACGCGCCGGCCGGGCGGTTGCGCCATCTCGGCCCCACCGTGCAGCTGTCCGAAACCTCGCCCTATTGGGCTCGTCCGTCGGTACCGCTCGGCCACAACGACCCCGTCTGGCCGGCGCGCACTTAAGGCGGCGATGCGGCTCAGCGGGCGGTTCTCGCTGTTTTCCGCTGTTCTTCCAGAAATTTACAGCGAGCGATATCTCATTCGCCGCAGAAATCCTGAACTTTCAGGGGATCGAGCGCCGAAATAACAGCAAACCGCCCGCTGTTTTTTGCTGTTTCTGTGAACAGAAACACCCAAAATCGCAACGACGGTTCTGACCTCGCAAGTTGTGCGAGAAATTACTTCTGACCCTCCGAACACCCGCGGGTCGGACGGAATCAATCGTTGTCGAGGGGCATCGGCTCGCCCCTGCCTCACGTCAACCCCGCTTTGACCGCCCGGCATTGCCTTTGAAAGGTGCGAAAGGTTTTAATAATATCATAATCGCATAGCTTTATCAATTAAATAATCCTCAACTCAGGGGGATTGTCCGGTTCTCGCTGGGGATCCGCTCGCTTCCGGTGGCCAGAGCGGGAAATTCTCTCCTACAATCTCCCTTGGTGGGATCATCCGGGCGGCTGGTTTTGCACGCAAAGGCGAGCTTTTGACTTTCTAAGAGGGCGTGGATAGGGGTCGAGGAAGGCGGGATGATACTGCGGATCATACTATGGTTGGTGATCATCGCCGCGGCTGCGGAGGTCGTGGCCTTTGTGCTTTCATCGATCGCAAGCGAGAGCGAATGGCTCCTCGCCTTGGCATTCGCCCCTGCCCTTGCGATCATTGTCTTCAGGCTATTGCGGCGCCCCCGGCGCGGTTATCCGGCGCCTGCAATGGCAACGAGCCAAGAACCCGACGGCACTGAGGTCGGCCTTCCTCGCGACGTGTTGATACAAACGGGAGCTCGCCGGGAGTACACGCCGGATCGGCGCCTTGAGCCAACGCGGCGCCGGAAGCGCGTCGAACGCCCGATAGATGAGCCGAATTTGGTAGCAGACGAGCCACCGCGGCGCCGCCGGCATGCTGAGCCAGAGGTGAACGGAGGCGACCGGCCGTCGCAGAGCGGGATGCGGGCCCAACCTGAGGAGGCACCGCGGCGCCAGCGGCATTTCGAGACGAGTGTAAACGGAGGCGGGCACGCGCAGAACCGGCCGTCGCAGAGCGTGACGCGTATCGATGATGGAGAGCGGGCTTCGTGGTTGGGCTCGATCTTGTGGAACCCGCCGAGCCAGATGCGTATGGGTAATAGCGAGCGCATCGAGGTGCGTCTCGGGGACGCCGAACAAGCGATAGACGCGCTGTGCGAGGGACTGCGCGGCGGTGGTGCGCCACGAATAGATCGCCTAGAAATCGTCCCACTTATGCGCGTCGCGCTGACGGCCGATCCAAGGGATTTTTCGGTGCAAGCGCTGAGCACGCAGGATCAGTTTGTCCGACAGGGCACTGTGGCCCGGTGGGATTTTGATGTCATCGCCCTCCGAGCCGGTTTACGCCGGCTCCGGGTGCTCGCCTCAATGCGGGTCAGGGTCGAGGGCAAGGACGAGGTGGTGGACCTCCCGTCGTATGAGAGCGAAGTGCAGGTGAGTATCGCCCCAGTCCGCGCCGTGGGCCAGTTCTGCGCAGAGAATTGGAAGTGGATTGCCGGCACGATCGCGATCCCGCTCCTCGTATGGGCCACCCGTGGCGCGGGTCTCAGTGACATTTTAACGAGGGTTCGTTCCTTGATAAACCTACCCTGATCAGACTCGATCGTTGACCGGCACAGATTGGACCGTCGCAGTAAAGTCCCTCCAGGGCTAGCCGCAGCCTATCCGCGATCCTGCTGTGAGGTGGGGAGCGCGAACCGTCGAATTACCCTGCCCGCACGAAATCAGCCAGTGCGTACGAACGCCTCTGTCGAGCCACTTTCCGCGGCCGAGATGGTTCGAGGCAGAGTTCGCTGAAGGAATGGCAAGCAAAATCGTAGAGCTCACGCTCGCGCGCATTGATCACGTTGATGAGCTCGACAACCCGGCGGAGCTCGCACGAATGCGCCGCACACGTCGCTGGCTCGTTGGCTTTCAAGCGGCCCATCGCACCCGGCTGGGACGACAACCGTTTCGCACTACGCGCCGAACGAATTCGCGCGAGCCGCTGGTGTCAAGATCGACGCGGTTCGCGGGCGATGCGGGCGAAGGTCGCAAGGATCCGGATAGAGGCCTTCAGGGTGCCGCGCAGGCTCCCGGCGACCTTTGACTGGCCGGCGAGGCGGCGCCCGTACGGCACCGGCAGTTCCAGAATCCTCAACCCGGCGCGCGCCGCCCGCATCTGCATCTCGAGGTTCCAGCCATAGGTCATCTCGCGCATATCCAGGCGCTCGAGCGCAGCTGTGCGGATTGCTCGGAAGGCGCACATGTCGCTGTAACGCGCGCCGTAGAGGAATCCGATCGCCGCGCCTATCGCGCGCCCGGCGAGTGCCTGATGAAACCCGATGCTGCCGCGCTCGCGCACCCCGCGGGTGCGCGAGCCGATCACGAAATCGTATTCATCCGCGAGGATCGGCTGCACCAGGCGCGGGATCGCCTCCGGCCGGTCGCTGCCGTCGCCATCGAGAAACACGAGAATTTCGGCTTCCGCTTCGGCCGCGGCGGCAGCGCCTCTGGCACAAGCTCGGCCATAGCCGTGCGCTCTCTCGACGAGCACCGTCGCTGCGCGGACCTGCGCCTCCGCGACCGTGCGATCGCGGCTGCCGCCGTCGACAACGATGACTTCGTCGACCCACTCGCTCGGTATTGCCGCGAGGACAGCACCGATCGCTCCCTCCTCGTCGAGGACCGGGATGATCGCGGCGATGCGGACCCGGTGCTGGGAGGTCACAGGCTCCAGCGGACGCCACAGGAGGCGCAGGCCGGCGGCGGCGTCTCGCTCAACAAGGCAAGGCGAAATTCCTGATAGCGCGGACCGTTCCAGATCTGCCGCAGGCTTTCTTGGGTCGCGTCGCCCAATGTGAACCCGTCATAGCCGCGCATCGAAAAGGGCGCGATGCAACAGGGGATCGCCCGGCCATGCGCAGTGAAATACATCAATGTCCAGGGTCGCCGGCACAGCGACCAAGGGTGTTCCTCGGCCCCGCGTTTCAAGCTGGTGCCGGGCTCGGTCGCGCCCGAGGCGTTAAAGCGGAACCCGAGCTCCTCGGCAAGCGAGGCAGCCTCCTCGAGGCGCCTCGGCTCGTCGCCTTCGAGGCTCTCGAACAAGGCCGATTCGGGACGCGCGAGCCCCAGCCCCTCGGGCATGAAAACGAGACGCTGCAGGTGGAGTTCCGACACTCCGATGCGATGCGCCAATCGCACAAATTCAGGCAGCTGGTCGACCGTCTCCTTGAGGCCGGTGAGCCACAGCGACACCAATGGGCGCTCGAGCCGCTCGGCGCGCTGCAGCGCCGTAAAGGCGCTCACATTGCGCACGATCCGGTCGAACATGTCCTTGCCGCGCACCGCCAGGAAGGCACGCGGCTCGGCGGCATCGAGCGATACTCTGAGCTCGTCGAGACCGGCGGCGATCAGGTCCCTGCCCTTGCGCTCGGTCAACAGCGTGCCGTTGGTGTTGAACAGCACGTAAGCGCCGCGCTCCTTCAGATAGCGCACCATGCGCGGCAGAGCCCTCACCATCATCGGTTCGCCGACACCGTGCAGCACGACGCGCGCGATGCGCGGAAACTGGTCGACAATCTGCGTGAAGAGCTGCCAGCTCATATCGGCTGGCGGCTCGAGCTGCTCAAAGGTGCGCGGGCAGGTCTCGCATAACAGATTGCAGCGATTGGTCGTCTCCAGGTAGAGGCAAACCGGGTCCTGCTCGGCAACCACGCCGCGCTCGTCGCCGACCGTCTCGAAATACCGCCGAGGATCGAACCTAGCTCGCGCGATCGCTGCCATGCCTTGCTCCGAACCTCACAGCGGGGCGAGTCCGCCGCGCCATGTCGATACTGCACAGTATCGCAAATCCGCCATAGACGGCGAACCCCGCCCAGAGCGGCATGTGCCCGGTCTTGGCACCGCAGTAAAGGACAGGAGCGGCGAGGGTCAACCACCACGCCGGCCACCACGGCGCAACCGTCAGCAGGGCGACCAGCCAGACGAAGTACCAAGGATAATGGGGTGAAGCGAAGAACAGCGCCCCCGTCGCCAACACAGTTGCCCACGCCGCAGACGAGCGACGATCCGCCGCCCGGCGCAGAGCGCCAATCGCCAGCGCCGCCATGACGGCCGCCGTGAGGGCGAGATAGGCGGCAAGCGTCACGGGTACGATCTGACGGGCAAAATCCAGAAGCCAAAAGCCGCTGCCAGAGGCGAGATTCTCTTCAGCGACATAGCCCGGCAGAAACCCCAGAACCCGCCAGCCGATGCCGATATACGGAAGATAGGCAGCGATGATCACCGCGACGAAGGCAGCAGGCCACCGCCAATCGCCTCGATTCGAGCTGGCCGGGCGCCACAGCGCGGGCGCCAAAACCACCGGGAACAGTTTGACAAGGGTGGCGGCGGCCAGCGCCGCACCCGACCAGGCACGTCGTCCCTCGATGTCAGCCAGCAGCGCCAGCGCGACAAACGCGACCACGGCGGCGTCGATATGCCCGGAGCCGGCGGTTTCCCATATCGGAAGCGGATGCCAAGCATACAGCAAGATCCGGTTCCGCGGGGCTCCCGCTGCGCGCAAGACGAGGAGCAAGGCCCAAATGCCGGCCGCCTCGGTCGCGATCAGAAAGAGTTTCACAGTAAACACTGTCTCGCCCAAGCGGGTCGCCAATAGGAACAACAACTGCGCGACCGGCGGATAAATGGTCGGAGCGTAATTGCTACGATTGATGTTGGGGAACACCATCTCGTCCCGCAGCGGCGCGAGCTCGGGATCGGTTGGAACGTAACGGTACGGATTTATCCCGGCCGCTTGAACGCGTCCGTCCCAAATGTAGCGGTTGATGTCGTCCGACAGAAAGATTGGGGCGGCTAGAGCGATCACACGCAGCAGTGCGGCCGTCCCCAACGTCAATATCGTCAGCGAGCGTCCGTCGATCCCGCGGGTGATGACCGCTGCCGCTGCGGCCCAAGCCACGCCTTGTAGCAAAGCGATGGCAATAAAGGCGGGCAGGTTACGATTAAATTGGGCAGCGACCCCCGCCACCTCGCCGGCCGACAACACGACGGCGACCAGCACGAGTAGTTTCGACTGCGCCGACATGCCGGATCTGAGACCTGTTGCGTCCGGCGCTCGGCACTACCCGCTGCGCGGGACGAAGTCGGCAGCCTTAAAGGCTGCCGAATTTTCGAGGAATCGCTTCAAACCCCCATTCGTCGCCGACAGCTTCCTTAGAAAGGCGGCAGTTGTCGGCGCCGGATAACCGTCTTCATACACGGTGGCTGCGCCAGGGCCGCGGAGCAGCTCGTGTGCAAGAAGCGCCAACGCCTGATCGTCATCGACATCATACCACTCCGGCAGTACCGCCGCGGCGAGGTCGATTTCCGCTGCGCGCGCGATGGTCTGCCGGAAAACGCGCTCGGTACTCCAGTCGATATCTTCGAACAGCCGACGATGAAACTGCTTTAACCCGATCAAGTAATAGCCGCCATCCGCAGCGGGCCCGAGGACGACGCGGTCGCCGGGGCACCTCAGCTGGCGCACCGCTTCGACAAGCACCCGCGTCGGCAAAGTCGGGCTGTCGGCGTTGACCAGGCAAACCGAACCATAGTCAGCGGCAAAAAGACGCTGTGCTGCGTGGACGAGGCTGCGACCGATCGTAGGTTCTTTTGCGGGGAGGAGCTGTAGGTCGGGGAGAAGTGCGGCGAAAAAAGGCTCCGATCCTGGTGGAGAGTAAGCGACAAAGGCCTGGATCGGCTCGATCTGCGCTGCCGCAATGACATTCGCCGCGATGTCGCTCAGACAGCAGGTGTTGAATGCCGCAGCCTCTTCATAGCTCAAAGGCGGTACGAGCCGGGTTTTAACGGCGCCGCCGACGGACGCCTTTGCCATGATCGCCACTGCGCACGATGGGGTTGCTGTCTGCGGAGCCAGCCGGGATGCCGACACGCTCTGGCCCGGGCTAATTGGAACAGCCGGACCCGTTACGGCCGTTGCAGCTCGTCGGCCGGTACGCGCCGCCAGCCTCAATAAGCACTGCATCAGTCGCCGGGAGCGCCCATCGTGGACCGGCCGCGGGCATCGCGGCGCCCCGGCCCGCCTGTTTCTGCATCCAATCTACAGGCATTACTTTTTCTCCTTTGTGGGTCGCGGACTTGCCCTTTGCGCGGATATGGCAGAATACCGGCGCTACTCGACAGCGTGAGATTTCATCGAGCGCCAGCCGCCGTCGTGCTCAGCTTACCGTATGCGCGGCGGGGGGCTACGCGCCAATTTCTGCTGGCAGGAGCGCTGCTGCAACAGTCGCTCCTTCCGCGGTTAGTGGCCGGCCCAGTTCGGACCGACCTCTCGCGGAAGGAAGTACGTTGCGCGTGGAGACCACGAGGACGCAGGGCTGGGCGTGTGTTGACGCATCGGCGTCGGTGCCGATATTAAAGGCTCAGCCTGTTCTCAAAGGAGCCATATGGCTACTCACAAATCTGCGGAAAAGCGCATCCGCCAGACCGCCAAGCGCACGGCGATGAATCGGGCCCGCAGAAGCCGGGCGAGGACCTTTGTCAAAAACGTCGAAGCGGCAATCGCAACCGGCGACAAGCAGGCGGCGCAGTCCGCCTTTCGGCTGGCGCAGCCGGAGCTGCACCGAGCGATCACCAAGGGTGTGTTCCACAAAAACACGGTCTCGCGGAAATTGTCCCGCCTCGCGGCACGCATCAACGCGCTCTGAGGCGCAAACCGCATCTACACGGATGCGGCAGAATGCCACAGATGAGATCGGAAGCGGTTTTGCGCGGCAGTTCAACGTCGCCCGCTCTTCGCGCGTGTAACGTCGCTCTCCGTTCCGCTTTCGGTCCTACTTGCCATCAATCCGACATATCAGTAAACTCTTAAATAACGGTCCCCATGAAATACGGCGTCTCCACGTAAATGTCAGATAGCGTCAATAAAACGTCAATCTATTGACCTAGATCTGACTGTAATTCGATTGGAAGGGAGGTCGCTTCTTCCGCGAGCCAAAGAGTAATGCAACGTGAGGGGCGAGTCTGTCTACGAGACGGCTTATCGGAAGCCTGTCAATAACTTCGTGTTCTATTCTGAGGGGGGTGGGGTGGCAGAAGCGGTACTAATCCAAGGGCGCGATACCGACAGCATCACAGACCTGCGCGAAGGCGAGTGGACACGGGTTCTGAGCCAGCTGAAGGGAGAAATTGGCGATGATGCGTTTCGCAACTGGCTCCGGCCCATTAACCTGCAGCGAGTTGATAGCGGGCAGGCCGTTATTGCGGCGCCCACCCGTTTCTTGCGCGATTGGGTAACGACCCATTACGCGGACCGGATGTTGGCGCTGTGGCGGGCGGAGAACGAACGAATGACCCGGCTTTCGATTGTGGTCGGAGCATCCCCGAAATATGCCAAGGGCACCTTGGAAGATCGCGAAGACGCCGCGCCCGCGGCATCTCTGACCGATCCCGCGCCGCCGCTCGAAATCGGCGATGACAGAGCGCAACTGCTGGCGCTTGATCAGCGCTTTGTTTTCGAGAATTTCGTCGTCGGCAAGCCTAACGAACTGGCCCATGCTGCCGCTCGGCGCGTCGCCGAGGCTTGCGCGAGCCCGGTTCACACCGTGCCGTTCAATCCGCTCTTTCTGTACGGCGGAGTTGGGCTTGGGAAAACTCATTTAATGCACGCTGTGGCTTGGCACGTGCGCAAGCACGCCAACCACCGTAAGATCATTTATTTGTCCGCCGAAAAATTCATGTATCAGTTTATTCGAGCCTTGCGATTCAAATCGACAATGGACTTCAAAGAACAATTTCGCTCGGTGGATCTGTTGATGATAGACGATGTCCAATTCATCAGCGGCAAGGAGTCCACCCAGGAGGAGTTTTTCCATACTTTCAACGCGCTGGTCGATGAGAACCGCCAGATTGTGATCTCCGCCGACAAGTCGCCTTCCGACCTCGAAGGAATGGAAGAACGTATGCGTTCGCGGCTCGGCTGGGGGTTGGTCGCCGACCTGCATCCGACAACTTACGAGTTACGCCTCGGGATCCTGCAATCAAAGGCCGAGCAGGCTGGTTTGCGCATCCCGCAAAAGGTCATGGAGTTTCTGGCCCACAAGATTACCTCCAATGTCCGTGAACTCGAGGGCGCGTTGAACCGGATCGCCGCGCACGTTCAATTGGTCGGGCGTGATATCACGCTCGAGAGCGCCCACGAAGTCCTGCACGATCTCCTCCGCTCGCACGAACGGCGCGTGACGATCGACGAAATCCAAAAGCGGGTGGCCGAGCATTTCAATATCCGACTCGGCGAGATGACCTCCGACCGTCGCGCTCGCGCCGTCGCTCGCCCCCGCCAGGTCGCGATGTACCTCGCCAAGCAGTTGACGACGCGTTCGTTGCCGGAGATCGGCCGGAAATTTGGCGGCCGCGACCACACCACGGTCATGCATGCAGTCCGCAAGATCGACGAGCTGAAGGGCACCGATCCCGCGCTGGCGGAGGATGTTGAGCTATTGCGGCGGATGCTCCAGGGTTGACCGCGCACCTGCGAAAGGCGGTGCTGAGGCCGTCACGTTTCGTGCTATAGTGCCGTCCCGTCGACCTGGATGAGCGGCGGGGGCGCTGGCCACTCCCGGGTGTCACCCCGAGGCGAGGCTGCGCCGGTCAGCCAACTCTAGTGTAGCCATCATGAAACTGACTATCGAGCGGGCGGCATTCCTGAAGGCGCTGGGGCATATACAGAGCGTCGTCGAGCGGCGGACGACGATCCCGATTCTGTCGAATGTTCTGTTACGCGCCGAACCCGGCCGGCTGGCGCTGAGCGCTACCGACATGGATCTGGAAATTGTAGAGCGGGTCGCGGCTCAAGTCGACAGGGAGGGCCCCACCACAGCACCGGCGCATACCCTCTACGACATCGTCCGCAAGCTGCGCGAGGGCTCCCAGATCGAGATCGACGCGAGCGGCGAGCGCAATTCGATGGTGCTGCGCTCCGGCCGTTCAACCTTTACTCTCGCTTGCCTGCCGCCGGAGGATTACCCGCTGATGCCCGGCGGCGAGCTGCCGCACAATTTCTCGCTCTCGGCGAGTGAGCTGCGGATGTTGATCGACCGCACGCGATTCGCGATTTCGACGGAGGAGACGCGGTATTACCTGAACGGAATCTACCTTCATGCGACAAAGGCCGACGAGGTACCCGTCATGCGCGCCGTCGCGACGGATGGACACCGGTTGGCCCGCGTCGAAATGGTATTGCCCGAGGGTGCAGCCGGCATGCCGGGCATCATCGTTCCGCGCAAGACGGTCCTTGAGCTCAGAAAACTCGTCGAGGAGAGCGAACAGGAGGCTCAAATCGGGCTGAGCGAGACGAAGATCCGAGTGGCGATCGGCGAGGCGACAATGACTTCCAAACTGATCGACGGCACCTTCCCGGATTACGATCGCGTAATCCCGTCGAACAACGACAAGACCCTCGAGGTCGATCGGAAAGAATTCGCCGAAGCGGTCGATCGGATCTCGACGATCTCGACCGAGAAAAGCCGGGCGGTCAAGCTGAAGATCGAACAGGGCAGTCTCGAAGTCTCGGCAACGAGCCCCGAGAACGGGACAGCCGTCGAGGAACTCGAGGCTCGCTATTCTTCCAGTCCGCTCGAGATCGGCTTCAATTCTCGGTACTTGTTGGATATCACCGAGCAAATCAACGGCGAAGGGGCGCAATTCGTTATGTCCGATGCGGGCTCGCCGACGATCGTGCGAGACAGTGCCGATACCAGCGCCCTTTATGTGCTGATGCCGATGCGGGTGTGACCTGGTGCCCGCGCGCAGTGGGGTAGCCTTTGGCTCGCAAAAAGGCGGTTCCGACCCCATATAAAGTCAATGCTTGCCGAGGCACAGGAAGCCCGGAACAGCGCCGGTGCCGCGGCAGGCCGCGTCGGTGTGACGCGGCTGGTGTTGACCGATTTTCGCAACTACCGCACGACGAAGCTCACGCTCGGGACCGAACCGGTGGTGCTAACCGGTCCCAATGGCGCCGGCAAGAGCAACCTCTTGGAGGCCATCTCCTTACTCGCGCCGGGTCGTGGCTTGCGCGGGGCCAAGCTGACCGAGATCGGTCGCCGCCTGGACGCGGTGGATGACCCGGCTCTTTCGTGCCTGACCAGCAGTTGGGCTGTGGCGGCCGTGGTTGCGACCCCGCGCGGCGCCGTGCGCATCGGAACCGGTTTTGACTGTGGCCAAACGGCCGGCGAACGCCGCGTCGTACGCATCGACGGGGAGCCGACGCGCGGTCAAGCCGCGCTCGGCGAGTGGCTCGCGGTCGTGTGGTTAACTCCGCCGATGGATCGCCTCTTCGTCGAGGGCGCGAGCGGGCGGCGTCGCTTTCTCGATCGCCTCGTGCTCGCTCTCGATCCGGCACATGCCGCGCGCGTTGCCGCCTACGAGCAAGCGCTGCGCGAGCGCTCGCACTTGTTGCGTGAGGGGGTTGCCGACGTGGCTTGGCTTACGGCGCTCGAGGAAGTAATGGCCGCGCAAGGCATCGCGGTCGCAGCCGGGCGGCGTGAAACCGTAAAGCAGCTCGACCGCGTTTGCGCCGAAGCCGAGGGTCCGTTTCCGCGCGCGCGGCTGCAGCTCGTCGGTGCGGTCGAGGAATGGCTCGACGCAATGCCGGCGCTTGCCGCCGAAGCAGAGTTCGCCGCGGCCCTGGCGGCCAACCGGTCCGACGATGGTCGGACGGGCGGCACCGTTCTCGGTCCGCACCGCTCCAATCTACGCGTCAGTTTGGCGGAGAAAGGAGTGGCGGCAGAGCTCGCCTCGACCGGCGAGCAGAAGGCCCTCTTGATCTCGATCCTGCTCGCCCATGGACGACTGCAGCGGACGGTTCGCGGCGGGCCGCCGTTGCTGTTGCTTGACGAAATCGCAGCGCATCTTGACGCAAGCCGACGCGCGGCACTGTTCGAGGCGCTAGTCGCGCTCGACACTCAGGTGTGGCTGACCGGCACCGATGAGGCGCTCTTCGCGCCACTGCAACGCGAGGCGCAGTTTCTATCGGTACGCGATGGGCACGTTGCCGCAACCTTCTCCTGAAAATTGGAAACTTCGAACAAGGACGACATGGCGAATATCTCCGCGTCCGATCCCTTTGGCCCAGTTGGCGCTGCTGCGGTCAAGCACGCGGCGAGCGCAGGCGCGCGGCCGGACAATGGCGCCGCTGCTCCAAACGGCAACGGCACCGCCAACGGCGAGGATGCGACCTACGACGAGCAATCGATCGAGGTCCTGCGCGGGCTCGAAGCCGTGCGCCGGCGCCCGGGCATGTATATCGGCGACACCGATGATGGTTCCGGCCTGCACCACATGGTCTATGAGGTCGTCGACAATGCGATCGACGAGGCCCTCGCTGGCTATTGCGACACCGTCACCGTCACTCTCAATGCCGACGGGTCATGCACCGTAACCGACAACGGGCGCGGCGTCCCCGTCGGCGTCCATGAGGAGGAGGGCGTCTCCGCCGCCGAGGTCATCATGACCCACCTGCATGCCGGCGGCAAATTCAACCAGAACGCATACAAGGTGTCGGGCGGCCTGCATGGGGTCGGCGTCTCTGTCGTTAACGGGCTCTCCTCCCGGCTCGAGATGCGCATCTTTCGCGGCGGGTCCGAATGGTTCATGCGGTTCAGGGACGGCGTGCCGGAAGCCCCGCTTGGCGAAATCGGCCCGGCGCCCGGCTGGCCAGCCGGATCGAGCCGCGAAGGCCTCGCCACCGGCACCGAGATCACGTTTCTGCCGAGCAGCGAGGTCTTCACCAACACCGACTTCGACTTTGCGACATTGGAGCACCGGCTGCGCGAACTCGCTTTTCTCAATAGCGGCGTGACCTTGGTGCTGAGCGACCGCCGCGGGGTCGAGCCGAAGACAGTCACGTTGCATTTCGACGGCGGGCTCGAGGCATTTGTCCGCTACCTAGACCGCTCGAAGCAGCCGCTCCATACGCCGCCGATCGTGATCCGCGGCGAGCGCGAGCTTGCCCCGGCGGAGACCGGGGACATCGTGCTCGAAATCGCAATGGAGTGGACCGACAGCTATCACGAGACGATGTTGTGTTTCACCAACAACATCCCGCAGCGCGACGGCGGCACCCACCTTGCCGGCTTCCGCGCGGCGCTGACCCGCACCGTCAACGCCTACGCCAACGACAGCGGGATCGCCAAGAAGGAGAAGATCGCGCTGTCGGGCGAGGACATGCGCGAGGGCCTGACTTGCATTCTTTCGGTCAAGGTGCCCGACCCGAAATTCTCCTCCCAGACCAAGGACAAGCTCGTCTCTTCCGAAGTTCGTCCGGTCATCGAAGGTATCGTCGCCGACAAACTGACGCAGTGGTTCGAGGAGCACCCGGCCGACGCCAAGAAAGTCGTCACCAAGGTCGTCGAGGCCGCGGTGGCGCGCGAGGCGGCGCGCAAGGCCCGCGAGCTGACCCGGCGCAAGGGCGCGCTCGACGTCGCCAACCTGCCCGGCAAGCTCGCCGACTGCCAGGAGCGCGACCCGGCCAAGAGTGAGCTCTTCATCGTCGAGGGCGACAGCGCCGGCGGCTCGGCGAAGCAGGGCCGCGACCGCCGCTCTCAGGCGATCCTGCCGCTCAAGGGCAAGATCCTCAATGTCGAGCGGGCACGTTTCGACAAGATGCTGAGCTCGGCCGAGATCGGCACGTTGATCGCCGCGCTCGGCACCGGGATCGGTCTCGAGGATTTCGATGCCGACAAGGCGCGCTATCACCGCATCATCATCATGACCGACGCCGATGTCGACGGCAGCCATATCCGCACACTGCTGTTGACCTTCTTCTTCCGTCAGATGGCGAGCCTCATCGACAAGGGGTTTCTCTACATCGCACAGCCGCCGCTTTATCGTCTGCAGCGCGGCAATGCCAGAGCGGTCTATCTGAAGGACGACGCGGCGCTCGAAGCCTATTGCTTCGATGCGGCACTCAGGGACTCGGTCTTCACGCAGCATGACGGGGTCGAGCGAGCCGCCAACGACCTGCGCGACCTGCTGGAGCAGGCGCGCCTTCACCGGCGATGGCTGCAGCCCCTCGCAGGCAAGATCGGCAGCATCGAGGTCGCCGAGCAGGCGGCGATCGCAGGCGCTCTCTCGGCCGCCTTGCTCGCCGACCCGAACCGGGCGATCGCGGCCGCCCACGTGATCGCCGAACGGTTGAACCGCTTGTTGCCCGAGCACGAGCGCAACTGGCTGGGCGAGGTCATCTCGGGTGAGGGATTGGTTCTCAGCCGCAGCCGCCAGGGCGTCGATGAGCGCCGCCTCATCGACGCAGCGCTGTTGCGCAGCGCCGAGGCGCTGCGGCTCGATGCCGACAGCGCCAGGCTACGCGAGGCCTATGACCGCCCCGGCACGCTCGCCGCGCGCGACAAGGCCTATCCGATCAACGGCCCGGTGAGCCTCGTCGAGGCGGTTATGGAATTGGGCCGCCGCGGCATCGAGATCACCCGCTACAAGGGTCTGGGCGAGATGAACCCGGAGCAGCTGTGGGAGACCACGCTCGACCCCGAAGCCCGATCGCTGCTGCAGGTCAAGATCAGCCACGCCGACTCGGCCGAGGAGACCTTCTCGACCTTGATGGGCGACCTCGTCGAGCCGCGCCGCGACTTCATCCAATCGAACGCCCTCAACGTCGCTAACCTCGACGTGTAATCGCGGCGGCGCGGCCGCGACGATCTTCCCCAACCCGCCGGGCAAGGCGAAATAACGCCATCCTCGGTCGCCGGCTTCATCGCCGTCCTCGCTGACGAGATCGCCGACCCCCTGAACCCATCCCCAGAGCTTGGCGGCCGCGCGACACGCAAGCGTAATCGAACTGTCAACAGAACGTCATGTACGGCACCTAGCATCCCCGCGCAATTGGCGATGACGGAGGGGGGATCATGCGCACGTTCCGGCGAAACGCGGTTCTGGGTGCGAGCTTGTTGGCGATCTCGGCAGGTCTGTCGGCTTATGCCGACGACGGTGGGGGCTTTGGCAGCAATGGCATCAAACGCGTATTGCTGATCAGCATCGACGGCATGCATGCCCTGGATTTTATCAACTGCGCGGCAGGAATTAGCGGGGTCAATGGCGGCTCAGCCTATTGCCCGAATCTGGCCGGGCTCGCGGAGACGGGGGTGAATTATCTGGAGACTTCGACGTCGAAGCCGTCCGATTCGTTCCCTGGATTGATGGCGCTGGTCAGCGGCGGCTCGCCGCGCACCGTCGGCGCATTCTATGATGTCGCCTATGACCGCTCGCTCGATCCACCCGCGACGATGACAGGGAATGGCGTTGCGCCGGGCCTTTGCACGCCCGGGGCGGCTCCGACGGGTACCACCACGGAATTCGACGAGGGAATTGATATCGACCAGACCCTCTTGAATGGCGGAGCACCGACCGGCGACGGCGGAGCAGCATCGATCGATCCGAGCAAGCTCGTGCGCGATCCGGCTAACCAGTGCGCTCCGATCTTCCCCTGGAATTTTGTGCGCACGAACACGATTTTCGGCGTGGTGCACGCGGCGCACGGCTACACCGCCTGGTCGGACAAGCACCCCTCCTATTCATCGGTCTCGGGCCCCGGCCCCGGCCTTGCCACCAATGTCGACGACTACTACTCGCCGGAAATCAACTCAATCCCGGTTAATCTGCCGCAAGTGAAGCTATTGCCGTGCAACCCGCTTCCGGATCCGACCGCGGCCACTGCGTCGAATGCCTGGACCGACAGCTTCGAGAACATTAAATGCTACGACAGCCTGAAGGTGCAGGCGATCCTCAACGAGATTAATGGGAAGGATCACTCTGGCACGACGCGAAAGCCGGTCCCGAACCTTTTCGGGATGAATTTTCAAGTGGTCAGCGTGGGCCAGAAGCTCATCGAGAAAATCAGCTCGACAACCACGATCAAGGGTGGCTACCTCGACAACGAAGGCAGACCGACGGATTCGCTGTTAGGCGAGATTAAATTCGCCGACGCATCCATTGGGAAGATGGTGGAGGCGCTCAAGGATCGCGGTTTGTACGATTCGACCCTGATCATCATTTCGGCCAAGCACGGCCAGAGCCCGATCGATTCCGCTCGCTATTTAAGCATATCAAACTCGCCGAATGACCCGATAACGACATCGCCGGCGGACATCCTGGACGCCCTGCTTCCGTTATCCGAGCGTCCATCGAACAGCCCTCCAGGCATCGGGCCGACCCAAGACGACATCTCGCTGCTCTGGCTGTCGGATTCGTCACAAACGACGAATGCTGTGCAAATGTTGGAGAGCCAGTCGCCGGCAGCACCAACCAATGGCTCACCGGGGGGCAATATTGCTGGCATCGGGCAGATTTTCTCCGGACCGGGGATTGCCCAGTTGTTCAACCCGCCCGGTCTCCCGCCGAAGGGTGACCCGCGCACGCCGGATATCATCGTCACGCCGAATATCGGCGTCACTTATTCCGGCAGCACCAAGAAACTCGCTGAGCACGGCGGCTTTTCGCACGACGACACCAACGTGATCATGCTCGTTTCCAATCCGTCGATGTCGTCCTCGACGGTGACCAGCCCGGTCGAGACCGCGCAGATCGCTCCGACGATCCTGGCAGTGTTGGGTCTCGACCCGAACAAACTGACCGCAGTGCAGGAGCAGGGCACCCAGGTCCTGCCGGGTCTCGACCTCGACACCGGTAAATCGCACGATTGACCGAACGGCGAGAATAGAGCACGATCCTGTTAAGCTGAAGCATAACCGGCGTTGACGAGGTAGTTGGCGCATTCCTCGGGTTTGAAGCGATCGAGGAGTATGCCGATGCCGCGCCAGGTGGCCTGGG
>Ga0318541_10000047_pt1 | contig 29273 bp, 31 predicted proteins | sample GRESIP166b4f26_FD_202503 | JGI IMG/M metagenome (GOLD analysis project Ga0318541, IMG submission 202503) | Tropical soil microbial communities from Luquillo Experimental Forest, Puerto Rico - GRE.SIPMG.166b4f26 | ecosystem: Environmental > Terrestrial > Soil > Tropical forest > Bulk soil...
CTGTAGATATGCCGTGAGTCGGTCGAGTATCTCGTCAGCGGTTTTGGTCCAGGCGAACGGTCTGGGGTCTTGGTTCCAGGTTTTGATCCAGTCGCGTAGGTCTTTTTCCAGCGCGGCCACGCTGGTGTGGGTGCCGCGGCGAAGTCGCTTGTCGGTCAGCAGCGCGAACCAGCGTTCGACCTGGTTGAGCCATGACGAGTAGGTCGGGGTGAAATGCATGTGGAAGCGAGGATGGGCGGCAAGCCATTTGGTGATCGTGTCGGTTTTGTGGGTGGCGTAGTTGTCGCAGATCAGGTGCACTTCCAGCTCGGCGGGGACCTGGTTGTCCAGGGTGGTCAAGAACTTTTTGAACTCGGTCGCGCGGTGACGGCGATGGATCGAGCCGGTGACCTCGCCGGTGGCTACGTTCAACGCGGCGAACAGGGTGGTCACGCCGTGGCGCACGTAGTCGTGAGTGCGCCGCTCGGGCATCCCGGGCATCATCGGCAGGACCGGCGCGGTGCGGTTGAGTGCCTGAATCTGACTCTTCTCGTCCACGCATAACACCAGCGCTTTTTCCGGTGGGTCCACATACAGGCCGACCACATCACGAACCTTGTCGATGAACTGCGGATCGTTGCTGATCTTGAAGGTGTCGACCTGGTGTGGCTTGAGCCCGAACGCTTTCCAGATCCGGCCCACGGTTGACTTAGACAACCCCGTCTCGGCGGCCATCGACCCCCGTGACCAGTGCGTGGCGTCCTTGGGTTGGCGCTCCAGGGTCGCCACCAGCACTTCCTCGACCTGCTCATCGGTGATCGTGCGCGGTGCACCCGGGCGCGGTTCGTCGGTCAACCCCTCGAGCCGGCGCTCAATAAACCGCTGACGCCAGATCCCGACTGTCTGCGGCCACACACCCACTTCGGCGGCAACTTCCTTATTGGTTTTGCCTGCCGCACAACCCAATACGATCCGACACCGCTGCGCCAACGCCTGCGAGGACTTCGCCCGCCGCGTCCACCGCTGCAACGTGTCACGCTCGTCGTCGCTCAACACCAATTCGGCCACCGGCCTGCCCATTCGCGCCATCAACCAAGCCTACATTAATACAGCTTATTTCTGGCGCAAGACACTAGCACCTCAGCCAAGCCGGCCACATCACCCCGCAACCTCGCAAGCGCCCCAAATCCTCCTACATCCGCTTTGCCGCCGAGCAGCCCAACGAACGCTGGCAGGCCGACTTCACCCACTGGCGGCTGTCCGACCGAACCCAGTCGAGATCATCAGCTGGATCGACGACCACTCCCGCTACGGGCTATGCGTCAGCGCCCACCGCCGCATAACCGGCGCCATCGTCCTTGCGACATTTCAGAAAGCCAATGGCGCCCAAGGCATCCCGGCCTCCACCCTGACCGATATTCAACGGCACGGTCTCACCGCCCGACTGTCCGGCGGCGGACGCAACAAATTCGAAAACGAACTGCGCCGCCTCCGCGTCACCCGGATCAACTCCACCCCCCACCACCCCACCACCTGCGGCAAGGTGGGCGCCTTCACTGACCAAGAGGAGTCCGGGATACACGAAGCTCGGCTTCCCGAAGCTGCACACAGTGCACTGAAACTGTCCGGCGGTTTCTCGGGTCTTTGAACTGAGTCATGGTCACCTGACCCGCGGTCAAGCTCAGTCGACGTTCCACATCCTACAATGTCCGGAAAACGTTGGCGTGCATGCAATTCCGCTGGTTCTACTGGCGGAGTGCACGTATTCCGAACGTGTGTTATTCCCCGCACTGGGCGGCCGACCGGCCTTGATCGCGAGAACTTGCACTTACTGTGTCTTCGAACCCTGTCCGCATGGGCGGCTCGCAGAAGCTCACCCCTGGCTTGCGTCGTGTGGGGTGGCGGCTCGCCGCCGTGTGGGTTCCCCTCAGACCGACGGTGGCCAAAGAGTCCAGCAAACTTACTTATAGCATGTTGGAATGTGAGAACAAACGCCGGCGTTGAGCGGGCGTCGATCGTCTCCAGAGACCTCGGCCAACACGCAATCTCGATAGGGAACAGCTGGGATAGGGCGGCGTGGACAAGGTCAGCTTCCCCGGATCCCACCCAAGTCGGCAGGCAGACCGTGCGCGCGGCCGCGGGCAACCTGAAGAAGGTCTCCTTCGAACCGGGCGGCAAGTCGCCCGCGATCGTGCTGCCTGACGCAGACCTTTCCCAAGCCATTCCAGGCCAGCGGCCGCTAGCCCCCAGAGCCGCCGGTGGCGCCGAATCCGGCCGCCGCCTCGCTGATCAGCGGCCGAACAGGCCCACCAAGGTCCCGCGCGCGAGGGTGTGATCGTCAAGGGCGGCGTGCACCTTTTTTGCGGTCGCGGCCTCGCCGAGGCCTAGCGGCTTGTCGGCCGCGTAGAGGCGGAAGAAGTAGCGATGCGGCTCGTCGCCGACCGGTGGCCTCGGCCCGGCCCAGCCGAGCCTGCCGAAATCGTTGCGACCCGGCGTGCCGCCCTCGGGCAGCGCGCCTTCCGCGACACCGGTCGTGCTGGGCGAGATGTTGGTGACCACCCAGTGCGTGAAAGTTCCGCTGGGTGCGTCCGGGTCCTCGCAGAGCAGGACTAACTCCTTGGCGCCGTTCGGAATTCCGCCCCACTCCAGCGGCGGTGAGACGTTGCCACCGTCGTAGGAGTAGCGGTGCGGGATCGGCATGTGGTGATTGAACGCGCCGCTGCGGAGTTCGAGATCGTCGGCGAGTGGCCGGGGCGGATCGTCGATGTCGGGATCACCGCGGCTGGTGCCCCGTTTGCCGTACGGACCGGCCGCCCATTCCGGATCACGGATCGGCCGCGAGGGGCGGTCGCGCTCCAGTTCCTCGTTGGCTGCGCGATCGGCGTGCTCGTCGCGCATGCCGTGGCTGTCGGACTCGTGGCGCAAGGGGGTTCCCTTGATGTCGTAGTGGTGACTTCCAAGGTTTAGCATGCCACTCGCCTACCCGTACGTACGCGCATATGCGCGAGACTCATCGCGACCTGTTTCGCGGAATCTACGACGGGGCTGGCCAGCCGCGTGTGGTGCCGGAGCGCGATGACCAAACGCGGCCCGGGCGTGGTGAATCACGAGGGTAGGCGACCCGAACGCGCTGCTTCGCCCAGCATCGCTCACCGGGCTGCCCCACGCGACCAGCACCGCACGACGACCGACCCTCGGCTCAGCGGTGCACGATCACGCCGCGGTCGCCCGGCGTACGATCGGCCCTCGGCGACCCCTACGGCGGGACCGCCACAGGAGCAACGTCGCCGGGAGGAGCATCATGGCCACGTACATCTCTCTCATCAAGCTCACCCACCAGGGCATAACGTCGATCAAGGACGGCCCGGCCCGCCTCGACGCGGGCAAAGAGGCGTTGAAGGCGTTCGGCTCCGAGCTCAAGGCGTTCTACTTGACGATGGGGCGCTGCGACATCGTGGCGATCAGTGAGGCGCCCGACGATGCCGCCGCCGCCAAGGTGGCCCTCGCGATCGGCGCAGCCGGCAACGTCACGACCGAGACCCTGCGCGCGTTCACCGAAGACGAGTACCGGGAGATCGTGGCCGCGCTGCCCTGACGGTCCGCTGACCACCACAGCGGCGCGCCCTCGTAGTTCTGCCCCTCGCCTCACCCCGCTTCTGGAACGATTTTGATCCCGCTGGGCGAGAGCGAGGAGCGTTAGAAACGCAGCGCCGCGCGGGCTCCCACGATGTGGTCGAACACGGTGCGGTCGGCAAGGTGCCGATCGACGTGTGACCCGAGAGCCCGAGCAGCGACACGTGGCGAGCGAGATCCCAGGCCCGACGCCACCCGATGGGAGATGAGCGCTACGCGAGTACCGACCGGCTCTGGTCGGCCGAGCCGAATTGGACCCCCGCCGACGCGGTCGGGCCGATGACCCCCGGCCGCGCGCTCCAGCTCGGGGCAGGCGAGGGGCGCCAGCATCGCCTTGGCCGGCCGGGCTCGGGTAGCAAGGGCCTTGTCAACTTGTTTGAAGTGCGATCGGAGTAGCGCGCTGGGAGGTTCGGGTGCGGTCTGCGGGGTTCAGGCGGCTTCCGAGGACCTGGTGATGTCGTTCCAAGTGGCGAAGCGCTCGGCCATCTCGGTGCGATAGTCATCGGCGGAGAGCCGATGGCGGCGGGGCCGGAAATGCGGGCAGATCACGCTGAACACCGCGGAGGCGTCAGCCTGTGTGCAATAGCCAGGAACCGTTGGGCTGCGCCGGGGGTGCGGAAGCGTTTCATGGCCCGTTCGGGGTCGGCTGGTGCGAGTTCTCCGCCCGGTTGAGTAGGTATCTCGATTGCCGGTGCTCGACCGACGGCATCACCTCCCGATGCGCCACTGCGTAACTGCGGAGCTTGTCGGTGACCAGCACCCGAGGAGACGCGCACTGCCTCTTGAGGAGTTTGCGGAAGAACCGCTTTGCGGCCTTGGCGTCGCGCCTTCGCTGGACGAGGATGTCGAGGACGTTGCCGTCCTGGTCGACGGCCCGCCACAGATACTGCCGACGGCCATTGATCGTCAAGAACACCTCGTCGAGATGCCACTTGTCGCCGGGTCGGGGTTGGCGGCGGCGCAGCCGGCAGGCGTATTCCGGCCCGAACTTGACACACCACTGCCGGATCGTCTCGTGGGAGACGATCACGCCGCGGACCAGCATGAGCTCCTCGACCTCACGGAAGCTCAGCGGGAAGCGGTGATACAGCCACACGCAGTGCGCGATGATCTCCGCCGGATACCGGTGGCCATTGTATGACACCTCGCCCACGCTGATCCCCCTCCGGCGTATCGACTCCGAGATCATCCCCTTCGGCCGCACCAATCACCAACCTGACAATGCCTGAATCTGGCTTGTGACACGCCTTCTTCCGAAGTCGCAAGAGAGAAGAATATCAATATGACGAACCAGAGCACCCTGACCGACCAGGAGAAGCAGGCCCGGCTCGACGTCAACGAGCTCAAGCAGCTGGTGGGCCTGGTGGATTACGACCTGAGCAACGACCCGTTCCCGGTAACCGGCTGGGATTCCGTTGTTTTCGTGGTCGGAAATGCCACCGAGGCAGCGAGTTATTTCCAGTCCACGTGGGGCATGGAACTGGTCGCATATTCGGGGCCGGAGAACGGCAATCGCGACCACAAGGCGTTCGTGCTGCGCTCGGGCTCCGTACGGTTCGTCCTGAAGGGCGCGGTGAGCCCCGACAGCCCGCTTGTGACTCACCACGCCAGCCACGGTGACGGCGTTGTCGATATCTCGTTGGAGGTTCCCGACGTCGACAAGTGCATCGCGCAGGCCAAGCTAGCCGGCGCCACGGTCCTCGAAGAACCTCACAACCTGTCTGATGAGCACGGCACCGTGCGAGTCGCGGCCATCGCGACCTATGGACAAACGCGACATACGCTGGTTCAGCGGGCGGTCACCGGCACCCGCTACGACGGTCCCTACCTGCCGGGCTACCAGCCGGCGACGAGCGGCCACGTCAAACGTGACGGTGCCCCCAAGAGTCTGTTCCAGGCTTTGGATCACATCGTCGGCAATGTCGAGCTCGGCAAGATGGACGAGTGGGTAGGGTTCTACAACCGGGTCATGGGGTTTGTGAACATGGCCGAGTTCATCGGCGATGACATTGCCACCGACTACTCGGCGCTGATGTCGAAGGTTGTGGCCAACGGCAACCACCGGGTGAAGTTTCCGCTCAACGAACCGGCGGCCGCCAAGCGTAAGTCTCAGATCGATGAGTACCTGGAGTTCTACCGCGGTCCCGGCGTTCAGCACCTGGCGCTGGCAACCAACGACATCCTGCGTAGCGTCGACGAGCTGCGCAAAGAGGGCGTGCAGTTCCTCGATACCCCGGATGCCTACTACGAGGACCCGATACTACGTGCCCGTATCGGCGAGGTGCGCGTACCTGTGGAGGAACTGCAACAGCGCGGCATCCTTGTCGACCGTGACGAGGACGGGTATCTGCTGCAGATCTTCACCAAGCCGTTGGGAGATCGGCCGACGGTCTTCTTCGAGCTCATCGAGCGCCACGGCTCGCTGGGTTTCGGTAAGGGCAACTTCAAGGCCCTGTTCGAGTCGATCGAGCGCGAGCAGGAAAAGCGCGGCAACCTCTGATGCACGCTGTAACCCGACTACCCGCGGCGCTTATCCTTACCGACCGCATCGTCGACGACGCGGGTCTGTTTCCGCCGGAGGCACTCGGCATGGCTTCCGCGCTCGCTCGGCACCGCAGTGACCAAGCGATCTCGAATCCCGTGTTGTCCCAACGGTTCGTGTGCCCGGCCGGCCGATCCACCGAACTAATCCAGCAGCTCGACGACGGCGATCGGATCCAGGTGATCGCCCTTGGACCTGCCGCGCCGCAGACCGAGGCTGCAGTGGGGTCGCTGGAGGCCGATGACCGGACCCTGGTTGTGGCACTGGAGACGTCCCTGCCGGTCGATAACCAGCACAAAAAACAGGCGCTCGAGGTCATCGACCAGATCGCTGCTACCAGACCCCACCTCGACATTTTCGTCGAGGTGGGGCTCGGCCCAGCCAGGGAAACTGACCTGGATCTGCTGCAGCGCTACGGTCACGCCGCCAAGGTGCGCTGCGGCGGGGTGCGCCGTGAGCTGTTTCCGCGCCCGTTCGATCTCGCCCGGTTCGTCCACAACGCCGTAAGCCGGGAGGTGCCGTTCAAAGCGACGGCAGGCTTGCACCACGCGATCGCCCACCATGACGGCTACACCGGGTTCGATCACTTTGGTTTCCTCAATCTGCTACTGGCCGTTGCTGCCGCCCAAAAAGACGCCGGCACAAACGAAATCGAGCACATCCTGGCTGAGCGCAATCCGAACGTTATGCTGCAACACTTCGCCGGCTTGACCACACACGACGCACGTGAGATCAGGGCCGCCTTCCATTCCGTGGGCAGCTGCAGCACCAACGAGCCCATCCACGATCTGCGGCGGCTCGGACTCATTGCCGACCCCACCTAACGTCAACGACCAACGAAGAGAAGAACGTGATGACCGATTACCTGTCCGGCTTTGGCAACGGCTTCGAAAGCGAGGCGCTGCCCGGCGCGTTGCCCGTGGGCCGCAACTCCCCGCAACAGTGCGCCTACGGCCTCTACGCCGAGCAGCTCAGCGGTTCACCGTTCACCGCGCCCCGCGCCCGCAATAAACGGTCCTGGCTGTACCGGATTCGCCCCAGCGTGGCCCACTGGGGCCACTTCAGACCGGTCGCAGCCGACCCGGGCCGCCCCACCGACGGGGTCGCGTACTGGCGCTCGGCCCCCGACGACGCACCCCCCGTGCCCATTGCCCAAATGCGCTGGAACGCACTGCCGATGCCGAATCCCACAGCTGAAGAAACCACATTCATCACCGGCGTGCGCACCATCACCACCGGCGGGGACATCACCACTCACTCCGGGTTTGCCTGCAGCATCTACTCCATCACGTCGTCGATGGTAGATGCCTACTTCTACAACGGCGACGCCGAGATGCTGTTCGTCCTGGAGCACGGCGACGTTCGGTTCTGGACCGAGTTCGGGATCATCGACGCCGAACCCAGCGAGATTGTCGTCATCCCGCGCGGAGTGAAACTGCGCGTCGAGGTGCCCGGTGGTCCGGCCCGGGGCTACCTGTGCGAAAACTACGGCGGCTCTTTCACTCTCCCCGAGCGCGGCCCGATCGGCGCCAACTGCCTGGCCAATCCGCGTGACTTCCTCACCCCGGTCGCGAATTACGAGGATCGCGAAGTCCTGTCCACGATGTATGTGAAGTGGGGTGGCACGCTGTGGCAGGCCGGACTGGGCCAGTCGCCGCTGGATGTTGTTGCCTGGCACGGAAATTACGCGCCGTACAAGTACGATATGCGGCGCTTCTCCCCCGTGGGCCCACTGTTGTTCGATCATGCCGACCCGTCCATCTTCACGGTGCTCACCTCGCCCAGCGAGACACCGGGAACCGCCAACGTCGACTTTGTGTGCTTCCCCGAGCGGTGGATGGTCGCCGAGGACACCTTCAGGCCACCGTGGTACCACATGAACATCATGAGCGAGTTCATGGGACTCGTGCACGGTGTCTACGACGCCAAACCAGATGGCTTCGTTCCCGGCGGCTTCAGCCTGCACAACTGCATGACCCCACACGGCCCCGACGCCAACGCATTCAAAGCCGCCAGCACCGAAGAATTGAAACCGGTCAAACAGGAAAACACGCTGGCCTTCATGTTCGAAACCCGGTTCCCGCAGAAGGTCACTACATACGCCGCGAATCTTTCACAGCGCCAGCAGGACTACGCGGACTGCTGGAGCGGTCTGACTAAGCGATTCCACCCGGACAAGCCATGACCTCGCCAACGCCTGCACTGGATGTCACGCATGATCCGCACGCACGCAGCTGGGTTACCTCTGCCGGTGCCACCAGCGACTTTCCCTTGCAAAACCTGCCGTTTGGCGTGGTGACCGGCACTACCGGGGTGACAAAGCACGACGCCCCCCATGGCGTCGTCCGTATCGGAGAGGCGGTCCTGGACCTGCGCGGACTCGCCGCATCGGGGTTGCTCACCGGTGATGCACAGGCGGCGACCGAAGCCGCCGCGCACGGAACGCTTAACGCCCTGTTCGCCTTGGGATCCGGCCCGCGGCTCGCTCTTCGCAGGGCACTGCATTCGCTGCTCGTCGAGGGGGCACAGCACCAGCAGACCGTTGCCAGGCTCCTCTCCCCACTGTCGGAGGTCGACGTTGTGCTCCCCGCCCGAATCGGTGACTACACCGATTTCTATGTCGGTATCCACCATGCCCGCAATATCGGTGCTCTGTTCCGGCCGAACGACCCCCTGCTGCCCAACTACAAATGGGTTCCGATCGGCTATCACGGACGTGCCTCCAGCGTGCGTGTCAGCGGCACCCCGATCACCCGCCCGCACGGGCAACTCAAGGCCGGCGATGCGCTGGCACCCGTGCTGGCACCAACCCGGCGGATGGATTTCGAGCTGGAGCTCGGCGTGTGGATCGGCCCGGAAAATCGTCTCGGCGAGCCAGTGAGTCTCGATCACGCCGAATCCCACGTCGCCGGTTACTGCCTGCTCAACGACTGGTCTGCCCGCGACGTGCAAGCCTGGGAATACCAGCCCCTGGGCCCCTTCCTAGCCAAAAGCTTCGGCACCACGATCTCCCCCTGGGTGATCACTCCAGAAGCGTTGGCGCCGTTTCGTATTCCGGTTGATCGACCCGAGGAAGATCCCAACCCCCTGCCGTACCTCGACAGTCCCCTGCACCGCACCCATGGTGGACTCGATCTTGAACTGCACGCCCTTATCAGCACGGCGCAGATGCGCAAAGATGGCGAGAAGCCGCACCTGATCTCGCGCTCGTCCAGCCGCCACATGTACTGGAGTGTCGCGCAAATGATCACCCACCACACCAGCAACGGATGCGACCTACAGCCCGGCGACTTGCTCGGCAGCGGCACCATCTCCGGACCCACCTCGGGCTCCGAAGGCAGCCTGATGGAACTTAGCCATGGCGGAAAACACCCGGTCACACTACCCAACGGCGAAACCCGTACGTTTCTCGAAGACGGTGACGAAGTCATCCTGACCGCCAAAGCCCATCACCCGGGCGCAGCCACCATTGGATTCGGCGAGTGTGTCGCCGTCGTACAACCAGCGATCACCTACCCGTGATCTGGCTACTACCAGGGCCGAACGGCCGTGAACCGATGTGATGTGGCGATCTACCCGCAAAGACTGTTGGTGGGCGGTTGGGGCTCGAACCCGCGACCTAAACCTAATGTTGGCCGAAGCGCATCAAATCGCCTACGCAACACCATAATTCGCAGTTGCCAGTATGATCCCGCCACGCATTTGGTACGCCAATGATCAATCGGGGTCAGCCCCACGGGAGCTCCTCGTCGCGCTACGAGCGATTACGGGTCTGCTTACGCTGGTGCCGAAGCGTCATGCATCAGGCGCTCGACCACGTCGTCATCAACATCGGCGAAAAACGCGCCCACCACGTCTTCGATCTCGTTGAATCCCTCGGCGCAGAACAGCACCGGCTGGTAGTGCGTGATGTCGTATGTCTGAACACCCATCCGGCCGACGTTCAGCGGCCGGAGTTCGGCCTCTTCGATCTGCTGGATCTCCCCGTATGAGGAAAGCAGGCCGGCGCCGTAGGTGCGCACTTCGCCATGCTCACGTACCACACCGAATTCCAAGGAGAACCAGAAGACCTTCGAGACGAATTCAAGCGCCTCAGTCGTTTGCACACGCCGAGCCGCCTGTCCGGCCAACCGGTACAGAGTCGCGAAACGATCATGAGCCAGGCAATTGCCGTGGCCGACCACCTCGTGGATCAGATCGGGCTCTGGCGTGTAGAGCGGCACGGAGTGGTGCCGGATGTACTGGGTGGAGTGGAAAATTCCGTCTGCCAGGAGTCCGTAGAACTCACGCAGTGGTACCAGCCCGGCCGCCGGTACGTACTGAAAGCCGGTGAGCGGCCTGAGCAGCTCGTTGACCTCGACGAGTTGCGGGATCTGATCCTCGGGAAGTCGGAGTCGCTCCCGGCCCTGCAGGTACGCGGCGCAGGCTCGGCGCTGGTGCAGCCTGTGAAGCTCGGCGCAAGCGATGCGCCAGACCTCCTGCTCGGCGTCGGTGTAGGTCGCGATGGGTGGTGGTGTGCCGGGCTGCCAATCCATGGCGAGCGCGGCTATCGCGTTGCGGCGGGCGCGGTATTCCGGGTCTACCGCGCCCGGGTGATCGGCAGCCAAATGAACGGTGACACCATCTCCCGAACGCGTCACCGGCGCATACAGCCGAGCTTCTTCGAACATCGCTGCCCCCGGGATGTCCGGGCGTCGCACAGAGCGGCGTCGTTCGTGGCTGGCCGTCGCTTTGGGATGTCATCGCGGCAGCCATCTGGGCAGGATTTGTGGCCCTACCAACCAGGATATGCATCCTGGGCTATCGCCCGTCCAATCCCGAACGCCGCAGCGAGTTCTCGGACGGGTTCGCCGGTGGCCGCGAGCCGGCGCAGTTGCTCTTGGCGGTCGGCGGTGAGTTTGTGCGGCTTAGGGACTTCGGGTGGCTCGGCGGCTTTCGTGCTATATGCCAAGAAAGGCCGCTCCGATCACGTCGGCGGCGCAACCGGCAAGAACGGGTAACGCCCCCAGCTCTCCACGCGTGACAACCTGCACGACCACAGCTTTTAAGCCCCCCGATGCACTCAGTGACGCCAAGCGCGACCGGTCATAGCTGCGGAAACCGGTCCATCAGCCCGTCGATAAGGTGGCGCACTTCCCTGATACGGCCATGCGTCCGTCTCAGGTGCGGATACTGCCACGGTTGATCCGCGCAGCACATCCCAATGCGGGCGGCCAGGGATTCTAATTCCGACAGTTCGGTGCGCAGGAGGTCGTAGAACTCTCGCGCCTGAGCCATCTCGGCCGCGCCACCAGCCGCGGGCGGATCGGGCACCTCCCGTTTCGCTGCGGCGGTCACGGGGGCGTTCTGTTCGCGGCGCTGATCCCCTGGCGTCCGACGAACCACCGCATCACGTCACCCGCCGGTTCACCGGCAGATAGACGCCCGACGTTCATCAATCAACCCTTGCCCACCAGTGACCGGGCCAATTACCTCGAAATACCAATCCGGTAAGAGCCGCTTCACATCCGTGTATGCCACCTTGTGAGAACACCGGTTACTCAGGACATGGTGAGCTAGCGGGTGGGCGGGACCAGGTTTGCGTTGCCACTTCCCTCATGGCGTTGTGTGCGGTGCTCAATCCGAACTGCTGCCGACTCTGGGTGGGCACGGAGCTGTTGTCCCACCAGCATCGCGGTCTAGGTCCGACCGGAGAATCAGCGAGCGGTCGGATACTTGCTCACGGACTCGTCGGGTATCTCGGCGGGCCGGGACGAGTCATCGTGCTCGGTGACAACGGTGGGCATCGCGCGCTCGTTGACCGAAAGCTGGAAAATGTCCGGCCTGGCGTAGTGGCCGACGACGTCGAGGTCGTATTTGCCTTCTGCGATCTGGGCGAGGTCGAGATCGGCTCGGACGATCGCTTCGCCTGAGAGCTCGGGTCCGGCCAGGATGTGGCCGAGGGGCGAAACGATCACCGACGCGCCGCGGCAGAGCACGGCGTCCGGCTCGTGGTCGCCTTCGATTGGATAGTCCTCGGGGTAATCGTCACGGCGCACGAACTGCTCGGCCGAGAGCACGAAGCAGCGTCCCTCGCACGCGATGTGTTGCATCGACGCGATCCAGCTGTCGCGGGGATCGGCGGTCGGGGCGCACCAGACCTGGATCCCCTTCGCGTACATCGCCGTCCGCAGCAAAGGCATGTAATTCTCCCAGCAGATCACGGCGCCGAGCCGGCCGATTGGCGTGTCGAACACCGGCATCGTGGAGCCATCACCGCTGCCCCAGACCACTCTCTCGGCGGCGGTTGGCACCAGCTTGCGATGCTTACCCATGTACTCACCGGAGGGCGAGAAAAACAGCACGGTGCAGTACAGCGTGCCGCCGTCGCGCTCCATGACACCGATCACGAGGTGGACGTCGTGTTCGCGGGCGACGGCCGCGAGTCGATCGACGGCGGGGCCGGGAACGTCGATCGACGATTCCCAATAGCGGCGGAACCAGGCCCGCCCTTGTGGTGTCCGCGACCCAATGGTGGCGCCGAACGTCAGCCCACGGGGATAGCACGACACAAACGCTTCCGGGAACAGCACGAGATCGGCTCCACCCGCTGCACTCTCGGCGGTCAGGCGCTCAACCTTCGTCAGCGTCGCCTCGAGGTCAAACGCCACAGGCGCAGCCTGCACCACGGCTGCCCGCACGACCCTGGGGGCCTCCCCGTCAGCCGTGGACCCTGTCATCACATCTCCACGGTCGTATCACTCGGGGCGCAAGCCGCGCCTTTGATCGACACGGCGTTCAGTTCTGTTCGGGCCTGGTCGATTTGGTCGTAGGCGTACGTCACCATGGCGGCGGTGTTCATCGTCTCACCCATGCGGGCGAGCGATTCGTAGGTCTGGTCGCTGAGGACACTGCGGAGGTGGGCGATCGTCACCTCGAGTTCGGGGAGGGTCGCTGTGGTCAATGGACTGAGCGCGAAACCGACGATGGTGGCCGCCGATTCGTGGTGTCCGAGCCGGTCCATAAAGGTTGCGAGGGACGCCATTGGAACGCCCATCAAGGTGGTATTGCCCGAGTCGTGGAAGTTGTGAATCGACAGAGCGAGGTAATCCAGCGCGGCCAGTGGATCGCCGTATTCGGTTTCGAGGCGAGCCAGACTGGGCGCCATGGTTGACTCATTGAAGCGGTTCCCGGTGTCGCGGGCGATCATCAGGCTCCGATGCAGGGCGTCTAGTGCGCGGATGGGATCGGCTTCGCGGACGGCATAGCCGTAAGCCAGCAGCGCAAACGAGAGCATGTACGGGTTTCTCGTTGCCTCGGCGGCCTCGATCAGGCCGGTCGCGGTGGCCATGGCCTCATCAGGGGAACCGACGACCGTCAGTGCGACGACCAGGGATGCCCTGGCGACGACTGCATGGGTGTCGCCGCCGCGTGCGAGCTGGGCGTGGCACAGCTCGATCCACCGTTCGGGTTGGCCGATGGCCAGGTAGGCACCAGCAACCCAGCACTGCATGCCGTACGGCACCTCATCGGGGCTGCTGCCGATTACCATCTGGCCGGCCTCGCTGTAGGCGACGGACGTCTCGACCCGTCCGGCCACCCAGCACTGCGACGCGATCACATACAGGAACGCGAGCCGAGGGTGATCGACGGCGCGGGTTCGATGAGCTCCTCGGCCCAGGCGATCGGCTCATAATTCACGACCATCACGCCGAGGAGCCCGGCGTAGGTGGCGATGGTGGCGGCGGTGTCGAGGTCGCCTTGGTCGGTGGCCCACCGAAACGCGGTGCGCAGGTTGGCCAACTCGGCGGTGAACCAGGCGTAGGCCTCCCGCTGTCGGGGGCCGTCCCACAGGGACATGATGTCGGCTTCGCACCCGGCGAAGTACCGGGCATGGGCGGCCCGGACCGCGGTGGCCTGCCCACCGGCGACGAGTTGCTCCTCGGCGAACTGGCGGATCGTCTCCAACATGGAAAACCGGGTCCGCCCCGACGACCGGTCAGCCACCAGCAGCGACTTGCGCACCAGCGCATCGAGCAGATCCAGGGTGGCGAAATCATCATCGGAATCCATGACCGCACAAGCACTTTGGAGGTCGAATCCCCCGGCGAACACCGAACACCGCTCCAGCAGCGGTTTCTCCGCGTCATCGAGATGGTCGTAGGACCACGCCACCGCGTGGCGCAGCGTCTGGTGGCGTGCCAGGCCGCGCCGCGACCCGATCAGCAGCCGGAACCGCTGATCCAGACGATCACGCACCTCGATCGGGGTCATCGACGCCATCCGCGAGGCCGCCAACTCGATGGCCAACGGGATGCCGTCCAGGCGGCGGCAGATTTCGACGACCGCGCCCCCCTCGTCGCTGCTGCCCATCGAGAAGCGCGAGGCCACGCTGCAGGCGCGTTCGACGAACAGATTGACTGCGGCCGACTCAATGCCCGCGCCGACATCTAGCGAGGGCACCAGCCACAGTTGCTCGTCGGCGACCCCCAAACCTTCACGGCTGGTGGCCACAATCCTCACCGTCGCCGACTGCGCCAGGATCGCCTCGACCAGATCGGCGGCGGCGTCGCGCACATGTTCGCAGTTGTCGAACACCAACAACCGGACTCGGCCCTCCAACGCGGCGGCCACCGACTCGCTGACGCTCTTCCCTGGTTGCTGGGTGATGCCCAGCACCGCCGCCACTGCATCGGGGACCGCCGCCGGATCGGTGACCGCAGCCAGTTCGAAAAACCAAACCCCGTCAGAAAATTCATCGGCCAGCCGCGCCGCGACCTCCACCGCCAGCCGGGTCTTGCCGACCCCACCCACCCCAGTCAACGTCACCAACCGATGAGCCTTGACCGCCGCTTGCACCTCGTCGAGTTCGGACTCGCGCCCGATGAAGCTCGTGGGCGCACGGCGCAAATTCCCCGGACTCGCATCCAGCGCCCGCAGGGGCGGGAACTCCGTGCGTAGGCCGTCTGCTTGGACCTGGAACACCCCGACAGGCGTCGGCACATCCCGCAACCGTCGCGGCCCCAGATCCAGCAGATCCACCCCGCTCACCAGACCCGCCGTCGACTCGGCCAACAGGATCTGACCACCATGCCCGGCGGCCATCACTCGCGCGGCTCGATTGAGCACCGTTCCGAAGTAGTCCCCGTCTCGCAACTCGGCCTCACCGGTTGCCAACCCCATTCGCACCGGCAACTGCAACTCCCGTTGCGCGTCGATCGCGGCGTTCACGGCGCACATCGGCGACGCGAAGGCCGCCACGAAACCATCGCCCGTGTGGCTGAACAAGAACCCGTCATACGCCTCGATCGCCGCGCGCAACACCTTGTCGTGGACGACGAGCGCCGCCCGCATCGCTTGCGCGTCGGTCTCCCACCGACGGGTCGACCCCTCCACATCGGTGAACAAAAACGTCACCACCCCCGACGGGGCAGCCGCCGTCACGGCATCGCCTCGGCCAACGCAATATGCCCCTCAAAGCCAAGCGATCTCGCCATGGCGCGGTAGCGATCGCGGTAGTCACCGTAGGCGGTCTCATCGCCGTGGGCGCGGGCCAACATCGCCTGCAAGCGCAGCAGGGCCAGCTCGTTCAGGACGAAACCGGGGTCGGTCGGTACCGCCGCTAACCTGTCGATCGCAGTCTGCACATCCTCGAGATCTACGTTGCCGCCACGTTGCGCCAGCGCCTCCACCAAAACGGTGGTGGCCAAAGCGCTCCAGATACAACCACCCGAGGCAAACAAGTCGTCGACAACAGTCCGGGCTAATTCGACGGCACCGTCGAGATCACCAAGCCGGGCCTTCTCCCGCGCGAAGTGAATGTCCATAATCGGCAGAGCCATCAACGCGAACCGCTGGTTCATGGCCCGCTCACGGATCTTTGCCAGCAAGTTGAGGCCCGCTTCATGCTGCGGGCCGCCTAGATGGACGAGGGCAACACCTCGCGCGCCTCGAGCTAGGTCAAGCGCGAAATCGTCACCGGATTGTTCCGCAACCGCCAACGCTTCGGCGGTGTTGCGCAACACGATCGCATCGGGCTTCAGCACCCCGTACGCGATCGCATTAACGTACGTAAACCAGATGACGCCGCCAAACGTGGTCGGGTCGAATGCGTGGGCCGTGGCGATCGCCTGATGGACGTCGTCGTTCCAGCCCGCAATACCTAGGCACCAGCGGGCTGTGCCCCGCCACGCGATTGCAACTGCCAAAGGTGATCCGATGATCAGGTTGCCTTTGGCCGGATCACCCTCGGCGAGATCGATGACGCGCTGCGCCCACCGCATGACCTCTGCCATCTCGCCGGTGTCCTGCTTGGCGACCAGTGCTGCGAACGACAGTGCGACCGCCAACGTGGGATCGCCGATCGACTCGAGCAGTTCCACATGCTCGGCGGCCAGACGTGACGCCTCACGACGGTTTGCCTTAAGAAAATGCTCCGTCACCAGCCCGGCCATGCCGATCGCCAGCGACCGCTGATCACCCGTGGCTGCGCACAGCTCGCGTAGTTCATTGAAGCCGGTGTCCGCGCCGCTGCCGCCAACGCGCCACGCGCTCGCGCACAGAAGAGTGCGTGGCGTGATGCGGTTCGCCATCCGATCCGGGTCATCGTCGGGTAGCCGGTCGGCGACTTGTCGCGCCCGCCGCCAGCTCGTGTGCGCTGCGCCGATGTCGCGGTTGGTCGCCCACGTTGCGGCGCGCATGTGCCAGGCATACGCGCCGTGCAAGTCACCGGCGGCCTCCACATGTTCGGCGATCAGCGCAGCGTTCTGGTCGGCGGATTGCGGTTCGCGGGCTTCGATCGCGGCGGCAAGCCGCCGGTGTAGCTCGGCGCGATCCGATTTGAGCTGTGATTCGTAGGCCACGGTGCGAATCAGCGGATGGTGGAACACATACGCGGGATTGCCGGTGAACGTGATCTGATCGATCAACTCGCCGCTCACCAGATCGTCCAAAACAGGATCAATGCCCAGCGGTTCCAACAGGTCCCGGCTGAACTTCGAGCCGATGACAGCGGCTGCACTCAGCGTGCTTTTCGCTTTCGGATCGAGGCGGTCGATGCGAGCGGCGATGGTCGCCTGCAAGGTGGCAGGCACCCTGGCCTCACTGACATCTGCGGTTGACACGTATGCGCCGGTCTGCCCCTGCAGCACGCCGCGCTCGGCCAGTTCGCGCACGATCTCTTCGGCGAAAAACGGGTTACCGGCGGCGCGTTGGGCGATCTTCTGGCCCAGCTCGCCAAGGGAGGGGTCGTGGCCGAGCAGCTCGGAGACCAGCGCCGTGGTTCATACGCGCCCAAGCTTTGCCGACTCCGGTCGGCCCGCTCATAGTGCTGGGATGACGCTGGGATGAAGTCTATTTGCTCTTCCTGCGAAGCTTTCTTGGCGACAGGCATCGACGGTCGGCAACGCAGTCAAACACATCGCAACGCTAAACGAGATGCTGTTGCGATCCCCGCGGAACCCAAGCCGCTCTAGCGGCATTTCGTTCCGTTTCCCACCGCATCATGGGAATCTTCGTCAATGGACGAGTATGAAACGTTGCGTGTTGGTGTCGATGGCGGGGTCGCATTCGTGACGATCGATCATCCGCCGGTTAATCTGCTCGACGTCGCGATGCTCGGGGATCTGGTGCGTCTGCCTGACGACCTGCTGGCCCGGTCGGTGCGCGTGGCGGTCTTTCGCAGTGCTGATCCGGAGTTCTTTATCGCTCATGCCGACCTGGACCTCATCCGTCAGTTGCCGCGAGAAGTAATAGAGCGAAGTGACCAGTTGGGCCCGTTTCATCAGCTTGTGGAGCGCTGGCGCACATTGCCGCTGGTGAGCATTGCTCAGCTCGAGGGCAGGGCACGTGGCGGTGGAAGCGAGTTGGCCTTGTCGCTCGACCTTCGCTTCGCGGCCCGAGGGCGTGCGGTCTTCGGGCAGCCCGAGGTTGCGCTCGGACTTATCCCGGGTGGTGGTGGCACGCAACGGCTGGCCCGGGTCATGGGCCGCGGCCGCGCACTGGAAGTTGTGCTCGGCTGCTGCGATTTCGACGCCGACACCGCGGAGCGGTACGGCTGGGTGAACCGCGCCTTACCGCCAGACGAGCTCGGCCCGTTCGTGGAAAACTTGGCGCGCCGAATCGCGTCCTTCCCACCCGACGCTGTCCGCAGGGCCAAGATCGCAGTTGACGCCGCTACGGGATCGATCCAAGCCGGCCTCCTCGAGGAGGCGTTCCAGTTCAACCAGACACTCGCAGACCCCCAACTAGAGGCGCGGTTCGACGCGGTCATGGCCGCCGGTGGTGCGCAGACCAGGGACGGTGAGCGCAACCTTGACGCACTGATCGACCAATCGGCACCGTAGTGAACAGCATCGGTGGTCCCGTTTTTCGTGCCACCTATCGGCGCGGTTAGGCAATCCAGGCGGCCAGTTCGAGGGCCACGGCGACCTCAAGGCTGTTGGGGGTGAGTGGTTTGGGTAGCAGCCGTTCGGCGCGTGCGATGCGGGTCAAGACGGTATTGCGGTGTGTGAAAAGAACTTTCGCGGCGCGGGGGGCGTTTGATTGCTCGCGCAGATAAATACGTCGCGTTCACCGGCTGGCGCGAGTCCACCCCTGGCGACCGCGCCGTGAAGAAGGAACTGCGCAGCGTGCTGAAGCAGTTCGCTCTGCCCGTCACGGGTGAACTGTTCGACCGGGCGTACCTGTACGTGCGCGAAAACTACTAGCGCGGCTGTCACCGCCATACACTGACCACGCACCCGTGCGGCTTGTCTTGGAGCAGTAGCGTCCCGATTGGGAGGTCTCCGCATGGCTCATCCGGCGATCGATCCGACGTTCTACCGGACCGCTGCGGAGGCGGCGGCCGCTCCTGGCGAGCAGCTCGCGTACGTGGTGGCTTTCGACCGCCGCCGCGCTGCAGAACACCGCGGGAATCGTCGGCGCCGCGGTGGCCGCCCAAGTGGACCGCGCGGAATCAGCCCGCTCAGGGAAGTCTGAGTGCACACTGTCGTTACAATGGTCCAAGGCGGCCGCAGGACCGGATAGCGGCGAGTATCCATAGCAGATATCACCGCCGAAATTCGACGAGCCGACCTGTCGGTGGGGCGCACCCCTGCCCGGTCGGACGTAGCAGACCGAAAAGGGTGTACGTGGCAGCGATGAAGGCAAGCCCGGCTGCCGAGGAGCCGGCGAAGCGGACCGCTACCAAGACCCCCGCGAAGCGCTCATCGGCGGCCAAGTCCGCCAACGGGTCGGCCTCGGCTAAACGGGCCGCCAAGAGCACCCGTGCGACGGCCAAGCCACGGCCTTCGCGCCGGTCCAAGGTGGCCGAGCAGCCCGCCTCGCCGCCCCCGCGTAGCCGCGCCAAGAAGGCCACGGCGCCGGCAAAAGCCATAAAACCCGCGGAACCCGAGGAAAGCGCGGTCGAACCGGACCTCGTCGAAGACGACCTCGACGTCGAGGACCTCGCAGACGTCGAAGCCGAACCCGAGGCGGTCGCCGAGGCGGCCGGTGAGGACATTCCGGTTGGCAACGACGATGAGATCGCCGAGCCCTCCGAGAAAGACAAGGCGTCCGGCGACTTCGTCTGGGACGAAGAGGAATCCGAGGCGTTGCGTCAGGCCCGCAAGGACGCCGAGCTGACCGCGTCGGGCGACTCCGTCCGCGCCTACCTCAAGCGGATCGGCAAGGTCGCGCTGCTCAACGCGGAGGAAGAGGTCGAGCTGGCCAAGCGGATCGAGGCCGGGCTGTACGCCACCCAGCTGATGGCCGAGATAGCTGAGCGCGGTGAGAAGCTGCCAGCCGCGCAGCGCCGCGACATGGCCTGGATCTGCCGCGACAGCGTTCGCGCCAAGAACCATCTGTTGGAAGCGAATCTGCGGCTGGTGGTGTCGCTGGCCAAGCGGTATACCGGCCGCGGCATGGCGTTCTTGGACCTGATCCAGGAAGGCAACCTGGGATTGATCCGCGGGGTCGAAAAGTTCGACTACACCAAGGGTTACAAGTTCTCCACCTACGCCACATGGTGGATCCGCCAGGCCATCACCCGCGCGATGGCCGACCAGGCCCGCACCATCCGCGTCCCGGTGCACGCGGTCGAGATGATCAACAAACTGGGTCGCATCCAGCGCGAGCTCCTGCAGGACCTGGGCCGCGAGCCCACGCCCGAAGAGCTGGCCAAAGAGATGGACATCACGCCCGAAAAGGTGCTCGAGATCCAGCAATACGCACGCGAGCCGATCTCGCTGGACCAGACCATCGGTAACGAGGGCGACGGCCAACTCGGTGATTTCATCGAGGATTCCGAGGCAGTCGTGGCGGTCGACGCGGTGTCGTTCACACTGCTGCAGGATCAGCTTCAGTCGGTGCTGGAGACGCTGTCGGAACGTGAGGCCGGTGTGGTGCGGCTGCGGTTCGGCTTGACCGACGGCCGGCCGCGTACGCTCGATGAGATCGGCCAGGTGTACGGGGTCACTCGTGAACGCATCCGACAGATCGAGTCGAAGACGATGTCAAAGTTGCGCCACCCCAGCCGTGCTCAGGTTCTGCGCGACTACCTGGACTAAGCCACAATCCCATTTGTGGTCCGCGCCACCGAAACCCAGCGGGATCGACTACGCCAAGCTGATCGAGATCGCGCATCAGGCCGAGCTCGCCCGCGGCGTCAACTACGCCGCGCTCTCGGGCGCCGACCAGATCCCCGGCCAGCTCGACCTGGGGTCGCCTTGGCAGCGGAGCGAATCTGGTCCCTTTGGATTTAGACACCTGCTGAGTGGGTCAGGCGGCCCCGTAGTGGGTCGCCGCGTACGGCGGCCAGCGCCGATCGTCGACCGGCACCTCAGGCATGCCGGCAACCGCGGCTAGGAAAGCAGACGCCTGATGGGGTCCTCCGGCTCCGCGGACACGAAATCTCCGGGCGTGCGGACAGTTTCGGCGTCCCCGCCAGGGGCGGATAGCGTAAATGCCGGTCAGGCGGCGCCGGTTCGAGCCGCAGTGACCGCAACCGTGGTGTACCGCATCGTGAAGCTGCCCCCGACCGCGTCGATGGCGGCCCCACCTCGGTGCCCATCCTCGCCCAGGCCACCGACACCCAACGCCACGCCGTCCAACTACTCGGCGCCGCCATCCCACTGACCCTCCAGTAGCCAGAACAACCACCACCGAAAACCACGAAAACCCAGCACAACTAAGGTTTCACCCGACTTCACGGCCGTAACGTCGGATTAGAGTGGGAGGCGGGTTCCGCGCGCATCCGTTGTACCCGATGGTGAGGGAGAGCAGGTAACCACCGATGTTCGAAAGATTTACCGACCGTGCCCGCAAGGTGGTCGTCCTGGCGCAAGAAGAGGCCAGGATGCTGAACCACAACTACATCGGGACCGAGCACATCCTTCTTGGGCTTATCCACGAGGGTGAGGGCGTCGCCGCTAAGTCGCTGGAGTCGCTGGGCATCTCGTTGGAGGGTGTCCGCAGCCAGGTCAACGAGATCATCGGCCAGGGCCAGCAGGCGCCGTCGGGGCATATTCCGTTCACGCCGCGCGCCAAGAAGGTGCTCGAGTTGAGCCTGCGCGAGGCGTTGCAGCTGGGCCACAACTACATCGGCACCGAGCACATTTTGCTCGGCCTGATTCGTGAGGGTGAGGGCGTCGCGGCCCAGGTGCTGGTGAAGCTTGGCGCCGAGCTGACCCGGGTGCGCCAGCAGGTGATTCAGCTGGTGGCGGGCTATCAGGGTAAGGAGGCCGCCGAAGCCGGGACCGGTGGTCGGGGAGGAGAGTCCGGCTCCCCTTCTACGTCGTTGGTGCTCGACCAGTTCGGGCGCAACCTGACTGCGGCGGCGATGGAAGGCAAGCTGGATCCGGTCATCGGCCGTGAGAAGGAGATCGAGCGGGTGATGCAGGTGCTGTCCCGGCGCACCAAGAACAACCCGGTGCTGATCGGCGAGGCCGGCGTCGGCAAGACCGCCGTGGTCGAGGGTCTGGCGCAGGCGATCGTGCACGGCGAGGTTCCCGAGACGCTGAAGGACAAGCAGCTCTACACGCTGGACCTGGGTTCATTGGTGGCCGGCAGCCGCTACCGCGGTGACTTCGAGGAGCGCCTGAAGAAGGTGCTCAAGGAGATCGACACCCGCGCCGACATCATCCTGTTCATCGATGAGCTGCACACGCTGGTCGGGGCGGGTGCCGCCGAGGGCGCGATCGACGCGGCGTCGATCCTGAAGCCCAAGCTGGCCCGCGGTGAGCTGCAGACCATCGGCGCGACCACGCTCGACGAGTACCGCAAGTACGTCGAGAAGGATGCTGCTCTTGAGCGGCGCTTCCAGCCGGTGCAGGTGGGGGAGCCGACGGTGGAGCACACCATCGAGATCCTCAAGGGTCTGCGCGACCGGTACGAGGCGCACCACCGGGTGTCCATCACCGACTCCGCGATAGTGGCCGCTGCCACGCTGGCCGACCGCTACATCAACGACCGGTTCCTGCCGGACAAGGCGATCGATCTGATCGACGAGGCGGGCGCGCGGATGCGGATCCGCCGGATGACCGCGCCGCCAGACCTGCGGGAGTTTGACGAGAAGATCGCCGAGGCGCGCCGCGAGAAGGAATCGGCGATCGACGCCCAGGACTTCGAGAAGGCGGCCAGCCTGCGCGATCGGGAGAAGCAGCTGGTGACCCAGCGAACCGAGCGCGAAAAGCAGTGGCGTTCAGGCGACCTCGACGTTGTCTCGGAGGTCGACGACAACGAGATCGCCGAGGTGTTGGGTAACTGGACCGGTATCCCGGTGTTCAAGCTGACCGAGGCCGAGACCACCCGGCTGCTGCGCATGGAGGACGAGGTGCACAAGCGGATCATCGGCCAGGAGGACGCGGTCAAGGCCGTCTCCAAGGCGATCCGTCGTACCCGCGCCGGGCTGAAGGACCCCAAGCGGCCGTCGGGTTCGTTCATCTTCGCCGGTCCGTCCGGTGTGGGTAAGACCGAGCTGTCCAAGGCGCTGGCCAACTTCCTGTTCGGCGACGACGACGCGCTGATCCAGATCGACATGGGCGAGTTCCACGACCGCTTCACCGCGTCGCGGCTGTTCGGTGCCCCGCCCGGATACGTGGGCTACGAGGAGGGCGGCCAGCTCACCGAGAAGGTGCGGCGCAAGCCGTTCAGCGTGGTGCTGTTCGACGAGATCGAGAAGGCGCACCAGGAGATCTACAACAGCCTGTTGCAGGTCCTTGAGGATGGCCGGATGACCGACGGGCAGGGCCGCACGGTGGACTTCAAGAACACCGTGCTGATCTTCACGTCCAACCTGGGCACCTCCGACATCTCGAAACCGGTCGGCCTGGGCTTCACCCAGGGCGGCGGTGTGAACGACTACGAGCGGATGAAGCAGAAGGTCAACGACGAGCTGAAGAAGCACTTCCGCCCGGAGTTCCTCAACCGCATCGACGACATCATCGTCTTCCGCCAGCTGACTCCCGAAGAGATCGTCCGGATGGTCGACCTGATGGTGGGCCGGGTCGGTAACCAGCTCAAGAGCAAGGACATGGCGATGGAGCTGTCCGACAAGGCCAAGTCGCTGCTGGCCAAGCGTGGGTTCGACCCCGTGCTGGGCGCGCGGCCGCTGCGGCGCACCATCCAGCGGGAGCTCGAGGACGCGCTGAGCGAGAAGATCCTGTTCGAGGAGGTCGGCCCCGGCCAGCTCGTCACCGTCGACGTCGACAACTGGGATGGCGAGGGCTCCGGCGAAGGTGCGGTGTTGACCTTCACCGGCACCCCCAAGCCGGCCAAGTCGGCCGAACCCGACCTGCCTAAGGCCGAGCCGGCCGCAACCGGCGGAAGCCACGCGGCCAAGTAACCGCGCACGCAGAAAGGTCGGCCCGTGCTGGTCGTCACCACAAACGACATTCCCGGCTGGGAGATCCGATCGCGAAATGCCTTCGCCCAGATCGGCGCGGGATTCAAGTCGATGTTCGGCGACGAGCTGCAGGGCATGACCGTTGACCGCATCGCGGATCTGTCCTCCGACTACGCGACGGCCCAGGACTCGAAGTCCCGCGTAAAATTGTCCGCCGAGATCCGTTTGTGTGACTCGTCGTTGGCACGGCTGCTGCGGTTGATCCGCACCGATGTGCCGCATGCCCCGAGTCAGACCACGCTCAAGGCGCAGCGCGCGGCTAACGCCAGATGGGATCGCGAACGTGCCGCGACTGGCTGAGTACGACTCCGAAGGCCCAGCCGGTATGCGCGTGCCCGGCCTCTATGCCCATCTGCTGGACAGAGATCAGCGCGAGCACGACATGATCGACCCGCGTTACACCCTCGGCGACGAACTCAATCCAGCCGAGCTTGAGCGGCTGACCACCGAGGCGAAGGCAGCACCGCCGTCTGGCCGGTTGGCTGCTTTGTTGGCTGGCCGACCGGTCACTGTCCCGGCGTGGGTGGTGACCGGGCAGACCTTCGCGGATGCGCACCTGGCGCGCGGGATCCCGTGGATTGCCGACGCTAGGTGGCCTGACAGCTTCGTAAAGGTTTGGCCGGATGATCGTATTGAGCCAGGTGATCGGTTCGACCAACTCGCCGGGCGCTGTTGATGGCCGACATCGGTCACGTTGGCCGATTCCTGGGCCTGATGCGCCCGCTGCGCCGCGAGGCCGGTGTGACGCATCCCGTCAGCCGCAGGCGGCAGCATAGAGCCCTACTCGGTTCCGGCCTCCGAGACCGCCAGTCAGCCGAAGACCTGCCGGGCACACCAGCCGACGGCCTGCGCGCAGCAATGATCACGAAGATCGAGAGCCGCATCGCGGCTGGCTTCAATCGCATTGGCCTGCGCGAAGACCTGCGCCACCTGCGCGCCGGTGAAACCGTGCAGCTCTATCGCAGCGAGGTACCGCGCAAATGGCTGCCGCCACAGGACGACTGGCGGCTGTACGAGCTTCGCGGCGAGCGGCTGGTCGGAGTGCCGACACAGATGCCCGGTGCGCCCAGGCCGCCGGAATGGACTGTGCCCTAAGCCGCGATCAGCCGCAGGCCGCTGTGCCAGGGCCACTGAGGGTCGGCTGCAGCAGCGCAAACCCCTAGCAAGGCGCCTGGCGCTGTCGGCCACGCAGATCGCGAAGCTGTCCGCCCTGTTCGACACGGGTGATTCTCGGCCCCTAGCGCCGGGCTTCGGTGCTTAGTTCGCTGACGGTCACGGTGATCTCGACATCAGCCACGTCGGCCACTGCATCGCGGGCTTCATCTAGGGCATCGGCGGATGTGGTTTGGCCCACCAGCTTTGGAACAGCTTCGATGGGTTCCAGCCCTACCTTGCCCCAATGCTCGGACTACGAATCTTCCAGACGGAAGCCGACTTTCATCGTCACCTGGAAGTGTGCAATGGCTCCCTCCGCGGTCGGAAGGCGAATCCACCGCACGTCGCGATCACGCGAGCCCGGCGCCCATCATGTCGTCGCGGCTACTGGACTCCTAGGACCACCAGGCGCGGTCGTAGCCGCGTTGGGGTGACATCGACCCCGGCAGCGAGGTCGTCGATCAGCGCATCGGCGTAGTCCACCAACCCGGCGACGTCGATAGCGTGCGGTGCCGGCCAATCATCGTGGGCAAGATGGGCGGACGCGCGGCGAAGCAACGTGGTTGCACCCTTGAGGTTGCCCCGCTGGACGTGGGTGATCCCCACCGCGAGCTGGGCTAGGCCTTTCCACAGTGTCTGCTCGTCGACCGGGCCGTTCTTCCACGCGGCCTCGAGCACCTCGTGAGCGTTGAATGCGAGGCCTCGGTCCAGCAGATCCTGGGCATATGCAAGGGTCTCGGCCGGCGCCAGCACCAGGTCATTCGGAACGCGTGGAACGCCTGCGCTGCCCGGCGGAAGTGGTCGGCCCAGAGCGTCGCGCGGTCGGGCGCTTCGGGGCCGGCCAGATTCGTCGCGATCACGCCCGGCCATCTGCCTATCATGACAAGCGACTCGGCTCAGAACGCAAACCCAACGAGGTCATTTAGCAATCTCCTCCGTGCGCGTCACTGCCGGCGGCACTTTTGCGCGTTTACTGCGCGGAGACGATGAAGGCCCGGTAAAAATCGGGCTCTCACCTGGCAAAACTCTGGTGCGCGATACTGGGATTGGACCAGTGGCAGACTGCTCCTTGCGCACGCGCAAACGTTGTCGCTGCGCGGCGATCCGATTCCCAGTTGTGCGGATGGGGTATTTCCATTTCGGGATTGACTAGGCACCTAGCAGGACGGGGCGCCTTATCTTGCTGGCGCAGCTACAGCGAGTCGCAGCCAGCTCCGTACCGTCCCTCGTCGTCATGTTCGCGCGTGATTGGGTGAACGGGGCCCGCAAGCGGCCTACGCTCGCAAGATGGAGCCCTATCCCGAAGAAGCACCTGACTTCTCGCCGTTCATCAAGATGCGACGAATACAGCTTGATCCCGAGTCCGTTGTCGGAAAGGAACTCCTCGACCGCTTCGCCGAGTTCGACCATTCCTTCACCGGGCACAGCCAAATATGGGCCGTGGTAGTGAAACTCATTGGACTGACAGCTATGTGCTCCAAGGCTGTGATCGACCTTGAGAAAGAGGTGATCGATCTCAGGCGGGAGCTACGATCCCGCGATAAGGCGTAATCACAGGCAGTCCGTACCCACAGTCGTCCCGCTTAGTGATTACCCAGGCACCCGGGAGCCGAAGCCGTCCGCCGAATTTAGAGCGACGCGTTTTAAGACAGAAGCCAGGCTCGCCACCCAGGCGGGGGATGACGGGAGGAGCGCCGGATCAGGTGCTCGTCAATGCCCGAACCCAGACTGCCAGCCATGCGCTATCTGCTCGGCCTCCTCGAGTGTTGCCGCCAGGCGCGGCTTGTTGACCTTGGCGGAGAAAAGAGCGCCCCCATCGGATAGTCCGACAGCCCACTGCCCATCGGACTGCTTAGAGATGACGTAGCGGCGCTTACCGCTCTGCGCTACGTACGTGCTCTCACTCTCCTCGATCCACTCCAACTGCTCGCTCATGGTGCTCATTAAACCCGGGCGACCGTCATAGTTGCCGAGCGCTCATCCAGCAGCTCGTCTATGTGCGCGGTACTTGGTGTGCGGTACTTGGTGTGCGGCCAGTCAATTCGCGAGCTACGTGCCAATAGCCGCAGTTCGCCGTCGATGGTGTCGATGTCGCGCTGCGTGGAGCCTAGGTCCGCGCGCTCCCGCTTACATCACCTCAGGCTGGTGATCTTGGTCGCCGGGGTTCCCGCCTTGCCAGTGGTCGCCGGGGTTCCCGCCTTGCCAGTGTTGGTCACCTTGCCAGTTTTGGTCCCAGGGGCCATTGTGCCAGTGGCCCTGGTCGCGGGCTTCACCGTCGTACCAGTGGTCGTCGTGGCAGCGGCCCCCGTCCCAGTTGCCGCCCCACCCTGGATCCCACCACTGGCCGGGGCACCAGTGATAATCCGGGAACGGCGCGGGTTGGGCCTGGGCGACGGCAGCCGCCCCAAACCCGCGAGCCCTAAACCGGCGGTCATTACGACCGTTGATGCCGCGACACGTGCGATGTTCTTCATGCCGGAAGCAGTACCCGCTTCAGTGCGAACGAATCCTGCTAAGGGCAGGTTTCACCACGAGAAAATCTGCGATTACGTCCGCCCCAACGGCGTACAATCAAGCCGTCTGACCAGGACGTTTACCTGTTGCATTGTGCTGTTATCTTTGCGTCACACCTGCCCTCTGGCAAACCGGAGGGAAAGTAAATGATCACCACCACCGTCTGCGCCGCGCTGATCGCGGTGCTGCCACTCGCACCGTCGTTCAATTCCGACGAACAGGCATACCTGCGCGAGCTACATAACGACAACATCCCCGTATCCAATGACCAAGCGGCGGTCACAGTCGGCCATGACATTTGCAATCTGCTGGCCAGTGGCGGCACCAAAGAGATGGCCATGAACGCGCTACCGTCGAACCTGGACATGGCCCAACGGCGAACCATCGTGGATACTTCCGTGACATATTTGTGCCCGATGTAACCCACCACCCCCAAAAGGCAGTGCCCTTCGATCCGAATCTGCGGCCAGGTGGGGTGATCGACGTTGCCAACGAGTTGAATCCCAAGACCCGCCTACGCTTCTACGAGCTCGCCGCTGCGATCGCCGATCACTTCCCGTCCACCACACAGGGACGCCGCGACCAGCGATTAAGGTGACGTGGCGGCCGCGACGGTCAGGTCGGGACTGGGGCGGTTGGCGTTGGCATGGCCATGGGCTCCCTTCATGTTGTGGTAATCCCACTTAAGAATTGCCCAGGCACCTGGCCCGCGCCGAGGTCACACCAGAAGAAGATGAGTCGTGGCTGACGACTCAGATGACGACGTCGGGATCGTAGATGTCGTCGAGGATGTCGAGTAGGTTGGCGATGGCCTCGTCCCAGTCGATGACGGGTGGCTCGCGCCGGCGGCGGCGTTGGTTCGCTTGCACGCTGTTGGCCATTGCCTTGGCCCGCTCGGCCGCCGCCCTGGTGGGCTGGCCCTGCAGGGTGGTCATGCCTTGCGACGCCCCTTTCGCCAATCAACTCGCGTTGGCCAGCAGGGGTTATCGGTCTTGGTCGCGATGCATTGTTGTTGGGCGGCAAGCAGAATCGAGCCAGCGGTCAGAAACGCGGGTTTTTCGCGGTCGGCGGGGTCGATGGGCAGGTTGGCGGCGCGGCGCAGCACCATTAGGGCGAGCGCGCTATGGGTCGCGTACGGGATAATCAAGAGGTTGGCGGTTGCGTCGTCGCCGTTGACGGTGATCACGTGCTGGGGTTTGTGTTGCCAGCCCACCCAGTTCAAGTCGGGTGGTGGTTGTAGCGGTGGCCAGTTGACGTTGATGGACGTGATGTGTCCGAGCAAGGGGGTCAGGACCGCGACAAGGTGGGGTAGTTCGTTGGCGATGCGGACTGCGCGTGGCCACCAGGCGCCGTCGATATCGTGGCCTAGCGAGCGGCCCACGCACAGCCGTACAGGATCGGCCCGGCGCCAGCTTGCGACCGGATAAATCATCGGAGTTGTCGCTGCCGGTACCCGGCGCGCCCGATGATCTGGACGCCGCGCCAAATGTGTGCGAAAAATGGGCGTGGGGTGCCTGGTGGTTGCGCCACGGCCAGGGTGGGTCGATGCACGTGGTTGTTCCTTCACGTTCGACATCGACCCACCCTGGC
>Ga0318541_10000052_pt1 | contig 28436 bp, 25 predicted proteins | sample GRESIP166b4f26_FD_202503 | JGI IMG/M metagenome (GOLD analysis project Ga0318541, IMG submission 202503) | Tropical soil microbial communities from Luquillo Experimental Forest, Puerto Rico - GRE.SIPMG.166b4f26 | ecosystem: Environmental > Terrestrial > Soil > Tropical forest > Bulk soil...
GCATGATTTCTCCTCCTTCTGATGGCGGCAGCAGCTAAAGCATGATCCCGAAAAGTGTGTACCGGTTTCCCGCCTGCACAAAGCCACAGCTCAGCTGCTCCAGTGGTTGCTTCGGCGGGCGAAGGCCGGGAAAGATCATGGCCAGACAACAAGCTAAAGCGAAATGCCGAATCAACCTAAATCATTTCGCCTTAGCGTTTCGGCTCGTTGAAGGTGTTCTTGCGCGGCCGTGAGCGCGGCTGGCCGGGCAAACGTTGCGGCCGTTTAGGCTGTGGCGGCGCGCCTTGACCTGGCCGCTGGTTTTGGCCGCCGCCTCGGCGCTGGTTGTTCGGGCGTTGCTGCCCGGGTCCGCGCAACCGTTGCCGCTGGATCAGCATCTGCCGACCGATCGTGTGAGTCAGCGTGAGCCGCTGCAGGGCGCCGCGGTCACGCACCGCTTCTTGCGGAGGAATTTGATATGGCACCGCTGCGAGCCGGCCGCCGGGGCCGGCACGAAGCGCAAAGGCGCTCGCGCCTTGTGTGAGCGCGCCAAGGCTCGCGCCTTGCCGATTAAAGACCTCGATGCGTCCGACATGGCCATCCGCGTCGGGATAAAGCTTCACCGTCGGCGTCGCGGCACCGCCAGTCGGTGGCACTTCGACAATGCCGGTCGTACCGCGGATGCCGAGCGTCGCCTCCGGCGTCGCAATCTTCATCTCGCCGGTCTTAGCGACGAGGCTGGCGACAAAGGATGCGGTACCGGCCGCTACATTGAACGAAGCGAGATTGCCGCGGCCGCCTTGCTGATAGACGAAAGAGTCGATCACGATGCGGGTATTGGCGGAAAGACTGAATGTCGTCTCGTCGTCAAAAGTAATGCCCAAGGTGGAATTCACGTCCGTTTGCAGCACGTCTTTCGGGTAAATCACGTCAGTGACCTTCAGTGGCGTGCGAGCGGCGCTGCCGCGCGTCACCGCGGCAGTGCCAGTCAGATTCACGACTTGACCGATCGAATTGTCTTCGGTCGCCGCTGCCGTTTGGTTCGCCGGCAGGTTCTGACCACGCGACACGAGCGGCCAGAGGGCCGGGAAAACCGCCGCACCGCCGGTGAGCCATGTAATGAATTCGCGCCGCCTCATAGGCCCGCCCTTACGGGCGTGCATGGTAACGGTCTGACGCGCTGCTGCAATGCCCGCACGCGATCACTGCAGGAAGGCGGCAAGCTCACGCGCGCCGGGTTTTTTGATTTCCTCGTCCATGCGTGCGTCAGTTGCGGCAATGAGCTTAGCGACGACGTTGTTACGCTGGGCGACGGGATTGTCGGCATAGCCGCTCGGCCGGAAGAAATTCGCAGTCGGCACTTGTTCGCGCCACGCCAACGGCATGGTCACCATGTCGAAGCCATTGCCATCGCCGGTGAGATTCATCATTTCGAGTTCGGCCGCGGTAAGCGCTCGCGAAAATCCCTTTCTGCGCGCAAACACAATCGAATCCAGAAGTTTCTGTGTCTGCAGGATAGGTCCGACATCGAGATCAAGATTAAGCGCGTGCACGCCCAATCCTTTCGGCGTGTTTGCCAAGATCTCGTGCTGGCCCCAGGCATCCGGGACGCTGCGGGCGAACGCGACCATCCTGCGCAATATTTCGATTTTGCCGTCGAGCGATTGTTGCTGATCTGCAAAAATTCCGGATTTGGTATCAAACTGCCTGACGAACTCGTTGCCGTTCTCGGCCAGGATTTCTACCGAATTGGTCGCCAGCAACTGGTTGTAGCCGAGCGCGGTGGTGATGGCGCGACCGTGCTTGTTGTATTCGAGTCCGGCCTCGACGTCGTAATTTCCGTTTCCAGTTGCCTCGAAACCGTAAATCCGAACGATTTGATCACGCGTCAGGCCGGCGGCGAGCGCAATTTTGGCATAGGCATGCTTGAATTCGCTCTCGCTCTGCGGAAATCGCGGCGTGAATTTGAATTCCTGGCGCGCCGCGGCAACAAAGTCGGCTACTAGCGGCACATAGGCGGGACGCGACGGAAGTTCCAGCTTGAGCGGGTTCTGCGGTTTGGGTGGACCGGTATAGATGGGCGGCTGCACCAGCACATAATCGGTAATCGAAAGCTGCTCGCCGCGGGCGCGCTTGGTGTTGCGCAATTGCCGCTTTTCAGAAATTAGATTCCAATACGCATCCGATGCCGCGGCATAGCTTTGTCGCGCTTTGTTGTATTCATCGAGAGCGCGATGGTACTGCGCCATAGCCGAAGCGAGCTCGGGCGACAACCCAACGGCCGACCCGGCGTTCTGAGCGGAGGCGGGCGAAGCCCAGGGCACCGCAAAGGCGGTGAGCGCGATCGACAGGACCGCGGCCAGCAAATAATGCCTTCCCAAGTGCATAACCATGACGATCTTGTTTTCGCGCAGCGCGGGGTGAGATTTGCCCGGGACGATCTAATAGCCGATACTATGACGCAATGAGGGCGGCATTTTTGCCGCCCTCATTGATTCCAATAGCGCGCCGTCAAACGCCCAGCGCGGTCACTATTTGTTGATGGTATTGGCGCCCACAGTGCAGACCGTCTCGTCCTGGGAGCCGGTGCCGCCTGAGCAACCGATTGCGCCAATCAGCTTGCCGCCCTCGACCAAGGGAATGCCGCCGCGCGACGCGATGACATCGTCCAGCGTCAGAAGATAACTAAAGCCGCCCTTCTGAATGCCATCTTCGAATGCATGCGTCGGCCTGCGGTATCGTGCCGCCGTCCGGGGCTTATGTTGCGAAATCGCGATCGAGGCGAGCTGCGCTCCGTCCATGCGGGCAAAGCTGACGAGATCGCCATTGGGATCGACCACTGTGATATTCAGCGCCCAACCGCGCTTATTGGCTTCGGCAACGGCCGCTTGGATCGCTGCCTGCGCTCGCTCCATTGTAATCGGCGTGCCGTAGGGCGTCGCGAATGGCATCTTATCGGGAACGGCGTCGAGACTTGGCGGTGCCACGGGCGCTGCAGGCTGCTGTTGGGCAGAGGCGCCGGTAGCCGCGAACAATCCGGCCGCAAAGGCAATTGCTATCAATGTACGCAACGTCATGGATTTCCCCCCCTTGGTGGCAGCATTGCTTGCGCTGCCCATCGTCATCTTAACATTGTCGCGCAACGAAGAACCAGCCGCCCTCGTTTCCTGTCGCGATCACACATCGCGAGCAAGCATCGGTTGATCGATCGAAACATTTCGTCAACCATGATGTAAAAGACGGCAATGCGTTAAGCGTGCGGGCGAGCGGCGCGCAATGAAGCGTGCGAAGGCATCAGGAAAAGGCAAAAAAAGCGAACGGCCTCAGCCCGAGAGAGAGAGGGACTAAGGCCGTTCTGATGCCGGTTGGCGCCCCATCAATGCCCTACCCCGACACTGCCGTGATTGTGCCGCGCTGAAGTTGACCGATTGTTGACGTCCGCCGTGGTCGGCACCTTTGACCGCGGGCCATCGCGCGCTGGTAAACGACCTCTTTAGATTGAGTGGCAGCGGCACGCAGCTGCGATCAAGCCGAACGCGGCGCCTTTATGGCGTCGGCGCTGAACGCGACAGATTCTTGGCAGCAAGATCGGCAAGATAGCGGCGCCAATTCTCCTCGCGGTTTTGGCCAAGCTCGAACAAATAGTCCCAGCTGAATATTCCAGTCGAGTGCATGTCGTCGAATACCAACCGCACGGCATAATTCCCAACTGAATGCACTTCCAGGATCTCTACATTTTGCTTTCCAGCAACAGTTCGCCGTTCGCTCGGCGAATGACCCTGAACTTCCGCGCTCGGGCTGCATACACGCAAGTATTCGGCTGCAAGATCGAAGCTCTCACCGTCATCGAAGATAACGGTCAAGATCTTGCGATCCTTGCGCAAGCGCAATTCTGTCGGCCAGGGACGCGCCAAAGAATTCATCTTTCACATCGCTCGCAATGCTGTTTCGCAATATTCGTTACTAAAAACGTCACGATCTATTCCAGCGTAATGTGACCGTCGTCGATGACCTTCTTCCATTTCTCGTATTCGGATTTGGTGAAAGCGACACCCTCAGCGAGGGTCGTCCCCCGCGGCGTCAGGCCAAATGTAGCGAACGAGGCCTTAAGTTGCTCATCTTTGAGCGCCTTGGCGAGTGCACTGTTCAGCTTCGCGAGCACATCGGGGGGCACGGTCGCGGGCGTATATATGCCAAGCCAAAGATCGACATCATAGCCGGGCAAACCCGCTTCGGCGACAGTCGGCAAATTGGGATAGACTGGCGACCGCGCGCTTCCGGTGGTCGCGAGTGCAACGACGTTGCCCTTGCTGGTGTATGGTAGCGCGCCGGCGATGCTGGAAAATAGCATCTGTACTTTGCCGCTGATCAGATCAACATAAGACGGACCTACGCCCTTGTAGGGCACATGGACTGCGTCAATGCCGCTGCGCTGTGCCCACATTGCGGCGGCGAGGTGCGGCGTGGTGCCAACACCAGCAGACGCATAATTGAGTTTGCCGGGATTTGCCTTGCCGTAGGCGACGAGCTCGGCATAGGTCTTGATGCCGAGCTGCGGCGAAACGACCAGGACCTCAGGCGAGGAATTGACGATCGAGACCGTCACAAGGTCCTTGAAAATATCGTAAGGCATGGACTTCTGCATGATCGGATTGATGACGAATGCTGGATCCATGATGACAAGGTCGTAACCGTCCGGCGCCGAATGCGCGACATATTCGACGCCGACCATGCCGCCGGCGCCGGGGCGGTTCTCCGCCACGACGGTTTCGCCCAAGACCTCACCGAGTTTTTGCGCCACTACGCGGCCGGCAAAATCAACGATCCCGCCAGGAGCATAGGGCATGATCAAGTGGATGGGCCGGGATGGAAATGTCTGAGCGCGCGCCGGCGCGGCGAATGACAACAACATTACCGCCCAAAGCAGCAGACACAGTGGCGATCGCAAGCGAGTCATTAGTGTCTCCTCAATCGGAAGCAAGTTTGCTCTCCCGAACGGAACGCGTCAAAACCTTATCCTGTCGCACCCTTCGACCGGGCTCGCGCGCGCCCGATCAGCTCGACAAGCTTGGGTGGCGTGACCGGCATCTGCGCTATCTGCACATTGAAGGGCGATAAAGCGTCCTCGATGGCCGATATTACCGCGGCCGCCGCAGGAATAACGCCCACTTCGCCGACACCTTTGACTCCGAGCGGATTATGCGGCGACGGCGATTCTTTGTAGAGCGTATGCAGGCTCGGCACATCTTTCGCTGTCGGCAAAAGATAATCGGCGAATGTCGTGGTCACTGGCTGGCCGGTTTCGTCATAGCCCATCCATTCGAATATTGCGTTACCGATGCCATGGGCTATGCCGCCATGAATTTGACCATCGACGATCATCGGGTTGATGCGGCGGCCGGCATCTTGCATCGCGATGTAGCGTAGAATGCGCACGCCGCCAGTTTCGACGTCGACTTCGACCTCGGCGACATGGCAGGCGTTCGAATAAGCGAGCTGATCGACGCGAAATGTAGCACTGGACTCCAGTCCCGGCTCGATATCCTTGGGAAAGGGGTAACCGGGCGCGCCTTTGAGCACGCGCGCCACTTCGCCAAGTTTCACTGCAAGCTGCGGCGCGCCGACGACGCGGACTTCGCCGTTAACGATCTCCAGATCTTCCTCCGCTGCTTCCAGCATCTGACTGGCGAGCTTGCGAGCCTTGGCTGCGACCGCGGACGCTGCAATCTTCACCGAAGAGCCAGCTGTCACCGTCTGCCGGCTGGCAAAACCGCCGAGCCCAAGCGGTGCTGCTGCCGTATCTCCGGCGATCACCGTGACATCTTGCGCGCGTACACCGAATGCGTCGGCGCAAATCTGCGCTAGCGCCGTGGCGAGCCCCTGCCCCATTGGCGCAGCGCCGGTCGAAACCGTGATCTGGCCGGTCGGCGACACCCGGACATTGCCGAATTCGAACGGTCCGCGCCCCGTGCCTTTCATCCCGTGCGCGAGCCCGATCCCGATATAGCGGCCGTCGGCACGCGCGGCCGCCTGGCGGCGCGGGAAATCCTGCCACTGCGCCGCACGAATAAGTTCAGCCTGGCAGCCGGGATAATCGCCGCTGTCATACTGCACTTGCTCGCCGGCGCGCGATTTTAGAGGCTTCAGGTAGGGCATTTTTTCCGCGGGGATCAAATTGCGGCGGCGCAACTCCGCGCGATCGAGCCGCAGCAGATGCGCCAAACGATCCAGCATGCGTTCCATCGCAAAGGCCGCCTGCGGATAGCCAGCGCCGCGCACAGACGAAACCGGTGCCTTATTAGTATGAGCGGCGATGACATCGATCACCAGCGCCGGAACCATGTAAGGGCCGGTAAGCGTCGTGGCGGAATTGTAAGGGATGTTCACGTCTTGGAGCGCATAAGCGCCGATGTCGTGAACGAGCCGGCCGCGCATGCCGCGCACGCATCCCTCGCCGTCGGCTGCAAGCGCAATTGACCAATATTGATCGCGCTCTTGCGCCGCATTGGTGAAATGTTCGCGGCGATCTTCGATCCATTTGATCGACTGGCGAAGCGAGGTCGCGGCGGCGACAACGGCGACATCCTCAGGATAGACACACAGCTTCGGTCCAAAGCCGCCGCCGACATCAGGCGTTGCCACGCGCAGGCGGCTTTCATCGAGCGTGATGTAGTCGGCCAAAGCGGTGCGAAGATCGTGCGGCTTCTGCGTCGAAGCCCAAACTATTGTCTCGCGACCGGAAATCTCGGCGAGAATGCCGCGGCCTTCCATGGAATGCGCCGCGCCGCGGTGGACCCAGAGCTCATCGCGGACGACGTGCGCAGCTTTCGCAAAAGCCGTTTCGATGTCGCCGTAGCTCACTTTGTACGAAATGACGCAGTTCGAGCCGAGCTCGCGTCGCACCGGCGGCGCGCCTTCCGCACGGCAATCGAGAGCTGCCGCTACGACTTCGTAATCGACTTCGACCAGCGCGGCTGCATCTTCGGCCGCGTAACGGTCGGTGGCGACGACAATTGCTACCGGCTCGCCGACAAACGAGACTTCGCCATCGGCGAGCGCGAAGGCCCAGCTCTTCGCCAAATTAGTGCCGGAATTGGACACCCGGTTCATCCGCCGTTGCTTCATCACCGGCGCAAGATCGTCGAGCGTGAACACCGCGACCACGCCCGGCACTGCGCGAGCGGCGCGCGGATTAAAGCCGCGGATCAAGGCATGGGGATGCGGGCTGCGCGCGAACGCAGCGACTAAAGCGCCCGCCGCCGGAATGTCATCGACAAAGCGTCCCCTGCCCGTCACCAGCGCGTGGTCTTCGAGGCGAAGAACAGGAGCGCCAATCGTAGTCACTGGCCGGCGCTCGATATCGCCTTGGCCGCCCGGGCAAGCACATCTTTGGGCGTGGCGTAGACTTCGGCGAGCAAGCCGTCGATTGTCGGCGCGCTCACCGGATGGATTTCAAAATTCAACTTTTGCGCCTCGCCAAGAAAATCGGCATCGCGCATGGTCGCATCAAATGCCGCGATCAATGCGAGTTTGCGGTCTGCCGGAATGTCGGGTGGCGCCACAAACGGTCGCGCCATGGCCTGGCTCGCTAATAGCAATCGGATGATCTGCAGCTGCTCCGGCTTGGTCACGAGATCGGTCGCCAGCGGCACCGCGGCGATCTGCGGTTCTTTTTTCAGCGCCGCTTGCACGATGATGGTCGCCGCATGACTGGTAAGCCATTCGGCGTGACGCGTTTTGATTGTGCTCCACGACAATCCGCACAAGCCATCGACTTCGCCGCGCTCCATCGCCAAGACGACATCGTTGGTGCCTGGGTAACCACTGACCAGCTGCAGTTTGGCGCCGAACACATTCTTGTAGAGCAGCGCCCAAATATCGGGATCGGCGTCGGCACCAAGCCCGCCGAGCTTGGACGGCTTATTCAGAAAATCGTCCCATGTCTTGATCGGCGAGGAATTCCACGTGACACAAGTGGTGTCGTCATCGGTCATGCTGCCGAGCCAGCTGAACTTCCGGCTGTCGAACTCGACTTGACCGAGTAGCGGCGCGATTCCCATGCTGCGCGAGAATGTGCCAAGCACCGAGCCGTCTTTCGGCGCCACGGAAAAAAGATAGTTGGCGGCGCGAAGACTGCCGGCGCCGGTCATTTGCTGCGCGACGATGGAAGGCTCGCCCGGAATGTGCCTGCCGATGTAGCGCGCCAATAGCCGCGCATAGGCATCGTAGCCGCCGCCGACGCTGTAGCCGATGATCATCGAAACGCTGCGGTTCTTGTAGAAATCCGCCACGCTATCTGCCCGCGCTACATTCGCTAATGCCGCAAGTGCAGCGACGATCAGGAGCGATTTGCTGGCAATGCCAGACCTGTGCATGGAGATGGACCGCATCCTGAATCGCTACACCCGACTGACCCCGACCATGTCCGCCGCGCCGATCCTGTCCCAAATCCAGCGCGCGCAGGCAAGTAAGCGATCGTCATCATAGCGCTGCGCGACCAATTGAATGCCGACTGGAAGATTGTTCGAGCCGCGATGCGTCGGCAGCGTCATGGTCGGCGTGTGCAAAGCAGTCCACATCGCCTGCATGCTCGGATCGCCGGTTGACGCCAGGCCCTTCGGCGGTTCGCCCGGCACACAGGGCGTCAACAGCACATCGATGCCCTCGAAAATTTTCGACAGTAGCGCGCGACCCTGCTCGACGCGACGCCAAGCAGCAATGTAGTCCGCACGCGAGGTTTTTAGCCCGCTCTCGATATAGCGCTGCATCTGCGGCGACAGTGCCGCGCGATGGTTGTCCCATTCGAAAGCCATGCAGGCCGCGCGCTCAAAGTGATTGATCGTGCCGCGCGCGAGCGCGGGGAGGCCGGCGAAAGCGTCCGGCAAATTGACCTCGCGGACCACGGCGCCGGCCTTGCTTAGTGCTGCGGCGGCGCCTTCGACTGCGACCTTTGTTTCAGGTTGCGCTTTATCCCAAAGCTCCGTGCGGCAGAGCCCGACGCGCGGCGGCGTGCTCAGATTGCTTGCGGGACGCGGCTCGTCCATGCGCAATACCGTGGCGAGCAGCGCGATGTCGTCGATCGAACGAGCGATCCATCCAATCGTGTCGATGCTTTCGGCGGCCGGCTTCAATCCGGCTTTGTTGAACGTGTTGTAGGTCGGCTTATAGCCGAAGACGCCGCAAAAGGACGACGGCCGCAGCACCGAACCGCCGGTCTGCGTGCCAAGCGCCGCCGGCACCATAAAATCGGCGACCGCCGCCGCCGATCCGCTCGACGATCCGCCTGCCGTATGCGCGGCATTGTGCGGATTGGTCGTGGCTGAGGGCGCCATGCCGGCAAGTTCGCAGGTTGCGGTTTTGCCGAGGATGACGGCACCGGCGCGGCGCAAGAGCGCGACGCAGGCGGCGTCCGCCGTCGGCCGATAGCCACGATAGATCGGCGAACCCATTTCGGTCGGCATGTCGAAGGTGTCGATGACGTCCTTGACCCCGATCGGCACGCCGTGCAGCGGACCGCGCGGCGGTTCACGATCGAGCGCCCGCGCCTGGGCGAGCGCTAATTCCGGATTGAAATTCACCCAGGCTTTGACGACGGGCTCGCGCGCCGCAATTCGTTCGATGCAATCGCGCGCGACCGCTTCGCAAGTCGTCCCGCCTGATGCGATTTTTGACGCGATTTCGCTGGCACTCGATTGATTGAGTCCACGCTCGACTTTCACATCCATGTCTTGGCGCTCAGTTCTTGCCGGCGCGGCCGGCGGCCGTGCCGGCGAGCTTGCCGAATACAGTGCCGGACATCAGGCCGGATCCCCCCGGATAATTGAAATAGAACAAGCCGCCGACTAATTCGCCGGCCGCATAGAGGCCGCGGATGGGTCGATAATCGGTATTGAGCACTTCGGCGTCGGTGTTGATGCGCAATCCGCCAAAGGTAAAAGTGACGCCGCAGGTTACGGCATAGCCTTCGAACGGCGGCGCATCGATGGTGTTCGCCCAATTGCTCTTGTCGATCGCAAGCCCCTTCGTGCAGCGCCCGTCTTTGATATTGGGATTGAACGGCACGTCGGTTTTCACCGCCGCATTCCATTCTTTGATGGTTTTCAGAAATTCTGCCGCGTTCACTCCCTCGAGCTTCTGGGCGAACTCCTCAATCGTATTGGCCGTGACTTTAGTAATCTGCCGGATGCGGTATTCGTCGCGCTGCAGGTGTTTCACTTTCTGATCGAAAATTTGCCAGGCAAACTGGCCGGGCTGCTGCAGTACCACTCGGCCATATTTGGCATAGGTGTAATTGCGGAAGTCCGCGCCCTCGTCGACGAAGCGCTTGCCGTGCGCATTGATCATGATCGAAAACGGATAAGAATGTTTTTGGAATTGATCGCCGACCGCGAGGTCACCAAATTCCGGAGCATTCATTTCCCACTGCACGGCATGACAGCCTGACCAGTTGCCGCGCGGCGCGGCGCCGATATCAAGCGCCATGCGAATGCCGTCGCCGGTGTTGTAACGGGAACCGCGCACCTTCGCGAGATCCCAACCGGGCCCGAGATAGCGCGTGCGCCATTCCGGATTGGCTTCGAAGCCGCCGCAAGCAAGCACGACCGATCGGGCGCGCAGCTCGCGGACTTCGCCGCGCTCGCGCGCGCGAACGCCTTCGACGCGATTGCCGTCGAACAGCAGATCGACGCCGCGGGTCGCATAGCGAAGTTCGATGCCGCGCTTTTTCGCCGCTTCGGTGAGCATCGCGATTAGACCGGGTCCGCCGCCCACCGATTCAACCGTCAGGCCGCCCCAAAACTTGAACTTGCCGCCGATCTTGAATGCCTGGCGGCCATAAATCGGAATGAGCCGCACGCCCTTACTGCGCATCCAATTGAGCGAGTCGAAGCTTTTGGTGACCAGAAGCTCGACCAGATCGGGATCGGCATGATGTTGCGTGACGCGCGCCATGTCGTCAAAAAACTGATCGGCGGTGTAAGTGCCGAAATCGGTAGTTTCGATCTCTGCTGGCGTGAGATCGGGGACGAGTGTCTTGATGTCCTCGACGTCGTTATAGACGACCCGGATCGAGCCGGCGGTAAAACGGCTATTGCCGCCGGATTCCTCTTCCGGCGCCGCTTCCAGCATCAGAACCTTGGCGCCCTGTTCCTGCGCGGCAAGAGCCGCGCAGAACGCCGCATTGCCGGCGCCAACGACGATCACATCTGCGACTTGCGTTGCCATCCGCGATTACTCCGCCGCCTGCGCGGCGCCGCCATGCGCTTTCGACCAGGCCGCGGGATCTTTCATGAACTTTTCGACCTCCCGCAACTTGCCCTTGTCGAAGGTGCCGCTCTTCTTAGCCACCTCCAAAACGTCCCACCAGGTGGCGAGCGCGTGCAACGTCACGCCAAGTTCGCGCATGATCTGCTTTCCCTCGGGAAAGATATCGTAGAAGAAAAATACGAAGACGTGCTCGACGACCGCGCCGGCCTCGCGCAGCGCCTTGCAGAAGTTCACCTTGCTGCGGCCGTCGGTGGTCATGTCCTCGACCAGGAGCACGCGATCGCCGGGCTCAATATGACCCTCGATCTGCGCATTGCGGCCGAACCCTTTCGGCTTCTTGCGCACATATTGCATCGGCAGCATCAGGCGATCGGCCATCCAGGCCGCGAACGGAATTCCCGCGGTCTCGCCGCCGGCCACGGCATCGAACTGCTCGAAGCCAACCTCGCGCATCAGGGTCGCTACGCCGAAATCGATGAGCTGCTGGCGTACGCGCGGAAACGAGATCAGCCGCCGGCAGTCGGTATAGACCGGACTTGCCCAGCCGGACGTGTAGATGAAGGGCTTGTCCGCCATGAAGCGGACGGCCTCGACTTCGAGCAGCATTTTGGCCGTCAGCTCGGCGACGACCGCTTTATCGGCGAAGCAGGTCATAGCGATTTTTCCATTCCATTCTAGGCGTCATTCCAGGGCCAGCGCAGCGAGGATCCTGGAATCCATAACCACTGTCGATGAATATGGATTCCGGGTTTCGCCACTTCGTGGTGCCCGGAATGACCCCTAGAATACTGTCTCAACTCACTATCTTCCAGGCGATGGTCTCGCCGCCGCGGTAGATCAGCGCGCGCTCGTCGGGCCCGGCGACTTTAACCTCTTCCGGCGCCGTCCACGGCGTCTTTTCCAAAGTGATGCTCTCGTCATTGGGCGGCATCCGATAATGCTTGGCGCCGTTGAGCGAGGCAAAGGCTTCGAACCTGTCCAGCGCCCCCTCCTCCTCGAAGACTTGCGCATAAGTCTCGATGGCGACCGGTGCATTGAACATGCCGGGGATACCGCTGACCGAAACTTTCTTGGCATAAGGATGCGGTGCCGAGTCGGTGCCGAGGAAGTAGCACGGCTTCCCCGAAGCCGCCGCCTGTCGAAGCGCCGTCTTGTCACGCCCGGTTTTGATTACCGGCATCACATACATGTACGGCTTCAAACCGTGGCCGAGCCAGTCGGTGCGCGTGAGCATCATGTGATACGGCGTAATCGTGCCGCCGAGCTGCGGCGCCGCGCCGGCGACGAAATCGACGCCCTCCTTCGACGACAAGTGCTCAAGCGTCATGCGCAGGCCCGGAAACTGCTTGAGCCATTTCGACAATAGCCGATCGATGAATACCGCCTCGCGATCGAAGATGTCGACGTCCGGCGCGACATATTCGCCGTGCATGAGAAACGGCATGCCGATCTTTTCCATGCGTTCCAGCACGCGCGGAATCTTGGCATAGTCGGTGACGCCGAACGCGGAATTGGTCGTGGCATGTGCGGGATAAAGCTTCACGGCGGTGAACAGTCCGTCGCGAAAGCCGCGCTCGACATCGTCGGGATCGGTGTCATCGGTCAGGTAACAGGTGATCAACGGCTTGAACTTCGAATCCTTCGGCACCGCCGCCATGACCCGCTGGCGATAGGCTTTGGCGTCGGCGGTGGTGCGCACCGGCGGCACCAGGTTCGGCATCAGGATAGCGCGGCCGAAATTCTTCGCCGTGAACGGCAATACCGCTTTGAGCATTTCGCCGTCGCGAACATGCAGGTGCCAGTCATCCGGCTTGCGGATCGTTAAGCGCGTGGTCATGGTAGGCAAGCCTAGCCGATGGGTGCCGCGGCCGCAGCGAATGTTTCCATCGGCGGCTCATCGACCATGGCCCCGGTGAGATCGGCGACGCGGGCAAAGCCTCGCTTGCCGCACCATTGCTCGAGCCCCTCGATGATCGCGATCATTCCGGTCGGATTGCGGAAAGTCAGATAGCCGATCATCACCGCGGTCGCGCCGGCCAGCATATATTCGACGACGTCTTCGACCTTGACGATGCCGCCGCAGCCGATGATCGGGATCTTCACCGCGTTGGCGCATTGATAGACCATGCGCACGATGATCGGCTTGATGCCCGGGCCGGACAGCCCGCCGAATTTATTGCCGATCGCGGGCCGGAACGTGTCGGTATTTATCTTGAGTCCGAGAATTGTGTTCGACACGACGAGCGCATCGGCGCCGGCTCGCTCGGCGGCCTTGGCGACGGCGACGACATCGCCGGCATTCGGCGACAATTTCACCCACATCGGCTTGCTGGTCGTGGCACGGATGAGCTTTACGACATTATACGTATGCTCTTCGTGCAGGGCGAAGTTGCCGCCTTTGGGATCGCGCGTCGGACAGGAAATATTGACTTCGAGCACGTCGATCGCGGAGGTGGCGACGTCGCGCGCCATCGCTTCAAAATCCTCGATCGTGGTCGCCGAGATCGAGCCGACGAGTGGCGGCGTGAAGCGTTTGTAGTCCGGGACCTGGTGCACGAGGAAATAATCGATGCCCTTGGTCGGCAGGCCGATCGAATTGATCATGCCGCCTTCGACCTCGGCGGCGCGCGGCGGCGGATTGCCGGCGCGAAATTCCCGCGACACGGTTTTGGCAACCAGCGCGCCGAGCCGGTTAAGATCTATCACCTGGGCGAGATCGGTCGAGAAACAGCCCGACGCCGGCATCACCGGATTTTTCAGCGTCACCGCGCCGATCTTGACGCTCATATCTACCATCCGACCGCCTCCTGCAGATCGAAGACCGGTCCGTCGATGCAGACCCGGCGCAGCTCCTGCTTGCCGTTCACTTCGAAAGTGCGCACACAGACGTAACAGGGCCCAAGGCCGCAAGCCATCACCTGCTCCATCGCCACTTGACCGGGAATATTGTGCGCCCGGCCGAGCCGCTTCATCAACTGGAACAGTCGGTTCGAGCCGCAGGTGAAGAAGGCGTCGGCGCGCTTCTGCGCAATCAGGCCTTGCAAAATGCGCTCGACATTCTCGACCGCGCTCGTTCCATCAGTATCGAGCACGCTCACCACTTCGCCGGCCTCGCGGAACAAAGCGTCCGCCATGACGAAATCGGGATTGCGCGCCGACAAAATCGCGGTGACGCCAGTATCGCGCTCGCGCGCTAATTGCGAAATCGGCCCGAGCGTGGCGATGCCGACGCCGCGGCCGAGCACGACGATGTGCCGCCAGGCCGGATCGAGCTTGAACCCGACGCCAAGCGGCCCGACCATGTTGAGGTCGTCGCCATTGCGCAGCGTCGCCAGGCCGCGCGTGCCGCGGCCGACGCACTTGTATAAGAATTCGATCCGGCCACGCGCGCGGTCGATGCGATAGACGCTCTGCGGGCGGCGGAAGAACAATTCGCCGACATCGGGCGACGGGCACAACAGATTGAAGAACTGGCCGGGCGTGACCGAGAGCGCCTTGGGCGAAGCCTCGACGACGAGGTGCTTGTATTCGTTATTCACCCAGTCGTGCGACACGACCGGGCATAGCGACTCTTCAGCCGGCACATGCGACGGCGCCGCGGCGCTTGCGTCCTTGCCGACCACATAGGGCGCGGATGTAAACGGTTCGCCGTTCATTCCAAATCCTTGAACCTCTAGCCTTGCCTAAGCAGAAATGGACCGCTCCTGTACCGAAATCAAGATTTATTCCAATTTTTGAACAGATGAAATAAGCGAAGGTATTCAAGAAATTAGGTCCCTAAAACCGGCCTCAAATGGGGAAATTACGCCGCCACGGCCGCGGCGGCCGCCTCGGCATCCGGTTGCCGATAGGCTTTGAGCCGCGGCAGGACCTCGGCCGCGAACAGGGTCAGATTGTCGATGGTCTGCGCGTGCGTGAGCTCGCCGCCGTGGCCCATCATCAACAGGTTGCCCATGCCGCCGCAATGTTCGCAGAAGTCGGCGATCTGCGCGTAAACCTCGTCGGGCGTGCCGCAGAACAGGATGCCGGCGGCGATCAAGTCATCGACGGTGGCGGCGTGCATGTTGATGGCGCGGCCGTCCTTGGTGAAGCTCCGCGGCGGCGTCTCACCGCGCATCAGGCGCGCATTGTCCTCGACCGGCAGATAACCGGGCGGATTACGGAACGGCAGATGGACGATGGAGCTGGTGCGCAGATAGCCGGCGATCAGATGGCCACGCCGGCGCGCTTCGTCTCTGTCCTTGGCGACGGCGACGAGGCCGAGATAGGCGAAGCGATCGGCGATCGGTGCTCTGCCGAATTTCGCCAGATAGCTCTTGCGGTAGGCGTCATAGATCTTGCGCGTGCCGTAACCGGTGCCAAGCGTCGCCATGACATAGCCGCGCTCGCCGAGCACGCGCGCTTGGGTGGTGCTGCCGGTCGTCGACCAGACCGGCGGATGCGGCTCCTGCCACGGCCGCGGCCAGATGTTCACCTGGCGATAGTGGAAATATTCGCCTTCCCAGTTGAACGTACCGTCATGGGTGGTCATCGCCTTGAGAATGAAATCGTGCGCCTCCCAAAACCTTTCCATCAACTCGACCGGATTGCGGTTGGAGGCGGCGATCTCGTAGGGGATGCCCTTGATGAAACCCATGTCGAGCCGGCCGCGGGAAATGACGTCGATCGTCGCCAGTTCCTCGGCGACGCGCAGCGGATCGGGCCGGTGGCCGATCGGGTAGCCGAGCACGAGGAGCCGCGCTTTTTTCGTGGCACGCGCCAGAACCGATAACCCAACCACCACTGCCGACGACATGCAGGTGGCGCTTTGATGATGCTCGTTGAGCATAAGGTCGAGACCGATGTCGTCGCACGCCTGATATTCGTCGTAGTAGCGATGAAACAGATCGGCGGCGGTGCGCGGATCGCATTTGCGATTGGGCAGGATGACTCGCAGCGATCCGGAATGGTCGTTCCAGGTCGGGTAATAGGGCTGTTCGCTGAACTGATAGGCTCTCATGTCGCGCTTTCCCGTAGTGGCGTCATTTGCCGCCCATGAAATTCATAATCTTGTCGACGAAAATTCTCGGCTGTTCCTGATGCGGAAAATGGCCGGCGCGCTCAATCGTTTCGAAACGCGCGCCCGGAATCATCGCGCAATAAGCGCGGCCGTAAGCCTCACCAACCATGCGATCGTGTGCGCCCCAAAGGAACAGCGTCGGAATACGAATGCGATGCAGCCGGCTTTTCAGCCGCGGATTATGGAAATAGGGACTCCAGGCAAAGCGCGCGGTGGCTTCGCGGGCGCGCGCGGCGGCAAGCACCTCGCCCGCGGGCAAGGTTTTGTAGTCGCGCCGGCCGGCGTTCGGATCGCTATAGGCGATGTCCAAATATTCGGCCTCAGTGAGGGCGAAAATGTCGGCGATGTCGCGCGTCTCACGATCGCCGACCTTGACGCCGACGGCATTCGCCACGACCAGGCGAGCAAGCCGCGCTGTCGATTTCACCGCGATCTCGGCGGCGATCCAGGCGCCGAACGCGACGCCGACGAGAGTAACGTCGCCAAGATCAAGCTGATCGAGAAGGTCGAGATAGAAATACGACAGATCGTCGACCGTGTGCATGCCGCTCGGCAGCTCAGAGCGGCCAAAGCCCGGATGCGTCGGCGCGATCACATGCGCCGCCTTGGCCAGCGCATCGATCGCCGCCGCGGCCGGTTCGATGCCGTTTTCGGCGTGCAGAAACAACACCGGCCGGCCCTTGCCGCGTTCGATCAGATCGATGCGCGTGCCTTCGACAACAAGTGAATCGGTCGCGGTGTCGGCCCTCTGCAGCATTTCCTCTCCGAGGCTTTTCGACTAAAGCATGATCCTGAAAAGTAGATACCGGTTTTCGGAAAAGATCATGCTCAACTGAATATTGTTCTACCACGCCAAAAGCGTTTTACCATTGCACGCGGTTCAAGGCAGTGCCGCGAACCCGAAGTTCGCTTGAACTTGCGGAGCTCTTTGATGCGAACTTCGGGTTCAAAAGCGCACTACAAGGATAGACTCTGCTAGTGTCCTTATCGATTCCGAAGTTCGTACGAGCGTGCGGCAAAGGCTTACGAACTTCGGAATCGGGACACTGGTGGTCCGATTCTAACATTCGCATCCCTATGCGGCGGGGTATTTTGCGAATGTTAGAATCAAAGGACCACTAGCAAGTATAAAGTGTTAGTGGAGCTTTGGATTTGACATTCGCTCTACGAACTCGCGACTAAGCAGGTAGCGAATGTCAAATCCGCTCCACTAGGAGACGAGAAATGAAGGACGGCGTTACGGTCCACAACGGCATCGCCTATGCCAATCACGACGATGTCGAGCTTTTGGGCGACCTCTACCTGCCGAAGGACGCCAAAACGGCACCGGCGCTGGTTGCGGTCCATGGCGGCGGCTGGATCGCCGGCGTGCGCGGCGCCTTTCAATATTGGGGACCTTATCTTGCCGCGCGCGGCATCGCGGTATTTGCCATCTCCTATCGGCTCGCGACCAAGACCAAAACGTTTCCCGAAGCGGTGCAGGACGTGCTCGCCGGCGTGCAATTCGTCCGCGGCAAGGCGAGCGCTTTCGGCATCGATCCGGCGCGGATCGGACTACTCGGCGCTTCGGCCGGCGCGCATCTCGCGGCGCTGGCGGCATTGAGCGGCAAGAAATTTCTCGGCACCTATCCGCACGATCCGTTTGCCGCGACGGACACTTCCGTCAAAGCCCTGATCGGCGTCTACGGCGTCTATGACATGCACGCGATGTGGACATCGCTGCAGGTGCAAGACGGTCGCAACAGCGACAACAAAGTCGAAAAATTCGTTGGCGCTCCGCCGATGGCGAACCGTCAGACTTATTTCGAGGCTTCACCGATCAGTTATGCGACCTACGCCAACAACGGCATTGGCGTATTGCTCGTCACCGGTACCGAGGACGATCTTGTTGATCCTAAAGAGCAGACTGGAGCGTTCCAACTCGCACTCAAACAAGCCGGCTTTTTCGTGCGGCCCTGCATCGTTGCCGGCGCGCCGCACTACTGGATGAACGATCCGATCGAGGAGCCCGGCAGCCTGTCGGGATTTCTGGCACCGCGGCTCGTCCGGTTTCTGGCGGAGAAGCTGTGAACAGTAGCCCGGATATCGCATCGCGATATCCGGGAGAAATATCGGGCTACAGAAATTACTTCTTCTCCAACAACAGCGTGCCCTCCTTGCGAACCAGCGGCTGGATCGCAGCAGCGATCTTTGCCAACAGCCAGGGCAAAAACACCTGCAAGGTGACATATTCTTCCGCGACATCGATCGTGCCGCTCGCCACCTGGCCGAGCGCGCGGACGCGGAACTGCAAGTGCTCGCCGGTCCAAATCCCCTCCTCGACCGCAAACAAGTGCTGATAATTCGCGCTCGCGTTGCCGAGACCGGATTTAAGACGGCGCACCGCTTCGTCTTTACCCAGGCGGTGCGGAATCGAAACGATAAACGGCGCCGACATGATGTCTCCCTTGACGCCCCACCGAGTAACGCTCCCTTGCCCTATATGGGCAGGGAATTGCGCCAGGGAAGGAGGACGGCGCCGCCTCTTGACGTCCACCTCAGATCGCCAATTTGGCAGCGCCGGATTGCGCGGTCACAAGGCTGCTCAGCGGCCGGATTCGGAACAGCGCGATCATGGTCACCGCCGCAACCAGCATAATCGCCACCGCGAGCAATAACGGCGCGACGAAGGCGCCGGTCGCCTGCGCGATGACGCCGCTCAAATAGGGCGACACGGTTGCACCGACGATGCCGAAGAAATTCATCACCCCGCCCAAAGTGCCGGTCTGGTTCGGCGCGACATCGGTGCAAATGAGCCAGTACGGCACGACATAAAACGCCAAGCCAGCATTGGCGATCACAATCATGGTCACCGCCAAACTTGTGGATTCGGTCGTCGCGGCGATGAGCGTGGTCGTCGCATAGGTCAGCGCGCCAAGCGCGATGAAAAATTTTCGATGCAAGCCGCCGGCGGTCCAGCCCTTTGCGGCGAACCAGTCCATCGCCCAACCGACAAGGTTCGCACTGATGAAAGCGACCACGAACGGTAGCGCGCTCAGTGCGCTCGCCGTCACCAGCGGAATATGCCGGTAATGCGTCAGATATTGCGGCAGCCAAGTCAAAAAGATGTACTGGCAATACGGCAGCGCGAAGTAACCGATATAGAACGGCCACAGCGCCGGACTTGTGACGAGGAGGCGCGGCGGAACCGGCGCCTGCGCGGCGCGCTCCTTGGCCTCGTCGGTTTCCGCATGCGCGCCCGTGGGCACCGGATCGGCGAAATTCCTGGCGAAGATCCACCACACTGCCGCGCCGACCAGCCCGAGAAGCCCGAACGCGACAAAAATGTAGACCGGCGAACCGGTCGCCTGGAGGATCAATCCGGCAAAGAACACGCCTGTCGCCGGGCCGAGCTGCGCGCCGGACTGCATGAAGGCGGCGAACCGGCCGCGCCGCGCCCGCGACGGGATCGCGCGCGACACTGCGGCGATGCTTGCCGGAATGTAAGGCGCCTCGAACGCGCCGAGCAGGACGCGGAACGCGGCTGTCAGCCACAGCACTGTCGGCGCGAGCGGCGTGAGCAGGACCCAGAGCGACCAGCCCGCCATCGTGCCCGCGAGCGTCCGCCGCGGGCCGACCTGATCCGCAATCCAGCCGCCGATCGGCTGAATCACGAGATAGCCGAGCGAGAAGGCACTCAACATCAAGCCGATGGTCGAGGGCGTCCAATCTAGATCCTTCGCCCAAGCGGCAGCGGCAACGCTGAAATTGCTGCGATCCGCCCACAGCAGAACGCTGCCGGCAAAAAACACCGTAACGGTCACGGGCCAGTTGATCGGACGGGCCGTCGCGCGTTCTGGCGTCAACGCAGCGTGCGTCGTGATTTGCGTGGCTGTTTGCATCGTGTTTCTCCCGGCCTCTTTATTCAGCGGCGCTAATCCAATGCCACCGCTTTTGGTTTTTCATCATAGACCCTCACGCCCCTTCCATGACCGGCAAAGTGAGCGCCGACGGATGTTCCGCCGAATGATAGATCGTATCGACGCCGATCTTGTTCGGCAGGTAATAATGGGTCCACAGCACATCCGTAATCACGGAATCGCCGTTGATAATTTCCAGCCGCACGCGGTTTCCCTTCTTGAAACGATGCGCCATCGGCTCGATGGACATATCGAAACGGTAGATTTTTCCTGGCTCGATCGGCTGCGGTTCGGCATGGCTGTGATACGGCTGACGGCGGATTTACTTTTTTGCCGCGATCCTCCGCCGCTTGCGGCATCTGCTCGGAAAGCTTGACGAAAAAATCCATGTCGTCACGCGTCGAGGAGGCAAAGAGCGTGAGCTTGATCGGCCCGGCAATCTCGAGGTCGGCGTCGAGCGGCGCCGTGGTGAAGGTGAGCACGCGCCGCGCCGGATCGGGCTGATTGTTCGGCCCGAAGCCGACCACACCCATCATCCAGCCGGGATTGGGATAGCTGTATGAGGTCTGCGCTCCGCCAGCCGCGGGCTCGCGCGCGAGCGCGCCGTCATTGAGCGAGGTGACGCTCTCCGATTTGGTGGCGCACAGGTGCCACGTGACATAGTGCACGCCCTCGGGCGGCCAGGTCTGCGCCGTGCGCACGGCATCGGCGCCGCGGACGAAATACTCGACTGCAGGACGGTCTGGATAATCCGTTTTTAAACCCTTCAAGTAATGATCGTAGAACGGTAGCAGCAGCTTTTCGTGCAATTCACGGCTGTTGAACTCGCGATTGGCGACAAAGGCATTTACCGGCCCGATCATCTTGAGTTTTTTGGCGCCACGCGCGCGCCGGAAGCCATCGATATTGCCGCGGGTATGCAGATCGACCTTGCCCCACACGCCGATCGAATAGAGCGGCACCTCGATCTCGTGCAGCCACTCGGCGGCGCAGCGCTCGCGCCAGAATGCGTCGTAAGTCGGATGCTGCTGCAGCAGCAAATTCAAATCGCAAGTCTGCTCCTGCGGACATTCGCCATTGGCCGGGTGCCGATTGATTATGCGATTCTGATTCCACCAATAACTGCCGAAGAAATCGCCGAGGATGCCGCCCTGATAGACCGAAGCGCGATACGGATCGTTCAAGCCGTCGAACGCGGCGATGCAAGCAAGCGCCGGCGGCTTGCCGATCGCCATCCACCATTGCAGCATGCAGAAATAAGATTGGCCGATGCCGCCGACTTTGCCGTTCGACCAGGTCTGGCGGCCGAGCCACTCGATAATGTCGTAGAGATCCTTCTGCTCGTTGCGGTCGAGGAAGCGGTATTCACCGCCCGATTTGCCGCAGCCGCGCACGTCCATCTGCGCATAGACATAGCCGCGCTCGACATAAAGGCCGATCGGACCGGTTTCGCGCCACAGAAATTGCGGCGTCGCCGGCAGCGCATTGTTGTCATAGCGGTAGGGCGAGGCCCCAAGCACGACTGGAAACGGGCCGCCGCCGTCCGGCATGTAAAGCGCGACCGCGATCTCGACGCCGTCATGGACACGGATTTTCGCTTCGCGCGGTTTGAGTTGCGGCTCCGTCATTCATTTTCCTCCCCGATGCGTTACGGCAAGTATCTTATTCACCTCCCCCTGGAGCGGGGAGGTCGATCCGCCAACGGTCCGGCCCGAAGTGGCCGGCCCGATGACAAGCTCGGCGGATCGCGAGGGAGTGACAACCTACTCACCGCTTGCATCACGCCTCAAGGCAACTCACGCCAGCCCGCGCATCTGCGGTGCGATAGCCGATGCTTCGCATCGGCGTTGCTTGAACAGTACGGCGGCCGAAGGCCGCCTGTGCCTCCCCCTCCAGGGGAGGGTGAGCGAAAACGCTCTCGCGGCGCGCCTTTGCGCCCGAGCTATGAAAGGCCGCGGCACGTCACTCTTAGAAATCGTCACCACCGGACATTGATCCGGTGGTCCATGCTGAGCTACAGCAGGCAAATGCCGGTGGGAGCATTCGCACGCGCAGCTTCGGCGACTGCAAGGACGAACGGAAAGAACGAACGAAAAAGATTCGGAGGCGAAACGCCGACAGACGCAACGGTCGTTCGCCGTGCCGAAACGGGCACGGCCGCGCCTCCATACGGGAGGCGCACATCTATCGGCGTTCCACCACGGTTCTTGCTTAGGCGACCGAACGCCACCGCTCAGCTTCAGTCCGCGCTACCTGGGATGGGGGCCCGTAAGCGGGCGTTATCCGCAAACCGACCCGTCTCAGTACAGCGAAGCTCCTCGCAGACCGGTCGTAGTGCCGGTCGGGCGGGTACCCGAAGCCGCCCGGGAGCGTTTTCAGCCGAACCTCACGCGCGCCGAAGCTGCTCTGCGTATCGCCGTGTTGACCGCTAAGCTCAAACTACTTGACGGGCCGCCGCATACACTCTGAGAAGCACGTGCCCCAACGCCGCTTCCCGCCGCCGTGGTCTGTCGAACAGCGAACTGCGACTACACAACGTCTGTGATCGTCATCACAGACCGAAATCGTAACTTCGGTCAAAATGATTTCGTGAAGCATAGAGGCATTCGTTACGCGATCAAAATAGGAATTGCGCGAGAGCAATGGCGCGTGGCTATTCTTATTCCTGGCAAAAGGCTGCCGGAAGAGAGGAAAGTTTCCGGCACGCGCCAAGACGCAGAAACTGCAGCTCGCTCAATGATCAATGCTTGGCTGAAAAAGCGACCCGCGCCGAAAAAAGCCAAAGCGTAAGCGGCCTCTCGAACAGAAATCGGCCAACTCGCACAGGGGAGCGATACCCAGTGGTTGATCACCAAACGATTGCAGCCAAGATAGCACTGCTGGAAAGCGTTGTTTGGGACATTTTGGTTGATCGTTTTAATTCTACGCCCAACCCTGTTAGTACCGCAAGGCAATACGCTGAAACGAAACTACCGTCACGACATGGGGTCAAAACCGCACCTGATCTTGAACCTACTCGCGAAGCGGTTTGGCAGGAGTTTTTTGATTTCGTGATCGCGGGCGTGCGAATGTCTGAGGAGCAGGCGTAGCGGATACTACTGCGGCAAGCCGCGACGACACACCGAGAACCCCAGATGATTGCGGTGGCCGCGATGAGGCGTGGCGGATTGCGGCCAATATCGCGAGGTTGCCAGACTTTTTGCAAAAGACTTGATTAGTAATGGTCAATCCATAAACCAATCAAGTAAACAACAAACAAACCGGCAACAACCCATGCCGCAATAAAAAGCGGACCCATCAACCGGTCGAGAAGCGGGCGCTTGGTTGCCACGCGCCCATTCATTTTGAGGGATTGTTCGTCAACCGCCGCGCCATTCTCATCTTCAATCCAAGCGTCGAAGCCCTTATTCCGCTGGTCCTCAACAATCCAAAGCGCACGGTCGGGGTCGTAGGTTTCGGTTTTGATTATCCAAGCGGGCATGGCGTACCTCCGGGGACAAAAACAAATTGAAACGCGACTGGTTGAATCAGAACTTTGATTAAAATCAAAGGACAAAGCGCGGCGGATCGCTGCGAACATCGCCAAGCTGCCGGAGCTGTTGAGAAAATTTCTAAACTGACGCCAGAGCGAGGGGAGCTAAAATAAAGGCCTTTCAAATCGAGGCCTACTACTTCCGCCTAGTGGCGCAATTCGCAGCGGCCGCCGCCCCTATGGGCGACGTGCGCGGCACAACGGTGATGCGACGAGAAGCAAGGTCCCGTGGCTGTTGCCCCTTTGATGTGTGTTACACAGAACCATGCAGCATTTGCAGTGCCTTGAGGATAAAGAACAAAGCTCAGCGAGAAAAGTATCGTTGCTGCGGCGACCCAGACCGTAAACTTAGCGCTCGACATCTAAAGCTCCCTACTTGAACCAAATAAAGATCAACGCACAGGCATTAGACCACCTTGACTTATGTCAACAATCGCTACGGCAGGGGTCACGCTCATGATGCAACGCCGCTTCCCGGCGCCGTGGTCCGTCGAGGATATTGGTGCAGCCTTCGTCGTGAAGGACAGCGCAGGACAACAGCTCGCGTATGTCTATTTCGAGGAAGAGCCCGGCGTCGGGCCACCCCTCTCCCATTGCCAATGATGGGTTGAGCCATCCCTCGCCCATAGAATTTCGTGTGGACAATGTGGACAATTTTCCACAGGGCTCGGCAGCAATAGCAGAAACAACGCCATATTTTTTCTGTGAATTGTTAAATGAGTTGGGATCGCTAATTTTCACCACATATTAGCGCACACAATTCGAGTGTGGCCCGATGAAGAAAACTGGTTTGGCGACTGGAGAACTTGCAAACTTCAAAAGGCCTTCCCTCCGATCTGCTCCGCACAACGGTCAGTAGATCGGTCGCCAAGGGAATCATAGTTGGCGTGCATGACCGCCAATCGTGAGCCGTCTAATCAAAGCTTTGAAATTGACAGGGATGCGACGGTCTGTACTGCGAGCCGTCGCTTCCTTGCCGTTCTGTGGGGGTCTCAGGAACGCCGCATTGGCTTCGCGATCGAGACAAGAGGGCGGACCCGCAAAGCCTTCATTGCCAGTGATGGGTCGAAATGATGGGTGTGCAACAATGACACCGCGCCGCTTAGCGCGACCGACAGATACGGATGTCGACGTCACAGAAACTGGAACGCGAGCAGATTCCTCCGCGCTCAAATCCCAGATGTACGGGCCAGCGCGATGCTCTGTCCGATTGAGCTACGCCCGCTTTTTATGCAACGCGGGCGATTTTCCCTCACAATGGGGAGGCCACTGACAAACATCATCACCGTTTTCCCCGATACCCACTGATCATCCTCTGGACACAGTCGCGACGAGCGCTCACAATTACAATGCGACCAAATGAAGAAAGTCGGTCTGGCGGACTAGCGGACTTCAAGTGGTCTTCCCTCCGCATCTGACCCGGAAACGGAAGCAGATCGGACGCCAAGGGAATCATGGTTGGCGTGCATGACCGCCAATCAGTGAGCCACGTCTAATCAAAGCTTTGAAACTGACAGGGAGGCGACGGTTTGCGCAGCGAGCCGTCGCTTCTTGCCGTTCTGCTGGGCAGTTTCAAGAACACCACAAAGTCGCTTAGAACATGCGGCGAAATTGCTCACGCGCGATGGGGCGGTGGGACTCATGTTTCTTTGAAACTATAGCCAACACCGTATAGCGTCTGGATCGAGTCAAATTCGGAATCGCTGGCCCTAAACTTCGTGCGCAGCCGCTTGACGTGGCTGTCGATGTTTCGTGCGTCCACATTCGTCACGCCGTCGTAAGCCAACTCCATCAATGCATTGCGGCTCTTGACCACGCCGGGGTGGCTGGCCAGGGCATGCAAAATAATAAATTCAGTGACAGTGAGTACCACACGCTTGTTTTTCCAGGTGCAGGTATGGCACTCAACGTCCATTCGTAAAGCCCCGCGCTCCAGGATGTTGGTGATTCTCTTCGAAAGCGTTCCGTCTTTCGGCGACGCCCGACGCAGCACGGTCTTGACCCGCTCGACCAACAGGCGCTGCGAGAACGGTTTGCGGATGAAGTCATCGGCACCCGTTTGAAAGGCAAGTACCTCGTCGCTCACCTCTTCTGCGGAGGTGAGGAAAATCACCGGTAGATTCGACTTTGCCCGGAGTTGGCGCAGCGTCTCGATCCATCCATATGCGGCATCTTGATATCGAGAATGGCCAAGTCCGGCGGCGCCGTTCGAAAACCTTCGAGGGCCGAAGCCCCATCGGTGTAAGCCGCAACATGATAACCTTCGGCCTTCAGTGCAGTTGACACCGAAGCTTGGACATTGCGGTCATCATCGACGAGAGCGATTGTGGGCATGGCGTTTTGAGCCGTGTTGTCGACCATGAGCATAATCGACCGAAGTCAAGCCTCCTGTGATCGTGATCACACACTCGCGCGACGAGCCGCGGCGGATTGCGGCTAATATTGCGAAGCTGCCAGAGTTATTGAGCCACCGCCGAACGCAGGGAGTGCGATGTGTTCGTAACTGGCGGTCCAGTTGAAACTAGTCACCGGGAACATTGTCGCAGTCAAAGCTCGGTCGCCAATCCAAACGAAAGACCCCACCACAAACTGAACAGCAAATGAATAGCGAGAGCGGATTCCAGCCGTAATTTGAAAGTATTCCGTGCCAATAGGGGCACGTTATGGCCATTGGGGAGTGAGAGATGATTAGGGCAGTGGGCTATCTTCTGGCAGGGGCATTGGCAGCGAGCGCTTGGACGGTGAGCGCCGAGGCAGGCAACGGGAACCCGACCGGCGGCAACTTTGCGGAAAAACATCCGCGGCGCAACGAGGTCAATACGCGGGTTGATAATCAGCGCGAGCGTATCAACCAAGGCCTTAAGAACGGCAAGCTCACTGGGCAGGAAGCGCAGCAGCTCCGCGCCAACGACCGCGCTATCAAGCAGCAGGAGCATGCCGACGTGAAAGCCAATGGCGGGTACCTGACGAGGGCGCAGCAGAAACAGATAAACCAAGAAGAGAACGCCAACAGTCAGTTGATCCACGACGAGAAACATCCGCAGTAGCCGAACTGCAGAGCCTCGGCGATCTACGGTGAAGTATCCTTACGCGCGGCAAGCGACTGCCGCGCGCGCCTCTTAACTATCTCATTAAGTTCCGACGAGCCCGGCCACCATCATCCGCGCCAAAAAACCTTTGTTCAATCTCAGATATTGCTTGAGAGCGCGAAGCAGCAAGAGCCGCTGAGCCACCGCCGCTGAGCGTCAAGGAACATCGACCGCCGAACATCTCAAGGTAGTATCATCGACACAGCGGCGCTTTTCCCATCGAATGACGATTAGCGGGGAGATGACTGCCAGCCCTAAAACCACTTGTTCGCCGAATACGCGGCGCCCGATGCTCCTTTCACATTTCATCGGCGATGAGATTTCAGCAACTTATTTTCTTCCCGAGATCATGGCCCTGGTGGTGGCGGCGGTGGCCGTGGTGGTCGCGGCGGCGGCGGTTTAGGCTTGGGAGGTTGGACGGTCTTAAATGCTGACTTACGCACAGGTGGACGCTCCGCGTGCTATTCTTCGAATAGCCTGCAACTTGCACAACCCGGTTTCAACTCTGAGCGAGGGATTCTGAGCTAGGCAACGGGCTTGCCTGCCGTGCCAATTCGGAGAATCAAATGCAGGCTGCGTTTTATGTGAAACAGGCGCCGGCGCGCGCAGTCCATTACCTATCATTTAAGTGTTGACATGCTATCATCACCCATCATGTGACCATCTGCTTGTTAAAGGGAAATGGTGATGATCAAACAAGTCATAGATGGCAAGGCCTACAACACTGAGACCGCGCGATGTCTCGCGACCGTGGATCTTATGGGCTACCGAATGGATGAGCGGGGCCGCTTTACTACCAACACCCCGAGCAAGGTTGGAACATCGAGCCTATATGAGACCCGCGGCGGTGCGTATTTTCTAGTACGCGATTATGACCGCGCCTCCGACATTGCCGACCCTGACCTTGCTGGACAGCTTCGCATCAGTGATCGCGGTGTGATTCCGCTAAAGCGCAAAGAAGCTCTTGGATGGGCAGAGAGCAAGGCGTTGGACTCCGACAAGATCGAGGAGATGTTTGGCAACGTCGCCGAGGCCGGCGATCAGACGGGCGCCATCCTGCTGAGCGTGCCGCAGACGCTTAAGCTCGCCATCGAAAAGTCCGCGGCCGTAGCCGGTGTATCGACCAACACTTGGCTCATGCGCTGTGCCGAACGCGCCATTGCATCCGAACGCGAGCAGAAGGCAAATCCGTGAGCAGCAATTAATGCCAAGTCTAGGACAGGTGTTGCCTGATTTTCGCCAGTAGCTGACGTGGGCTAAAGGGTTTGGTCACGTAATCTTCGCACCCCGCCGCACGAGCCTTCTTTTCTTCACTAGGGAGCGCGTAAGAGGTGACCGCGATGATCGGAATTGATCGTAAGGCGGCTGTGGCCGTTTGCTGTTCCTGGGCCTCGCTCAGCTCGCGGGTGAGCCGGGCGACCTCGGTTTCTTGGCCGGCTGGGGAAGAACTGCGCTGGCGCACAGCCTTTAGGGCTTTCGCCTTGCGGCTTCGCGCTTTGGCCAGTTTGCTGCTTGCTGTGGAGCGCCGTCGCATCGCCCACCCAAGGCTTAGGACTACGCAGGTATCAAGGTGGGATTACAGCAGGGATTTGCGGCCGGCGAAACGGGGTTCA
>Ga0318541_10000068_pt1 | contig 25769 bp, 25 predicted proteins | sample GRESIP166b4f26_FD_202503 | JGI IMG/M metagenome (GOLD analysis project Ga0318541, IMG submission 202503) | Tropical soil microbial communities from Luquillo Experimental Forest, Puerto Rico - GRE.SIPMG.166b4f26 | ecosystem: Environmental > Terrestrial > Soil > Tropical forest > Bulk soil...
CATTAGCCGAACCGTCACCCCCAACACCCCCTGGAAATCCGCCGGGCAGTGTCATCTCTAATTGGCAGAGGGGTGACATTTTGATCGGGCGCCTACAGAGGGGTGTCGCATAATATATATTATGGAAAAATTTCTCCTGCTTAGGTAGCTAGGTCGTTGTCGGTTCCAAGCTGGCGTGAAGCGGGTCTGGTCGCCGCTGAGTGCTTCGCGGGCTAGACGGACATACGTACGACTGCGCGAATTTATTGCCTTTGCGGCTCATGCTGGCGCCCCGACACCGTTGGCGTAAGCGCGAAGCCGGCGCGCAACGGCCGCAGCGATGCGGCGAACCGCTTTCCGGTTCAGCACGGCAACCGTCGAATTGTGCTTTGGTTTACGGGTTTGCTGTATGCATTTCATTTATCTAAATACACTTTTGGCTGACGGAGTTAAAGTGATCCGGATCTTCGGAGACAATTTGGCGCTGGGACAGCTTGTTCTTCGCAGGGTGGACCAGCTTCCGTATTTTGTCGGCCCGTTTCTGGCGAGTTGGGCGCTCCTCGGTCACCTCCGACACGGCGATTGGTTTAGCCGCAGGCGTATCATTGCCGCGGGCGGATTGTTGCTGGCGACACAGACGCTCGTATTTGGCTTCCTGATTGCCGTTTCCTACGGTTTGATCGTGCCGCAAGCAAAGCCCTTATCGACCGATTTTGTCAGCTTTTACGCGGCAGGGCGGCTCGCCGCCACCGGCTGGCCCGAGCTTGCCTATGACCAGTCGGCCCATTACGAGGCAGAGCAGGACGCCACCGAGACCGGCATAGCTTATCAATACTTTTTTTACCCGCCTGTTTTTCTGCTGCTGTGTTCGGCGCTGTCGCGCCTGCCCTACCTAGCTGCCTACGTTGTATTCCAGGCAGCAACCCTCACATTCTACCTGATCGTGATACGCGGGATCTTGAAGGAGGCGGGTTCGGCTTGGCTGATACCGGTGCTTGCCTTTCCGGCTGTTTTTTGGACCCTCGGCTACGGACAGAACGCATTCCTGACGGCAGCGCTGTTCGGCGGTGCGACACTGTTGCTCGACAAGCGCCCGATCGCCGCCGGAATTCTTTTTGGCATGCTCTGCTACAAGCCGCATTTTGGCCTGCTGGTTCCCCTAGCCCTCGCTGCGGGCAGGCAGTGGAAAGCTTTCGTCGCAGCCGCCGTCTCGGTCGCCGGCTGGATTGCTATCTCCCTTGCAGTCTTCGGGTGGGCGACCTGGCACGCCTATTTAACCGCTTTTTTCTCGTCGGGAGAAATCTCCGACTACGGATTGGTGCATTTCAATCCGGCCGGATTTATCAGCCTTTTTTCGGCAGTCCGCCTCGCTGGTTTTTCGGCCGGTCTGGCACACGCGGTCCAGCTGGCCGCGACGGCGTTTGCGGTCGTCTTCGTCTGTTGGATCTGGTGGCAAGACTGCAGTCTTCCGGTGAGATCCGCGGCGCTGGCGGCCGGAACCTTGATCGCAGTCCCATTTGCGGTCCTCTACGATTTGATGCTGGCGACCATCGCCCTGGCGTGGTTGGTCCGCACCGGCGGCGAGCGCGGTTTTCTGCGCTACGAAAAGCCGGTTATCGCAGGGATATATCTGATCCCGCTGATGGCGCTCCATGTCGGGACCGCGTTGCGCATACCTTTGGGACCGCTGCCCGCCGTCGCCTTGGCGGCGCTCTGCATGGTCCGCGCATCGAGCGAGGTTAGTGCGGCCACGCGATCGGCTCCCGAGCAAGGCGCGATCGTCGATTAGCCGGTCGCCACAGAGCCCTTCGCCACGCCCCAGCTCGGACTCTGCGACCAAAGTGAACGAGGACGGACACGAACACGGCTGACCGTCCCCCACCATACGGAAAGCGATCATCCCCAGCATATGAAGCGCGGCGTGGTAGCCGCGAGGTGCACGGTTCCCGCGCCACAGTCAGGCACAAAAAAGATAAACCCCGCCGGGGCGGGGTTTATCGTAACCGGCCGCGGACCGGAAGTTCAGGCTATCCGACGGCGGCGTCGCAGCAATCCCAAGCCGGCCAGGGCCGCGCCGAGGATCGAGAGGGTCGCGGGCTCCGGGACGCCCGTGATGATGCCGATGTTGAGTGAACCGGTTGGCGGCGTCTCCAAGGTGAAGTACGTGGTCCCGCCGGGTGCCAGCGGCGTGGCGAACACATCGTTTATTGTGTTTATATTAACCACCGTGAACAGGTTGTTCGGGCCGGAATACTGGCCTGTAGCGTTCGAAATGCTTGGCGTGAAGCAGGAGCCGGACCCGGCAGTGATACAGCCGCCGTTGGGGGCCCACCCGCCATCGCCGTCAAATCCGGCGATGCCGGCTCCCGTGATGGTGATCCCCGTTACTGTTAGGCCAGTGTTGTTGACGACGCCGACCAGTTGATCATCGGCGCCATCGTACGGGTGCGAGTTGTCTACTGTGACCGTTGCCGTAGGGGGCGTGCCCGCGTTCAGCGTGATAGTCTCGTTACACCCGGCACCGATGTTACCGAGCGCCGGACACGGGCCGGCTGAGGCTGCCACGCTGAACAAGCCGAACGCTCCTGCGACCAGGAACGCGGGTAGGATTTTCTTCAGGCTCAGTTCCATTGACCCTTTCTCCCGAGGTTGATGTTGATGTAGCATTAGTTGTGGAGCAAAGGGCATGCCAAGCCAATTATTTCAAACCATTAGGCGCATTTCTCGTCGGTCCGTCGATGCAAACTGACGAGAATTTTTACACCTTATCCGGGATAATTACAATCTAAAGGGAACGCTAATACCAGCGCCGTTCCCGCTCCGCGATATCACGCCGACGGGAATCGTGAGCAATTCCAGATAACTGAGAAATTTCAGGGAAGGTCTTCCGCCGGTTGGTGCTGGCTTTGTGTGTGTAAAGTTTTCCGGCGGTACGGATCGGGTTATCCCTCGAATGCCGTTTGTTCGCCGCTGCACGATCCCGATCTTGCGAACCCAACTATGGGCTTGTCGCCGCCTTGCAAGGGCTGAAACACTTTGAAGAAGCGATCGTCCGCCACGAAAGGGCCATAGCTATCGATCCCGCATATGCCCAGGCGTTTGTTACGGCCTCGCCGGCGCGCTTCAGGCGCTGAACCGGCAGTGCAAGCAATCCCTTACTTCGAAAAGGCTCTCAGCATCGGTGTTCGGCGCCGTCGAACGGTCTCCCCTCTGGAAGCCGATCATGCCCAGTATATACAGAGCGGCGCGGCAGCGCGGCGCAAAGGACAAGCACGCCGCGTAACAGCGCGTCGACCTCCTCCAGCCGCCTTCGTTCGAGCAAATCGCATGCCTGGGAGGCGCGCGGTTTTCGCGCCACAGTCAGGCACGAAAAAGATAAACCCCGCCGAGGCGGGGTTTATCGTAACCGGCCGCAGACCGGAAGTTCAGGCTATCCGACGGCGGCGTCGCAGCCATCCCAAGCCGGCCAGGGCCGCGCCGAGGATCGAGAGGGTCGCGGGCTCGGGGACGGCGGTTGATGTTGTCCCCACGAGTTCGAACCAGTCGAAAGCAATAAAGTCACCCGACCCATTGCGATCGAGGTGCAGATCGACTTCACCCGCCAAGTTGGCGGCGGCCAACTCTGCGGCGTTAAGCGTGAACGAGTGGATTGCCGTCACAAAACGCCCGTCCGCGAAGGAGAACGGGACACTAACTTCGTTGATGTTGGCAGCCAGCGCGCCAAACACATCGGACTGGAAGTCTCCTCCGGCGAAGCTGAGTGTTGCAGAGGTCAGGGTCCCGGTGAAGGGAAGCAACACATCCGCTGTTGTTGACGTGTTCGGACCGTTGCCTGGAAAGATAGAAGAGTACACATCCGTAATCTGGGCGCCGTTCGTCGCGGCGATTTCAGCAGCATCTCGGTTGTTCAGGCGACGGCAATCCCAAGCAGGGTACGCAGGGCCTTCCTGGCCATTGTAAAATCCACCGACAGCTAGCGGATAAATGGGTCCCAACTTTCGCCGGGACGGCTTTCTCCTCACGCTTTGATCGCCATCGGGTCGGCCGCACGAGCTCACCGCGCACCGGCGGCAGCGGAATGCATATCCGCTATGCGTTACATAAGAATATGATACGCTGATCTAGACCCTCCGCATCACCGTCTCCCGCCCTGCCACGGTGCCGGTTGCGCGGTCCCAAATCTGCCAGCACTGTAGGTCTCCATCCGGATCCACAGGCCAGCCGTGATATGCTCAGCCCGCCAGCTCGATCATAAGGCCGTCCTGGCCGGGCTCGACGCCCTCCGGCAGCTCGGCGCTGAGCTCGCGGTAATCGAGGCTCTGATCCATGTGCGTCAGCACCGCGCGCCGCGGTCTGACGCGCGCGATCCACGACAGCGTCTTCGCGAGATGCGCATGGGTCGGATGCGGCTCGCGGCGCAGGCAATCGACAATCCACAGCTCGATGCCGGCAATCGCCGCGAACGCGGTCTCGTCGAGGTCGGTGACGTCGGTCGAATACGCAAGACCGCCGATGCGCAGGCCGAGGGTTGTGCTGAAGCCGTGGTCCTGCGCAAACGGCACGATCGGAATGCCGGCGATCTCGAACGGCCCGACAATCTCGTGCGGCACAAGCGTAGGTTTGTAATACCGGCCTGGCTCCGGGATCGGTTTCAGTACATAGCCGAAGCGCTGGCCGATCTCCGTCAGGGTCTTGGCGTCGGCGTAAAGCGGGATCGCGCTTCTCATCAGCCGGTTGACCGAGCGCAGATCGTCGATGCCGTGGAGATGATCGGCGTGCGCATGCGTGATCACGACGGCATCGAGCCGCGACACCCCGGCGTCGATCAGCTGTTCGCGCAAATCGGGAGACGTGTCGACCAGGATAATCGTGCTGCCGATTTCGACCAGCACCGACACGCGGCGCCGGCGGTTGCGCGGATCGGCCGGATCGCACCGGCCCCAGTTCGGACCGATCACCGGCACACCGGTGGAGGCACCGCAGCCGAGGACGGTCACCCTCATTGCGCCGGCAGCGCCGCCTTCGTGAACAAGCGAAAGAAATTCTCGCGCGTCAGCGACGCGAGGTGCTCCGGCTCGACGCCTTTCAGCTGTGCGACCGCAGCTGCGGTGGCCGCGACAAAAGCGGGCTCGTTGCGCTTGCCGCGATACGGCACCGGCGCGAGATACGGAGCATCGGTTTCGACGAGGAGCCGGTCGAGCGGCAGATCGCGGGCGATCGCGCGCAGCTCCTCGGCGTTGCGGAACGTCACAATGCCCGAAAGCGAGATGTAGAAACCGACCTCGAGCACGGCCTCGGCAAGCGCTCGCCCGCTGCTGAAGCAGTGCATCACACCGCGCAGCGGCCGCTCTTCTTCGAGGATCCGCGCGATCTCGCGATCGGCTTCGCGGGCATGAATGATCAGCGGCAAACCGCTGGCGCGCGACGCGGCGATATGTGCGCGGAACACCCGCTCCTGGATGTCGCGCGGGCTCAAATCGTAATGAAAATCGAGGCCGGTCTCGCCGATGCCGACGACCTTGGGGTGGCGTGCCAGCGCGTCCAGCTGGTCGGGAAGAAGTGCGGCGTGATCCGCCGCCTCGTGCGGATGCGCCCCGACCGAGCACCAGATCCCGTCATAGGCTTCGGCGATCGCGCGCACCCCGTCGAACTCGTCGAGCCGCGTGCAGATCGTCAGCATCTCCGCGACGCCGGCGGCCCGGGCCCGTGCGACGACCATGTCGCGCTCCGCGGCGAAATCCGGAAAATCGAGATGGCAGTGGCTGTCGACCAGCATCGGCGGCCCTTGAACCGTCACGGCACCGGCTCTTCGACGAAGCGCGGGAAAATTCCTTCCGGCTTCCGCAATGGGGTTCCCGGGGCGAGCGGCGCCGCCGTGAGAGCAGTGAAATCGCGGGCGCTCTCGGGCACAGCAAGCTGGTCGAGGAGCTTGCCGGCGGTGCCCGGCACGAAAGGCTGCGCCAGGATTGCCAAATGCCGCAGCGTTTCGGCGAGAGTGTAAAGCACCGTCCGCATCCGCGCCGGGTCGCTGCGGCTGAGCACCCAGGGGGCTTGTTCGTCGACATAGCGGTTGGCTTCGCCGACGACACGCCAGATCGCCTCCAGCGCGAGGTGAAATGCCTGTTCCGAGACATGCCCGCGCACCATCGCGAGAAGGCTCCGGCCCGCGTCGAGCAGTGCCGTCTCGGCCGCGGTCAGACCTCCCGCTTCGGGTACAACAGCATCGCAATTGCGGTTGATCATCACCAGCACGCGTTGCGCCAGGTTCCCGAAGTCATTGGCGAGGTCGCCATTGAGCCGCCCCACCACGGCACGATGCGAGAAATCGCCGTCGCTGCCGAACGGCAATTCGCGCAATAGAAAATAGCGTGCCGGGTCGACCCCGTATCGCGCGACAAGGACCTCCGGGGGGATGCCGTTGCCGAGCGATTTCGACATCTTCTGCCCTTCGACCGTCCACCAGCCGTGCGCGAACACGCGTCGGGGCGGCTCGAGCCCGGCGGCCATCAGGAAGGCGTGCCAGTAGACCGTGTGGAAGCGCAGGATGTCTTTGCCCACGATATGGATGTCGGCAGGCCAATAAGTCGCGTAATCGCCGCGCTCGACCTCCGGATAGCCGAGTGCCGTGATGTAGTTGACGAGCGCGTCGAGCCACACATAGATCACGTGCGCCGGGTTGCCGGGCACCGGGATGCCCCAGCTGAAGCTGGTCCGCGAGATCGACAGATCTTTTAGCCCCGACCGGACAAAGCTGATCACCTCGTTGCGCCGGCTGCGCGGCGCGATCGCCTCGGGATGGGCCTCGTAAAACGCCAGCAGCCGTTCTTGCCAGGCTGACAGCCGGAAGAAATAGTTCTCCTCCTCGACCCACTCGACCTCGGCGCCGGTCGGCGCAAGCCGAGTTCCGCCTGGGCCGTCGATCAGCTCGCTCTCGTCGTAGAAGGCTTCGTCGCGCACGCAGTACCAGCCCGCGAAGCGGCCGAGATAGATTTCCCCGCGTCGCTCGAGCTCCCGCCACAGCGCCTGCACGCCGCGGATGTGGCGCTGCTCGGTCGTGCGGATATAGTCGTCGTTGCTGATGTCGAGCAGCCGGTCCATCTCGCGAAACGTCGCCGAGACGCGGTCAGTAAATTGCTGCGGCGTCAGGCCGAGAGCCTGCGCCGAACGCTCGACCTTCTGCCCGTGCTCGTCGGTGCCCGTCAGGAACCTGACCCGATACCCGTCCAGTCGCATGAAGCGCGCCAGCGCATCCGCGGCCACCGTCGGATAGGCATGGCCCAGGTGTGGCGTGTCATTGACGTAATAGATCGGCGTCGTGACGAAAAAGGGCCGGTTCGCGGTCATGCTTGTCTCCAAAGCCCAGATATGGGCCGGGACCGATCGCGATCCAGTCGGCGAGCGGCTTGATGTTTCTATCGCGCCAGTTCTTCGACCGCAAAGAAGGCGCCGAGGATGGCCTGCTTGCGATCGAGGTTCAGCTGCTCGGTATTGGCGAAGTCACGGTCGATCTTATCGCGCAACGCCGCCCAGCGCGGCGGATCGGCCCGGGAGGCGAGGCGGTGCATGACTTCCCGCTCCTCGGTCAGCAAGTCGCCGCCGTGGAGCACCCCACGGGCGGATTTGATGACCATCCGGGCCAGAAACTCCGACAGCAGCTCTTCGCTCGCGCGATAGGCGTCTTCCGCATCGGCGCGGGCGAGTTTGTCGGCGAAGGCGTGAAGCGCGGCAATATCGATGTGCGGAATCTGCGCGAACATGCCGAGCATCGACCGGTAGAGCGCGAGCCCGCCGGCATCGGCGAGCTCGATCGCGCGGCCAATGCTGCCTTTCGCCAGCCGCGCTAACGCCTCTGCCTCGGAGCTTTCAAGCTCGGGGCGGTACTGTCCGACCAGCTCCAGTACCAGCGGCTGCGGCAGCGCTGTGAGGCGGCAGCGGCGGCAGCGCGAGCGGATCGTCGGCAACAGTTGCCCCGGGCTGTGGCTGACCAGAAGCAGCAGCGCCCGACGCGGCGGCTCCTCGAGGATCTTGAGCAGCGCATTGGCGGCGTTGCGGTTCATTTCCTCGGCGCCGTCGACGATGACTATGCGCCAACCCTCCTCCGCCGCCGTCAGCCGCATAAAGCCGGCGATCTCGCGTACATCCTCGACGATGATGTCGCTGCGCCGCCGACGGCGTCGCGGATCATAGGCGCGCTCTACGGTCAGAAGATCGGCGTGACCGCCCGAGGCGACGCGGCGGAACGCATTGCTCGCGGGGTCTACCGCCAGCCCGCTATCGGCACGATCGCCGGGTTGGGCGAGCAGGAAGCGGGCTAGCCGGAAGGCGAGCGTCGCCTTGCCGATACCGCGCGGCCCGGTCAGCAGCAGCGCATGCGGCAGCCGTCCTCCTTCCGCAAGCTGTCGGAGCTCTCGTTCGGCGTTCTCATGGCCCAGCAGATCCGGGTTCTCGCGTGGCGCAAGCACGAGCCCCACACCCACCCGCTACTCTCGTCTCCCGGTGGCAAATTCCACACCGAAACGCTCTTCGAGCACCGCGAGCACAGCGCGGTGGACCGTCTGCGGGTCGCCCGCAGCGTCGATCAACATGCAGCGAGCGGGGTTGTCCGCGGCGATTTGCCGGAACCCTTGACGGAGTCTTTCGTGGAAATCAGGGTCGAGGCGCTCGAAGCGGTCCGCACTCGATCGGGCCACCGCGCGGGCGAGCCCGACTTCGACCGGTAAATCGAGGATCAGTGTCAGGTCCGGCCTGAAATCGCCGAGCGCAAAGCGATGCAGCATTGCGAGCTCGCGCAGGTCTACCCCCCTGCCATAGCCTTGGTATGCCAGCGTCGAGTCGGCAAAACGATCGGCGACGACCCATACGCCTTGCGCGAGAGCGGGCGTGATCAGCCGGGAGACGTGGTCGTGGCGGGCGGCGATGAGCAGCAGGGCCTCGCTGATCGCGTCCCAGCGCTCACTCTCGCCTTCGAGCAACAGTCTCCGGATCGCCTCGCCGCCAGGCGAGCCTCCAGGCTCGCGCGTCTCCCGTACCGGGATTCCAGCCCGCTGCAGCGCCGTCACCAACAGCCGGACTTGCGTCGACTTGCCGGCGCCCTCGCCGCCCTCAATCGTGATGAACCGGCCCCGGATCTCTGTTACCCCAGAAGCTGCAATACAACTCGCTTGCCGCCTCTGCTCGTCATCCCGGCGAAGGCCGGGATCCACCGTGCAGCGGCACGAGCGCTCCGAAAACCCTGGAACCGCATTGCGAACGCTTGGAGACTTCGGAGTGACGGAAGCCTGGGTCCCGGCCTCCGCCGGGCCGACAAGAGAAATGCTCGCTTACCGGAGGCACCGTCGCGATACATCCACGACCTCTCAGTGCCGGTTGCCCCACACCAGATAGCCGGCCAGGGTCGCGATGCGGCCGAGCGGGTCCATGCGGGGAATGTCGGCGGCGGTTACCAGCGGCACTTCAGTTGGCGGCACATCGGGAGCGGTGACGATCACCTTGCCGACGGTCTGGCCCTTGGTGATCGGCGCGGCGATCGGGCGATCATACTGGGCCGTGACCTTCATGTCTTTGCGCGCCTTTCGCGCCAAGGTTATCCGGAGATCTTGGCTGACCGTCAGCGGCACCTTCGCCTCGGAGCCGAGCCAGACCTCGGCCTCATCCACTTTGACGCCCGCCGCAAACAGCCGATAATCGTTGAACTCGCGGAACGCCCAATCGATCAGTCTTTCGCTCTCCTGCGCGCGCGCCTTCATCGTCGGCAGCCCGCCGAGCACAAGGATGACGCGGCGGTCCTCGCGCTTGACCGAAGCGGTGAGGCTGTAGCCCGCCTCTTCGGTATGCCCGGTCTTCAGCCCGTCCGCACCCATTCCCTTATAGAGCAAGGGATTGCGATTGCCTTGCTTGATATTGTTGAATTCGTACTCGGTGTCACCATAGTAGTGATAATATTCAGGAAAATCCTTGATCGTCCGCATCGCCAATGTCGCCAGATCGCGCGCCGTCATGTAATGGTCGGGGTCGGGCAGCCCGCTCACATTGACAAAGTGACTATCTTTGAGCCCGATCTCTTTCGCCTTTTGGTTCATCAAATCGACAAAGGCTTCCTCGCTCCCGGCCAGACCTTCAGCCAGCACGAGGCAGGCGTCGTTGCCCGACTGGATGATAACGCCTTTCAACAGATTGTCGATCGAGAGGCGGCCGCCGAGCGGGACGAACATCTTCGATCCTTGCAGCCGCCAAGCCCGCTCGCTGACAGGCAGCTCGTCCTCGGGCTTGGCGCGACCTTGCTTCAGCATGTCGAAGACGACATAGGCCGTCATGATCTTGCTCATCGACGCCGGCGGCATGCGTTCATCGGCACCTTTGTCGAGGAGCACCACGCCGGTGTCCGCTTCGAGAACCAAAGCGTGTTTTGCCTGGGTCTCGATGCCGGACGTCGAGGTCGAGGCTGTGGGAGCCTCGGCGGCGGCCACCGCTTTTGCCTTGTGGTGCGCATGCGCGGCCGTAGCAGGCCGCTGATCAACGACGCCCGCAGCAACCAGCGCGGCGGCAATTGCCGCACCAAAGACGCGCGCTCTATGGTCGCTCATTTCGCCCACCTTCCTTGTGCCCTTGTTCCATAGCTCCATGCTTCGGGATCGCCGCCGACGGCCGGAATGAAGATCCGCAACGGATCACGCGTGCGCCATGCTGTCGGCGAGATAGCCGACGGCGGCGGCGAAATAGGTGGATTTGTTCCATCTCATGATCGTGCGGAAATTATTGTAAACGAGAAAAGCGGGGCCGCCCGCACCATCCGGCATGACGAGCGAAGCTTCCCACTCGCGAGCCGCCAGCGGGCCGCCGCCGCTGCTGCGGACCCCGAGCCGGCTCCACTCGTCGGCCGGCCGCTTCATCTCGAGACCGGTGAAGCGGGTGTCAAAGCCAGCGGGCAGCATGACCTCCCTGCCCCAGCTCTCGCCGCCGTGCCAGCCAAGCCGCGCAAGATAATTTGCTATCGACGCGAGCACGTCGCCGCGGTCGTTCCAGATATCGCGCCGGCCGTCGCCATCGTAATCCACGGCATATCCGAGAAAGGTAGAGGGCATGAACTGGCACTGCCCCATCGCTCCCGCCCAAGACCCCATCATATGGTCGGCCCCGATATGCCCCTGGTCGATGATGCGCAGAGCGGAGATCAGCTCGCCGCGGAAATAGGAGCTGCGCCGCCCGTCATAACCGAGCGTGGCAAGCGCCGAGACCACCGCGTAATTCCCCATCACGTTGCCGAAATCGCTCTCGATCCCCCACAAAGCGACGATAAACCTCGGCTCGACATTGTAGCGCCGCCAAATCCCGTCGAGCAGCGCGTGGTTCTCGGCCAAGTGCTCGCGTGCGTCCTCGATGCGCTGTGGTGTGACGACCTTTTCAAGATATTCGCCGAACGTCAGCTGCCGTTCCGGCTGCTTGCGATCGAGTTCGATGACGTGCGACAGGAACTCGGCGTTGCGCAGCGCCCGCTCTATCGTCGACGTCCGGATCCCCTGCGCTGCGGCGTCGCGGCGGACAGTGGAGAGAAACGCATAGAAGTCGCCTTCGAGGGCGGCCCTCGCATGTTCCGCCAAACCCGACGTGGCGAGCAACGGAACCGCGAAGATGACCCGACGGCTGACACGCAGTGGTGCCATTACAGAAACTCTCTGATGCTTCACAGTCCTTGCCGTCTCTTGCCACGGGCGAGCTGAAGCCGCAACGCTCCGCGGCGTTTGCCGCAGATCCCTTCCCATTCGCCGTTCTTGCGCGACCCCCGCTCCGAGCTCGGCGTCGAATCGCCGCCACAAAGCGAATTGAACTTCCCTTGTCCCTCCTTGGGCCAAGGCCTATCCTGGCTTCATGGTATGCAAGGGAGGATGAGATGGGGCAGGTTTTGGGGCTGGGCGTTACCCACTTTCCGCCGCTTTCGGGCACGGACGAAAGTTTGGGTTGGATTCTCAAACGCGCCCTCGAAGATCCCGCAGTGCCGGAGCGGCTGCGGCACCCATCGGGCTGGCCGTCGCCGATGCGCGAGGAATACGGGAATGATGCCGGACTGAGTTCGGCCCGGCGCCACCGCGAGGCGCTGGTTGCCGGCTTCCGCAATGCACGGCGGGTATTGGACGAGTTCAAGCCCGATTTTGTCGTGATCTGGGGCGACGACCAATACGAAAACTTCAAGGAAGACGTCATTCCGCCATTTTGCGTGTTCGCCTACGAATCGCTGAAGACGACCCCTTGGCAATATCGTCGCGGCGCCAATGCGTGGAACGAGCCGGCGGATACGACCTTCCATTACGAGGGCCATCGCGAGGGCGGAAAACATCTGGTTACGAGTATGCTGGAAGCCGGGTTCGACGTGTCCTACGCTTACAAGCCGCTGCACCACGACCTCGGCCACGCCTTTCTGAATACGCTGTTGTTCATGGACTACGACCGCAAAGGCTTCCCCTACCCGGTCGTTCCATTTCAGGTGAATTGCTATGGCCGGCGCGTCATCGCGCAAGAGGCGGGCGTCAGGGGTTTGAGCGAATTTCCTTCGGAAGACCAGCTCGATCCCCCCTCCCCTGCCCCATGGCGCTGCTTTGATCTCGGAGCAGCCTGCGCGCGGGCCGCCGAGAAGAGCCCGTACCGGGTGGCGCTGATCGCCTCGTCGAGCTGGTCGCACGCGTTCCTCACCCCCAAGCACTACCTGCTTTACCCCGACGTCGAGGCCGACCGCGCGCTCTACGAGGCGTTGCAGGCCGGGGATTACGCGAAATGGCGGCAACGGCCACTAAGCGCCATCGAGGACAGTGGCCAACAGGAGGTCCTCAATTGGATGTGTCTGGCTGGAGCGATGAACGAGCTCGGCCGGCGGCCGACCGAAACCGCCTACGTGCAAAGCTACATTTTCAACTCGAACAAATGCTTCGCCGTCTTCGAGCCGTAAGGCCATGCCCGAGCTCCCAGGAAAAGAACTGGCGCGGGAGCTGATCGACAAGAGCCGAAGCCAGAGCCGCGCGACTCCGGTCGAGGAGGTGATCGAGGCGACACGGCGAGGCGGCCTCGACAGTGACGCCGCACACCGCCTGATCGGACGGCTGTGGACGATGGAGCGGCTGTTTTATTACATCTACGGCGGCTGGGGTCAGGGTCTCGAAATCAATGACTTCCCGCCCTCGGTCAAATACCTGTTCTCGAAGCAGATCGTCGACGAGTCGACGCACGAGATGCTCTATCTCGATGCGCTGCTCCACAAAGGCTACGTCGCGACGCAGAAGGATGCGTTCCGGCATCCCTACGGTCGTTTCGTGCTCGATTCCTCTCTGGCCTATTATGTCTTTTCGTTGCGTAACCTTGCCACCTACCCGCATCCGATCCGCATTGCGGCGCTCAATCTGGGGCCCAAGGTCCTCGAGCTCGGCTGGATGGAGGGGCTTGCGGCGTCGCTCGCCGACCCTCAGCTCAAAGGCGTGTTCGACAGCCAGTTCGTCGAAAACCGCAGCCACATCAATATGGGCAGGCGTATCGTCGAAGAGTTCATCGAGAAACCGGTGGAGGCCGATCTGTGCCGCTGGGCCTGTGCGATTGCCAAGCGCGACTACAACAGGTTTCTGGGGGAGCTCTGCGCCTTTGTGCTCGGCCGCGAAGCGCCGCCAGCCCCGGCGCCGTGGCGGCAGGTGACCGATTAAGGGAGACGGGCATGCCCAGCCTGAAGATCGACCACGAGCGCTGCACCGAGTGCCGGATGTGCTACATCGTCTGCCGCGAGATCGACATCAACGCGGTCTACGTGGCGCTGGAGCCGCTGCACCGCATCGAGATCGACATCGACAAATGCACCTATCCGGGCTGCACCGCGTGTCTGATGTATTGCCCGGCGGAAGGCTCGATCATCGAAGTCGACAGTGGCCGCTCGCTGGTCCCACCCCCGCCCGAAGCCTGGCAGGAGGCGACAAAGTAAGCACGGGGAGGCAGACATGACAGAGCGATTGGCGTTGGGGATTGTCCCCGGCATCGGGTGGCGGGCGCGCGAAATCGAATCGGTTGCCCGCGAAGCTGAGGATGCCGGCTTTGAGGCGATCTTAAATCCTGAAGTCAACAATGATGCGTTGGCGACGGCGCAGCTGATGGGCTCGGTTACCAGCCGTATCAAGGTGGGGCCGTGGGTTTCGAGCATCTACCTCCGCCACTCCTACGTCTGCGCACAGGCGGCGGCGTTGATCGCCGACGCGACCGGCGAGCGGCTGATCCTCGGCCTCGGCGTCAGCCATCCGTTGGTCAACCGCACCTTCGGCGTCGACTCCGCCTCACCGCTCGAAGCGATGCGCCACTATGTGACCGAAGTGCAAACCTGGCTGCGCGGCGAGGGCCCGACGACGCATCTGCCGCAGCACCCGGCACCGTGCCGTGTTCCGATCCACATCGCTGCGCTGACCTCGAAGACGGTGGAACTCGCCGGCGAAGTGGCCGACGGTGTCATGCCGTATCTCTGGTCGACCGCGCGTGTCGCCGCCGCTAAGGCCTGGATCGCGCGCGGACGGGCCGGATCACCGGGCCGCGCCCCGCTTGAGCTGTCGCTCGGACTGCCGGTCTATGTCGGCGACGATATGACGGCGGTCCGCGACCTGGCGCGCCAGAACCTCGCATTCTACGCCGCGCTGCCGTATTATCAGCGCGTGCTCCGACTGCAGGGCTTCGCTGCGGAGGCGGCCAAGGCCGAGCAGGGCGACGCGGCCGGGGCGTGGAGCGACCGCCTGCTCGACGCGCTCTGCCTTATCGGTCCGCTCAGCCATTGCCGTGAGCGCCTAGCCGCATACCGGGAAGCTGGTGTCGGATTGCCTATCCTCTACCCGCCGATCGGTGTTGAAGCGGCGCGCGCCACGATCAAGGCGTTCCGTCAATAACACCATCGTTGCCGCGAAAGGCTCGTTAAGCGGAGGAGACGAATGCATCCGATCCTCGAACAGTTCTTGGACAAATGGGTGTGGCCCACGATGCCCGGTGCGCCAGGCGCCGAATTTCGACTGCGCCTCACCAGGGAGAAATGCGTCAAGGGCTGGGAGATCTCATTGCAGCGCACGCTCGGCGAGATCGAGGAAGAGCTCGCCAGCAACGACGAGGCCTGGAAGAAGGAGAAGGCACTGCGCGGCTATGCCGCCGAAGGCGTGCACATGTCGATCAAGCAGATGTCCGGGCAATTGTTGTCGGTCGATATCGCCGATCAGGAGCGCTACATCGACTTGCAGCGCATGCGTGCGCGCCAGATCTGGGACGAGTGCAAGCACAGCAAACTGCACGCTGATGTCCTGCTCGGCAAAGGCTGGATCAAGGACGAACGCGAATTGATGGATATCGCGCAGGCCAATACCCAGCCGCTGCCGGCCTATTTCGGCATGTCGATGATGTTCCCGCACATTCACCCGCTGGCTCGCGCTGCACAGAACTATTACCAGGAGGCGAATGCCTGCCTCGGCATCATGGCCTATCTCGACCGAGTCCAAGACCCTCTCGTCCGGCACGAGCATTTGAGCCAGCGCGACGAGGAACTGATGCACTTCATGGAAGGCAAGTTCCAGATCGATTTTCTGTGCGGAACGGCTGAGACGCAGAAACCGGTAGAAGAGGCGCTGGACTATTTGCTGCACCAGGTCGGCGGCATCCAATGAAAGTGCGGATCGACTACGCGATCTGCAATTCCTGCGGCCTCTGCCGCGAAGTCTGCCCGGAAGCGGCGATCCGCCCTACCCTGCTCGAGCCGCGCCACCTCTACGAGGTGCAGGAAATGAAATGCACCGGCTGCGGCGAATGCCTCGAATACTGCCCCGCCCCGGGTGCACTGGTGCAATATGAACCCCCACCCCTCCCTCACCCGCTTGCGGGGGAGGGTTAGGGAGGAGGCAGCGGGAATGGAAGGAGAAGTATATGGCGCGGCAATACAAACTGATGTCGGCGGACGGGCATCTCGAAGTGCCGCCGGAGCGTTGGGTGCATCGGGTGGCGCAGAAATACCGCGACCGCGCGCCGCGCACCGTTCATCTGCCAGATGGCGGCGACGCGCAGCTGATCGAAGGCCAGCCTCTGCTCGAGGCGAATTTTCTCGACCTGCGCGCCGGCCGCGCCGAAGGTACGTGGCAGCCCTTCGGGCTCAAAGTAGCGGACGCGGCCGGCACCGGCTCCCCCGAGCAGCGGGTCAAAGAGCAGGACGAGGACGGGCTCGACGCCGAGGTCCTGTTCCCGGCAATGGTTGCGGGGCCGGTGTTCTGGCGCAACATCAGCCATGACGAGGTCTATAAGGCGGTCATCCGCGGGTACAACGACTGGCTCGCCGAGGAATACTGCGCGGTCGCACCCGATCGGCTGTTCGGCATGGGCGTCATGCCGATCACCAATGTCGAGGACGCGATCGCCGAGATGGCGCATTGCAAGAAGCTAGGCCTCAAAGGGATCCAGCTCGGCGCATTGCCGAGCGGTAAAGGCTACCCGACGCCCGAGGACAACAAATTCTGGGCGGCGGCAATCGATATGGACATGCCGGTCACGGTGCACGTGGCGTTCAACCGCACCGGCGCCCGCGCCTCGCAGCCGACTTTCCGTTACCCGAAAGAGGATCCGGTGATCATGGAGCGGCTGCGCCGGCCGTTTCTCGAATGGATCTGCAATTTCGGTCTGGCGCCGTCGGTCAGCGTCGCGCAGCTCGTCCTTGCAGGGGTCTTCGAGCGCTTCCCGAAATTGAAGATCTACTTTGCCGAGACGCGCCTCGGCTGGGTCCCGTTCTGGCTCGAACACGCTGACCTCTGGTACCAGCGCCATCTCGGCTGGGCCCAGGAATACCTCGGGTTCAAGCCGCTGAAGGAGCTGCCGAGCCATTACGTGCGCAACCACGTCTATTTCAGCGTGCAATACGAGCGCGTTGCGGTCGAAGAGCGCCAGCATGTCGGCGTCGACCGCATCATGTTCGCGACCGACTTCCCGCATATCGAGAACGAATGGCCCAATTCGCGGCCGATCATCGACCGGATCTACGCCGACATCCCGGAGAAGGATAAGGCCAGGATCTGGGCCGGCAACGCCGTCGAGTACTTCAGGCTCGCCGCCTGACGCCCTCTCTCCTGCATTGCGGAGAGAGTCGCGCCTTCAGTTCGCGAGAAACGCCTTGGCTTCGGCCAGTTCCGGGCGGTCGGAATCGGCGTTCGCCAATGTGACGAGCTTCTCGTAAGCATGCTGCGCCTTGGCCGTATCGCCCGTTGCCTTGGCCGCCCTTGCGACGCCGAGCATGCTGCGGAAGCGGTTCCGGTCGTTACTAAGGGATAGCTCGTATTCCTTGAGCGCCCCGGCCGGGTCGCCCAGCTCAAGCAGCAGATCGGCGAGCAGCTCGCGCGCCGGCAACACCTCGGCCGGGGTTGCCGGGTGCTTGTCCATTGTCGCATCGAGATCTGCCGCCGCGCGCACCAGCTCCACTGCCTGTTTGTCATCGCCCTGCGCATGCGCAAGGATGCCGGCCGCGCCGAGCCGTTGCACCTCGACCTGCTTAGCCCAGTAATCGTCTTTGGCCTGTTCGAGTTTTTCCTTCAATGACTGAAGCTTGGCGATTTCGGCCTGGGCTTCGGCAATATTCCCGGTGTGCGCCGCGCCGAGGGCCCGCGTGAACGAGATCATCGCCTCCGCCCATGGAAAGCGCTCCCAAGGAAACGGCATTGGCGGCGGCGTCAGCGAAGCGGCCTCCGCCCAGTTCCGGCGCTCGACCGCATAGCGGGCCGGTATTGCCGCAATCGCATACGCCATCGGCAGGTTCGGGCCTTTGGCTTTGCCGAAAGACTGCAACTCCTCGACGACCTGTTTTGCCGCGCGGTCCTGCCCGGTCTGCAGGTACGCGTATTCGAGATAGTCCAGCGAATGCACCGTTTCGCCATCGAACGCATCCGGGCCGAGCTCTTCGCGGACATAGGCGAGTGCGGCGCCGGAGGCCGCGCGGTTGGCGTCGATCGATTGCTGCCACAGGCCCAGCCGCGTGAAGATGTGCGACGGCATATGCAGCGCATGCGGCACCGCCGGCGCAATGCCGGCATAACACAGCGCCGCGGTCAGCCCGTCTTCGGCGAGCTCGGGCGAGTCATTGGCGTGAATCAGGTAATGCGCGACACCGGGATGGTTAGGGAGCTCGGCACGCACCTGTTCGAGGATCACGCGTGCCTTCTTCTGATTGGCGTAGGTCTTATCGGTGGGCGGCGCCGTCGCGAGCAAAGCGAGGGAGTAGAAGACGCCGGCTTCGCGGTCATCGGGGTATTTCAAATGAACCTGCTCCATCGCTTTTTCATAAGCGATGGCGCGCGTGCGGTGGTCGATCTTGTCGTTGTCTCGATAAAAGATGGCGATCGCCGCGATATAGTCGCGCTCCCGATCCGTCTTGGGCTTGGCGGCGACGGCCTTCTCCACCGCCTCCGAGCCCGCCTTCAGCGCCGCTGCATTGGGCGGGTACCACAGCGGATACCAACGGCTCATCGCCATGCCCCAATAGCCGATCGCGCAATCTAGTTCGATCTCGGTGACGGCGGTGAAGGCTTTGACCGCCTCGTCGTACCAGAAGGAAGGCAAGATCCAGACCGCTTCGTTGAATTTTCTCTGCGCCGCCGCGCCGCACGAAATCGGGAAATTGACCTCGCTGACTTTGACGCTGGGACCCGATTTGTCCCCGCCCTCCGCCCGAGCTGAGGACCAGCAGGAAAGCGCGATGACCGCGGCTATGGAAAAGATAACGGGAACGCGATTTCGTCTCATCGACACCTCCCTGGGTACACGCACTCCGACCGAGTGGCGCAATTTAATTGCTGCGCTCGGGAGAGGTTAGTGTGAACTGGCTCACACTTCTCGCCGCTTCGGCGATAAATTTCTGCAGCCCTGGCACTCGGCAGGCAGTCACCTCTCCCCGCTTGCGGGGAGAGGTCGGAAGCCGCATAGCGCGGGTTCTGGGTGAGGGGGGACAATCGGCGCTGTAGGTGTTTTGCCGTCGCGGACCGCCCCTCACCCCGGCCCTCTCCCCGCTTGCGGGGAGAGGGAGTACCACAAGTTCGAAGGCGAGGGCGCAGGGGGCCTCTGGGCCATGCGGCCCGGATTCCCGCTTTCGTCGGAATGACGGAGAAACTATTGATTCCGGCTTCTTCCAAGTCGCCACGCCATAGGGGAGAGGAAAAGAATGGGTGAGTTTGCGTTAGGACAGCCGGTGCCGCGGTTTGAGGACCCACGGTTGTTGCGCGGCGGCGGCCGCTATGTCGACGACATGGTGCTGCCGCACATGGCATTCGGTCATGTGCTACGTTCGTCGCACGCGCACGCGCGGATCCGCTCCATCGATACGAGCACCGCGAAAGCCGCGCCCGGCGTGCTCGCCGTGCTGACCGGCGCGGATTGGGAGGCCTCCGGCTGGGGCGATCTTCCGACCGCCTCGGGAAACCGGCGGCGCGACGGCTCCCCCGCCTACCGCCCGCGCTATCCGGCACTGGTCAAAGACCGTGTGCGCTGGGTCGGCGATTACGTCGCCTTTGTCATCGCCGCAACCCGCGATCAGGCGGCCGATGCGGCGGAATTGATCGCCGTCGATTACGACCCGTTGCCGGCGGTCGTTTCGACCGCTGAGGCGCTCGAGCCCGATGCGCCTCGCGTCTGGGACGACAGCCCCGACAATGCCAGCTTTACCTATCTCGAAGGCGACAAGGCGGCGGCCGATGCCGCCTTCGCCCGCGCCGCGCAAGTCGTCCGCCACAAATTCGTCATCAACCGCGTGACCGCGGCGACAATGGAGCCGCGCGGGTGCATCGGCGACTACAACGCCGCGGCTGATCACTACACGATCTACACGACCTTGCAGCGCACCCACGGGTACCGCTCCGAACTCGCGCAGCAGATCCTGAAGGTTCCGGAGAGCAAGGTCCGCGTTGTTGCCGGTGACATCGGCGGCAGCTTCGGCATGAAGTCGGCGATCTACAACGAGGTGGCGCTGGTCCTGTTCGCCTCGAAGCTGATTGGGCGGCCGGTCAAATGGACGAGCACGCGCTCGGAGGCCTTTCTCGCCGACGCGCAGGCGCGCGACAACGTCACCGAGGCCGAGCTGGCGCTCGACCGCGACGGCCATTTTCTGGGGCTCAGAGTCAACACAACCGCCGCGGTCGGCGCCTATCCGCAGGCCGGCTCCAACGCCTTTGTCAACAATCTCGGAACTCTGGCCGGGGTCTATCGCACGCCGGCGGTATATGCTGACGTCACGGCCGTCTATACGAACACCAACCCGATGCGTGCCTATCGCGGCAACGGCCGCCCCGAGGCGGGTTATGTCATCGAGCGAATGGTTGATCTCGCGGCCGAGGAACTCGGCATCGACCGCATCGAATTACGCCGGCGCAACATGATCCCGCCCGAAGAGATGCCGTTCAAATCGGGCCTCACATTCACTTATGATTGCGGCGAGTTTGAGAAGGGCCTCGAGATGGCCCTCGAGCTCGCCGATTTCGCCGGCTTCGAGCATCGCCGCGCCGAGGCGCGCGGGCGCGGCAAACTCCGTGGCTTCGGCATCTCCAACACGATCGAACGCGCTGCGGCGGGCGGGTTCGAGGCCGCCGAAATCCGCTTCGATCGCGGCGGCACCGTGACCTTGCTGTCAGGCTCGATCACGCAGGGCCAAGGGCACGAGACGGTCTACAAGCAGCTCTTATGCGACCGGCTCGGCATTCATCCCGACCAGGTGCACTACGTCCAAGGCGACACCGACAAGGTCGCGATCGGCGAAGGTACCGGCGGCTCGCGCACCGCCGCGCTCGGCGGCTCCGCGGTGCATCTGGCGACAGAGAGGATCGTGACAAAGGCGCGGGTGATCGCCGCCGCAATGCTCGGCGGCGATCCCGACGAGGTCCGCTTCGAGGACGGCCTGTTTTCGGCGCCGCGCTCCAACCGTACGCTGACGATCGGCGAGATCGCCAAAGAGTCATTGGACTCGCGAAATTTGCCGGAAGGCATGGACCTGGGTTTGATCGCCGGTGCCACATTCAGCTGCAAGGAGCAGAATTTCCCGAACGGCTGCCACATCTGCGAGCTGGAAATCGACGCGGAGACCGGCGAGGTCGAGATCCTGCGCTACAGCGTCGTCGACGATGTCGGCACAGTGCTGAACCCGCTGTTGCTCGAGGGCCAGATCTGCGGCGGCATCGCGCAAGGCGTCGGCCAGGTCCTCATGGAAGACATCCGTTTCGACCCGGCGTCGGGCCAGCTTCTCACTGGATCGTTTATGGATTACGCAATGCCGCGCGCGAGTGATTTGTCGGCCATCCATTGCGACAGCAACCCGGTGCCGACCAACACCAACCCGCTCGGGGTCAAGGGTGCCGGCGAGGCCGGCAATGTCGGCGCATTGCCCGCCGTCGCCAACGCCCTCGTCGACGCGCTCTCGCCCTTCGGCATCCGCCACATCCAAATGCCCGCCACTCCCGAGCGCCTCTGGCGCGCCATCCGCGAAGCGCGATGAGCGACTTGAAATGAACGAGGCGGGTATTACGCGGGTGACCGTGAAGGTTGGTGAGAACCTCCCCAAAGGGGCGACCGACTGGCAACGCCTGGACACAATGACCGATGAGGAGGCTACCGCTGCGGCGGCAGCCGATCCCGATGCGCAGCCTTCCACGCCGGACCAGCTCGCGAAGTTGCACCGTGTGTCGCGGGTCAAGGTACTGCGTCAGCGCCTCGGGATGAGCCAGACAGAATTCGCGCGCACCTTCCATTTGCCGATAGCCATGCTGCAAGACTGGGAGCGGCATCGCAGCACCCCCGATGCTCCCGTCCGCGCGTTGCTTCTCGCGATCGAACGCGATCCCGAGACGATGAAACGACTATTGCAGGACGAAGCTGCGTGAGGCCCGCTCAGTTCGCTCGCAAGCTCGGGATAACGCCCCGCGCACGAGGCGATCGCCGCTCCCGCTGTCGCGGGGAAGCGATAGCCAGCGGCGATTGTTGCGATCATAAAATCGCCAAATTTGCATTACATATTGCGAGTTACAACGGCTCCGCGTGAGGCGGGCCCGGCCGCTGTTCGGGTTGAGGACGGCGGTCACGCGAGGGTCCCGCGGGTGCGCGGACCTGCAACCTTTGGATGAATCTGCTGCTGATTCGCTGCAGATTGCACAAAAGTGGACTTTAGATGCAATTGTTGATTGTAGCCCCGATCTGGCCTTGGAGGCGACGTCGGCTCCCTCCCCTCCACCGCGGTGAGCCGCGTTGACACTGCCGGGGCGGGTCGAGCATGGTGCGGACGCCTTTCGACACTTCGAGCCGCTTTGGATTAGCCATGACCGACGCCGACCTTGCCGCCACGATCGACGCCGCGTGGGAGGCCCGCGAGACGCTCGGGCCGGCGACGCGCGGGCCCTGGCGTGAGGCCGTCGAAGAAGCGCTCGACGGGCTCGATGACGGCCGGGTGCGCGTAGCCGAAAGGACTGCTCGCGGCTGGCACGTCCACCAATGGCTCAAAAAGGCGGTATTGCTGTCGTTCCGCCTCAACGACATGGTCGAGATCCCCGGCGGCCCGACCGATCCCGAGCGCGGTGCGGCGCGCTGGTGGGACAAAGTGCCTTCGAAATTCGCCGGATGGTCGTCGAACCGCTTCCGTAGCGCCGGGTTTCGCGCGGTGCCCGGCTCGATCGTGCGGCGCTCGGCCTATATCGCGCCCAATGTCATCCTGATGCCGAGTTTTGTGAATGTCGGCGCTTATGTCGATGCCGGCACGATGGTCGACACCTGGGCGACGGTCGGCTCCTGCGCGCAGATCGGCAAGAACTGCCACCTCTCGGGCGGGGTCGGGATCGGCGGCGTGCTCGAGCCGCTGCAGGCTGAGCCGGTCATCATCGAAAACAATTGCTTTATCGGCGCGCGCAGCGAGGTCGTCGAGGGGGTCATCGTGGAGACCGGTGCGGTGTTGGCGATGGGCACCTTTATCGGCGCGACGACCAAGATCGTCGACCGCGACACCGGGGAGATCCTGATGGGCCGCGTGCCGGCCTATTCGGTCGTCGTGCCGGGCTCGCTTCCCGGCAAGGCTCTGCCAGACGGCCGGCCAGGCCCAAGCCTCTACTGCGCGGTCATCGTCAAGAAGGTCGACGAGAGCACCCGCGCCCGCACCTCGATCAACGAGTTGCTGCGCGAATGAGCGAGGCCGCCCTCGATCCGGCGGCGCTCGCCGCCGAGCTGATCCGCCGGCCGAGCGTCACCCCGAAGGACGAGGGCGCGCTCGAAATCGTGGCCGCCGAATTGGAGCGGCTCGGGTTCACCTGCCACCGGCTGGTCTTTGGCGAAATCCATAATCTCTACGCGCGCCATGGCGTCGGCCGCCCTAATCTCTGCTTTGCCGGCCACACCGATGTCGTGCCCGCCGGTGCAGCCGAGGCATGGTCTTTCGACCCGTTTGCCGCGAGCCTGCGCGACGGCGCGCTGTGCGGCCGCGGCGCGGTCGACATGAAAGGAGCGATCGCCGCCTTCACCGCGGCGGCGCAACGCTATCTGGCCGACCGCGAGCGGGACTCGCGCGGCTCGATCAGCCTGCTGATCACCGGCGACGAAGAAGGTGACGCGATTAACGGTACTTGCAAGGTGCTCGAATGGCTGGCCGCGCGCGATGAAGCGATCGACGCCTGCCTCGTCGGCGAACCGACCTGCGCCCAGTTTCTCGGCGACATGATCAAGATCGGCCGCCGCGGCAGCATGACGGGCCGGCTGACGGTGCACGGCGTGCAGGGTCATACCGCTTATCCGCATCGCGCCGACAACGCGGCGCACGGGCTTGTCGCGATGCTGCACGCGCTGACCACCGCCGGGCTCGATGGCGGCTCCGGGCACTTCCAGCCCTCGACATTGCAGATCTCGACGATCGACATCGGCAACCCGGCCTCCAACGTCATCCCGGCGACGGCGCGGGCGGTGTTCAACATTCGCTTTAATGATCGGTGGACGAGCGAGAAGCTGAGATGCTGGCTCGCCGAAAAGCTCGATGCGGCCGGCGGGTGCTACTCGCTCGACGTTTCGGTCAGCGGCGAGTCGTTTCTCGTCGCGCCGGGCACGCTCAGCGACCGCCTCGCCGACGCGATCCGCCGCGTCACCGGCAGGACACCCGAGCTCAGCACCACCGGCGGCACCTCGGACGCGCGGTTCATTCAGGCTTATTGCCCAGTTGCCGAGTTCGGTCTTGTCGGGCAGACGATGCACAAAGTAGACGAGCGCGTCGATCTCGCCGACCTCTCGGCGTTGACCGAGATTTATTACACTTTTCTTTTGTTGTTCTTTGAATGATTATGGTTCCCGAAGCCGTCATGGCCAGACTTGATCCGGCCATCCACGGCCCCGAAATTGCTGACTTTGACGCAGCGGGGAGCGTGGATCACCGGGTCAAGCCCGGTGATGACGATTATGACTAGGGCTGGCCCTGGTACACGCGCCCAAGCTCTCGGGCCCGGGCCGCTGTTCTCAAACCTGACCGCGGGTGTCTGATGCCGACGAGGGCGTGGCCGGAGGCGCGGCTGGCGCTGGTCGGGGCGCTGAGGCTGGCGCGCGGCGATCGCGGCGGGCTTGCCTGCTTCAACCGCTCGCTGGACGGCTTCTGGCGTTCGTTCGGCGCCGCCGTCATCGGCTATCCGCTCTACCTCCTGCTGCTGGCGATGCGGGTCACGGTCGCGGAATGGGAACGGTCGGGCGGCTTCGTCATCGTCACCGTCGAGACGATCGCCTATGTCATCGGGTGGGTGGCATTTCCGCTGATCATGCTGACCGTCACGCGATTGATCGGCCGCGCCCACCGTTACTTCGATTTCATGGTGCCCTACAACTGGTCGCAAGTGCCGCAGAGCGCGCTCTTTGTTCTGGTTGGTCTTGGAACCGGGAGCGGCGCCTCAGACGCCGCGCCCGCTCAGGCGATCGAGGCTGTCGCTGCCGTCGCCGTTCTTGTTTACGAATGGTTTATCGCTCGGGTGGCGCTCGATACGACCGCCGCCGCCGCAGCGCTGATCGTTGTAATCGACCTTATCCTCGGCGTTCTCGTCAGCAACATCGCCGGCAGCCTCTATTGAGAGGCTTGAGGCAGCAAGTGCTCGATCTCGCTCGTGATCCGACCATCGCCTGGAGCAACTTGCGTCGGCCAGGCGCCGGCGAGCTGCCCGTCGGGCCCGATCAGATATTTGTGGAAGTTCCAGCGCGGGGTGCCGGCCTCGCCAACTACCTCGGCAATCCATCGGTAAAACGGATGCGCCTCGCCGCCGATGACCCGGCATTTTCCGGTGAGCGGGAAGTCAACCGCGTAGTTCGTCGCGCAGTACTCCTTGATCTCGGCTGCCGATCCCGGCTCCTGCTCGCCGAAATCGTTGGATGGCACCCCGAGCACGACGAGACCACGATCGCGATAGCGCTGCCAGAGCGCTTCGAGATCACGATATTGCGGGGTATACCCGCAGAACGACGCGGTATTGACGACGAGCACCGGCCGGCCACGCCACGCATCAAACGGCAGGCGCTCGCCGTCGATCGAGACGAACTCGAACCCGTAGGCATCATCGGTGTCAGCCATCACGATCTCCAAGCGCCGGAAAGGTTGCTGCGGTGCATGTTAGCATAGCGCGACTCTCGTCACGCTGCGGCGGCGGGATCTCAGCTTGCTTTTGATATTTCTGCTGAAGGGCATCGTGGTCGGTATCGTCATCGCCGTCCCGGTCGGCCCCGTCGGCGTCATGTGCGTTCGCCGTACGATCTTCGCGAGCAGGCTTGCCGGCTTGATCTCTGGA
>Ga0318541_10000078_pt1 | contig 24791 bp, 22 predicted proteins | sample GRESIP166b4f26_FD_202503 | JGI IMG/M metagenome (GOLD analysis project Ga0318541, IMG submission 202503) | Tropical soil microbial communities from Luquillo Experimental Forest, Puerto Rico - GRE.SIPMG.166b4f26 | ecosystem: Environmental > Terrestrial > Soil > Tropical forest > Bulk soil...
GCAGGACCTGGCGATCATCACTGATCCGCACGCCGAGGCTGACCTCATTCTCACCGCCGCGGTCGCTGTAGCCCGACCGAAAGCCGGCAAGCAGAATGTCAAGATCGTCTGGCATTTGCGGCTCAAAGACGGCGGTGAGATCGGCACCGTCGGGCAAGAGAACGATGTCCCCGCTGGTCTGCTCGACGGCCCGTGGGGCGATGTTGCCTACATGGTCGCCGTCTCAGCACAAGACGGGATAATGCAGCTCGTCTCTCGCGGCGCCCCGCCCCCTTCCGGCAAGTCCTGAAGTCGCAACCCGTCGCATATGCCCTCTCCGCCTCCGGGCCTCCGGGGGTGGAGAGGGAGGACCCGGAGGGTTGGTTGTCTCCGCTCAACGCATGTTCGTTGCTTTAGCGTGCGTCTTCTGTTAAATAATTGGTGAATGAAGCCGCGGGGCGAACCCGGCGGCAGCGGCGTGTGTGACCCGATCATGAAGATCCTCGCCTGTAACGGCAATCGGCCGCTCGCCGAAGCGATTTCCCACTACCTCGACCTGCCGCTGACCAAAGCCAGCGTGCGCCGCTTCTCGGACATGGAGGTGTTCGTCGAGATCCACGAGAACGTGCGGGGCGAGGATGTGTTCGTGATCCAGCCGACGTCCTACCCGGCGAACGACAATCTGATGGAGCTGCTCGTCAGCCTCGACGCATTGAAGCGCAGCTCGGCGCGACGTGTGACCGCGGTGCTCCCTTATTACGGATATGCCCGGCAAGACCGGAAGTCCAGCCCGCGTACGCCGATTTCGGCCAAACTCGTCGCCAACATGATCACCGCCGCCGGCGCCGATCGTGTCCTCACCCTCGATCTCCATTCGGGGCAGATCCAGGGCTTCTTCGACATTCCGACCGACAACCTCTCTGCCTCGCCGGTTCTGGTAAAGGACATCCGCGAGCATCACTCGCGCGAGGATCTCGTCATCGTCTCGCCCGATGTCGGCGGCGTCTTGCGCGCCCGCGACGTGGCTCGCCGCCTCGACGCCGACCTCGTCATTGTCGACAAGCGCCGCGAACAAGCCGGGGTCTCCGAAGTCGTCAACATCATCGGCGAAGTCGCCGGCCGGCGCTGTATTCTGATCGACGACATCGTCGATACTGCGGGCACGCTGTGCAACGCGGCGGAGGCGCTGACCGATGCCGGGGCTTCCAGCGTCTTCGGCTATGTCACCCACGGGGTGCTGTCGGGCGGCGCGGTTCCGCGGGTGATCGGCTCGCCGATCAAGATGCTGGTCATTACCGACAGCATCATCGCTACCGAAGCGGTGCGCGCGGCGCGCAATATCCGCCAGCTGACGATTGCGCCGCTGATGGCCGAAGCGATCCTCCGGATCAGCGAGGAGCGATCGGTCTCGAGCCTGTTCGACTGAGCTTTCCGCGACCAGCCGCACAAGGCTGCGAAATGTCGCGAGGGCTGGCGTTGCCCCGGCCCTCCCCTATCTTACACTGGCTCATAATGCCGCCGTTGCGAGGAGCGAAGACTAATGCCGGAGATCACCACTTTGAATGCCGAGCCGCGCGCGCAAGCCGGGAAGGGAGCCGCGCGGGCCATGCGGAAGGCGGGGCGCGTCCCCGGCATCATCTATGGCGACAACAAGGAGCCGGTGATGATCAGCCTGGAGCCGCGCGAGCTGTCGCGCGCGCTTGCCAATCGCGGCTTCTTCGCGACCTTGATAGACGTCAAGGTGGATGGCACCGTCCATCGCACCTTGCCGCGCGACGTGCAACTTCATCCTGCGACCGACGCGCCAATGCATGTCGACTTCATGAGGGTGGGCGGCCACGCTCAAGTGACGGTCACCGTGCCGGTCGTCTTCGTCAACCCCGAGATGTCGCCCGGCATCCGCCGCGGCGGCATTCTCAATATCGTCCGCCATGGCATCGAGCTGAGCTGCCCGGTCGACAACATCCCCGACCAGCTCGTCGTCGAGCTCAACGGGCTTGAGATCGGCGACAGCATTCACATCAGCCGGGTCATCGTGCCGGAAGGCTGCCGCCCGACAATCGCCGAGCGCGACTTTACGATCGCCAGCATCGCTGCCTCCTCGGCGGTGCGCGAAGAGGCGGCGGCCGCGGCGGCGGCGCCTCCGGCTCCCGAGGAGCCCGAAGCAGCGCCTGCTGCCAGCTGAGTGCGCCTCCTCGTCGGTCTCGGCAATCCGGGCGCTCGCTACGCCCGCAACCGCCACAATATCGGGTTCATGGCGGCCGACGCGATTGCCCGCCGGCACGGGTTCCCGGGATTTCGCAGCCGCTTCAAGGGTGAGCTTGCCGACGCGCCGATCGGCGGCGAGCGGGTGCTGCTGCTGAAGCCGCAAACCTATATGAATGACTCCGGCGAGTCGGTCGGCGACGCCGCCCGGTTTTTCAAGATCCTGTCCGACGACATCATCGTCATCCATGACGAGATCGATCTGCGCCCGGGTAAGCTGCGTGTAAAGCGCGGCGGCGGCAATGCCGGCCACAACGGGCTGCGCTCGATCGATGCTTGCCTCGGTCCGGATTACTGGCGGGTGCGGATCGGCGTCGGCCACCCTGGGATCAAGGAGCTCGTGCAGCCTTACGTGCTGCAGAATTTCCCCGACGAGGAGCGGACCCTTTGGGTCGAGCCGCTCCTCGCCGCGGTCGCCGAGACGATCCCGCTCCTCGTCTCGGGCGCCCCCGACGCCTTCATGAGCGAAGTCGCCCGCCGCTTCTCGCCACCCAACGACGATACCATCGTACCTCCCTAGGGGGCGATGTTGCAGGCAACCTGCCCCGCCCCGTTGCCGGAGACGGTTCCGATCGTGCCGGCGAGTCCGATCGCGATCAGCGGGTTCGCCGGAGGCCCGTCGCACAAAATTCCCCAGCCGCTGTTGCTGACGATTTTGTTTCCAGCGTCATTGAAATATCCGACGCTGTTCGTCTTGAGGTAAATTCCGTTTGCACCATTCGACTGAATCGTGCCGGCGGCGCCTCCGGCTACGCCTCCGCCTCCGAGATGCACGGTGCCGTCCTCTACGAGGACGCCGTTTGCCGCATTCGAGGCGACAACCCCGCCGTCGTCGATAATGGCGGTGCCGCTGTCGAAGACGGTGATGCCATGTCTCGCATTGTTGGAAACGGCACCATCGACCTCAACCGAGCCACCGACTACTTCCACGCCGTCACGCGCGTTTGACCTGACAACGCTGGGGCCGGCGATAAACGCATTCCCGCCATTCAAATGGATTCCGTCAGGCGAATTGCCCTCGATCGTTGCGGCAATGACGGCAAGCGACCCGGTCACTAGGGCGCCGTGGCTCCCCGTGTTATTGGTGATGATCGCACCACCGAGGGCGTCGACGTAAGAGCCTCCCCCAACCAAAATCCCCCTAGCGTTGTTGCGGACCGTTCCGCCATTAAGGAACACGATGCCGCCCGAGAGCGCGTCGATCCCTTCGCTCTTCGAGTTCTCGATCGTCGAGGAATTCAACGTAAGAGCGCCATTCGCCAGAACGTTCCGGCTCGACGACCCCTCGATTTCCAGATTGTTTCCGAGGGCGCTGGCGCCACTGTGCACCCACAAGGCAGTCGCGCCGCCGGAAATCGTCAGGTTATCGAGCGTCACCCCCGCGCCGCTGATGCCGAGAACCGGATTGCTCGAAGCGGCGGGCGCCTCGAGGCCATCGCCCGACGAGGCGCCCTGTAACGTGACATTGCCGGGGACCTGATCGACGGCCTCGACACAAGTTCCCGCAATGGTGATCGTCAGCCCCGCTGTCGTGCGCGGGGCCAATGCGAGCGCCGAGGCCACCTTCCCACCCCTGGCGCAGCTGACAGTGCAGTTGATCGGGTTTGAGGTGACGTGGCCCTCCGGCGGCACTTTTTGGCAGGTCAACCCGCCCGCCATCTCCGCGCCCGGCGACTCGGCACGCCCTTCGACCGGCCCCGCGAACCAGGCAGCGAGCAATGCCAATACGGCGATGTTCGCGCGTGACGAGAAGCAAGAAACGGTCTTCATCGACGTCCTCCGCTGTTGACGATCACGATGTTTCGATCGCCCGAGGTTCGGGGACCGTGGCGTGTATCACGATGGCCAGATGCAGGAGGGGCGCTGCCAAGCGAACTAAAAAGTGCTAAATTGAGCTAAAAGCTTATCAAACTCAGAAACGCAGGGCAGGGCTGGGCCATGGAAGCGCATTGCTCGACCGACATTTTCCTGTTCGAAGGATTCCGGCTGGACCGGCGCGGCCTGTTCCGTCGGTGTGAAGATTCCACTCTGACGCCGGTCGAAATCGGCTCGCGCGCGCTCGAGGTGCTGCGGGTGCTGCTGCGGAGGCCGGGCGAGCTCGTCTTCAGGCACGAGATCATGGCTGCCGCCTGGCCGAGGACGGTCGTCGGGGACAACAACCTCAACGTCCAGATTTCGATCTTGCGCCGCGCGCTCGATCAAGAGGACCCGCAAGGCAGCTGCATCCAGACGATCCCCGGGTGCGGCTACCGCTTTGTCGCGCCGGTAAAGCGGGTCGAGGCCAATCCGCATTCGGCCATTCAGACAATTTCCCATGGCAGCGGGCCTTCGCCGCCCCGACTGTCGATCGTCGTGCTGCCGTTCGTTAATGTCGGCAACGATCCAGAGCAGCATTCGACTCTTGTCGACGGCATTACCGAGGATCTGACGACCGATCTTTCGCGGCTCGAGAGCATGCTCGTGATCTCGCGCAACACCGCGCTGACCGACCGCGACAGGCACGTTGACACCGGCCGGATCGGCCGCGAGCTCGGCGTGCGCTATGTGCTGAATGGAAGCGTCCAGCAATCCGGCAAGCAGGTACGCGTCACCGCCCGGCTGATCGACGCCGCGACCGATGCGCATCTGTGGGCCGAACGGTTCGACCACGGCATCGGCGATCTCTTCGATATACAAAACGAGATTACGGGCCGGATCGCGAACGCGCTCGGCCTTGAGCTGATCGCCGCGGAAGCCGCCCGGCCGACCGAGAACCCGGATGCTCCCGACTATATTCTCCGCGGACGCGCCGCCGGCTTAAGGCCCAGTTCGCGCGACACCCACGCCAAACGGATCGCCATGTTCGAGCACGCACTGGCGCTCGACCCGCGATCCGCCGAGGCGCAGAGCTTATTGGCAGACGCGCTCGCACACCGCGTGCTCGATAGACTGACCGACGCGGCTACGGCCGACATGGCTCGCGCAGTAGCGTTGGTCGATCGAGCTTTGGCGGCATCCCCCCGCAGCCCGACGGCACATCTGGCCAAAGGCATCGTGCTGCGCGCACTCGACCGATGTGAGGAGGCCATTGCCGAATGCGAGACGGCGCTCGCGATCAATCCCAACAGCGCGGGCGCGTTGGACAATCTAGCAGATTGCAAGTTGCTGACCGGGTCACTGGAGGATGCAATCTCCCTTGCGCAGCAGGCAATTCGCCTCAGTCCGCGCGATCCCCGCATTGGGTATTTTTGCATCCGGATCGGGCATGTGCATCTGCTGCAGTCGTGCCCGGACAAGGCGATCCTGTGGCTCGAAAGGGCGCGCGGCGCCGTTCCGGAAATTCCGTTTGTGCATGCGCTGCTCGCCTCGGCTCACGGCCTCAAAGGCGACATCGGGCGCGCCAGGGTCGAGCTCGCAAAAGCGCGCAGGCTGTCCGCCGACAATCGATGGTCGAGCATCGCCCACTGGAACGCTGTCGGATATTTCGGGGTCCCCAAGGTTCGCACCTTGATGGAAACCACTTATATCGCCGGCTTGCGCAAGGCTGGCATGCCGGAGGAGTAACTGCGGTCGCCGCACTTCGTTCTGCACGCCTCAATGCCGCGTCTCACTAACCCTGATTGTTGCTAAAACAGCTACCATAAAATCGCCTAATTTGCATGGTATGCGTGAACGACGGTCGAATGCGCCCGAAAACGCATGGATGGGCGATCTTGACCCAAAATTCGCCGTAACGGGCAGGCGCTTGGCGACGCCTTGGCCGGAGCTGGCCCTGCAACTATGGAGTGAATTTGCTGCTGATTCGCTGTAGATTGCACAATAGGAGTTTTTCGATGCAATTATTGATTGTAGCCTGTCGTAGGCGCTTCGAGAGGCGCCGCTCGCCGCAGCCATCTGATCAAACGAGTTGAGGGCAGCGAATGGCGGATAATCCGGTCGAAACCCACTACACGAGTGCGGACCTGGGTAAAACGATACTTGCGGCGCTGAAAGAAGCGGGAAAGGACATCGATCATCTGACGCCGGACGACCTCGCTCCGGTCGACGAGTTTCATGGCGGTCAGCGGCCGGCGACGGTCCGGCTCGCGGAACTGGTCGGTTTCACCGGCACCGAGCGGGTGCTCGATGTCGGCTCGGGGCTCGGCGGTCCGTCGCGATATCTCGCCTGGCGCTACGGCTGCCGGGTCAGCGGCCTCGATCTGACTGCCGAGTTCGTGCGGGTCGCCGGGATGCTCACTCAGATGACCGGGCTCACGGACCGCGTCGATTACCGGCAGGGCAACGCTCTCGACCTGCCGTTCGACGATATGAGCTTCGATGTAGTGTGGTCGCAGAACGCGGCGATGAACATCGCCGACCGCGGCCGGCTCTACCGCGAAATGCGGCGGGTGCTCAAACCCGGCGGGCGCCTCGCGCTGCAGGAAGTCGCCGCCGGGCCGGGCGGAGCGCCGCACTACCCCGTGCAATGGGCGCGCGAGCCGAGCATCAGCTTTCTCTATTCGCAAGAAGCAACCCGCGTAAAGCTGGAAGCCGCCGGCTTCCGCGTCGTCGCCTGGCAAGACACGACGGAGGCGGCATTGCAATCGGCGACGGCGCGGGCGCGCAATGCCATCGACCAGCCGCCAGTATTAGGCATGCATCTGCTCCTCGGCGGAGATTGGCAGGCAATGTTCCAAAACTCGTCGCGCAACCTCGAAGAACGCCGCACCGAACTGTTCAACGCCGTCCTCGAACGTGTCGGTTAATCCCGCGGCATCACGTCGAGGCGCACGACGACGCTTTCGAGCTCCGGCCGCGGCGCCGGGTATTGGCGCATGACCAGCGGGTCGTGGCCGGGAATGATGTGGTGCGGGCTGGCGGCATGGGCGCGCAATGCGTCATAGGCGTCGAGCATGTCGCCGATGTGGAACGCCGCGGTAAACGGCCGGCCGCTTTCCATGTTCTCGTAGTAATGCGTGACGTCGGAGGCAACGACGACCCAGCCGCGGCTGGTATGCACGCGCACGAACTGCATCCCCGGCGTATGCCCGCCGACCGGATGCAGGGTGATGCCCGGCGCGAGCTCGGCGGTACCGTTGTAGAGTTTTACCCGGCGCGCAAAGTTGAGGCGAACGATGCCGACGACGTCCTCTACCTCGAACGAGCGGGCGAGGAACGGATGGCGCATGTGGCGGCCGGTCGTGTAATGCAGCTCGACCTCCTGCAGATGGAACTCGGCATTGGGCAGGCGGTGGAAATTGCCGACGTGGTCGTAATGCATGTGCGTGAGGACCACGTCCTTGACCGCGTCGCGGTCGACGCCGACCAGCGACAGCGCCTCGATCGGGCAGCGCAGATGCCGCCGCCCGCGTGCCTTGGCAACCTCCGCGGTAAAGCCGGTATCGATGACGACTGTGCGGTGCGGCGCGATCGCGACCCACACGAAGTAGTCCATCGGCATCGGCCCGTCATGCGGGTCGCCGCCGATGAAATGGTCGGCGCGCCGCGCGTCGCGCTCGGCGTAGCGGATCGCGTAAAGCTCGTATTCGGGAAGATGGTTGTCCATCGCGCGCGGCCTCTGCTCGGAAAGAAGGAAAGGATTGCGGAGGATCGGCAGCAATGCAAGCCTGGGCAGGCAACGAGGAGCTCACACTATGACCGCTGTCGCGCTCGCCCCCTACCGCGTCGAAGCCTTCAACACTGCCAAGGCGTCGGAGAACAAGATCCACGACGACGCGGTCGCCCGCCGTTTCGGGTTTGGCGGCGGACTGGTGCCGGGGGTTGATGTCTACGCCTATATGGCGCACCAGCCGGTCGTGCGCTGGGGGCGCGCCTGGCTCGAGCGCGGTGCCGCCGAATGCCGGTTTCAAAAGCCGGTTTACGATGGCGACATCGCCACGGTCACGGCGACCGAGACGGCCGAAGGGCTCGACCTTCGCGTCGAAAGCCGTGGTGAGCTGTGCGCCAGCGGACGCGCCTCGTTACCCAATCGCTCCCCGGCGCCGCTCGAGGCTTTTGCCGAGCCGCCTGCTCCACCCGCCGAGCGGCCGCCGGCGAGCGAAACCACGCTCGCCGTCGGAACTCTGCTGGGCATCCGGCCGCTGGCGATCACCCGTGAACTGGTCGAGCAGTGTGTCGCCGATCTGCGCGAAACCGAGAGGCTCTATCTGAGCGAGGGCCTGGCCCATCCGGTGATCATTGCGCGTATCGGCAACTGGGCATTGAACCACAATGTCGCGCTCGGTCCGTGGATGCACGTCGGCAGTAAATTGCAGCACTTCGCGGTGGCGCGGATCGATGACGAGCTGTCGGTTCGGGCCCGCATCATCGGCAATTACGAGCACAAGGGTCACCGCTTTGTCGATGCCGATGTACTGGTTCTGGCCAATGAGCGCACCCCAGTCGCGCGCATTGCCCACACTGCGATCTACCGTCCGCGTCAAGTTGCCGACGGCTGACGCCGGGATTCTTCAATATTTGCTCTGATCTCCCGGTCGTGGTCCGGATGCAGGGTTCCCATCACCCGATCCCACCAGGTGAAGTGGGTGGCATAGTTGCAGCGGAAGAATTGATGGTGCTGATCGTGATGCGTGACCCCGGGCAACGGTGACGGCGGCAAGCACCACCGGCCGCCGTGCTCGTAACCGGAATGGCCGATGACGCCGGTGATCTGATCGTAGATCTTGTGCGCGAACAATGCCGCGGGAGCGATCGGTATCAGCATATGAGCGATCAACCAGTATGACTGCAAAAACAAATTATCGACCAACCGGTCGCTGTTATTGGACCAGACCACCGGCGTGATCGTCAGATGGTGCCAGCGATGAACGCGGCGGTATAGGAGCCGCGTGTGGATTAGCCGATGAAACCAGTAGAACCAGGTGTCGAACAGCACTAACGAGGCGACCAGCGACAGCATTGTCCCGCCGATTCCAGGCAACGGCCGGAGCCCCCAGCCGAGCGTCGTATAGGCCCAATGACCGCAGCCGAGCATCGTGGCGATGACCGCCAGCGAAAATACGCTTTGATGGCGATCGCGGCGGATCTGCGACTGCGGTGTTCGCCGGGACGGTTGGATTTTGACCGCGTCGCGGTTCAATCGCGTGACGACCAAGCAGCTGGCAAAATACGTCGTCAGCAACGCGGCGTATACCCCTGCGACGGTCGCCAGCAACGAACCTAGCTGCCGAATCAGCATCTCGTCCCCCCAACCCCCGACCTAGCTGAGGCCGCCGGGGTTGGCGTCAGACGAGTCCTTTTTCGAGCAGATCGAGGGCGGCGACTGAAAAAGCCCGCATGTTGTCAAGCCGGTCCGACTTGCCGGTCTCGACGGTGATCGAGCGCTCGCCATTAGGTCCGATGACGGCGATGCAGGAATGACCGGCGGCGTGGCCGTAGCGGCTGCCGGTCGGCCCGGCGGTGCCGGTCTCGCCGAGCGACCAGGTCGTGGCCAGCCGTTCGCGGATCTTGCGGGCAAAGAGCAGCGCGTAGGCCTCAGTCGACGGGGTGATGCCGGTGAGCTCAGCCTCGGTGACGCGCAGCAGCTCACTGCGCGATTGCCGCGTATAGACGACCGCACCGCCCATGAAATAGGCCGACGCGCCGGCGATCGCCAAGAGCGCCGCCGAGATCAGCCCCGCCGTCGAGGACTCGGCGATGCTGATGGTTTCGCCGCGCGCCTTGAGCTTGGCCGCGATCCGCTCCGCCTGGGGCAACAATTCGTCGATCATTCTTTCTTCTCCTCCTCACCGGCTCGCCGCATACCAGCACAGATCCTCCTATGAGGTCCACCGCCCGTCGCGCTAAAGTTCCGCCCCGAAAGGAGGACGCGATGCCGACATTCCAGGCCAACCCCGATTTGGCGATGCATTACGAGATCGACGACTTCACCGATCCGTGGCGCCAGCCTGAGACGATCCTCTTGCTGCACGGCAATGCAGAAAGCAGCGCCGCCTGGTACGGATGGGTGCCCGCTCTCGCCCGCCGCTACCGCGTCGTGTGCCCCGACATGCGCGGCTTTGGCGCCTCGACGCCGATGCCGCGCGACTTCCGGTGGACCCTTGATCTTCTCATCGACGACTTCGCGCGGCTGATGGACATGCTCGGGGTCGGCCGCTTTCATCTCGTCGGCGCCAAGATCGGCGGCACGATTGCGCGCGCCTTCGCCGCGCGCCGTCACGAACGGGTGATCACCTTGACCGTCGTCGGCACGCCGCCGCCTGTTCGCGTGGGCGCCGCCGAACGCGCCCCGGCGCTCGCCGATGAATTCGAAACCCAGGGTGTCGAGCACTGGGCGCGGCGCACGATGGCGGGCCGCCTCGGTAGCGACTTTCCGGCCGAAGGGGTCGAGTGGTGGATCGAGTTCATGGGCCGCACTGCGGTGTCGACGCAGATCGGCTTCATGAAAACGATCGCCTGTGCCGACATCCGGGCCGATGTGCCGAAGATCGGGTGCCCCACCCTTGTCATAACGACCGACGGCAGCGGGCTGGCTTCGGTGGACGAGACGCGAGCCTGGCAGCAGCAGATCCCGCACTCGAGCCTGCTGGTGGTCCCCGGCAACTCCTATCACGTCGCGGCCAGCCATGCCGAGCGCTGCGCCGCGGCGACGCTCGACTTCATCGCGAGGAAAGGCGACGGCCCTTAGGCCTGCATTGATGGCGCGCCGCCCGGCGCGCTCAATGAAGCCGCGGCTGTACTTTCTCGCACAGCAGCTGCATCGAGCGCATAACCCGCTCGTGCGGGATCAGGCCGCCGGTGTTGAGCTCGGCAAGAATACCGGCGAGACCGAGCTGATCTTTGAGGCTCGCGAGATTGTCGGCGACGATCTCTGGGGTGCCGACGATCGCGCGGCCGCGCCGGGCCTCGTCCCAGGTGAGGTTCTGCAGCCGCTGAGCACCCTCGATCCGGCGCTCGGTGTCGAAGACGCCGGCACTGTTAGCCGATTCTTCGAGCCGCGCACCCAGATAGCGGTAGAAATTCATCAGGCTCTCCTGGGGGTCGGAAAGCGCCTGTTCGAGAGTATCGCCGACATAGACGGGAGCGCGCAAATAGACCTCGCCCTCGCCCGGGTGGCCGGCGCTTTTCCACGCATCGCGATAGGTGTGCAAATTCGGCAATACCTCGTCGAAGGTGCCGCGCCGCGCCCCGACAAACACTGCATAGCCCTGCTTGCCGGCGGAAATGAACGTATCCTCGCGATTGGCCGCTATCCGGATCGGCGGATGCGGCTTGCGGTACGGCTTTGGCACGATGCAGACGTTTTCGTAATTGTAGTATTTGCCGGCAAACGAGAACTTTTCCTCGGTCCAGGCGCGCTTGACGATTTCGAGCACTTCGGCAAAGCGTTCAGGGCTCTCGCCGTAGGGAATGCCGTAGGCCTCGTAGGCACGCGGGAAGCCGCTGCGGCCGACCCCGAAGATCAGCCGGCCATGGCTGATGTGATCGACGGTGGCGCTGTCTTCCGCCACCCGCAACGGCTGGCACAAGGGCAGTACCTGGACACCGGTACCGATCTTGATGTTCTTGGTGCGGGCGGCGATAGCGCTCGCGATCGTCATCGGCACCGAACAGACCGAACGCTCGGGCGCCATATGAATCTCCGCCAGCCAGATGGCGTCGAGGCCCCAGTGCTCCGCGGCGTCGACCTGATCGAAGGCGGTGGTGAACGCCTCGGCCTCGCTCTGCCCAGGACGCCGCTGGAACTCGTGGAACACGCCGAATTCGAATGTCATTTAAGTCTACTCCTCTCGTACTGTCATTTGGCGGCGTGGGCGAAGGCCGGCGTGTCGGCGAATTCTGGCATGATGTCGCGGGCAAAACGCCGGATCTGCTCGCGCGACCCGCCGAAATTGATGATGATGTATTCTACGCCGCCCTTCTGCAATTTTGCCAGCTTGCGCATGATCTCGTCGGGGGTACCAAAGAGGGCGCTTTCGGCGCTTTCGTGCCGCGCTTCTTTTTCGTCGTCGAGAATGTAGCGGCTGCGCGTCTCACCGTCGGGACGACGCGCCAGTGCGTTGATCCGCATGTGCCCCTGATAGCGGCGTTCGATCGCGACCGCCTTGTCGGCCGCATCCTTAGCGATGTGGACAGCGCGTGCGACCCCAACCTGCATCGGATCGAAGGGACGGCCTAGCGCCTCGACCTCGCGGCGAAATTGCGCAACTTGCGCGAGCGTTTCCTCGGCGAGGGCGTGCTGCCCCAGTAGCATGTTATAGCCGCGCCGCACGACCTCGGAGACCGAGTTCGGGCTGCCTGCCCCCATCCAGAACGGCGGGTGCGGCTTCTGCGCGGTCGGAGGCTCAACGACGATGTTGTCGAACTGCCAGTACTTCCCGCGATGCGAGAATGGGGTTTCCGAGGTGAAGGCCCTGGTGATGACCTCGAGCGCCTCCTCAAAGCGCGCGTCGGCTTCCTCCAAGGGGATACAGAACCCAGCGAATTCGTTATGGCGGTAACCTTTGCCAATTCCGAAATCGAGCCTGCCGCCGGACAGGAGATCGAGCGTCGCTGCCTGCTCGGCCAACAGCACCGGGTTGTGCCAGGGCAAGACCAGCACCGCTGTGCCGAGGCGCAGATGTCGGGTGCGAGAGCCGAGCCAGGTCAGCAAATTGAGGCTCGCCGAGACTTGGCCAAAGCCTGTGAAATGATGCTCGACGAGAAACGTGCTGTAATAGCCCAGCGCCTCGGCCTCGACATTGTTGTCGATGAAATCGCGAAAGCCCTGACTGCTATCGGTATCGGGGCCAGCGCGCCTGGCCTGAGCACTGCCGAAAAGTCCAAACCGCATTGCGTTCTCCTAATTCATGGACTCGCGTGCCGTGCTACCGGCGTCACTGCCAGAATTCGCGCGTCGCGAGCCGGGCGCCTTCGGCGAGGCTGGAGAGTTTCGCCCACACGACTCCCGGATCGACCGCCGCCTGGCCGACCCAGGTGCCGTAGCCGCAATCACTGCCGGCGATAACGTTCTCACGGCCGACGAGCCTCGCATAACGGCCGATGCGCTGTGCGATCAGCTCGGGGTGCTCGATGAAATTGGTCTTCGACTCAATGACGCCCGGGATCAGCACCTTTCCCTCCGGCAGTTTGACATCCTCGAAAACCGTCCATTCGTGCGCATGGCGCGGGTTGGCCGCCTCAAAGGACAACCCGCTCGGCTTCGCCAGAAAAACCGTCTCAATGATGTCTCTGAGCGGCACATCGCAATGGTGCGGTCCCTCGTAATTGCCCCAGCACAGATGCAGCCGCATCCGGTCGGCAGGAATATTTGCAAGGGCGTGATTAAGCGCCTCTATGTGCAGCCGCGCCTTCTTGCAAAACTCGGCGACGCTCAGCACGGCGTATTGGATGTGCCGTCCCATCCCGAGGTCCGGGCAATCGATCTGCAGAATGAGCCCAGCGTTAGCGATCGTCTCGTATTCCCGCCGCATCGCCTCGGCGATGGCGTAGAGATAGGCCTCTTCACTCGGATAGTGACCATTGTGGAAGAACAGCGAAATCACTCCGGGCGAGGCGGCGCTGAGAAATGCGTCCTGCGCGTTCAGCCGGGCGAGCACGACTTTCAGATTATCGACATCGGTCTCTGCCGCTGCTGGGTCGCGGACGCTAATCTGGCTGTCGCACCCAGGCGTCTTGCGCCGCGAGCGGCCGGGGTCGCTGAACACCCGCCGAGCCAATTCCGGAAATTCGACGAGATCCTGATAGACGAGCGGATGGCTCTCGCCACCGAAGCCATTGAGCCGGTCCTTGATGTAGGTAGCGTAGCTCGGCTTGCTCATCTCGCCATCATTGACGATGTCGATGCCGGCCTTGGCCTGTTTTTCGACTACCGCCGCCACTGCCGAACGGATGCGCGCCTTGAGTGCCGCCGGATCGACGGGAACTCCTTCTTCCCTGGCAAACATGATCTGCACCAAGCCTTCGGGGCGTGGCAGGCTGCCGGTATGTGTTGTCAGAAAGCGCTCGGTACTGCGTCTCATGATGGCACCGCGCTCAATGAAAACGAGGCATGACCTTTTCGCACAGCAACTGCAGCGAATGTGTCATCTGCTCCGGCGGAATAAGTGCGCCGAAATTCAGCTCTGCTAAGATCCCGTCCAGCCCGAGCTCCTCGTGCAGCTGTTGTAACCGGTCGGCGACATATTCCGGGCCGCCGATGATCACTTTGTCGCGCATGACTTCATCATAGGAGATGGTCCGGACGATCTGCGCTTCCGCGGCGCGGCGGCGGTTGGGGGAATTTTCCAGCCGTGTGCTCAAAGTCCGGTAGCCGGACATGATGCTCTCCTCGGCCTCGTTGCGTGCCTGCCGATCGGTGTCGGCAATGTGCAATGTCAGCCGCAGATACACTTCACCCTCACCGGAATGGCCGGCGTCTTTGTAAGCACCGCGGTACGCGGCGAGGTCCGGCGCGAGCCCCGACAGCGATCCGCTGCGCACCGCGACGAATATCGGATATCCGGCTTCGCCGAGCGACGGGAAAGTCTCCTCGCTCGCCGCGGCGACCCGGATCGGCGGGTACGGTTTTTGATAGGGCCGCGGCACCGCGGCGGCATTGTTGAAGCTGTAATATTTCCCGTCGTAAGAAAAGCTCGGCTGCGCCCAGGCCCGCTTGACGATCTCGAGCGTCTCCAAAAAGCGCTCGCGGCTTTCCGAATAAGGCACGCCATAGGCTACATAGGAGCGCGGATTGCCGCTGCGTCCGACGCCAAAGAGAAGCCTTCCCTTGCTGATCTGGTCGATTGTCGCAGTCTCTTCGGCGAGCCGCAGCGGGTGGCAGAGCGGCAGCACCTGGACGCCGGTGCCGATCTTTATGCGACGCGTCCTTGCAGCAATGGCGCTGGCGACGGTCAGCGGCGCCGCCAGCACCGAGCGGCGCGGCTGCTGGTGGATCTCGGCCAGCCAGATTGCGTCGAGCCCCCAGCGATCGGCTGCCTCGATCTGCGCGAGCGCCTCCTCGAACGCCTCCGACGAGGTCTGGTCCGGCCGGCAATGGAATTCATGGTAGACACCGATTTCCATTGAGTTTTCTCCTGTGCCCATCGCGCACAACGACGGTAATTTTGTTTCGTCCATCATACAAATACCGATTTCTGATCATCGCAATGCCGGTTCGGCATGACGACGGACCTGAGGAATCAGGTTGACGTTGGCTCTGGCGGCGCGCGAAATCATGCGTCATGGAGCTGCGCAGCCTGCACTACTTTGTCCGCATCGCCGAACTGGGCAGCATTACCCGCGCCTCGGCACATCTGCAGATCGCCCAACCCGCGCTAACGCGGCACGTGCAACGACTGGAGGACGAGCTCGACACCGCGCTCTTCACCCGCGCCAACCGCGGCGTACGCCTGACCGAGGCCGGTCACAAACTGCTCGAAAGCGCGCAGCGCATCCTGCGCGACGTCGAACGGGCCGGCGATGAGATCCGCGCTCACGCGGCACATCCCAGCGGCAAGATCGTCCTCGGCGTCACGCCGACCTTCTGCCCGGTCATCGTGCCGGACCTGTTTGCCCGGATGCGCCGGCACTACCCGATGATCGAGCTCAAGGTCGTTCACGCCGGCACTATTCGGCTGGAGGAGTTCGTCGTCGATGGCCGCGTCGATATCGGCCTGTTGGCGGAGATCTCACGCAGCCGCCTGATCACCTCGGCGCGGCTGGCCGAGGAAGAGATGGTGTTGGTCACGCGGCCCGGAATACGTCCGCGCGGGGTGGTGACCTTCGACGAGTTGCGCCGAACCCCGCTCATTCTCGGCGACGGGTTGCGCGCTGCGATGGAGACGCTGCTTGCCGGCCACGACGTCGAGCTCAACGTCGAAACCGAGCTCAACGACCACGAAACGATCCGATTGATGGTGCAGCAAGGCGTCGGGGCATCGATCCTGCCGCACTCCTCGGTTTACCGGGAGTGCGGGCGCGGCCTCGCCGAGGCCCACCGGATCACCGCCAGCGGAATATTTCGAACTCTCGCTCTCGGCGTCGCGGCCAGCCGCAGCACGTCTTCAGCGCGCGAGGCGGTGGCCGAGGTCGTCGCGCAAGTCGTCTCGGAAATCGAGGCCGAGGGCAGGCTTCGCCTGAGCCTCGAGAACCTGGAAGCTGCCTCCTCCCATTCGCTCCCTCGCGCACGGAGGAGGGTGGGGACATAACGCCGGAAGGAGAAAAACGATGCAGATAGTCGATTCACAGATCCATCTTTGGGAAAACGCGCGGATGTCGCCGCAGCACCGCCAGATCCCGACTTACAATGCCGACGATGCGTTGAAGGAGATGGCCGAGGCCAGAGTCGACGCGGCGGTCATTCATCCGCCCAGCACGCTCGGCGAAGCGCCAAATGTTCAGGCTGTCGAGGCCGTGAAGGCACATCCGAGCAAATTCTGCATCCTCGGCAATTTCGACCTGCAGGCCCCGAACAAGGAAGAGATTGTCAAGAATTGGCGGCAGCGGCCGGGCATGCTTGGCTTTCGCTTTACGTTCAATCAGCCGCATCAGCAGAGCTGGTGGTCGGACGGCACGGTTGATTGGTTCTGGGCGGCCTGCGAACGGGAAAAACTGCCGGTCGGCTTGATGGCCGGCGGGCATCTCGCCGAGTTCGGCCGGATCGCCGAGCGCCATCCCGGGCTCAAATTGCACATTGACCACCATGGCCGCGGTGGCGCGGGCGGCTCGGGAAAGGACGATCCCGCCTTTGCCAATCTCGACGAGATGCTGGCGCTCGCCAAACTCCCGAATGTCGCGGTCAAATTGTCGGGCGCGCCGAGCTATTCGAGCCAGCCCTATCCCTATCGCAACATTCACCAATACATCCGCCGGATCTTTGACGCGTTCGGCCCGCAACGCTGCTTCTGGGGCACCGACATCACACGCATGCCGTGCTCTTATCGCCAATGCGTGACGATGTTTACCGAGGAATTGCCGTGGCTGCAGGGCCGCGACAAGGAATTGGTGATGGGCGACGCGATCTGCGACTGGCTCGGCTGGAAACGACCGGCCTAGGCCGCCCAGCGGTAGAGGGGCGAACCGATGCAATTCGGTCTGTTCGGCAGCGCCGCGGCAAAGCGTGGCGGCCCCGAATACGACAGCAGCGAGGGGTTCAGCGATTTCATCGAATACAATGTCGAGGCCGAGGCGCTTGGCTTGCATAGCACCTTTGTCGTCGAGCACCATTTCACCGGCTATGGCCAGGTCTCGGCCACGCTAAACCTGTTGACCTGGCTCGGCGCACGCACACGCCGGCTGCGTCTCGGCACAGCGGTCATCGTGCTGCCGTGGCACAATCCGGTGTTGTTGGCCGAGCAGGCGGCAACGCTCGATCTCCTCTCCGGTGGCCGGCTCGATTTCGGTATCGGCAAGGGTTACCGCTACAACGAGTTCGCCGGCTTTTCCCTGCCGATGGAGGAGTCCGACGCGCGGTTCGACGAATGCCTCGATGTCATCCTCAAGGCATGGACAGCCGACGAGCCGTTCTCGCATGAGGGCAAGTACTGGCGGTTCGACAATATTGTAGTCGAGCCGCCGACCGCGCAGAAGCCGCATCCGCCGATCTGGATGGGCGCGGGCAGTGAGCGCTCGATCCGCCGCGTCGCACAACAAGGGTACAATCTGCTGCTCGGCCAATACGCCCCGCCTGAGGACGTAGCGAACTCAATTGCAGTGTACAAGGAAGCCGTCGAGGCGAGTGGTGACCGCTTCGATCCGATGCAAGTTGGGGTGACCCGAGCCTTCTTCGTCACGGACGCCAAAGCAGAAAAGGAGGCAGCGCTGGAACGGCGGCTGCAAAACCGGATGCGCCAGCTGAAATTAGCGACCCGGCCCGACGGCACGGTACACGGCGGGCCGGACCGCACCACTGGCGATCCGCACACGGTCAATGTCAACAGCGCGATCTATGGAAATCCCGACGAGATCGCAAACCGGCTCGTCACGCTGAAGGAGGCCGGGGTCGGTTACGTGCTGATCAACGGGGGCGGCTCGGGCGGCGGAATGCGCGGTCGCGAGAGCCTGCGCCGCTTCGCGCGCGAAGTGATGCCGCTCTTCGCAGACCGCCCGCCGAAACGCCTCGCGGTCTGACCACTGGCGAGCCGCCACGGTCCGCCCGCGGTGCTCTCGACGCGGCAGGCCGGGGCATGCATGGCGCTTCGCGTTGACAACAATCCCGGAATCTGAGCGACTCTCTATCAACCATAATCGTTCGGCGGAGTGCGGCGGCGCGGCGGGCGAGGGAGGAGGGGCTCATGTTCCGATCAAACAGAAAGCGCTGGGCTACTCTTTTATTGTCGGGTGTCGTGCTGACCTTCGGTTACGCCTTCGCCCAGCAAGGCGAACGCGGGCAATCCAGCTACATGCCCGTCGACATCTCAGAGCCGTTTTCATCGCTGATGGCGCGGCTGTCGGCCGCCAAACCCAGTGTTGAGCAAGAGCACAACGCGCTGCTCAACGAGCGCTACGATCTAAGCAATCGTCCCGCGCAGGGCGTTACGATGGACCGGAACAAACCGATGCAGGAGGGGGTTCGCGTCAAATTGCCCCCGGGGATGACCTGGGAGAGTCTGGCGGCGATGAGCCCGGACCAAATCCGGGAGCAGAACCTATTTCCGAAGGGCTTCTATCCTTTGCCGCATCCGAAACATCAGGAGGGCGGCTTTGTCTTTCCGCACTTCGTCATCGACGCGATCAAACAGCAGGATGGACGCGACCTGACCCGGTTCGACATCGATTTTGATTTTCCGGATCACTTTCTGGCCGAGTTCCCCCCGGCGATCTATCTGAGTCCGCGCCCAGAACTCGGCGACGTGTCGCAAGGAAAGCTGATTTCGCTGACCAACTACTATCCGCTGTTCAATGGCCTGCTCACGCCGCGGCAATTGGAAGGGCTGCGGCTGTTGCTGACGCCCTTCCCCCAGCAACAGTTCAACGCCACCGAAGATCGCCGCGCCGAGCTACCCAGTCAGGGCGCGGCCTGCTTCGATTGCCATTCGAACGGCCATCAGAACGGCGCGACGCACCTCGCCCCCGATACCCGGCCGCAGCAATTCCGCCACCGCATCAAAACACTTTCGCTGCGTGGCTTGAATATTCAGCGGCTCTTCGGGTCGCAACGGGCACTGAAGACGGTGGAGGATTTCACCGAATTCGAGCAGCGCACGGCTTATTTCGACGGCGATATCGTGATCGCCACAAAGAAGGGGGTGAACTTCGGCAAGGGCCAATGCACCAGTTGTCATCAACCGCCCTTCTACACCGACAACCTGATGCACGATCTGCGCACCGAACGCTTTTTCAAGCCGGTGATGATCAACAACATGATGGCGGTCGGAGACGGGCCGATCAAAACCTTTGCATTGCGCGGCGTCAAGGACAACCCGCCATACATGCACGACGAGCGTCTTTTGACATTGGAAGACACAGTCGAGTTCTTCAATCTGGTTCTCGGCACCAAGCTGGCGCCCCAAGAAAAGCAGGATCTGGTCGTATTTTTACGGGCGTTGTAGTCAGCGAAAACGAGGCTCGAGGCAGCGCAGCGATCGCGGACTACCGGCGGGCGTTTCCCGCAGGTCTTCGGTCGTCCACCCAACAAACCCGACTTGGTGCGCACGATCGCCTCGCAGGCCCGGGTGGTATCACCTTTGTCTCGGACGCTTCTGTTAAGGCGTCCGCTCGCAGCATCGGGGCATCGCCGCCAGCCCCCGATTACCATGCGTAAAATCGAAGGCTGGCAAATCAGAAATGCACTGATAAGCCGATTGATCTTAGCTTCCGATATAATATGCTGACCTGATGAGATACCCCGCCAACTAATTTCGGACACTTAATCGCGAGACGGCATAGAGAGCCGCTGCGTCGTCAAGAGCGTAACCAGCGAACCAGACACGACCCCACCTACGGAGAAACCCACCATGCCGATGCCGCAACGAGTCGAGTATCCCGACGCCATCGAGCCGTTGGTTCAGTTCATCGAGGATACGCCGCCCGCGGAGATCCTCGACCGCACGATTGAAAAGTTACGCGCGGGGGTACCGACGCAGACGATGCTGACGGCCTCGGCTCTTGCGGTGACTCGCTCCACCGAAATGCCGCCGGGCCATCACGGCGGCCCGCTGCACCCGTTGGCGGGGCTGTACGCGGTATCGAAGACGGTCGATCGCCTGGAGGGCGAGGAACGGTTCCTCCCGGTGCTGCAGCATGTCGCGCTTACCAACAAGCACATCAACCATCCGGCGATGGGGCCCTACGCCCTTCCCCAATTCGCCCCGGAGGATGCCGGCGGGGTCGAGGCGACCAAAGCGGCGTTCCTGACGGCGGTAGGTCGTGGCGAGTGGAACAAGGCCGACCACCTCTACCAATGGCTGTGGGAAAATGCGTCGCGGATCGAGGCCTTCGATCTGCTGTTGAGCGTGGCGATCCCAAAGAACTTCCATGACGACCATTACTTCATGTTTCCTGGCACGGTCTGGCGCGCCTTTGAGGAGGGGGTTCTCGACAAGGAGTTCTTCAAAACAGTGATGCGGCCGGTGGTGCGCTTTGTGACCCGTTCTCCGGTCGCGCCCAACAATCCGATGCCATCGCCGCTGCCGCAGATCGAGGCGCTGATCGAGGAGCACCAGCTGCTGAAACGTATCCTCCGCCAGCGCAGCGGCGAGGATGAAACCGCCGCGATCGGCGCGCTCGGTGAGGCGATCTCGGCCGTCGATGTCTTTGCCGACATCCCGGTGCTGATGGCGAAGGCTTTGGCCGGAGGGCTGTCGCTGGAGGGCGGCGGCGAGGCGTTGTCGATCGGGGCCGCCGGTCTCTTCCTGCGCTCCCTTGGTGGCAATCCGATGGATGTGCACCTCCACACCAGCATCAATCTGCGGCGCTATCTGCTGCGGCTCGACGGGATCAGCCTTAAGAACAAGCTGTTGCTGCTGTTGACCTGGCAATCGGGCCCGGAAATCCGCTCGACTGCGACAAGGATGGAGCCCTACCCGCAGCCCGATATGAAGGCGGTTGCCGCGTTGCCCGCGCGCAGCCAGGAGGAGCTGCTCGACGCGATCAAGCACAGCATCTACAACCAGCCGCCGACCGACTGGTCCAAGGTCACCAATCTGGGGGTGATGCGGGCGGTGCCGGAGGTCAAGGAGACGGTGAAGCTGGCCACACAGTATGTGCAGGCGGGCTACGACCCGCAGGCCTTCATCGGGCAGCTCGCCGAGATTGTCTGCCACGACAATTTCACCGAGATGCACGCTTTCAAGCACCACCAGTCGATCGTCGAGGAGTACCACACCACCCGCGAGCCGTGGCGCTGGATGCATCTGGTCTGCGGCGCGCAGGCCGCGGCGATCTCCTTTGGCAAGAACATGACGGTCTACGAGGAGTATCTCGAACTCCTTCACGCCGCTTAGCTTCGGCGAAGTAAACCGGGAGGTCTTGTGCCTCCCGGCTTGTCGATATTCTGATCGGTTATCGGCACGAACGTTATAGTCGCCGTCGTGCCGTTCGCCTCCCGCGAGTCGTAGGTGGTCGACCGCGGTTGCGGGTCGCGAAGTATTCTTCCGTCGCCATCAACAGACGGCGCGGCGCCGGTCTTGTCATCCCGCCGCGAATGACGATTCTAAACTGATCGGTCTGTCTGCAACTCGCGGAGCGGCGCTCATGCCGATTCCGGGCCCTCCACCTGGAACGAACGCGAACGACGGCGTTGCCGGGTCGAAGCAGCCAAGCTCTGGCGCCCTCGGTTGGCCGACGCCAGCTCTGCCGGTCGCCGCGGCGACGGGGCTCGCCTACGGGGATTTTGTCAAGGCGGTAAAAGACGCTCTGCGGGACGTTCACAGTCCCGATTTGCTCGCCCGCAACCCGCTGCTGCGCGCCGGAATTCCCAATCTCAGCGGGCCGCAGGAGCTGCAGGCGCTGCTGTGTGAGACCGTCGGCACGTTGTTCGGCAACGCGCGCGACGAGAAGCTGCGCCGGATACTCGAGCTGACCTATTCCCAGCCCGCCCTGAAGCAAGAGGTCGTGGCGGATCGGCTTGCTCTTTCTTTCGGGACCTATCGGCGTCACCTAACCAACGCGCGCGATCGTATGGCACGTTGGTTATGGGAGACCTCGCGCTTCGCGCCGATCCAATCTGAGTTGCCCCTTTCAGCGGGTCCAACGACAACGGGGACGAGCGCCGAAGGCGAGACCCCAACCGCCTCCAGAACCGGTGAACCGGCTTTGCCGCGGCTCTCGGTCGTGGTTTTGCCCTTCCTCAACATCGGCGGCAGCGCGGAGGACGATCCTTTCGTGGACGGCGTCACCGAAACATTGATTACCGATCTCTCGCGCAGTTCCGGGGTCTTTGTGATCTCGCGCAGCACCGCTTTCGCCTACAAGGGCAAGCCGATCGATGTCCGCGAGGTCGGTCGCGAGCTGGGCGTCCGATACGTCCTCGAAGGCAGCGTGCAAAACGCAGGCGAGCGAATGCGGTTCAACGCGCAGCTCGTCGACGCCGAGAGCGGTGGGCATCTGTGGGCCGAACGCTTCGACAAGCAGCACGCCGATCTTCTCGACATGCAGGACGAGGTCACCACCCGATTGGCTCGTTCCATCCATATAGAGATGATCGCGGCGGAGAGTCGCCGCGCGGCGCGTGAGCGTCCGGGCCGTCTCGACGCGGTCGATCACACCCTTCTCGGCTGGGCCGCCTGGAACCGGAATTTGTCGCTCGAGTCGGCCAGGCGGGCCCGCCGCTTTTTCGAGACGGCGTTGCGGCTCGACGATGACAATGTCGAAGCGCTCATCGGCTTCGCCAACGCCCATATGTGGGAAGTCAACATGTCGTATGCCTCGGACGACCGCGAGGCACAGATCCGCGCTGCCGAGACAGCTGCAAAACAGGCGCTGGCACTGGCCCCGGACAGCCCCGAGGCGCATGTGACATACGGGACCGTCCTATACGCAATGCGCGCGCCCGAACGTGCATTGCGCGAGTTCGAACTCGCCGTCGGCCTGGACCCTAATCTCGCCGCAGCACACGCCTATCTCGGTCTGATGAAGTACTCGCTTGGTCGGGCCAGCGACACCCGCGCTCATGTCGCGGAGGCGATGCGGCTGAGCCCGCGCGACCCACTCCTCTTTCACTGGCACTTCTTCATCGGTGTCGGCGAGATGTATCTCGGGCGAGTGGTTCACGGGATCGAGAGCCTGCGCAAATCGGTCGAGATCAATCCGAATTGGGGACTTGCCCAGTTCGTCCTGGCCGCTGCGCTGGCGCTTGCCGGGCTGCTCGCGGAGGGGGCCGAGGTCCGTGCGGTCGCCCAACGTCTGGTGCCCAATTTCACCATCGCCAGGTTCCGCGCCGGAGCGGCCAGCGAAAACCCGGTGTACCTCAGACAGCGCGAGCATTTCTACAGGGGGTTGCGCCTGGCTGGCGTTCCCGAAGGGTAGCAAGCCGCTCGTCTCCCGGCCAGTAACGAAGCCCGCGGGGCCTGAGGCTCTTCCTCGGTTCACCGCTCGAGCCGCGCGCCCGGATGACGCCCCGTGTTCCCAATATCGGACTGAATAGGCCGCTAAATCCTTGTTCGCGAGACAGCGACATCGCGGCTCGTTCGAGCGTGCGGTGAGCAAAAGTTGCGCAGATTTCGGGCTGGCGATTTAGCGGTGATTTGCCAAATCAAGCTCCGCGAACGAGACGGCACCGTCGGCCCTGGACCGCCGTTTTGATTGAGGAGCTACTGCGATGATGAACCAAAATCTGCACGGCGAATGCCGAATGTCTTTGCTCGACCGTCGCGGCGACCAACGCCGCAGAGCGGCCCGCTTGTACGGCTCCGCTGCTGTCGCTCTCGCGCTGCCGTTCACGGGTCCGGTGCCGCGCCGCGGCGAGAGGCATGCCACGCCGCTGGCAGCGATCCGACGGATCGTCCGCGCCATTCGGCTGTGGCGCAGGCGCGCCCGCGCGCACTGGGAACTGCACGAACTCGCCGACCACACGCTCAAGGACATCGGCCTCAGGCGAGAGGACTTTGTTTACGGCTTCCGGAAGCCGTTCTGGCATCTCGACTGAGCCACCAGCTGGACGATCTTAGGAGGCGGAAATGAGCGGGCTTTTGGGTGAGCATGCGGTCGTTATCGGCGCGGGAATGGGAGGGCTGGCGGCTGCCGGCGCCCTCGCCCAACACTTTGAGCGGGTCGAGATTCTCGAGCGCGATCGGTTAGCCGGATCCGCTGCATCGCGGTCGGGAACGCCCCAGGATCGGCACCCGCATGGCCTGCTCGCCGGCGGCTTGCGTGCGCTCGACCAGATTTTCCCCGGCTACAAGCGTGATCTCGCCGCAGCCGGCGCTGTCCCGGTCTCGTTCGCGCGAGAAGTCCAATTCGAGCGGCCGGATGTCGGCGTGCTGCCCAAGCGGGATTTTGGGATCTCGATGCTCTGCGCGACGCGGCCGATGATCGAACTGGTGCTGCGCCGACGGGCCGAGGCGGTTGAGAACGTCACGCTGCGGCCGGCGAGCCGGGTGACCGGAATCGTGCCGGCGGCCGACGGTGACGGCGTGCGCGGCATTCGCTTTGTCAACGGCTCGGGGGCCTCGGAAACCGTTAACGCCGATGTGGTGGTCGACGCTTCCGGC
>Ga0318541_10000087_pt1 | contig 23708 bp, 22 predicted proteins | sample GRESIP166b4f26_FD_202503 | JGI IMG/M metagenome (GOLD analysis project Ga0318541, IMG submission 202503) | Tropical soil microbial communities from Luquillo Experimental Forest, Puerto Rico - GRE.SIPMG.166b4f26 | ecosystem: Environmental > Terrestrial > Soil > Tropical forest > Bulk soil...
GGCCTCGTCGTGGCGCTGTTCATTGGCGGCCTTGGCGCAAGTACCCAGCATCCCCTCGCGTCATCGCTTATTGCGCATGCCTTCGCGGGCACCCGCTCGCTGAAGGCGCTCGGTACATACAATTTCGCCGGTGACATCGGCAAAATGATCTTTCCGGCTGCCGCGGCCTTGATGCTCATCGTGCTGCCCTGGCGCCAGGCGGTGATGATCCTCGGTGCTCTCGGTGCGGTTGCAGCGCTCGCGATCTTTGTAGCGATGCCGAGATTCAGCGACGCTCAAGTATCTTCGCGAAAGGACGATCATGCCCAAAGAACGACCGGTGCCGTGAGACCATTTGCATTTCCCCTGCTCTTGTCGGTCGGTGTGATCGATAGCGCGACACGCATGGCCTTCCTTACCTTCCTGCCGTTCGTACTCACCGCCAAGGGAGCCAGCGTCCAAATTGTCGGTTTGGCGCTGACGCTCGTTTTTGTCGGCGGGGCCATGGGCAAGCTTGTCTGTGCATTTATTGGCGCTCGCATCGGCGCGGTGGCGACGGTTTGGCTGACTGAAACCGTAACGGCATTGAGCATTGTGAGCCTGCTGCCGTTGTCACTCGGACCCGCCTTGATGTTGTTGCCGGTTGTCGGGATTGCGCTCAATGGCACATCTTCTGTCCTGTACGGTTCGGTGCCCGATCTTGTCGAACCGGCTTGGCGCCAGCGCGCTTTCAGCATCTTCTATACGGGGACGATCGGTGCTGGCGCCGTTTCGCCAGCAATCTATGGGTTGCTGGGCGATGCGATCGGCATCCCGGCGGCACTCACGGTCATCGCCGCCGTCGTCCTTGTTACGTTGCCGATCACCCTTGTCTTGCGGCCTGCACTAACGGCGCGGGCATCCTGACTTCAATGCTCGAGCGCCTTGACCTTTCCCACCACCGCGGCTGGCAGGAAGTCGAGATTAGGTCCCAGGAGGAACGCCTCTCCGGAGCCGTTACCATAATGGGGTCATGGGCGTCGATCATGGCCCGCACAGGGCAAACACAGAACGACATCGAATCTGCGATAAGGTCATTGATTTCGTCCGACTTTAGTTCCGCATTGTACCGAGGGTCGGTGAAAACCTTGCGGGACGATGCAATGCGTGGCCCGATGGGGGCACAGGAACCGATCCGGCACCGAGCGATTGTGGTGTATGGAAAAGAAAACGAAATCTATTGGTGTGATGACGGGCGACCAGGCCATCCAGCTTCGCCAGCTCGCGTTTGATGCGTACGAGCCGGATGCGTTTCGCCTGAACTTGACCCGCACTGAAGCCGAACGCCGCATCGCGGCTCTACAGGCAAAACTGAGGCTGATGGACGACCCGCCACACGTGCAGTGACGGAATGGGCAAAACGCCTTTTGTCGCCGGAGGAACCGTCCCGGACGGCCTGGCGTTTTCTCTTCTGAGCGCAAATCGTGAGGAGGAACTTATGACACATTTTCGCCATGCCGCTATCGTGACCGCGATACTTGCAAGCGCGGGAGCGGCCGGCGCTCAGACCACGGTCATCACGCGTGAGCCCGTGCAATCGCGGGCGGTTGTGGCCACTGAACCCCTGCAGCTGACACCGGTCCAGCGGCAAACGATCTATCGCACGATCGTGCGCGAACGCGTTGCGCCGGCGCAGCCGACCATTGAATACCGCGTCGGCGCGCGAATACCTGAGAGCGCGCAACTCTATGCGGTGCCGCAAGAAGTTGCAGTCGAGGTGCCGGCCATCAGGGCCTACAAATACATGGTGGTAAACAACCGCGTTGTGTTGATCGACCCTGCAACCAGCGAGGTCGTCGCAGAAGTGGCTGATTAAAGCGTCCCACCGGCTGGGATTTGGCCCGGCGCCGCGCGCGCCGGGCCATGTTTTTTGCGAACCCAACGTTTACCGTGGGCCAACAGGGCAGATATGCACTCGCCGAGGTGCTGGATTTTCGGCGTCACAAGGGCCATATTATACGGTGAGGAGCCTTTGATTATGTCGATGATCAACTATCGTGCCCCGTCCGAACTGTTTCCTAGCCGGAGCCGGAAGTCGCGCCGGCCGATTGGCTATAAGCGCTTTCCGACTGCGGCCGAAGCCATTCGCTTCGCCATTGAGGAATTGCCGCCGGAATTGTTGCTGGGCGCATATCTTGAAGTCGAAGAGAAGCGTTTCGATGGAAACGGGATTCGGCAGCTTTATGAGAGCGCCGATTATCCGCTGCCGCGCAAAGGTGCCAAGAACAAAGTCGCAGCCGCCAGCTGATCTGAACGCAAAGCGCCGATCTGGTCGTGGTCCGTTTTCCGGACAAGATTTCTAATCGCACGATCTGGATTGTGAAACCGCTTTCTCAACTCACACCATTGGCTATCAGCAACTAATCCGAATTCCTGGATCCGTTTTTCCACTGCGTGAGGCTATCACCGATAACCTTCATGGCCGTCATCGCAGCCTGACTCAGACTGGCATAGCCGGCAATTTCCCGGCCGACCCGCTCGCCTTCGCTACGCAGCATCTCGCGAACGCCTTGCAGTTCGAGGATGACTCGGTCGATTTCTTCCATAGATGCGCCGGAAACGCGCCGAATAAGTCCATTCAGATTGTCAGACACCGGTTCGGACGGTGGTTCGCTTTCTGGCTTTTGACGACGCATAAACGCTACGTCGCGTCGGACGAATTCGCGAATTTCGCCCTCGAACGTCGCCGCCGCTTGTTCGGCATCGCTCAATTTTTCCGCCGGTTTCCGGTTGGGAGCATATATCTCCGGCCCGGGCTTTTCTGGAACTGCGCCAAGCCGATCACTCCTGCTCATGGTCAACTCCTACAAGGCGCAATGCAAATTGCGCGGGTCCCCTTTGCAGGTGGATTGCCGCATGCGACTTGGGCGGCCGTGGGGCAGAGCAGGGCCTGCCGGCGGAACTGGTCGCGCCGCACAAGTTATGCACGACTTTTTCAGGATTTAGGGCCCCAAAGGGCCTACCCAATGGACCTTAAAACCGGTGCTGATGCTTTTACTGCTGGTGGTCTGGCCGACATCCTTAACGGCGGTGGTAACCTGGAGTGGCCCGTAAAGCTTTTGCTCGGCGCTCAGCGTGTTGTACGTAACTGGGTCGTTGCTGGCGCTGGCCAGGCCGGCGCCGAGCATCATACCGGTTGGGAGGATATTGAATTTGACGCTTCTCTCATTGCCGTACACCTGAGACGCCAGGGGTGCGGAGCCAGGCGGCAGAGCCATGAAAGCAATATCACCGGGTCCCGCCGTCGGTGACCACGCGTGTCGGTGACCGAATATGTGTCCTGCAAGGTGACGGCCCAAACGACCGCCGAATGGAATCGATTATTTCAACGTTGTGCCGAACTTGCCCTGTTCATTGTTGCATCGGCAAGGCTGCGATCGCATCTCGGCGGCTGTAGCGGCTCTGCATGTGCCGGCGGCGCCATAAGCAACGCGAGGGCGAGATGCCGGGCAGGATGATTCCGACAAAGGTAATAAATCTGCGAAGAAAGAGCTTAAGCACGACATGCCCTCCGATCGTTACATCTCTTGGTCGGTCGGAGCGACGAAAGGGTTCAAACGGGCCGCTTTGAAACCAGAAGGCCCGCTCGCGTGGGGATCAGCCCGCTTTATTGCCGATCGTTTTGACCGCATCGCATCTTGTTCTGGCGGCCGACTCCATACCGAAATTCGACCTCGAGCGGACCTGCCGGCCGGCGGCCGCGGCGGCGGTGTTGCCGGGCCGGGACTCGGCAGCTTGCGAGCGGGACGAACGCGACGCGCGCAGCAAGCTCGAGCAGGATTGGGCCCGATAGAACGCGGCACAAAAGAGCCAGTGCGCCGGCTTCGTCGCACTTGATCGCGCACCGAGTTACGTGGAGTTGCTCACCTGCCTGGAAATGGCAAAGCAAGCACAGGAGCTTCCGTCAGATTCGAAAGCGGATACCGTCGGCCGTAAGTAACTCTCAGGATTTCTTTCCCGGCGGACTGCCATAAGCGCTGGCGGACGAGCCATGCATCTGCGACAACTTGTATGCCGACAGCTGCTTGGGTTTGTCCTTATCGGCCTTTGGCTTCTTTTTTTCCTTCGTCGAACGCATCTGACCTTTCGCCATAACGACCTCCCTGAAGTCGAGCAATGACGAATGCTAGCTGACGCGCGGCCAGGCGCAAGAGGATGTCTTACGGCTTTCTGGAGGTCCTTAGCTTCGGGGCGAGGATACACCAGCCGCCTTCAGCTTTTCGTCGATGCACTTGTTCACGAGTTCGGCGCGCTTATCGAGATTTTCGTGCGCGCTGCCTTTTTCGGTCCGCATCCAGCATTCTCGTGCAGCGCGCGAGTGCGTCATTGGCGTGGAATTTGCGACCGGCGCCGGCTGACTCCGAGACGGTTCTGCGTCAGGCCTGGCCGCAGTGACGGCTCTGGGCGCGTCTCCTGCTGTGGGGCTGGTGGCGTCGGTCTCGCAACCGCCGAGTGCCAGCGCACAGGCGGTAAACAACACGACGCGCGCAGTAAAGAGATTGCGGAACTTGACGACTACAGGCTGCATGCCACGCTTTCCGAAGACCGGATTTCTATTGGTGGTCGCCCAGGGGGCGGCGGCTATTTGCCTGAAAAATTCGAAATACGCAACGGCATCAAAACAGGTTTCACAATCGCGTGCGTGACCATGAACCCTCGTCGAGGCCGACACGTTGTTCTTTAAATGAATATGGAACCGGAGGCGGCGATGCGATTTCTTTGGATGGCGGCAGCAGCCGCCATGCTTTTTTGCGGTGAGGTGCTCGCGGCCGAGGGGCCCGCTCCCGAAAACGGGGAAGCGGCGGTCGGTGTAGGTGTTCTCTGCAACACGCCGCAACAGGCGAAAGAGTTCGTCAGCTTACGTGGTAAGGGGACTGCACCCGAAAAAGCAATGCGAGTCGTAAATGCCGCCGCGCGCGACTGGCATGCCTGCGGCATTGCCGCCGTCGCCTACATTCGAAACCAGACCGTTGGTACCGTGAAGCTTAGGGACCGTCTTGTGCAAATCGTGCGCATCAACGTGGTCGCCGGATTTACCGGATCCGGCTGGGAGCGTGCGACCGCCGATATGACTCAGTACGCCGTACTGGAAGGAGCCGGCGAATCCGTCTGACGGTAAATTGCGAAAGCGCAAATGTTAATCTGAGATATCGAGCGTACGAGAACTATTAATGATAAACGGTAACGCCGGGCTTAACCAAGCCCGGCGTTTTAATTTACCAGCGGGCACCCACGCGCAGGCATTTGGTACACGTTCGCTTGTTGAGAGCAGCGCTGACTGGAATACAGTTGCTCACCAAATGCGCCATCGCCATTGTGGTCGCCGCCTTGTCGGAACGCTTTCTGTCGGCACCGGCATGGGCGCGCGGAGGTGGCGGTCGCGGAAAAGCTCACGGGGTTGAGCTAGGGTGGCAAAGAAATTTCCCCACCCCGGCCCGGGTTGCGGCATTTCAGAACCGCGTGGCGTTACTCAAGCTAGCGCGACCGACTACTACTACTGCCTCGACGCCTGGGATGGGTACATCTACAGCTATCCCTGGGATGACCGCCCGTCCGCGCTTGCCTACGCGTGGCCGGCATCGCCATCGCTATTGACGAAAACTGGTGGCCGCTAGCGCCGTTTGTTGCTGCGGAAACCGCCGCGCATCCCCGGCTTTCCGAGCTTTGAGCGCGGTGAATCCTCTCGTGCCGGTTTTACCTCGTGCGACTGCGCGATGCCCATCTCGTCAAGATGTGGCTTGTGCGGCCTGTTGAGTCCTTTTCGCAGCCTTGGCTCCTGCGCGATCACGACATCGCGCGCCGTTGGATTGTCGAGCACCGCAAGCTCTGTCGCTCGCAAACGTTTGATCTCGTCGCGAAAGCGTGCCGCCTGCTCGAAGTCGAGATCGGCGGCGGCTTCACGCATGCGGGTCTCGAGATCGGCGATGACTGCTTCGAGATTATGGCCGATGGTCGCGGCCTCGGCGAACTCGCCGGCACCGGCGGCGCCGGTTGCGATCAGCACGTGGTCGCGCTCGTACACACTGTCAAGAATATCGGCGATGCCCTTGCGTACGCTTTCCGGCGTGATGCCGTTCGCCTTGTTGTAGTCCTCCTGCTTCTCGCGACGGCGGTTGGTTTCCTCGATCGCGCGCTGCATCGACCCCGTCAGAGCATCGGCATAGAGCACAACCTTGCCGTCAACGTTACGCGCGGCGCGACCGATCGTCTGGATCAGACTGGTCTCGCTGCGGAGGAATCCTTCTTTATCCGCATCGAGAATGGCAACCAGCGCACATTCGGGAATATCGAGGCCTTCGCGCAGCAGGTTGATGCCAACAAGAGCATCAAAAGCACCGAGCCGCAGGTCACGGATGATCTCGATGCGTTCCAGCGTATCGATGTCACTGTGCATGTAGCGTACGCGGATGCCCTGCTCGTGCAAATATTCCGTCAGGTCCTCCGCCATGCGCTTTGTCAGCACCGTAACAAGGGAACGAAAACCCTTCGCCGCCACTTGCCGGACTTCGCCGACGAGATCGTCAACCTGTGTCCGGGCGGGCCGCACCTCGACGGGCGGATCGATCAAGCCGGTAGGGCGGATCACCTGCTCGACGAAAACGCCGCGCGCTTCTTCCATTTCCCAAGCGCCTGGCGTTGCGGACACCCCCAGTGTTTGCGGACGCATGGCGTCCCATTCCTCGAAACGCAGCGGACGGTTGTCCATGCAGGAGGGGAGGCGGAAACCGTATTCGGCAAGCGTCGCCTTCCGACGGAAGTCGCCGCGATACATGCCCCCGAGCTGCGGAATTGTGACGTGACTTTCGTCCACGAAAACCAGCGCGTTGTCGGGTACGTATTCAAACAGCGTGGGCGGGGGCTCGCCAGGCCTGCGGCCGGTGAGGTAGCGCGAATAGTTCTCGATTCCCGCGCAACTTCCCGTCGCTTCCATCATCTCGAGGTCGAAAATCGTGCGCTGCTCGAGGCGCTGCGCCTCAAGCAAGCGTCCGGCGCCATTGAGCTGTTCGAGCCTGTGGCGCAGCTCATTTTTGATGCCGGCGATGGCCTGAATAAGTGTGGGGCGCGGCGTGACATAGTGTGAATTCGCGTAGATTTTTACGAACTCTAATTCATCCGTCTTTTGCCCGGTCAGCGGGTCCATTTCCTCGATTTTCTCGATCTCCTCGCCGAACAGATGGATGCGCCAGGCGCGATCCTCATAGTGCGCAGGGAAGATATCGACGGTGTCACCGCGCACACGAAACGAACCGCGAAAAAAATCGCCTTGCGTGCGCTTGTATTGCAGCGCGACGAGATCGGCGAGCAATTGCCGCTGGTTGATCTTATCACTCTGTTTGAGGGCGAAGGTCATCGCCGAATATGTTTCGACCGATCCGATACCGTAGATGCAGGAAACCGATGCGACGATGACGACGTCGTCGCGCTCGAGCAAGGCGCGCGTTGCCGAATGGCGCATGCGGTCGATCTGCTCGTTGATCGTGGATTCTTTTTCGATGTAAGTGTCGGTGCGCGGAACGTAAGCTTCCGGCTGGTAGTAGTCGTAGTAGCTAACGAAATACTCGACCGCATTTTCCGGAAAGAACGACTTGAATTCACCGTAGAGCTGAGCGGCCAATGTTTTGTTGGGTGCCAGGATGAGTGCGGGACGTTGCGTGGCCTCGATTACCTTGGCCATCGTGAATGTCTTGCCGGATCCGGTGACGCCGAGAAGCACTTGGGTGCGGTCAGCGCGCTTCACGCCTTCGACGAGCTCGGCGATTGCCTGTGGCTGATCACCTTTCGGCTCGAAATCGGAAGCAATGACGAGTTTCTTTCCGCCTTCCGATTTTTCCGGTCGCGGCGGACGGTGCGGCGTCCACGGCGTGGCGGTGAATTCAGGGCGACCCTCGCGCAGCAATTGTTCGAGCGATTGCTGACTTGCCAGGCCGCCAAAGCCACCCGGTTGGGTCGGCAGATCGGCACGCGGCAGCCGGTATTTCGAGTCTTCCTTTTTCAAGGCCGGCGCCGGTGGCGCATCGTCGTCGCCAATGCCAAGCTCTTGCGCAAGCTGCGGATCAAGCCCCGTTATTGGCGAGGCCGTATAGTCGCGTTGCGGCGCTTCGTTAAATTCCTTGAGGGTTGACTTGCGCGCCTTGTGAGCATCGGAAAAGTCGCGGCGGCGGTCCCACGAATTGTCCGGGGGCGGCTGCAATCCTGTGCCGGAACCCAGGCCCGCAGTGCCACGCCCGATGCCCGGATTGAGCAGATTGGCGAGCGTATCCGGGGTCGGCTTGTCGTCGGGACGAGCGGCCTTGGCGCGCGTCGGCCGCGCGGGATCCATTTTCGGTTTGTCAGGAGATTTGGCCATTGCCCAAATATGGGGCGAGTCCCGCGACGGGGAAAGAGGATGTATTCGCGCGGGAAGCGATGGAATTCGACCGATAACCACAATCGGCAATAGCGCCACATTTCGCCGCGAGTTCAACAGCTCCATGGCCGCGCGGTGCATCCGTTGCAGCTCTAGTATGGCGAGCTGAGACCAGAGATTGAAACAGTTCGCCGGATCAGTCTCGCGGTCAGAATCGGCCTCGAGAACTGCATCCTTCGTTACACAGATCTTCAGCAGTGACGCCATTTCCGATCGGCCGACCCTGTCGCCCGAGAAGGAAAGCTTGCTGTCCGTCTCCGCTGGCGCGCTCAGCAAGGAGATCCATTGGTTCGGTCCGGGGATCTTGTCCCGATTCAGAACCGCAAATCCGCCGATGACGAATGCGCCAACCGCTGCGGGAGCCGTTGCAAGCGGCGACGACCAGCGCGTGGGCTGCCATATCTGCCGCGCCGGTACTCCTCGATATTGATCACAGTGGGGCCCCCTCGCATTTCGGCGCCACTAACCATCCGATGTTTACGGAGGATTAAGTATCCTGAGTTGTGAACTCGATCGTAAACGAACCCACAATGCGGTCGTTCGATTTTGACCCGCAGAAGCGACCGCGAAAAGGGTTGTGTTTCGGTCTGTCGCAGGGTCGATGCGGTGTTACACTGGCCGCAAAATCTGAACAAAATTGGGGAGGAATCGATGCCGGGGACCAATCTCACACGACGTCTGCTGCTCGCGGGATTTGCGGCCGCGCCGTTTGCGCCCAACGCCTGGGCCCAGGCCATCTGGCCGAACCGGCCTGTGCGCGTGATGGTGCCGTATCCGCCGGCGGGTGGTGCGGACACAACCGCTCGCATCGTGTTCGCCAAACTCGGCGAAATGGTTGGCCAGCAATTCGTGATCGAGAATCGGGGTGGTGCCGGTGGAACAATCGGCGAGGCTGTCGTCGCGAAGGCCGATCCCGATGGCTACACTGTGCTGCACGACGCGACGGCGTTCTCCATAAATTCCTACCTCTATTCAAACTTGCCGTTCGACTACAGCAAGGATTTCGATCCGGTCGCTCTAGTATCACTCGTACCTAACATTCTGGTGGTGACACCCTCCGTGCCGGTCAAGACCGTCGCGGATGTCATAGCGCTGGCTAAAGCCGCACCGGATGGCATCGACATGGCGTCGTCAGGAAACGGTACGCTGCAGCATCTTTCGCTGGAAATGTTCCGCCATCGGACGGGTATCAAAATTAGTCACGTTCCCTATCGCGGCGGCAGTCTCGCGCTCAACGATGTCATGTCGGGACAGGTGAAGTTTTTTTTCGCCAATGGCTCTTCGGTGGTTGGACTTATCCAGGGCGGCAAAGTGAAGGCGATCGCCCACACCGGAAAGGGCAGGTTGGCCAGTCTGCCCGATATCCCGCCGGTATCCGACACGCTGTCTGGCTTTGAAGCTTATGAGTGGAACGGGGTCTTCGTGCCGCACGGCACGCCGACGACGATCGTCAAGACCCTCAATTCAAGTCTCAATGCAGCTCTTCGCGATCCGAACGTCGTCAGCCGCTTCGAACAACTAAATATCGTCAGCCGTACAACCACGCCGCAGGAATTCGCTGCCTTTGTGCAGGATCAGATGGCCCTATGGAGCAAAGTGGTGAAGGAAGCGAATATTCGGCTCGGATGAGTTCGTCTCGCGAGACTCCGCAAGAACCGGCGCGCATCGCCGGCCCGGTCGCGCAGCCCTCAGCGCCACGTGAGCGGCCGCCGCCGAATGCCTGGGATGCGCATGCCCACATTTTCGGACCACCTAGCAAATTCCCTTATACGGCTGGTCGCGGCTACACACCGCCCGATGCGCCGGTCGAACGTTACATGGCGCTCCTCGATCATCTTGGATTCACTTATGGCTTATTGGTTCAAGGCAACGCGCACGGCTTCGACAATCGGGCACTGCTCGATGCGTTGGCGCGCTATCCGCGGCGGCTGCGTGGCGTGGCGATAATCGATGCGCGGGTCCAGCCTTCGACGTTGCGGGACTGGCACCGGCTCGGCATGCGGGGACTGCGGTTTCACATCTTCTCGGAAGCCGGCCGTCCGGCCTATGTGCGCGGTGTCGGGCTCGAGGTCTTCGAGATATTTCGCACCGCGATGCGTGAACTTGGCTGGGTCATGCAGGTGTTCTGTGACTGGCGGCTGATGGAGGACTTAGCCGTCACCTTTCGAGAGATCGCGCGAGAGATGCCGGTGATCGTCGATCACATGCTTCACATTCCCGCCGGGCAAGGGGCGCAGGATAGAGGTTTTCAAGCGCTGCTTAGGCTCGTCGGTGAAGGCTATGTCCATGTGAAATTGTCAGCACCCTACCGACTGTCCGATCGATATCCTGACTATCCGGATGTGAGGCCGTATCACGAGGCATTGCTTCGTGCCAACCCGCAGCGGCTGATGTGGGGAACGGATTGGCCGCATCCGTCAATTCCGGGCGAAATCATGCCGGACGATGGGCACCTTTTCGATCTGTTCTGCCAGTGGATCCCGGATGAGCAGATGCGGCGCTGTATTCTCGTCGAGACCCCGGCGCGTCTGTTCGGGAAATAGGGGTCATACTGGGGCCGCTTTTCTCAGGCCCTATAACGACATGCGCCTGGCAAGGTGCTAAATTACCTCCGGGTGCACTCCGAAAATCGGGAACGTTTTCCCCCCTGTGGACGGACTTGGATGGGAGCCTGATGGCTCGGTAGCAACAAACCGTTGTCGTGGGTTAGTGGGGAGTAGCGTATGAGTACTCCGATCCGGCAGGTCGAAGTGAGTCCGGAAGATCCGAAATTTTATGCGCCACCCAAGTGGCGCCGGGGTGAGGTTGTGGCGCCGTCGATTCAGCCCTCGCTGAGGTCGACTGAGTTTCCGGTTCCGCATGCCTATCCCGACCGGACGTCGCATCATGGCGATGAAGTCTTCGCAAATGTCTTGGCAGATGAACGCGGGCGCTCGGTGTCCAATCCGGTCGCAGATGCTTTGCCGAAAGTTCGCAAGCATTCGGCACGGTATGGGAACGGCAACATGCGTGTGACGGCGCTTGCCATCGCGGCCGGCGTTGTGCTTTGGACCGCAGTCTGCGTTGTGCTGGCCCTCGGGCGACTTGATGTCATCAATTTCGAGCAATTGCGAAACGGATTGCCGTCAGCAAAGCGTGCGGAGACGTCAGCGCTCGCTCCGCCGCAAACCGTAAATGTCGCGCTCGTCGAAACTCCGAAAGAGGTCGTGACGCCGTCAGCCAAAGAGGCTGTAACACCGCCGCCGGTTAAAGAGGTTGCGACACCTTCGCTTGCCGTCGCCGACGCGATCGGAGAGTCGAATGCGGCGCTGCCGCTCGCAATCAAGGTAATCAACGCCGCGCCCGGCACGACGATCACGTTCAGCGGTCTTGCTGCCGGCACGAAACTGAGTTCCGGGGCCGGTGCAGGGGAGGGTCGCTGGCGAATTGCACTGGACGATCAGTCCGGCACCACCGACGGTCTGCAAAGCACCTTTGTGACGCCGCCGTCCGATTTTGTCGGTCCGATGACAATCATCGCCGAACTGCGCAGCGGGACCGAGCAGGCAATAGCGCGCGCTCCCGTGCGATTGACCTGGCGTCCGAGCACGATTGATCTCAGCGAGACTGTGAAGCCCACCCCGTCGGCGCTATCCGTACAAGCTGACGACAGCGCGGCGCCGAAAGAGGCCTTGCTCGCATGGCAGGATGAGCCCACAACGAACGGGGTGTCGTCGCAGCCCAAAGTCCGTAAACACATATCCAGCGCATCCAAATCGCATGCGGCCAAGAATCAGCACGTCGCGAAGAAGCGACAGAATCGTACGACGTCACTAGCCCAGGACCCGCAGGCGACCGTAACTCCGTGGCGCGAGGTCCGCTCGCCATTCGCCTACGACATCTCGGCTGATCGCCGCGCTGGACGAAGATCGTCGTGGAGCGACGACGTCCAGAACATTATCGATCGCAGTTGGCAACGATGCACGTTCAACTGCGACAGGGATATTTTGCGTTGAGAAAAATCAGGCCGCCTTTGTCCACAATTGCTTTGAGGCGCGGCGCGCGCCTTCGCTCAGCGATTGAAGTTTAAGCCATACGATTTTCGTGTCGACCTGCAAGCGTCGGCAAAGGTGCCGAAGCCGCAGTCGACACCTGCGACAACGAGGATGAATCCCGCGTCGATGATCGCTTTGTACTCGCGCCGCATGACATCAGCCAACGCGAAAATATATTGAGGTAGCGCGCGATCTGGCCGGGCGATGGTGAGGTCATGAAAATATCCTCGGCCGGCACCCCTTGTAACGCCCGTTTGGCAAGGTCGATGTCGGCCTGCGCCGCTGGCCAATCTTTCCAGTCGACTGGGCCGCTGCACGCGGGCCGATGCTGAAATGGCGACGCAAGCGGTTTCAATAGCTGTGCGAGCTCGGGAAATTCTTCGTCGCCCGTACCCATCGGCGAAGCACTCGGGCCGTCATAGCCCGTGAGGCGCTGCATCACATGGACGGTGTAGTCTTTACGTCCCTGTTCGCCGTCATTGATGATGTTGAGGCCGCACTCCACCTGTTTGGCCACGACGTATTCGACTGCCTCGCGTACGGCCTGCTTCAATTCGCCACTACGCGCACCGGGATGCTTGTCCTCAGCGAGCAGAAGCTGCACAACTTTCGGCGTACGCGGCAGGCTACCGGTGTGGGTGGTCGGGATGCGATTCACGTCAGAACCCGCGCATCACCTCGGTGACGTGTTCGACATTCGGCGGCGTCGAGAAGCAGTGGCCGACCAGTTTTCGCCACTCGTGAAAATCGGGTGACTCGCGAAAGTCCTTGGTATGATTTTCCAGTGTCTCCCATTGCACGAACAGCCGGTAGCGCTGTGGCATCTCGTGCGATCGTTGCAACGTCATAAATTTGCAGCCCTTGGCGCGCTTGAAAATCGGCGTCGCTTTCTTCACGCCGGCTTCGAACTCGGCCTCCATGCCGGGTTTTACATCGATCTGTGCAATCTCAAGAATCATGGTCGGAAGCTTTCGGTTTGTTCGGCCGCGTCATTATGGGTGATCGGCCGCCTACTGCAAAGGGCAGACAGTTACGCGGGCACCTCAGAACGCACGCAACCGGCGTAAGGCCCAATAGCACCCGAGGCCGGCGGCGAGTGCGACCAAAGCCGCCAACCATGTGCCACCCTCGGTGTTTTGGAATGGCATGTCCTTGGTGTTCATGCCGAAGAAGCCCGTGACCAGTGTTGGTGGCAGTAGACATGCCGTCAGAATCGAAAGCGTAAATAGCCGCCGGTTCGTTACGGCCATCATCTTAGCGTCGAGTTCATCAAGCAACAGGCGCGAGCGCTCATGCAACGAGCCAACCTCATGGTCTATCGCATCGAGCTTTTGTGCCAGGGCGCCGATAGCACTGGCTACCTGCGCATCGTGAACCGCAAGCCTCGGCTCAAGGCGATGAAACATGCCGCGAAGTTGGGCGAGCTGCCTGTGTACGCGCACCGACTGTAGGCGGACGCGCCCGATCCGTTGGCGTTCGTCGTCCGGCTCCTCGTGCAAAACGTGATCTTCGGCGCGATCAAGTTCGTCTCCAAGCGTTTCAGCCATGTGCGCAATAGCATCAGCGAACTGATCGATAACGGCATCGAGAAACGATATTGCGGTCGGAAAGCGCTTTCCGCTTTCGATCGCCCGCCGATTGCTTTCGATCGAATGTGCTGGACGCTGGCGGGCGGTTATCAACATGCGTTCAGTCATGACGAAACGCAGCCGCACGAGGTTTTCACCGGGTTGTGCGAATTCCTGATGCAGATCCGGCACCACGCCGACAATCTCGTGGCCCAGGATATCGAGGCGCAGGTGCCGGTCAGGGCCCGCAAGGACTTCGCGTGCGAGATCCGAGATTGGGGCGCGTCGCGCGATCCAGTTACGGCAACGCGTGTCGGCCAGCCCGAGGTGCAGCCAGATCCAGCCGGTGCCGTGCTCGGCGAGCATGGCTTCAATTTTGTCTTGCGGAATCGGCTCGGCAGCGCCATCGGCTCTGAAACGGTACGCCCAGACAATGCCGATGGCTGGGGTGGCATCGGCCAAATCGAGGGTGTCCATGGCGGTGTCCTCTCTCGCTAATCACGAAGCGAGTGGGACCGGTGCTCATGACAATACGATGACAGCGCTACTTCGCAGCCTCTTGCGTGGCGTTGATGAAGCCGCCGGACTGACGCCGCCACAGCGCGGCGTAGTGCCCGTCACGGCGCAGCAATTCGTCATGCGAACCCTGTTCCACGATGCGGCCGTGATCGAGCACCACAAGCCTGTCCATCTGCGCAATGGTAGATAGGCGATGCGCGATCGCAATCACGGTGCGCCGCTCCATCAGCGTGCCGAGACTGGATTGAATGGCGGCTTCGACCTCGCTGTCGAGCGCGGAGGTCGCCTCATCCAGCACGAGAATGGGCGCATCTTTCAGGATCACGCGCGCGATCGCGACCCGCTGGCGCTGACCACCCGAAAGTTTCACGCCACGTTCACCGACGTGTGCGTCATAGCCGCGGCGTCCTTTCCAGTCTTCCAGTTCCGCGATGAATTCGTGCGCGTGCGCCATTTTGGAGGCCGCAATGATGTCGGCCTCGCTCGCATTGGCGCGCCCGTAACGAATATTGTCACGGATCGAACGATGCAGCAGCGATGTATCCTGCGTGACCATCGAGATCTGTGTACGCAGACTCTCCTGCGAGACCGTGGCGATCTTCTGATTGTCGATGAGGATTCGTCCGCCCTCTAGATCGAAGAAACGCAACAGCAGATTGACGAGTGTCGACTTGCCCGCGCCGGAGCGGCCCACCAACCCGATTTTCTCACCGGGCATGACATCGAGGGTTAGCCCGTCGATGAGGCCGCTTTCGCGGCCGTAACCGAAGCGAATGTCCTCGAAACGAATGTGGCCACGCGTGACCGTAAGCGTTCCCGCTTCCGGAGGATCGCTGAGCGCAATCGGCCGCGCGATCGTCATCATGCCTTCCTGAACGACGCCGATATTCTCGAAAATGTCGGTTACCTGCCACGCCACCCAATGAGAGGCGCTGATGATCTGCGTCGTCATGGGCAGCGCCATAGCGACCGTTCCAACGCTGACATGGCCGTAGCGCCAGAGGACAATGGCGAATGCGCCAGTACCCGTGATCAGAAATGCGTTGAGAAAGATAAGCGTAAGCGCGAACAGGGTGTTGAGCCGGAGCGATTCATGGAAGCGGCCGGTGTGGGTGTCGATTGCCTCGCGCACGTAGGCGTCTTCTTCTCGCGCTCGCGCAAACAGCTTCACCGTGACGATATTCGTGTAGGTGTCGACAATGCGCCCGGTCAACATCGAGCGCGCTTCCGACATCACCTTCGACTTGTTCTGCATCCGCGGCACGAAATAGCGCAGCATCGCGATATAGCCTGCGAACCAGACGAGGACCGGTAGCGCCAGCCAGAGGTCGGCAGAAGCGAGCAGGATTAGAGACGAAGTGCCGTAGATCAGGATGAACCAGACAGCCGTAAGGAGCGAAACAAGGCTTTCGCGGATCGCGGGACCAGTCTGCATCACGCGCGTCGCGATGCGACCCGCAAAATCGTTCTGGAAAAACGCCCAGGACTGACGAGATACATGCCAATGGTTCTGCCAGCGAATGCGGTTCGAGACATTTGCCGCGATCGCCTGGTTCATCAGCAGATGTTGGGTTGTAAAGGCAGCGGGACGCAGCACCAGCAGCACCAACGCCATGCCGACCAGCCACGGCCAGGCCGTGGCGAGCAATTCTTCCGGCTTGCTTTCCGTCACCAGCGTGACGACCTTGCCGATGAATACCGGGATCAGTACATCCAGCAACGCAACAACAAAGCCGATCGCAAAAAGCCCGATGAACAGCATTTTTGCCTGGCGGGCGAAATGCCAATAGAACGCGGCCAGGCCGGGCGGCGGTTCACCACCATCCGGCGCCGCGGTGGGCGTCAGGGCTTTCTCAAAAAATCGGAACATTGAAACACTCAAAACGCCACGCGCGATGCCGTTGGCATCGCGCTGTGCCGTTTCTGCAGGCTTCGATTCGAAGTCAAGCTAGGTTCGCATCGTGACCGGAGCGTGGCAATGCTGAGCGGGCAACCAGCCTACGCACGCGCGTACTTTCCGCGTCCGAAGAATCGGTCTTTCTGATCATCAGTAGCCTTGTCGCGCACAGACTTGAGCGCTCCAACCTGAGCCAGCGCACGCTTGACCGCGTCGCGTCCGGCGATCTTGTCCACCCATGATTTGATCTTGGGAAACTTGGCCGGGTCGATGGTCAGCAATTCAAAATTGCGTAACCAAGGCCAAGCCGCGATGTCGGCAATCGTGTAGTCGGCGCCAGCCACATAGGGTTGTCGCGACAACCGCGCTTCGTAGAGATCGAATAGCTTGAGAATTTGTGTGCGATAACGGCTCGCGCTGTAATCGTGGCCGGGCCCGGCAAATTTGCTGAAGTGCACGTGCTGCCCGCCCATGGGGCCGACATTGGCAACCTGCAGGATCAGCCACTGCAGCGTGTCATACCGCGCGACCGGATCGTGCGGCATGAACTTGCCGGTTTTCTCAGCGAGATAGAGGAGGATCGCGCCCGATTCGATCACAGTGTAGGGCGCTCCTCCCGGGCCGTCACTGTCGACGATTGCAGGCACTTTCAGCAGCGGATTGATCTTGGCAAACTGGGGCGTGAATTGCTCGCCGGCCCACACGTCCACTGGCTTGACGTTGTACGGCAGCCCGCATTCCTCGAGCACGATGAATATCTTCTGCACGTTCGGACTGGTCAGCGCGTAAAGGTCGATCATAAGAATTGTCTCGTTTGAAGGGCCGCGGAGTGCGGCCGTTCTCTATAGACGAGGAGGGGCCTTTCGGGCCAGTGCCTCTGCGGCCTGGCGCAGGCACGCGGGACAAAGGCAGTCCTCGTCAGGGCTCACGCCCGCCTTAAACCGGAAAGGTTCGGCTGCGCACCAGCAGTCTCCACCAAGTTCGCAGTCGAATGCGGTGCCGCAGCGGGCGCAGGAGAGGCGGCGGGGGGCAGCTTCGGTCGAAGTCACGCGGCGAGCCTGCGCGTGGATGGGGTTAAACGCAAGAATGTCATACGGCAGAAGCCGAATCATGCCTATGGCAGACGCATGGCATTTTCCTGGATCATTGATTTTGTGGGTGTTGCGGGCGCGCTGCTCACCACTTTGTGCTGGTTGCCGCAGGTGCTTAAGACCGTGCGCGAGAAAGAGACCCGCGCATTGTCACTGCCAGCAACAAGCGCCTTCACCCTCGGTATCCTGCTCTGGCTGATTTACGGAATCGCGATTGGCGATTGGCCGCTGATCGGATCGAACGCTGCGACGCTTGCCTTGATGGCACCAATCCTCGCAATGAAATTGCGATACGGCTGATACTGCTTTTCGCCGTGCGCTCGGTCCAACCTGCTACGCCCTCGGGGGACGCCGCCGCTCCTGGAACCACGTGCGGTACTGCGTCATTTTTGCGCGTTGTGCTGAAGGTGCGTGTCGCCTGCAGGTCGAAGCTTCCTCACTCTTTTCCGGCGCCCCCCACCGTAGCTCGACGCAGTCATTCACATTGTACGCCATCTCAAGGGCGCGCGTGCGGGTGACGACATCTTTCAGTGCGAGTGTCCATTGGGAGCCGTCGGTCCGTGTATAGGAAAACTTGCGTGACGCTAACTCCGAGGCGAGAACGCTTTCCAGTTCGGCTTTCACGTCCGCCGCACTTTTATCCTTAGGCATCGCGAATCGCTCCGGTCGCCGCGCCACGCGGTCTGGGAATCCACGCACCACGTCAATCGCGATCAGCAGACGCAGATCGCGCGCTGGTGTCGCGAAATCCTCCCATGCTCCAGTCGTCTCGAAGATGGTCGCACCTTCGGGCATCTCGGCATCGCCGCGTCCGCTGTTCTGGAACTTTCGCCCGTTCTCAACAGATGTCACCCGCGCCTTCACCTGTTCTTCGAGCGCCGTGATGGCCTCCTTCATCGCCCGCAGAGGATCAAGCGGGGCCGGGGACATTACGTCGTCCATCCGGTCGTAAAAGGCTTCAATGCCGAGCCGGGTCTGGTCGAGCGAATAGTCGGCGTACTGAGGATTTTTTGCGATTTCGGCATTGGTCAGCCGCCGCAATGCGCCGTTCTCGAGCACGATCGGCCGAAAGCGCTTGAACCCAGGGCTTCCGAGCGCCGGATCTTGCGCAAACAGGAAGTTGCCGCGCCAAAAGCGTTTTCGTGCGACTGTCCCGTCGGGTTGCCCGTCGACCGCGAGGAAAACGCCCGCTGCATCAGCAGTCTGCGGCACGCGACGCACCAGCATCAGGATGTGGCCGTACGGATCCGCGTACACAGTTCCGGGGCGCAGCGTTTCCTGCTTCAGCGGCACCGGATAATAATCAGTGTTGTCGTCGCTGGCTGGTGTCCGTCCGGTTCCGGAGTGAACGCCGTCGGCAACGACGCGCATATAGTCCCCGAACGTCGCCGCAAGTCCCGGCCGCTTTGCGCCCTCGGCGGTCTGGATGCTCGCCCAGCCGAAGCACTTTGGCGGCTTTCCGCCCCCGCCGCGCGAGCACTTCGAGTAGCCGAATGGCAATCCCATTTTGAACGCGAAATACGCGCGCAAAAAGTACGGGAGATCGGCGCAATCGGGACGCAGAACGATCTTCATCTCATCTTCACCGAGACCAAGATGATTGAACAGCATGTTTCTCGATCGATCGCGCAGCACCTCATGCAAGGCGGCCCACGACGGCGCCGCGTCGAGCGGTGCATCGAAAAGCTTCTCCACCCACGCAGAAAACAGATTTTCAGTCGCACGATTCCATGTATTGCGAAGAGGCCAGATAGTGCCCGCCGTCGCGCCTGGCCGCGGCGGCTCGTCGCCGCGCACAGCTATCTCACGCGTACAGTCGCTGCCCGCGAGGGTCGCGCGCCATGTCCCAGCGGCGGGGGACTGCACCTCGACAAACCAGAAATATGGCGGCCCGCCATAGCGCTGGCGCGATTTCGCCGCAACGCTTCCATCCGGCGCAATCAATGAGAGTTCGCCTTGAATCGCATGCTCGGCGGCAAAGACGACTCGCAAAGGTGCGCCTTTCCACGGCGCAACCGGCGAAGACAGGACCGCGACGTCGGCGTCCTCGCAGGCACTTTTGGCCTGTGTTGGTACGGCTGAGGCTAAGACTGCACCGGCGATCAGCAGCGGTGCTGTCACGGCCGCGGCAAGGCGTGCTGTAAACAATTGAGCCCCCTTCCGGAACAAATTGTGGGCCTAGAGCAGAATACTCGATTGGCGCAGACGGGCAACCCGCCGTTATGGCGCTTGAATTCAAAATTCGTGACTATTGTGTGTCGCCACCGCCGATATCACCACCGATCTTCCACCCACTCGAGTCCTTGACGATAGCAGGGCTGGTCGTTGCCGATCGGAGCGACGGAGTCCACCAGCACATAACCGATCTTGCCGGCCCGGGCGGCTGCCGACCACGCGGTCGGTTTTGACTATACGCGAAAGACGCAAACAGCAAAGTTATGAACACTGAAGTGAGTCAAGTGCTCATTGTAATACTCCCCGCCGCTGCGCGCGCGAGCCCCCGACTTGGCCAGCCTAACACAGGTCTTTTGCCAGGAGAAAATTTGCGATCCCGAGGAGCAAGCCGTCGGGATCGCGAGGAGGGGAACACAGCATAAGACAGAAGCAGCGTAATGTTACCGAAGGGCTATGACGGCCCGGTGACGCCGAAGAACTTCTGTGCTTTGGGGCGGTTATAACTGACGGCCCCGCCCGATTCGGCTCAAGCAAAGGAAACCCATGCCATTTTTGTCTCCTTATATGAGGCCGATTGTATTGCTCCTAGGTTCGAACGTATTCATGACGGCCGCCTGGTATTGGCATCTTCGCTACAAAGAGGTGCCGATCATTTATGTGATCTTTATCAGTTGGGGCTTGGCCTTCGTCGAATATTGCCTCGCGGTGCCGGCGAATCGCTACGGCAGCGCGGTCTATAACCCAGCACAACTGAAAACGATGCAGGAGGTGATCACGTTCGTGGTGTTCGCCGGGTTCTCTTATTTGTATTTGCAGCAACCGATCACTCTCAGCCAGGGCTTCGGTTTCGCGTTGATTGTCGCCGGCGCATTCTTCGTCTTCAAAACGTGATGACAGTTTCCCCGAATCATTTCGCCGGGGCGACGCGCAGGATGCGTCCGGATGCGCTGTCGGTGAGCAGATAGACGGCACCATCTGGCCCCTGCCGCACGTCGCGAATGCGCTCGCGCAGGTTCTGCAGAAGACGCTCCTCTTTCACGACCTTGTCACCCGTCAGCTCGAGCCGCGACAGCAGTTCGAACTTCAGCGCGCCATTCAGCAAGCTGCCTGTCCAGCCGGGAATAAGGTCGCCTGTGTAAAAAGCCATGCCAGACGGAGCGATCGAAGGCGTCCAATGCCAAATCGGGCTGGTGACGCCGTCTATCTCAGACTTGCCGGTGCCCACTGGAGTGCCATCGTAGTTGACGCCAAAACTCACGCGCGGCCAGCCGTAGTTCTTGCCTTTCGCAATGATGTTGATCTCGTCGCCGCCCATGGGCCCGTGCTCCTGCTCCCACAATTTTCCATCGGTCGGATTGAAGGCAAGACCTTGCGCGTTGCGCAGACCGTAGGCCCAGATTTCCGGCAACGCTCTCGCGGTGCCGACAAATGGATTGTCGGTGGGCGGCGCGCCGTCCGCCGTGATGCGCACAATCTTGCCAATATGGTTGTCGAGTCTTTGCGCAAGCTCTTTCGGTCCGAAGTGGTCGCCGAGCGTGACGAACAGATTGCCGTCCGGCGCCTGCACCATGCGGCAACCGATATTGAGGCCGCGCGAGACCGGTCCTACCTGTCGAAAGATGACTTTTGCCTCGTCGAGTCGCGGCAATTCATCGTCGGTCAAACGTCCGCGCAAAAGAGCGATACGTCCACCGCCCTCGGCAGCTTCGGCGTAACAGACAAAAATCGTGTGCGACTGCGCAAAATCGCGAGCGAGGAGGACGTCCATCAGTCCGGCTTGGCTCACGGCGTAGACTTTCGGCACGTTCCCGATCGGTGGCGAAAGCCGACCGTCCATCGCGACAATGCGCATACGCCCCGGCCGCTCGGTCACCAACATTCGGCCGTCAGGCAAAAATGCGAGCGACCATGGATTCACGAGTCCGCTGGCGACGGTTTGGATTTTCAGGTTGCCGGCGGAGCTGGGGAACACCGGATCGGCAGCGCGAGCGTGGCTGACATTCAGGAATACGATCAACGCCACAACAAGCCGCATGCTAGTCTCCTGCCGCCTTCAACTGTGCGGTATCGCCGGCAGTTCCGATAGGGCGGTCTAGCTGTGAGTTTTTCTGTGACGTGACTGGTGTGGCAGCGAGATGATCGTGACGCCGCCCATTCCGATGAACAACAGGCCCAGCAACAGGGCAATGGCGAACACCCCGCCTTCATTGTCAATCACGCCGCTCACCACGTCCGCCCGCGCGACGCCGACCGAGATTACGGTAACGGCAATAAGCGTGGATAAAATAAGGGCGACGCTCGCGACAACCTCAGCTATCGCGACGCTTCGATGCTCGGTACCGAGTTGACGGTTGGCCGGGGGAGCGAAGCCTGCAGACGTAATGCGCATGGCAAACCTGAAAAGCGCGATTCGACAATAAGCCATAGGTAAACGCGGGAAGGCGGCAAGGGTTCGACCCGATTGGGGCGGAGCCGGTTACCAAGCGGGGCGTTTTCGTGGCGAAAGTGCAAAAGCCTCGGCATTCCGACGCTATTGCGCTGCGGCGAGCTCCGGTTGCCAGTCCATAGGGATATAGCCGGGCTCGTCCGCGACGCGCGCGAGCCAGGCGCGGATTGCTGGAAACCGGCTGAGGTCAAAATCCGCCTGATCGGCGACGTGAGTATACGCGTACAGCGCGATATCGGCGATCGTGAAATGGTCTGCCACGAAAAACCGATGCCGAGTCAGGTGGGTTTCCATGACACCGAGTGCGCGATAGCCGTTTTCCATCCAGTCTTCGAGCGCGTGGCTTTGCAATTCGCGGCCGCCCTTGATTAGCGCGAGCCAGAAATAGGCTGCGCCGATGTTCGGCTCCAGGCTGTGCTGTTCGAAGAACATCCACTGCAATGCCTCGGCTCGCGCAATTCGATCTTCCGGCGCCAGAGTCGAGCCGCCGGCGACATACCAAAGAATTGCGTTCGACTCCGCGAGGTGACGATTAGGCGCGACCTCAAGCAATGGCACCTGTCCATTCGGATTCTTGGTAAGGAATTCCGGCGTGCGGCTTTCGCCTTTGAGGATGTCAATCTCCACGAGTTTGTAAGGAATGCCCAGGCGCGCCAGCGCAAGGCGGACCTTATAGCTGTTACCGGAGCGTTGCATCGAATAGAGCGTGTACATCGGATGGAGAGTTCTCTCATGGGAGTGACGGCCGTCGAAATATGTTCGCCCCCGAACGCCGCTGGGCCGATAGATTAGGACGAACAAAGTCCGGCAAATACAAGGCCGCAATTCAAAATGACGTAACGAAAAAATTAAAATGCACTCACTGCAGTGCAGCGAGCAATACTTAGCCTTCCGCAGTGCGAAAATACGGAATTCTATTCCGCGGCAACCCTGTGGACGTGCGCGTATTCGTAGAGTGCATCGTCGCCAACCTGTTTGATCGGCGTGAAGTCGCGATGCGCGATCCATTCAGGACGTGTGAATTTGTAATGTGGTTGGAAACCGCACACATCGTCAGATAGACAATTTTGCGCGGGTAACCAAATTGCGGTGAAACATCAGCACCGAGCCGGGTTGGCCGGTGAGGGCTTCGATGCCGACACGGTCGGTTCGGTCGGTCCGGTCGACACCGTCGGCGACGTCGTCGGCGGCGGCCTAATCCACAAGGCGCGTCACCGTCTCGTTGTCGAGAGTCCAGAGCTACGACGTGATCAACTTGTCGTGACCGGCGTTGAGCACATCCGTCCTGTGGCTCTTCCGAATGAGAAACAGCGGCCCGTTGATCGCCATCACCGCATCGAGAAACACGGCGATATTCATTGCCCGCGGCTTGGGCATGCCGTCGTCACGCGCCCACTTCGCCGAACCGCTGCGCAGCGGCTCGACCAGGCGCGGATGCCGCGCCAGCAGATTGAACACCTAGCTGAAGGTGTGCGCGGCAAGCGCGGTCCGCGGTGCCCGGTCTTCTCGCGCCAGACTTCCTGGTGGTTCTGGTTGAGGACATTCGCGGCTTC
>Ga0318541_10000115_pt1 | contig 21459 bp, 19 predicted proteins | sample GRESIP166b4f26_FD_202503 | JGI IMG/M metagenome (GOLD analysis project Ga0318541, IMG submission 202503) | Tropical soil microbial communities from Luquillo Experimental Forest, Puerto Rico - GRE.SIPMG.166b4f26 | ecosystem: Environmental > Terrestrial > Soil > Tropical forest > Bulk soil...
GTATAGCAATGACCGATACGGTATGGTCAAGTTCGTTCGCGACGTAGACCTTGCTGCCGTCCGGGGTGAACGCAATGCCGAGGGGGCCCTTGCCAACGGAGATTGTTGCGGTCACAGCGTTCGTCGCTGTGTCTATGATCGATACGGTATTGTTTAAGTTCGTAACATAGACCCTGCGCCCGTCCGGCGCGACCGCGACGCCGAAGGGAGCCAGACCGACGTCGATCGTCGCGACTTCTTTATCGGTACCATCGAGGACCGATACGGTACCGTTACCCCGGTTCACAACGTAGACCCTGCTGCCATCAGGTTTGATCGCGATACCGGTGGGGTGTCTGCCGACGGCGACCGTCGCGGAAACGGCGTTGGTCGCCGTGTCTATAACGGAGACCGTACCATTAACCGCTTCGTTCGCGACATAGACTTTGCTGCCGTCCGGCGCAACCGCGACCCCGATGGGTGTGAGGCCGAGGTCGATTGTCGTGGATACAGAGTCGGTGGCTGTGTCTATGACGGATACCGTGCTGCGACGACCTTTGTTCGTAACGTAGACTTTGCTGCCGTCCGGTTTGACCGCGACGCCGAGCGGATTACTGCCGACAGCAATCGTCGCAGAAACTGTGTTGGTAGCCGTGTCTATAACCGACACCGTACCTTTAACCGCTTCATTGGCTATATAGACTTTGCTGCCGTCCGGCGCGACCGCGACACCGGCCGGCGCGAGGCCAACGTCGACCGTCGTGACGACCTTATCCGTTGTTGTGTCGATCACCGTTACGGTGTTGGAAAAGTTGGGATATACCCCCTGGTTGGTGATGTACGCGTTCTGGGCAAAGGCAGGCATCGACGTAACCAGCCAAGTCAGCGGTAACCCCGTCACTGCCGCGATCAATCGCCGTAACGTAATGTTTCCTTGCAATTTCATTTAGCCTCTGACGTCGTAGGGTCCGTTCGATTGTCCGCTTTACTGTGGCATAAGCAGACGTTGGGAACGCATAACGCTAGCACATGCGAAAGTGGTTACGGCGCCCATTGGGCTACCTATCACCTGTTGATTGAGGTGAGACAAACACGGGTTCTGCATCGGAAACCTGTTCAGCGATTTAATCATCGCGCCATGCTTGTGGACCATTCCGCGGCCTCGCTAAGGCAAAACGGGTGCAGAGGGCAATCGGACCTGATCGAATCTGCTCGATCCTCCTTTGGTAATGAATTGGGCATCGCTTCGCTGCCATTCCTCTCGCGCACCCGGCCCAAGCGCCGGCGGGCATTCTAAAATAAGGCTTCGGCCGCAGGTCTCCCCCAAGGAGCGAATCGAATACGAAAGATCGGCAATTTACCTGCCGCCAGTTGGCTCGTTATTTGCGGCGGCGGCTTCTGCTCTCGGTAGCGGATGGGTTTCCAGCCACAGCGCGCGGGCGGCGGCAAGCGCATCGATTCGCGTATTCCGCCACCACGACTCTTCATCACCGCAGCGATGGATTTCCCGATGGTGCGCGCGACATACTGGCACCGTGAACTCGTCGCTGACCTTGCGACCGAGAACACTAGATTGCGCGAAGCGCAGATGGTGTGGATCTGAGGGCCTGCGACCGCACAGCAGGCACGGTTGTTTAATCACATGTCGGATATGATCGCGGTCACGAATGCGACGCGGTTCGGGGAAAACAAGCACACTCTTGTTTATCTGCGTTGCCGCGCCCGTTTGTTCGGCCAAACTCTGGTACGAGAGTACGTCGTCGCTCTTTGCACTTTGTGCCTGGATCACCGCTAATTTGGCAGCGAATGCCTCCTCCACCTGCTGGGCATCGGTTGCGGACAACTGGTTCTTCGCCGGCAGCTTTCGATGAGCCCACAACGCTGCATCGTCAGGTGCGCTGAGGTCTTCGATTTCACGGAGCAATTCAGTTCGCAAGCTCGCTGATAGAGCGGCCGAAAGCTCACGCCTGAGCGTAGGCGATCCGAGCTTCTTCGCTTTTTTACCCCGCCGTGCTAGAGCATCCGAAGCGCTTTGCTGACCGCGATTGCTGCTGCTTGTGCTGCCAGTTCTTGGCTTTTCGGTTTGCGGAATTGGGGCAATCAGATCCGGCGCATCGAGATCATCTTCACCGGCAATACCGACCAGCGTGAACAGCGCGTAGCGTCGGGCGTAGGTCAGTGCCGCCCCCATCCGATGCGGACGTTCAGTCTCGGCAATCGGGCAGACCGGCCAGTCCGAGGCGATCCATTCGCCCGAAGAATGCGCAAGCACTGTCGTCAGATTAACGATCCCGGCTACCTGATCGATCGCGGTGGTCTGTACGGTGGCTATCTCATGCTGGCCCAACGTCTTGCGTACGATCTCAAGCCCACTGGAGAGTGGCGCATAACGAAACTGCCGTGCACCGCCCTCCCCGCGTCGCGGCTCAATCGTCCCGATCAGCGATTTCTCAGGATTAGTGAGTTCGATCTGCGCTTTGGCTAGCGCCGTGGCGAGCGCCGCGATCGACGGACTAGACCGCTGCATAATCCGATTCCGGAGCAAGACCAAAACTGATGGCGCCCGCTTTGGAACGCTTCGCCCGGACGCCGTGACCGATCGCTTCCTTGGCATCTTCCGGCACCAGGCTCTTCAGCTCGGCTTTGGCTCGCTCGTGCTCGAGATGCGCCTGGTGGGTTTGCGTGAAGACCGTGGCGAACTCCGCCCAGGCATTCGACGACGCCATATCGACAACACGCACGGCTTCAAGCCGCGGTTTTGGTGGCTCGACCCCAAACAGTTGGGGCTGTTCGCCGCTCTCGACACAGCGCCAGAAGTTGCGCTCTGCAGTGACGATCAGGTGTTGATAGAGCGGATCGGCATGGGCGAGGATCTCGACCCACTTCCCTCCCCCGGTGATTACTGACAGTACCGCCGTCCGCGCTGCGACCACCCACATATTATGTTGTAGCTGGGGCATGTATTTTTCGGCCGCCGCTTCTTCCGAGAACAACCACGGCAGCATGAATTTGGCCTCGAACACCGCGTCGCTGCCCTGCACACGGCCGTCCAGCGTCGCGCCCATCCAGCGCAGGACCGGGTGGCGAATCTGACGTTGGACGTCGATCACCACCTGGCCCGTATTGGCCTCATACCAGCGCCGGTTTAGGTCTTCGGTCGCCAGCCCGAGCTGGACCAGGAGGTTGCCGGACAGGTCCTCCGGCTCAATCTCCCCTCGCTTCTCGCGCCACAGCCGGATCAGAGCGACTTCGTCATCCCCCATGATGATGCGGGCTTCCGAACCGCCAATGAAGTATCGCCTGGTTCCTGAATCAGATAAGGTTTTCGAACAGTTCTCCATCGCAGTCTCCTGAGCCAATTTTGTTATGAAATCAGTACATCATTACGATACGGCATGTCAACTGAAATCGTAATCCTATTATGATTTTGCAGCCTATCCAATGCCGAATGGCTAGAGCTGCACTGGGCATGGGCGTGCGTGAACTCGCCGCAGCAGCGAAAGTATCAGTCGATACAGTCGCGAGATTCGAACGCGGCGAGGAATTGAAGGAGAGAACTATCGATGCCTTGCAGCGCGCGCTGGAAGCTGAAGGTATAAAATTAATTGACGAGAACGGTGGTGGTCCCGGCGTGCGGCTACGAAAGCGACATCAAAAAAAGAGTTAGGCCAGCGAGGTCGGCAACTCGGGAGCCAGTAAAACTACGTTATCCGCTCGTGGGTTTTGGCATTAATAGTCGCGACGCGGCCGAGGGTGTGTTACGCCGATATCGCCAAATTCTGGATGTCTGCTCCCGTCGCCGCCAAAATATCCAGCTTTACGCAATCGGGCAAGCAGGGTGTCAAAATCGAGTGGGAGCCACTCCTTCGGCAGTAAAGCTGGCCAGGCAATCTGATGGCTCAGGCTTGATCTTGCGAAATTGGCACGTGCTCGCTTGCGCTGACGATTCGTTATCGGCGCGTCGAGCTTTGTTTCTAATCCCAACAAGCTCAAATCGGTACGGGCGAGTGGTTCCCCGTCAGCACCATCGGGCCAGGGGCGGCACTCAAACGCGCTTTCCGGCAATGCCCACCAACCGTGGAATATCTTTTTTGACCGTTCAAAACCACTAACGCTCGAAAGATCCGGCAAATTCAGATCCAGCAATTTGGCTGTGTAGTCCGCAAAAGTGAACCAAATCAGCCAGGGCGGTGCCGATTTAAACACGCAATTCAATTTATCTTTTTCATCGGCGCCGGGGAATGTAGCCAGCAAAACATGGCGAAGAGGATGGCTCATCAAAAATACGTCATCTCGGCCGTAAGGCTCGAATGAACCCTTCCCTGCTTCAGATTCAGCGACCCGTCGACAGGCCTCCGACAATGGTTCGCCGATTTGCGGATTTCCATAACGCATAACAAAAGCAAGCACCGCCGCATGCGCCACTGCTCCGTTACGAAGCTTTTGCAAGTGTTGTGCTATGGCCTCTCTTTGGTTGGTATAGGCCACAGGTCGCTTTTCCAACCGAGCGATTTGTCTGAAGCGAGTCTGGTTCATGCTATTCGCTCCCGTTTATCCGCGCCTCTAATGCGTCGATCCTTTTGACAAGGTCGGTCATGTCGATCGCGCGCGAATAGGAGTTCACCAAGGCGGCGAGCTGCGCCGCCTCTCCGGTGGTAATCTTTCCTTCGCATACTGCAGACGTGATTGCGCCGAGAGCCTCGACTGCGTCGTCGGCAGATTCCATGTTGGGTAGATCGATTGCGATGACTCGTTCGCGCGGCAAGATACGACTGAGGAAAAACGTCAGCATCGGGACGTTGCCCGCGGTTGCGATCTCAAGCGCTTTGCGTACGAGTCCTTCTTTGTCGCCGTTCGATAAGGCCTGGACGATCAGCGTGCTTTGGTTCTTGGATCCGGGCCGCCGTCCGCCGTTCCCTTTGGCGAATGGCCGGCCGCGAACAGCAGGTGTCGCACTTGTTGTTTGATCGGGCATGGTACTCACCTCGTGCAGCGCTCTCCTCCCGAGGCTTTAATTTAGCTCACTGGCTTCCAATGGTGTTGCGGATGCCAGCGGAAACGAAATTCGTCAATTAAATTTGTCAATTAGTCGCCTCATAGCCCGACGGGCGTCGTCGCCTCCCGCTCCCTGTGGCCTCGCGGCTCCGCCTGCCCCCATCCCGCGTAAACTACGCGCGATTTACGCGGGTGCAAAGATATGAATATTTATTCATCTCTTTGTCGTCCAAATGGGAGCTGCGGCGAAGAGAGCGTGATTCGTTTTTTACCCCGGCTTCACCAACCGGATGTGCAGCTCGCGGAGCTGGCTTTGGCGAGACTTCCGACGGCGCGCCCATCATCAGGTCCTCGGCGCGCTAATTCATCGGTTACAGCATTAGTTCGCGCAGGTTCTCCTCGCTCCACGACAGCATGCCGATGTGCTCGACCTCGGGCGGTGTCGTCATCAGACGCAGCATCTTTCAGATCATTACCAGATCGCCGCGATCGGAAAAAAACGGATGCAATGATGGGGCTGGCGGAGTGTCCGCCGACGATCAATAATTCGTCCGCGATTTCACTGACTAAGAAAAAAGCAAGTTCCAACCCACAATTGAACCACAAACATACATCGCATGTCCGCGGCCGTGAGCGAATACGAGCCCAGGCGTTGCAGCACGCATCCTGCCCATGCCGCCGCACGTGGAAATCTGCGAGTCGGCAATGCCGCTCGCCATCTCTTCAATACTTTGGCACCTTCCATCAGCGTGCATTTCCGAAACGGCGAAAAAATCCTAATAAGCCGTGGGCGTGGCGTCTTATCTTGGCGAAATATTTCAACACAAGCGGCGCGAGTTTGGTCTGTTCAGCCTCCATCTGATCTTGCCCGGAGCGCGCGAACAAACCTTGCGGCCTGCAGATCAGGACGACGATCATGATCGTGTAGATGACAAAGGCGCCGAGCTTCGGCACGTAATATTTGCCTGCAACATCGCCTATGCCGAGCAGGATTGAGGCCAGCAACGGTCCCGTAATACTCGAGGTGCCGCCAACCGTCACCACGATCAAAAAATAGATCATGTATTTGAGCGGGAATATCGGATCGAGACCAAGGATTTCGGCGCCGAGCGCACCGCCGAGCCCCGCAAGCCCGGAGCCGAAGGCGAAGGTGATTCCAAACACCGCGCCGACATTGATGCCGAGGCCACGCGCGACTTGTTGATTGTCCACGGCCGCGCGCAAGCGGCTGCCGAATCGCGTTTTAACCAATATCAGTTGCAACGCGGCCGCAAGCGCACCGCAGACCGCAATGATAAGCAGGCGATATTTGCCCATTCCGATGCCAAACACATCGACTTTGCCCTGCAGCACCTTCGGAATCTCTACGAACTGCTGCGCGGAGCCCATAATGTAATCGGTGGTTGCGACCGACATGAACACGAGGCCGATGGTGAACAGCACCTGGTCGAGATGGCTGCGGGCGTACACGTGAACGTAGAGCGTGCGCTCCAATAGACCGCCGAGCGCCGCTGTCACAAGAAATGCCAGCAGCACACCGACGGCGAAAGGAACGCCCATACGATTGACCAGGATGACGGTGCAGTAGCCTCCCGCCATGGCAAAGGAGCCGTGGGCGAGATTGATAAAGTTCATCAGGCCAAGCGTTACAGACAAACCGCACGCCAGCACGAACAACAGCATGCCATAGGCAATTCCATCAAACAGAATGGTCAACATGTTGCTGTGATCTGTCCTTCGCCACCAAATCGTTTCGGCAACTGTCGCTCAATATCTTCTCGACAGATTGATTCCCGAAAAATCCTGATCAGCCCGAGCAACCCGACACAGCAACGCCCGCAACTGATAGGTCCCCATGGCTGGGTCGTACGGCGCCTGATTGTCGGTCAGAAGATTGACGTTAGATTTCCATATTCCGTATTCGGGTGCCGGCTCCTCCGGAAACCACCACCCATGTTCAACATGGATGACGCGAGGATCTATCCCCGAGGTCAATTTTGCTTTTTGCTGCATCCGGCCGCGGCGCGTCTCAACCCACATCCAGTTACCCTCGACGATGCCGTAGCGAGCGGCCGTGGTGGGGTGGATCTCGGCCACCGGATGCCGTCGCGCCTTGCGCAAATTGGCGATTTGACGATGTTCTGAGTTGAAGAAGAAAGGAATTCGTCCGCCTGTCGTGAGCACCAGCGGATAGTCGCGGGCGACCTCGGGTGAACTGATCGGGCTTTCAGGCGGCTCCTCATAATATGGCAGCGGCGGATATCCAAGCGCTTCGAAGCGCGTCGAGTAGAGCTCAATCTTGCCGGTGGGTGTTTTGAACCCACCGTTTTCATATTTTCGGTACTTAAAAGGCACCTTGAAGAAGCCGCGTTGCTTAAGTTCGTCAAAAGTTATTCCGACCTCGCCGGCAGCAAGCTGTGCGTCGAGCACATCCTCGACGGGCTCGGTGCCGACTGGCAGCTTCATGCGCCGCGCTAGGTCGACGAAAATTTCCTCATCTGATTTGCATTCGCCGATGCGCACCGCCTTCTGTTGCGCCAGCACGACATTGGCCGCGATAGTCGGGAGCCCAGCCAGCTGGTTAAGTTCGGGCCAGGAAGCAGCCGGCAAAACGATATCCGCAAGTTCTGCGGTCGGCGTCATGAAGAGGTCTGCACAAACCATGAAATCGAGCTTCATGAGGGAGTCATAGACAAGGGAGGCATTCGCATAGGTCGACAGCGTGTTGTTGCCGAAGACGAGAAAGGCCTTGACAGGATACGGCTGCCCTTCGCGCATCGCCCGCAGCAGCGTCGGAATGTGGGCTGCCGGTAGGTCGGCACCTTCCCCGCCGAGAAGCTTAAAGTGATCAGCTCCCAGGCGTTTGGCGTTTGCCTCAGGTGTTAGATTCTCGATCAGGCTCGGAAATCGGCCTAGCCCGTGCATGCCGAACACCCAGCCGCCGGGAATATCGATATTGGCCGTGAGCGCCGGCAGCATTGAAACGGCGCGAACCGTCTGAATGCACTTTGGCGTATGTTCAATGGCACAACCCCATTCGAGCAGCGCGGGTTTCGTCGTAGCAAACAGGCGAGCGGCAGCACGAATCTTGTCAGCCGCCACCCACGTGATCGGCTCTGCCCATTCCGGCGAGTAATCCCTGACCCGTTCGCGGAGCGCCTCGAAGCCGTGTGTCCACCGCGCGACGAACAGGTCATCGTAAAGCTTTTCGCCGATGATCACGTTGAGCATGCTTAGCGCCAGCGCGTCATCAACGCCCGGGCGGACCTGCAGCCAAACGTCCGCCCGTTTGGCCAGATCGGTTTGCCGCGGGTCGATCACGATTATTTTTGGTTTGTGGTCAAGCGCCTCGAGCACGTTGAAACGTGTCTCGCCGTCGGGGCCGGAATTGGTCGGATTGTGTCCCCAGAACATGATGCAGGCGGGCGAAACGTCACCTGTGTAATCCGACACCGGAAAGTCGCCAAAAGTCAAAATGCAGGTATTGACCCGCGGGTGAAAGCACTGCGCGAAGCCCGGCTCACACCAATTAGGCGTCCCGAGCGCATGTCCAAAACGCGAGACCCAGCGGATATGATGGCGGCCAGTGCCAGTACCTAACGCAATTGCCTCGGCGCCGAATTGATCCCGGATCGCAAGAAGCCGCTCCGAAATTTCATCGAGCGCCTGATCCCATGAAATCCGATGCCATTGTCCTGAACCGCGCGCGCCAACACGGCGCTGCGGGTATTGCAAACGATCCGGATGATAAACGAGGTCAAGCGTGACGGTGCCGATCGGGCATAGCCGGCCATGATTGAGCGGGGATTCGCGATCGCCTTCGACCTTGACCAGACGGTCACCCCGGACATGCAGCAACACGCCACAACCGCCGTGACAACTGCGGCAGACGCTTTTGAGGACGGTCGTCGCATCGCCCATGGTGAGAGCACCTGCTTTGCTTCATCACTGCTGTTTCATCTGGCACTTAGCGGCAGTTCTCACCTCGGAATTCTCGGCACCACAAGTACAAAGAGCTTGAGCGCTCCATTGCTGGCCTCGATTTCGGCGATCTCGGACGGGCCAAGATAAGCTCCGGCGCCCTTGCCGACCTCGTAACTCTTGCCGTTAAGCGTGATGCGGCCTTGGCCATTCATCAGGTACACCAGCTGATGCTTGTCGGCGACCTCGGCGCGAAACGTGTCCCCCGCCTTCAGCCAGTGCAGACTGGCTACGATGTTCTTCGCACCGCAAAGTGCCTCATTTAGCACCTCGGTCATCTCGCCGTGACCGGGCGTGGATCGGCGCGGCAGTTTATTGGTGTTGATGAAGGTCAATGACATCGCAACGTGCTCCTAAAATTAGGTCTGCACCCAAACCTTGCCATCCTTGCGGTTCCACCGCAGGTCCGCATCCGAGCCTTCCAAAATTGTTGTTTTGAAACGATTAGGGGCCTGCCACTCGAAATAGAACAGCGGTTCAAGTGCGCGCAGCCGATGCTTTTCTTCGGCCGGGATGAAAATCATGTCGCCGGGGCCGACCGGCCGAATACCCTGCTCGGTCTCGACCTGAGCCTTGCCATCGATGATGAAGTAGAAGTGTTCGCAATTTTTATGCAGATGATAAGGCGAGGCTGCCCCGTTCTTGTAATGCATCACGCCGGCCAGCATATCATCGGTTTGTGCCAGCTCTTGGTTCACGAAGAAAATTCGCTCGCGTCCCGGCACTTCCGAAATCAATGATGGCAGCTCGTTCTCATGAAAAATATAAGCCATCGTCAGTTTTCCTCCGTGTCGCCGTCGCCGGTCGAGAGCTACTGCCATTTACCGTAAAGCCGTTTGGGCCGCATTGATTTAAAACAACTTGGCATAACGCTCTCTACTCGGTGACAAGTGCGCGTGATCGGCTCCCAATGATTATCAGCAAGGTCAACATTATTCCGGCTCAACACCGATTTCTGTTACAACCCTGCCCCACGCTTCGAACTGAGCGCGAATGAATTCGTCGGTTTTCTGAATTGTCCCCGCGCCGGTCGTGTAGAACCCGATTTCACGAAGCCGCTGCACGATGTCCGGCTCTTTAAGAACGTTATCCATCTCGCGATTCATGCGTTGCAACATCTCGGTCGCTACTGCATGCGGTGCCACAACTGCCATCCAGCCGCTGAAATCGAATCCGGACAATGTATCGGCGACTGGTGGAATGTTCTCATATCCCGGCGCGCGCTCTTTAGTGCTGATCGCCAGCGGCCGCAAAAGGCTATTCGCAATGAATGGCGCAGCAGAAGGAATTGCGAGAACGACAAGCTGCACCCGGCCAGCAATCGCGTCCTGAACACCCTGCGGCATAGTGGCATAAGGCACTTGCGGAATATCCGTTTTGGCAAGCTTGTTGATCCATGCAGCGATCATCCCCGAGAAATTGCGCGGCCCATCGGTCGCGAATGTCAGTTTGCCGGGCTGCGCCTTTGCAAGCGCAATCAACTCCGGCAAAGTTTTTGTGGGTACTGCGGGATTTGCCAATATTATGAAAGGGCCGTCGGCGACTTTCCCTACCGGCGCGAAGTCGCGAAACGGGTCATATGGCAATGACTTAAACGTATATGGATTGGTAACGAGTGCAGCAGCAGTGGCCCAGAAGAAAGTGTAGCCATCGGGCGCTGCCCGCGCTGCAGTTTCGGCACCGATAATGTTGCCGCCGCCGGGGCGATTTTCGACGAATATCTGCTGACCAAGGCCACGCCCGATTCTCTCGGTGACAAGCCGGCAAAGGATGTCCGGAGTGCTCCCTGCAGCAAAGGAGACAATGAAGCGAATCGGGCGAACCGGCCAGTTGCTGTCGGCCCAAATAAGTTCAATAGGAATCAAAAATAAAACCGAAAGACAACACAGCAACCGCGCGATGATAGTCATGTTGCTGTCCCCTAGCGAGTATTTGTTATGCTTGCGCCTCGGAAATTGTCACTACTTCACTTTCTTCGCGAACTGGCAACTTGCTGCTTATCTAGGTTCTAACCACCAGTTTCCAGTAAGGTCATCGTCGGGCTCGGGCAGTTGGGATCGCGCTTGCGGTCTAATTTACAGGATAGCTGCAAATCGCACAGGTTGCGTGATTGGCTCAAATATCGCACTGGCAGGGTCTTCCGGACTTGACTTAAAGCAAGGCGGAATAGGGCCATTGACATAACATTAAAGTTAGGGCGGCCTGCGTCTTACACGGCAGTGTTGGGCGTGCCCTCGCGTGGATTTGTCAGTTCGAAAAGGGAGGACTCTGCGATGATGCAAAAGACCACGATTGCAGCTGCGCTAATTGGCCTTGCCGTGTCCGTGACCGGCGGGTCCGCTCTGGCCCAGGTCAAGGTGGGCGCAGTTCTGTCCGCGAGCGGCCCGGCGTCGTTCCTCGGCGACCCCGAGAGGAAGACATTGGATATGTACGTTGAAGACATAAACAGCAAAGGCGGAATTAATGGTCAAAAGCTGCAGCTCATCGTCTACGACGACGGCGGCGACGCCAACGCGGCACGTACCTTTGCCACGCGCCTCGTAGAGGAAGATAAAATCGTTGCCATGGTGGGCGGCACGACGTCCGGCACCACATTGGCAATGATCCCGGTGTTCGAGGACGCGCAGATTCCATTCATCTCATTGGCGGGTGCCGTGCAGATCATCGAGCCGGTGCGCAAGTGGGTGTTCAAGACTCCCCATACCGACCGAATGGCGTGCGAAAAAATTTTCGATGATCTCAAGCGTCGCAAGCTCACGACCGTTGCTCTGATCTCCGGAACGGACGCATTCGGTAAGTCGATGCGTGATCAGTGCGTCGCCGTGGCGCCAAAAGCAGGCATCACCATCGCCCATGAGGAGACTTACGGTCCTGCCGACAGCGACATGACCCCACAGCTCACAAAGATCAAGGCGACACCGGGCATCCAAGCTGTCGTCTGTGCGGGATTCGGGCAAGGGCCAGCTATCGTCACCCGCAATTATCGGCAACTTGGGGTCGAGTACCCGCTCTATCAAAGCCACGGCGTTGCTTCAAAGCAGTTCATCAGTCTCGCCGCGAGCGCCGCAAATGGCGTTCGTCTGCCGGCCGCGGCACTACTGGTCGCCAGTAAACTGCCAGATAGTGAGCGGCAAAAATCTGTCGTGGTTGGCTACCAAAACACTTTTGAGACCAAGACTGGCCAACCGGTCTCGACGTTTGGCGGCCACGCCTATGATGGTTTAATGATCCTGGTTGAGGCTGCCAAGCGCGCCGGTAGCTTCGAAAGTGGCAAGCTGCGAGATGAAATCGAGAAAACCAAAGCCTACGTCGGCACCGGCGGGGTCGTCACCATGTCGCCAAGCGACCACTTAGGTCTCGATCTTTCTGCCTTCCGCTTGCTCGAAATCAAGGACGGCGATTGGATGATGATTCCTGAATCCGCCTCGTAGAACCGTTCTGGTGAGTTCGCGTCAGGCTTGCCTCGCCAGATCTATGCGTGCTGTTTGAGCGACTTACGGGCGTTGGCTTCAATGGCAGAGTTCTTACAGTTTGCTTTTTCGGGACTCACAGTCGGCGCCATCTATGCTCTGGTCGCAGTGGGCTTTACGCTGATTTATAACGCCTCCGAGGTGATAAATTTCGCCCAAGGCGAGTTCGTAATGCTGGGGGGGATGGTGACCATTTTCCTCGGTTATGCCGGCATCCCGGTACCGCTCGCGGCGGTCATTGCTGTTCTGGTCGCCACTGCAGTCGGGCTTGCCCTTTACCGTCTTGGCATCGCACCCGCGCGCGAGGCGAGCGCGGTGACGTTGATCATCATCACGATCGGCGCCTCGATTTTTTTGCGGGGCGTGGCGGAAATTATATTTGATAAGCGCTTTCACAGCCTGCCGGCACTGTTCGGAAGCGATCCGATTCGCATCGGCGGCGCAAGCATTCTTCCGCAGACCATGGTCGTGCTCGCGAGCGCCTTACTCATCGTATGTTTGCTATGGGCCTTCATCGATCGAACGCTGTACGGCAAGGCTGTTATCGCGACTTCGGCAAATCGCATGGCTGCAACACTGGTCGGAATCAACACGCGCACGATAGTCGGTGCTTGCTTCGCGTTTTCCGCGGCGATCGGCGCTATTGCCGGCGTTCTGGTCACGCCGATCACGCTCACTAGCTATAACGTGGGCACGCTTTTGGCCTTAAAAGGATTCGCTGCCGTCATGCTCGGCGGCATTGGCAGCGCCATCGGTGCCGTTGTCGGCGGCGTGCTCCTTGGATTGTTTGAAGCCTTTGCAGCCGGCTACTTTTCGGCGAGTTACAAGGATGCTGTCGCCTTCGTGGTTATTCTGGCCGTGCTGTTTGTCATGCCGCAAGGACTGTTCGGAAAGCGAATGGTCGAACGGGTGTAAAGGTGTTGACCCGAATCGATCGATTTCGACGATTGCAACGTCATCGGCTGATCCCTCTCCTGCCGCTCGCTGGCATCATATTGGTCCTGCCGTTGCTATTTCCGTCGGCGTATTACTACCGCGTTGCCGCCCTGGTCTTCATATTCGCTATTGCCGCCCTCGGACTAAACCTTTTGATGGGTTTTGCCGGCCAGGTCAGCCTTGGCCACGCGGGCTTCATGGGTGTGGGTGCATACGCGGTCGCCATTGGACCGAGTCACTTGGGCATTGCGCCGTTGTTTTCATTCGTCCTCGGCGCGGTCTTGTCAGCGCTGCTGGCGTTTATCGTCGGGCGTCCGATCTTGCGCTTGAGAGGCCATTACCTCGCGGTGGCCACGCTTGGTTTCGGAGTCCTCCTCACCATCGTCTTCACCAATGAAGCGAAGTGGACCGGTGGGCCGGATGGCATGGCGGTGCAGCAGATGCTCGTCATCAACTGGACGGTTCGTCGAATCAGCACATGGTATTGGGTGCTAGCAGTCAGTTTCCTGCTTAGCGCCGTGATCGCGCTTAACCTCATCGATAGCCCAACAGGGCGCGCGCTGCGAGCGATCCACGACAGCGAACGCGCCGCTCGCGTGCTCGGTGTCGACGTGGCTCAAAAGAAGCTCGCTGTCTTCGTAATCTCTGCGGTGTATGCTTCGGTGGCCGGCTCGTTTTTTGGCTTCATCAACGGCTACGTCACGCCTGACGTGTCCGGCTTTCTGCGATCGATCGAATTGGTGGCGATGGTGGTGTTAGGCGGGATGGGCTCCATCGTCGGTTCTTTCGTAGGATCAGCCGTGCTCGTTATTCTGCCCCAGGCGCTTACCATCTTTCACGAATACGAGCATGCCATCCTGGGCCTGACCCTGATGGCCGTTATGATCTTCCTGCGACGCGGCATCGTGCCGAGCCTATCAGCTGTACTCGGTGGAACATACAAATGACCACGTTGGCAGCTGAGCGTATTTCGATAGCATTCGGCGGCGTTCGCGCGCTCGATGGCGTAAGCTTTAAGGCGGCGGCAGGAATTGTATTCTCGATCATTGGACCGAATGGGGCAGGCAAGACAACGTTGTTCAACGTCATTTCCGGACTTTGCGCGCCGGACGATGGCCACGTATGGCTCGGCGGTGAAGACGTCACGGCGCTCGCTCCGGAGCGCCTTGCCCGTCGCGGCTTGTCCCGCACATTTCAGAATCTGCAAATCTTTTCTCGCTTGACCACGCTTGAGAACGTCATGATCGGTAGACACCGGCATGAGTCGACCGGGCTGGTCGCCGATCTTCTGCATCTGCCAGTGGTCGACTGGCAGAACCGCCTTACACGCGAAGCGGCACTCAAGGCGCTCGCCCGTGTCGGGCTGGGCGCAATGGCGCAACGGCCAGCGCGCGGCCTAGCCTACGGCGATCTCAAACGTCTGGAAATCGCTCGCGCGCTTGCCACTGAACCAGCGGTGCTGCTGCTTGACGAACCGGCGGCCGGGTGCAATCCCACCGAGACCAATAATATTGAAACAATGATCCGCGGTATCGCCGCAGACGGCATTACGGTCGTGCTGGTCGAGCACGATATGCGACTTGTCATGAACATCTCCGATCACATCCACGTTCTCGCCAACGGTCACACGCTCGCCGAAGGCGATGCTGCCACGATCCGCGCCAATCCCGCGGTCATAGAAGCCTATCTCGGGGCACACAATGCAGCATCGGAGCCGGCAAGTGCTGTCCGTTAAGGATCTCAGAAGCGGCTATGGCCGCATTGAGGCCCTGCACGGCGTCTCACTCGATGTCGCGGCTGGTGAAATCGTGACCCTGGTCGGCGCAAATGGGGCCGGCAAGACAACGTTGTTACGAGCGATTTCCGGCGTCCAACCGATCTTGTCTGGCCGCATTTACTTTGCCGGCCGCCCGATCGAACACACACCGCCGCACACGCGCGTGACCCTTGGAATTGCTCAAGTTCCCGAAGGGCGGCAGCTGTTCGCCCCCCTTTCCGTCGAAGACAATCTGAAACTTGGAGCCTGGACCCGACGTGCGATCGAGCCCGGCACCGGTCTTGATCGCGTCTATAATCTATTTCCAATGCTTGCCGAGCTGCGGCACACAATCGCTGGCGCACTATCGGGAGGTCAGCAGCAGCTTCTGGCAATCGGCCGCGCCTTGACGGCCAATCCGCGCCTACTTCTGCTTGACGAACCATCAATGGGCCTTGCGCCTATTTTGGTCGATCAAATACTCAATGTAATCCTAAATCTTAAACGCGCGGGATTGACGGTGCTGTTGGTCGAGCAAAACGCCATGGCAGCGCTTGGCATCGCCGATCGTGGATATGTACTGGAGACTGGCACGATCTCAGCAAGCGGAGCAGCATCGGACATCAAAAACGACCATCGCATTCGGCAGGCCTACCTCGGTATCTGACGCAATCGTTTGATCTTAGTCAATTTGGACGCGGCGTTAAGAGGTTACACTTAGTGGCGGAGTCCGTCTCCATGGGAGTTCGTGTCCATGAATGACAGTCTCAAGCCAGGTATATCGAAGATGCGGCGCATCGTCGTCGATCGCGATCGAACCGTCGGTTTCATGGGTGAACAGGGTCGGGTTTACGCGACTCCTGAACTATGCCGCGACATCGAACATACTTGTCGAGAAGCGCTTCTCGAACATGTTAGTCCGCAAGAGGATTCGGTCGGCATCGAAATCATGGTGCGGCACAGCGCACCGACCCTGCCGGGCATGGAAGTGTCGATTACAGCCACGGTGACCAATGTGGAGGGGCGTAAAGTTAGTTTCGACGTGGTCGCCACGGATGAACTTGAGCAGATCGGCGCCGGCAAACACGTCCGCTTTATTGTCGATCGCGAAAAAACCTTCGAACGCCTGCGAGCGAAAGCGGCAAAACGCACCGCGCGCTCCAATTAAAATGTTGGAGCATCGTGTCAGAGATTCGGCCAGACAGCGAACGGACGGTCACATCATATTGCTACCAATGCGTGGCGGGACCGGATTTGCTGACTGTTCGCGTCCAGGATGGCGTGGCAACCGAAATCAATCCTAATTTCGAAGCTGGGAAAATCCACCCGGCAGGCGGCAAGGTCTGCGTCAAGGCGTTCGGGTTGATACAGAAGACCTACCATCCCGATCGTGTTCTTTATCCGATGAAGCGAACCAACCCGAGAAAGGGCCGTAGCGAAGATCCAGGCTTTGTGCGCGTGTCCTGGAATGAAGCACTCGATCTGATCGCCTCTAAGCTCAACGCGATCCGCTCAGCTGGCCTGCTCGATGCGGCCGGATATCCACGGGTCGCGGCGAGTTTCGGCGGCGGCGGCACGCCGACCGCTTATATGGGAACGTTGCCTGCATTCCTCGCAGCCTGGGGTCCGATCGACATGAGCTTTGGCTCCGGCCAAGGCGTCAAATGCTATCACTCCGAACACCTTTACGGCGAATTATGGCATCGCGCCTTCACCGTTTCGGCAGATACGCCGTTGTGCGAGTATCTCGTCTCTTTCGGCGCTAATGTCGAAGCATCCGGCGGCGTTTGCGGCGTAAAGCGGCATGCCGATGCACGTAAGCGCGGCATGAAACGCGTGCAGATCGAGCCGCACTTGTCGGTCACCGGTGCCTGCTCCGCGGAATGGATTCCGATCAAGCCAAAGACCGACGCCGCTTTTCTGTTTGCGATGATTCACGTGCTGCTGCACGAACATGCGCGCCAGCACCTCGACCTCGTTTTTTTGAAGCACCGCACCTCGTCGCCCTATCTCATCGGTCCAAACGGTTTCTTCTTCCGTGACCCCGATAGCCGCAAGCCGCTGGTCTTCGACCAGCGCAGCAGCACCGCAGTGGCTTTCGACAGCGTGAACATTGATCCTGCTTTGGAGGGAGAATTTGACGTCAGCGGCGTCGAGATCGGTGCCGACGATGAAGTGACAATGCAGGGCACGTGCAAATCGCGCCCGGCGTTTGCGCACCTTGTTGCGTTTTCCAAGGACTATGCGCCGGAATGGGCGGCGCCAATCTGTGACGTTTCAGCGGCAGCCATCCGGCGGGTCGCCAACGAGTTCGTCGCCCATGCCCGGGTGGGTGAAACAATCGAGATTGAGGAAATCACCCTGCCCTACCGACCAGTGGCAATTGTGCTCGGCAAGACCGTCAACAATGGCTGGGGCGGCTACGAATGTTGTTGGGCGCGCACGCTGTTGTCCTGCCTCGTCGGCGCGCTCGAAGTTCCGGGCGGCACCCTCGGCACGACCGTCCGCCTCAATCGTCCAGCCGACAATCGTTGGTCGAGCGTATCTCCCGGCCCGGACGGCTTCATGAGCTATCCGATGAATCCGACAGCCAAGAACGAATGGGTCATGCGACCGACAGCGCGCAGTGCGCACCGCACGTTGGTGCCGCTGGTCGCCAATTCGGCCTGGAGTCAGGCGCTCGGCCCTACGCATCTGGCGTGGATGATGCAGACGGAGGACTTTGACAAATTTCCTCACGCGAGCCCACCGGAAGTCTGGTTCGTATATCGAACCAATCCAGCAATTTCGTTCTGGGATACCAAAGCGGTTGGCGAGGCGATGGCAAAATTCCCGTTCACTGTCTGCTTTGCTTTCACCCACGACGAAACCAATCACATGGCCGATGTGTTGTTGCCGGACTGCACCGACCTTGAAGGCTTGCAGCTCCTGCGCATTGGCGGCACAAAATATGTCGAGCAGTTTTGGGATTATCAGGGCTTTGCGCTGCGCGATCCCGCGGTCGCGCCGCAGGGCGATGCGCGCGACTTCACCTGGATATCCACCGAGCTTGCAAAACGCACCGGTCTGCTTGCCGAATACAACGCGGCAATCAATAAAGGCGCCGCCGGCGTCAAACTGTCGGGACCGGACTACGACTTCTCGCTCGATCCAGCCAAGGCACACAGTATCGAGCGTATCTGGGACGCGAGTTGCCGCGCCGCGAGCGCCGAACTGACCGAAGGGCGCGAGACGCACGGACTCGACTGGTTTCGTCAGCACGGCTTCCGCGTCAAACCATTCTCGCGCCTGCAATGGTATCTTTATCCCAAACTGGTCGAGACCGGCCTGAGGTTCGAGCAGCCGTACCAGGAACGGCTGTACCGGATCGGCCAAGAGCTGAAGCGGCGCCTCCACGAGCAAAAAATACATTGGTGGGACCGTCAGCTTGAAGAATATGAGCCGCTCCCATCCTGGCGCAATCTCGCGAGCTTGTGGGAAGGCGTGCTCGCCAAACACTACAATGTGCAGATCGATGACTATCCATTCTGGCTCGTGACCGCACGCAGCATGCAATATTCCTGGGGCGGTAACGTCGGAATTCAGCTCATAAAAGAAGTCGCGGATAATGTGGCGGGTCACGGCGGCGTCGTCATGAATACCGACGCTGCGAAACAGCTCGGCATCACCGATGGCGAACGCGTCGAAGTTCGCTCGCCATTGAATGCAACGCAGGGCAAAGTGGTCCTTTGCCAGGGCATTCGTCCAGATACACTATTGATGATCGGCCAGTTCGATCATTGGGCTACCCCCTACGCCAAGGATTTTCACGCGCCGAGCATGAACGCGCTCGTGCCCATGCTCCTTGATCTGACGGATGCGACCGGCTCCAGCGCCGACCTGGTCAAAGTCAAAGTGACGCGGCTCGGAGGCCCACGATGACGCACTGGACCATGGTTGCCGATCTCGAGCGCTGCGTTGGTTGCCAAACCTGTACGGCAGCCTGCCGGCATGCCAACGCCACCTCCCCTGCTGTGCAATGGCGCAAGGTCCTCGACATCGAGGCCGGCACGTTCCCGAATGTCAGTCGCACTTTCGTGCCGGTTGGCTGCCAGCATTGCGCCGACCCGCCCTGCATGCATGTTTGTCCGACCACCGCGACGCGCCAACGCGCCGACGGCATTGTGACGATCGATTACGAGCTTTGTATCGGCTGTGCCTATTGCGAGGTCGCCTGCCCCTATCAAGCCCGCTTTCTGGTCGATGCGCCGCACTTCGCTTACGGCGCGGCATTGCAAAGCGAGATCGAGCGCGAAGATCCGGCGCGGTTAGGCGTAGCGCAGAAATGCACGTTCTGCTCGGATCGCATCGACTTTGGCCTTGCCAATGGTCTGACGCCCGGCGTTGAGCCGCTCGCCACCCCGGCTTGCGTCAACTCCTGCATTGCCGATGCGTTGCACTTCGGCGACCTTGACGATCCGCACAGCAATGTCTCGCGGCTTTTGCGCGGCCAGAAACATTTTCGCATGCATGAAGAACTCGGCACTGAGCCAAGCTTCTTTTATCTCTACGCCGGGGCGGATGATGCGGAATCCCAGGCCGCGAACCGACCGCCCGAACCTGGAGAGGAAAAGCCACCAACGATCCGCACTCGCGGCGTCGAGCCATGGCACCAGCCGCATTGGAATTGGAAGGCGGCCGCCAACTTTCTCTGTGGCGGGGCTGGCAGTGGACTTTTGGCCGTTGCTGCCGTCATCGCTGTTGCCGGCGAGCCTTTTGCGGCGTCAGCACTGATCGGGCTGGGCTTGGTCGCATTGGGTTTGTTCCTGCTGCTGTTCAAGATCGGTCGCCCGCTGCGATCGATCTACGTCTTGCGCCAACCACAACGATCGTGGATGAGCCGCGAAGCCTGGGTCGCCGGCGTGTTTCTTCCGCTCGGACTCCTGGCGGTGTGGTCTGGGAACCGCGCACTTCTGCTTGCCGCTGCCGCTTGCGGGGTACTGTTCCTCTATTGCCAGAGCATGATCCTCCAAGCGGCAAAGGGGATTCCCGCTTGGCGCCTGCCGCAGATCGTGCCGTTGATCATCATAACCGGCCTCGCCGAAGGCGTCGGGCTCTTTCTTGCGCTGCCGCTACTACGATTAGCGGTAACATCGCCCGTGATTGCGACTGCGCTGCTCTTGCTTGTTGCTGGCCGTGGCTTGGCCTGGACGACCTATGCAAATGCGCTGCGGCATGTCGGCGCGCCAGTTCGCAGCATTGCGGTATTGGACTCCTATCGACCCTGGTTCCTTGCCTTTGGCTTGATACTTCCTCTGGCCAGTGTCGCGCTTGGCATGTTTATCGAGGCTGCCGCTCCGCTTGCATTCGCTTGCGCCGGGCTGTCCGCCTTCGCGGCCGGCTGGGCGCTCAAGTTCATTCTGGTCACGCGGGCCGGATACAATCAGGGCTTCGCCCTTAGCCACATACCGGTACGCGGCTCTGGCATCGCCGGGGCGATGGTTAAACCGGGATGGGTTCTGCCATGACACCGCGCCCACGGAGGTCAAATTATGTCGACGCCAGCTGCAGTCCGCGATAGAACATTCATGTTCGATCGCGGCGCCGAATGCATGCCTCGCGCCCAGCTCGCGGCGTTGCAGCTCGATCGATTGAAGAAGACGCTGCAACGCGCGTACGCCAAGGTTTCACATTTTCGCAAAGCGTTCGACGCGGCACGTGTCACGCCGGACAGTGTGAAGTCGCTCGACGACCTCGCGCACTTTCCTTTCACACTCAAAATTGACCTCCGCGATAACTATCCATTCGGCATGTTCGCCGTGCCGCGCGACCAGGTGATACGCGTGCATGCCTCATCAGGAACGACGGGCCGGCCGACCGTCGTCGGCTATACCGGTGCGGACCTCGACTTATGGTCGGATTTGATGGCGCGGTCGCTGGCATGCGCCGGCGCCCGCCCAGGCGATGTCGTCCACAACGCTTATGGCTACGGCCTATTCACCGGCGGGCTCGGCGCCCATTATGGCGCGGAACGGCTCGGCTGCACCGTGGTACCGGTCTCCGGCGGAAGCACGGAACGTCAAGTCACGCTGTTGCAGGATTTCGGTGCCGACGTTCTGTGCGCCACGCCGTCCTACGCGCTCAACATCGCGGAAGTTGCTGATGCAATGAATATCGACCTGCGCAAGCTTCCAGTGCGCTGCGGCATCTTCGGTGCCGAGCCCTGGAGCGAGGCGCTGCGCCGTGAACTGCAATCGCGTTTGGGCATCAAAGCGATCGATCTCTACGGATTGTCCGAAATTATCGGACCCGGCGTCGCTTGTGAGTGCGACGCGGCGCAGAATGGATTGCACGGTTGGGAGG